>MAAB01001305.1_pt1 | contig 32975 bp, 36 predicted proteins | sample 1115991 | NCBI WGS metagenome assembly MAAB01 (sample SAMN04961124, study PRJNA320927) | seawater metagenome | isolation source: sample BD02T18 sea water enriched with oil for 18 days | place: USA:Gulf of Mexico | collected 2013-07-27
TTGACAAAAGCGAACGTTGATAATATGGCTAAGCAACAGAAAAGACTTTCTGCAGAGGTTAAGCGAAGGAGAAAGAAAGCCAAGGAAGACAATCAAAAAAAGTATGAGTGGGTTTTCATGAATGGGAAACAAGTCAGAATTAATAGGCAGCCTATAATTGATGGAATCTCAGTTGCTGAATACATTAAATGAAACAATATGCACATCCACCCCTGTGGAAAAGTCTCAATAGAATGAAAGTCGCTTAGATAGGTATCTGTCTAGTTATTGGTTTGCATATCGTTAATTCCATGAGATAGTTCGCAGTATCGACCATTGAATTACGCGAATTAAATATGAGCAATACTGAAATCAATCTAAAGTCACTTATTGGCGATAATACTCGAGAAGAATTTTTAACGTTACTCAAGTCTCGAACACCTTTTATATCTCATGGTAATACAGAATCTCTTAAAGATTTATTGAGTCTTCCATTTCTTAGTTCTGTTGAAAATCTAGCGGCCTGCTGGCGCGATACTGTGGATGTGTTTAACCCAAAGGTTGCCGATGAGATATCAAAGGCTTCAGTCTCTCCTGAAGATGCTCTCAATGAATATTATGATGGCAGCTGCATTCTTTTTAATGACGTCAATAGAATGATTCCTGAGTTTCACTTGTGGAATCAGAAAATTAGAAAGGAAATTGGTTTCTCTGAATTGACCTATGTTAGAAACTTGGTCTACGCATCCCCCGCGGGTAAAGGAAACGCTCCTCATTTCGATCAGAATTATAATTTTGTTATTCAGTTAGAAGGAACAAAAAAATGGTGGCTAGCAGAAAATAAAACCATTAATAATCCTATGACTCGCCATGTGATCGGGCATCCTGCTGACGATGAATTAGAAAGTTATACAACTAAAGAATTCCCAGAATCATTCCCGGCAGATTGTACTGAATATGTATTGGAGCCGGGCTCGGTTCTATTCGTACCACGAGGCGTTTGGCATATGACCGAAGCGGTGACAGACGCTGTTTCGTTTAATTTCACTTTTACACCGCCGACTTGGATTGAAATTGCGACGACCGCCTTAAGAGCCAAACTCTCTCATTCTGAGAAGTGGAGGGAGTCGGCAATTATCGATGATGAAGGTACTGACAACCGTGAATTTAACGAACTTCTAAAGGGTTTAAGTGCTGATGTTGAAACTTGGGATGCGGTGGATTTCTTAGAGATTACTGAGCAGCAAGAGGTATAACTAATTTCCAATTATTTTAGTGTAATGTCAGCTGAATTATAATATACGGGCAATCTTTTTACCTTCAGGTTTTCTAAGTGTTACCTCCTGGTAAACGGCATCTTTCTTCATTCGACTTTGCGATTGAATCGATGGAAGAGCTGACATTAGAAGAGGCGCTGACGCCTGCCATTATTGAAAAATATGATGCTAAGATGACGGCTGGAAATATATATTCAACCGTAAATTAATATCACGGCTTCAATTATTTTTTCAATTCTTTCTGTTTTTCTGAATAGGCCTTTAAGCCGGGGCCTGCTTGAGGAATAACCTGTTTTGGGTCTATCACTTCACCACACTCTGAGCAGCATAGGTTGGGTGTCATTTGGTGCGCGCACGTTTTGTGATGGTAAGTAATGGGTGGCCCATCTTCACCTGCCAGCCAAGTATCTCCCCATTTAGTTAATGTCATTAATACTGGGTACAGTTCAACGCCTTTGCGGGTTAAGCGGTATTCGTAACGCACAGGGGATTGCTGGTAAGGCACCTTTTTAAGTACTTCGTGCTCGACCAACTTGGTTAGGCGGTCGGATAATCGATGGCGTGATATGCCAAGACTGGTTTGAAAGCGGTCGAAGCGCTTAATGCCAAAGAAGCAATCTCGCATGATCAATAAGGTCCAGCGATCGCCTAAAATAGACAGTGCCCTTGCCACTGAGCAAGGCAGTTCTTGAATATCGTCCCATTTCATATACCGCAGGTGCCTTTTTAGAAACTATCTATTGCCATAATTATAACTTTACAAGTTCCAAAATGGTACTTACTATTGGTTGGTTCCATTATGGAACTAACTTGAGAATAAGATCAAGATTTTTAATAACAGAATGAAGCTGCTAACAGCCATTGGGCTATAAGCTATTGTTATCCCCCTGTTTTTCGGGGCTGCCACAGCGCTTGCAGCAGTGATTACATCCTTAGGAGAGATCATTATGAATACAAAAGCCTCCCCATCTCAAAGTGCTGAGTGGAAGTCTAGTGCTTGTATGCTGTGCAGCATTGGCTGTTCCATTGAAGTACAGGTTGAAGGTCAAAGCTTAAAGAAGATTCGCGGCGATAAGGCCTCTAAGTCATCTGAAGGTTATATTTGCCAGAAGGCTGCTCGTTTAGATCATTACCAAAATCATTCAGGGCGCTTAACCAAGCCATTGCGAAAAAAAGCAGATGGTGAGTTTGAGGAAGTTGAATGGGATGTCGCCATTGCTGATATCGGCAAAAAAATGAAGGCGATTAAAGCAAAACACGGGGGTCATGCTTTTGCTTATTATGGCGGTGGTGGCCAAGGGAACCATTTAGGGGGTACCTATAGCACGGCATTAACGGCTGCTCTTGGAACGCCTTATGTTTATACGGCGCTGGCGCAGGAAAAAACCGGCGACTTTTGGGTCAATGGTAAATTGTTTGGCCGTCAGAGTTGTTATGCCGCAGAAAGTGTGGAACATTCTGATTATGTACTGATACTAGGGGCGAATCCTTGGGATGCCCACGGCTTACCCAAAACCCGTGATGTTCTTAAGGCAATTAAGAAAAACCCTGATCGTACTATGGTTGTCATTGACCCTAGATTCACTGAAACCGCGAAAATGGCGGATGTTCATTTACAGGTTAAGCCGGGTCGCGATGCGTTTTTATTATCGGCGATGATTTCTATTATTTTGACTGAAGGGTTAGAAGATACCTCTTTTATTCAGCAGCATACCCAAGGCTTTGAACGTATTAAAGAATCGTTTATTCATGTTCCAGTGCAAGAATATGCTGATTTAGCCGGCGTAGAGTTAGCGCTGATTAAAAAAGTAGCTATGGGTTTTGCTAAGGCGAAAACGGCAACGGTACAAGCTGACTTGGGGATTCAACAGAGTTTACACAGTACCTTGAATTCTTATTTAGAAAAGCTCCTTTTTTTAATCACTGGTAATTTTAATAAAGAGGGTGGTAACCATCTAGTTGCACAATTTGCTCCTATTATTGGCCATTCGAAAGAACCCGAGAAGGGTGGCGTAGTGACTAAAGTCACTGCGATGAAGGGAATCAGTAAGTTATTTCCACCGAATATTTTACCCCTTGAAATCAACACTGATCACCCTGATCGTATTCGTGCGTTGGTGGTTGATAGTGCTAACCCTGTTGTATCGGGGGCGGATTCACAGGCGTATAAAAAAGCCTTTGAAAATTTAGAATTGTCTGTGGTTTTGGATGTTGCATTAACTGAAACTGCGCGCGCAGCCGATTATGTTTTACCGGCCCATAGTCAGTTTGAAAAAACCGAGTGTGTGTTTTTCATCTATGGCTTTCCGACGGCATATTTCCATTTACGTAAACCCTTAGTTGAACCGAAAGGGGATACCTTGCCTGAGCCTGAGATTTATCGTCGCATGGTGGTCGCGCTGGGGGTTATCCCTGACCGTTTTCCGATTTTGGAGCGCATAGCGAAACTTGATCGCAAGTTCCCCAATGCCAAGCTCTTTCCATTAGCTTTGGCGGCCACATTAAAAGCCAATCCCAAATGGATGCCTTATGTCGCTGTCATTTTATATTCCACCTTAGGAAAGGCTTTGCCTAAAGATATGGCCTCGGCTGCGACCTTGTGGGGCGTTTGTCAGCTTTACGCGACGCGTTATGGTAAGCAGGTTGCTGCATCGGGTATCGATAAAAAAGGTTATGCGCTGGGGAATGAATTGTTCAACCGCATCATTTCATCTGATAAGGCTGTTGAACTGGCTAAATTTGATTATGCCGATACTTGGAAGATGATAAAAACCGAGGATAAAAAAGTGCATTTGCACATTGATGAAATGACGCAGGCTCTGAAAGATTTATCCACTGAAGCTGTTGAATTGAACTCTCAGGCTAAAGATAACCCTTATCCATTTACTCTGATGGCGGGTGAGCGTCGGTCTTATAATGCGAACCAAATTTTCAGAACTCCTGGCTGGCGCAAAACCGATAAGCAAGGTGCTATGCGTATTCACCCGAAGGATATAACAGCGCTGGGTTTTGAAGATGGAGGCAGAGCGATTTGTCGTTCTGTAACGGGTCAGATTGAAGTTGTGCTGATGCAAGATGAAACCGTACAGCCTGGCATGCTGACCTTACCCCATGGCTATGGCATGCTTTATACGGATGCCCAAGGTGAGTTAAAGCAAGATGGTCCAGCAATTAATGAACTGACGGCTTCTGATCATTGCGATCCTATTGCTAAAACGCCATTTCATAAGCATGTGGCTGTTAGCTTAGAAGCTGTGAGTTAATACTATTACGCCCATACTATTTATGTATGGGCGTTACCCGTTGGGCATTGATTATTGGTGTGTTTTTTTTGATATCAGAAGGTAAAACCGTTTAAGAGAAATGCTCGCAAGTATCCTGAGTCATTGGCAGAGCTATAAGATTTCCGCTATGCAATACAGAGAACTCACCCAATGAAAAAGTCGTTTAATTAGTCAACTGATATTTGGCCTGCATTAATGACAGTTTGTACAGGTTCTGAGCATCACATTGTTTGAATTAGGTGCCTCACATTTTGTGTTAATATTAGCGCTATTCAATTTCCACCGCTTCATCGCATTATATTCTTGGCTATTTCCTCTATGACCGAACCTATTCACACGGATATATATACCCAAGTATTGTTGTTGGGAGCGTTTCAGGGAGCTTTTTTTGCTTTTCTGTTAATGATTAAGCATCGCCGCCGTATGATTAACCAGCACCTAGCGATCATGCTGGCTTCATTTGGACTGTTGTTATTTCATCAGTTTTTAATTGAAAGTGGTTATATCTACCAAGTAAAAGCCTTAGTTGGGTTTGCTATCCCTCTGGATATATTGTCTGGCCCCACTTTTTATTGCTACATTCACAGCATTACCCGCCCTGATTTACAAAAATCGAACTATACGCTTTGGCGTCATTATGCCATTGTGCTGATTCCCATTCTTTTATTAATACCCTTTTGGCCATTGAGTTTTGAAACCAAATTGGCCCTTGTAGAAGGCGGGTATTCGGTGGCGTCTTGGCCAGAAAATATGCATTGGCATTTTTATGCGATGATGGGCACTTCCACAATTTCGTTCAGTATTTATATTCTCTTAAGTATTAAATTGCTTATCTCCCATAATAAACGCATCAATAATGTATTTTCATATCGTGAGAAGGTCACCCTAAAGTGGCTCACTAATTTATTGATTCTGGCCTTTGTATTCTGGCTGGTAGCCATGTCATTTATGTCAGTATTAGATAGCCAAGAGGACTCACTGACAGCATTAAAAATGGTGAGTTTTGTAACTTTTTTTGCGGTGCTTTATATTGGTACTATGGGGTTACTGCAACCCCGGATTTACCATAACCCAGAGCAATCTTTGCTGAATGCGGGTTTAGATCAGTCGTTGTCCACCTTATTACCCAGCACTGAAAACGACGCTGTAAAGCAAGTACCTAATGCTATTGCAGAAGGTGATAGTGGCTCTGCCAAAAAATACTTGAAGTCCGTGCTATCTATAGAGGATATGCAGGCAATTGCAGATGATACCTTAAAGATAATGGCCGAGGAGTCATTGTATCTTGAGGCTGACTTAAGCATGCCGCAGTTGGCAGCACGGTTAAATATTTCACCCAATTATTTATCGCAAACGCTAAATTCTAGCTTTGAAGAAAGCTTCTTTGATTTTATTAATCGCCAGCGTATATGTTTTGCTCAGCAGCAGCTGCTTGATAAACCGAGTATGGCGGTGGTGGATGTGGCTATGGCAGCAGGCTTCAATTCTAAATCTGCTTTTTATACCGCCTTTAGAAAACATGTGGATTTAACCCCCACTCAGTTTAAGAAAAACAATAGCCTGCCATCTTAATCGTAACTTTTTTTGTCCTAACTCATAGGCAGGACGTCTTGCGTGGGAAAACATTATGTAAAACAAAGGCTTATGAGCTATTTGGAAAGGCCGAAAGAGCTGTCTTAGCCTGAAGGGAAGGACGCAAATAAGCTGTGATTTATCCATAATACGTTCATAAAATACGTTTGCGGTCTTGCTGTGAATGAACACGTTATGAACTATGGAGAGTCGTCTGCAGTTATGTTGAATTCATATGCTTATGCTGAGCAGAAGCCAACCCCGGTTCAATCCCGCTTGTTAAATGCCGCTTTTGATTTGTTTCAAACCAACGATTACCACAAGGTCACTACGCGTAAGTTGGCTGATCAGGCGAATACGTCATCAGCGATGATTAGGTATTTTTTTGAAAACAAACAGGGCTTATACGAGGAAATGATACGTCAGCAGTTTGCTTCCATAGAACTTGCTTTAACTCGTGCCTATGATGAAGAGAGGGGGCTAGATCTGACTCAACTGTTCCTAAACTACAGAGATGAGTATTTAAAAAATCCAGATCACATTAAGTTTGTTTTTGGTATTTTGGCCTATAAAGACGGCCCGGGTTTCAAGCTGCTAACCGAGATGCTGGACAGGATGTGGGATAACATAAAAATCAAGCTTGAACGTAGCCAAGCTAAGAAGCAAATCTCACAAAATATAGATGTGGATGTCTTTCGTCTTATCGTTACTTCTATGTCTGTATTTCCCTATCTTATTAATGATGTATTGAAACAAAGCAATAGTATTGAGTTTGAAAACTTGTATGAAAAAACGGCCGTTTTTATCGCTAAACTGTTAAAGGGCAGCCTTACCAATCAGAAAGACGATGCTTGGCGGGTGGTAAGTACATACTGAACCCGAATAAGGGTTCAGGTTTTTTAAGCGTTTAGAAATTATGGAATAGGTAGGGGCTTTCAGTACTATCTTAATGAGCGTCAGTAGTTTCTTTGCATGGCTGTGTTAACCCAAAGGTTGCCGATGAGATTCCAAAGGCTTCAGTTTCTCCTGAAGATGCTCGTCATGAATATCATGATGGAAGCTGTATTCATTTTAATGACGTGAATAGAATGATTTCTGAATTTCACATGTGGAATCAGAACATCAGAAAGGAAATTGGTTTCTCTGAATTGACCTATGTTAGAAACTGAGTCTACGCATCCCCCGCAGGTAAAGGAAACGCTCCTCATTTCGATCAGAATTATAATTTTGTTATTCAGTTAGAAGGAACAAAAAAATGGTGGCTAGCAGAAAATAAAACCATTAATAATTCTATGACTCGTCATGTGATCGGGCACCCTGCTGCTGATGAGCTAGAAAGCTATACCGCTAAAGAATTTCCAGATTCATTCCCCGCAGATTGTACTGAATATGTATTAGAGCCAGGCTCGGTTCTATTCGTTCCACAAGGCGTTTGGCATATGACCGAAGCCGTGACAGACGCTGTTTCGTTTACTTTTACACCGCCGACTTGGATTGAAATTGCAGCGACTGCCTTAAGAGCAAAGCTCTCTCATTCTGAGCAGTGGAGGGAGTCGGCAATTATCGATGATGAAGGTACTGACAACAGTGAATTCAACCAGCTTCTAAAGGGTTTAAGTGCTGATGTTGAAAACTGGGATGCAGTGGATTTCTTAGAGATTACTGAGCATCAAGATATATAAGCTGAATTATAGTATGCGGGACATCTGAGCCTTGAACATCTCTATGAGTGCAGCTTTGTTTTCATTATAGGTGTTTAAGAATTCTGAAGGCGTATTTGTGAGGGAATCATAACTCGCACTCCAGGCTGTCATTTCTACCATCGCGGGTAATAACGCTTGGCCTTTTTCAGTCAGCGAATAGATAAATTTTGAGGCATTATCAGGGTCTGTTGATTTAGTAATAACCCCATTATCGTCTAGCTTTTGCAGTCTATCCGCTAAGATGTTGGTTGATATCTTTTCATCCGACGCTAAAAAATCACTGTAATGGCGCTTTCCTTTAAACATAAGGTCACGTATCACCAGTAGTGTCCATTTGTCTCCAAATGTTTCTACAGCAAAGTTAATCGGGCAGTTTGATCGTAAGTCTTTTGAATTTTTAGTCATGTTCTATTTAATCAATAGTACTTGTGTTTTGCAAGTTGATTGTCTAGAGTACTTGTAAAATGCAAGTTGTTATTATGCGATCAATGGAGATCAATAGATGAAGAAAGCTATGAATAAAATACAGTTACTCATGGGCTTAGTGCTGGGCTTAGTATTGATATTAGTGCTAGCGCTGGTGATTGGCTATCACGGGGGCGAGAGACTTTCAGGCGAAGAGATTGAGCATTATCTTTCTATTATTGAGGGGCAAGATCAAAAACCGGGCGGACGACATGATTTAACGGCGCTTCGTGATTTTTTAGAAACCGATGATGGGCAGCCTTTCTATACGGTTAACTTGTATCGCTTTCATGCTGAAGCGCAATATCTTCCCAGCTCGGAGTATTCTCATGGCTCTGTTGGCGGCAGTGGTAAAGAAGCATTTGAACGCTTCAGTAAGGTGATGATTAAACTCTTAGCCAGTCATTCTTCTCACCCTATATTTGCCAGTGATTGGGTACATGATGAATCAAGCAACTGGGAAAAATTGGTGATTGTAAGATATAAAAGCCGTCGAGATATCGCTGAACTTTTTGCCAGTGATGAATTCGCAGATGCCAATGAACATAAGTGGGCCGCGCTAGCCGCTAATGAGCGCATGCTGGTACAGGGCCTTCATATACCCAGCTTTTACATTATTGCACTCATCGTATTTTTACTTGTTGGGTTAGTCTTTGCGGGCTTGTATTTTATTTTTGAATTCAAACGTAAGGTGGTTTGATGATATATAGTAAAGCATGCTTAAAAATAATACGGAGGCGATTTTTAATATGAAGAAAACCATATTTTCAGTTATTTCACTGGTTATTGTGCTCGCTACTTTCCAGTTTGGTCGTGAGATTCAAGAGCTAGTCTTTCCGAAGCCCAATTTCGCAGAGCTGCATGATGGTAAGGTAATATTGTATGCCACGTCTTGGTGTGGGTATTGTAAAAAAACACGTCAGTTTCTAAATGAAAATAACATTCCGTTTTACGAATACGATATCGAGAAGTCTTCTGTTGGCCATGATCAATACCGAGCAATTGGTGGTCGTGGTGTTCCTGTCTTGTTGGTGAATAAGAGCGTGATTCGTGGCTATAGCCCTAATGAGATTTTAAAATATTTAAATTAATATAACTAATTTAGAAGATGAATTAGTTATTATAAAGCCTCTCTTTTTAGTCGAATTTACTCTATGAATACGACGCTATTTTATTGTTCTTTTTCCCGCATAAACTAAAATTGATACAATATTTCAACATTGTTTTTAAATTGTTGGTGACGATTATGTTTGCTGTAAATATTGATGATAACGATCAGCTCGCTGATGAAATTACGACTCTTGCAGGCCAGATTAATGCGGCCAGCGGAGGAAGGCTGGATATTAGTTAGGGTGCTTCAGGAATTGGGTGATCGTTTGTGTTTTTCTAAAGTTGATCGTTATTTTGATGCGCCGTTTAATCGCAATGATAAGTTTGTTATAGCAGCTAATCCTGCAGCGTTTACCTGTGCGTATTTTGATTCTTCAGTATTAGAAAAGGCATTGTTACCTTCTATCTATCAGTCTATTAATGCAAAGACAGTGGTTACCGGTTGGCTGGGTGAACAGATGGATTTGAGCATGGCGATTGATGGGCTGATTTATAAACGGACAGCTGCGCAGGATATGGGTATAGGTAAGCAGGGTAGGTTATAGTGATTAATCTAAAACAGGGATGGTTGTTTGGATTCTTTATCGGTTACTTGGGGAAAACCTATTATTAGAAGTTGGAGGGCAGGCCGGACGGGGAAGAAATATACACAAGTCAGACTAGTAGTGGGGTATATCATAAGGTTCAAATAAGTGCTGAATTTAATGGTGATAGACTTTCAAGTTTTCAAGTTGTTGACTACTCAGAACTAGATTTTTCAATTGAAAACATATATGACAAGGATATATAGCAGTGCTTTGCTTCTTAGTTCTAGGGGCGTTGGAGAGCCTATATCAAATCCTACTCTCACAAATTGCCTAGCCTCAAAAATTATAACCAAGCTGGGTCGATTTACTGACTAAGCTCGGCGTGAAGTACATTGTTTAAGAGTTAACCGTGCGGAGGGCTGAATTTCAAATTGACAAACGCGAGCGTTGAATATACTGTTCCCGCTATCAACAACAGGGATGGTCGTATGATTTCAAAGAAAATTTCTCTTCGTTCGCCTTCCCGTATATAAGGGGTTATGCGGCATCTGTTCGTATAGCACTCTGTTAGCTTTTAATCACACTAAATTGAGTAACCATGATCAAAAATCAATATAAACTATTGTTAGCCGCAATATGCTTCTTTGCATCGTCTTTAAGTTATGCTGACGTTTCTGATGAATCAATAAATAAATTATTAGACTTGTCGGGCTTAACAATGCAAGTTGATCAATTTCCAGATTTGATCAAAGCAGGAATGGAGCAAGCAAAACAACAAGGCACTCCAATTCCTGATGCTGAATATCGCTCAATGGTAAACAGTGCTGATGTATCGATTTTACCTTCTGAAATCATTGAAGAAATTAGGGTCTCTTTAAAAAATTCAATCAATGAAAAAGAGGCGCAAAAACTATTAACTTGGTATGAGTCTGATTTAGGGAAAGAAATTACACACGCTGAAGAAAGTGCATCTACCCCTGAAGCATACCAACAGATGATGCAATCGGCACAATCTCTGTTGAATAATTCAGAGCGAGTCGAATTTGCCAACAGGCTTGATATGTTAATCGGTGCAACTGATATGACATTGGGGATACAAGAACATACTGGTATTGCAGTTTACTCAGCAATTATGACTGTAATGCAACCAGGCACCCCAATAAATATAGAACCATTTAAAGCTCAAATGGATGCTGTAAGTGTGCAAACACGTGCAGCAATAAAACAAATTGTTACTATTTCTTTTGTATATTCATATAAAAATATTGAAACATACAAATTGAAAAAATATGAAACCTTTTTAAATGACACTATCACGATGAAATTTAATAAGACCATCATGGCTAGCATGAATAAAGGGCTTGAATCTTCAGTATCAAACTGGGCAGGTTCATTAGCCAAAATATTTAAAAATAAGAAGCAACAAAGTTAATAAGTTGCTGTACTCGGATTCGGATATTCCCGCGAAAAGACTGTGGGTTTGGTCGTGCTAATTTTTTGATTACTTTAAGCACTTGGTAGGGAATGTTAATGACTGAAGACGTAGAGCTTAAGTGGATTTCTGGGTTCTGGCGAAGAATTGCTGCGTTATTCATAGACACTTTAATACTAGGTGTAGCTGGTTTAGTTCTGGGCCTCTTTTTTGAAAGTTTTTTCGTTCAGATCGGAGGCTGGGGGCGCCTAGTTGGCTTCTCAATAGCTCTCATTTACTTTGGTATCATGAATAGTTCCATTGCGGGAGGCCAGACGATAGGCAAGGAGGCCTTAAATATTAGAGTGGTTGATAGCAATAGCTCACCAATAAGCCTTGGGAAATCTGTTCTCCGCTATTTCATTCTGGCGATTCCTTTCTCTCTAAATGGAGCTCAGTTTTCTAATGAGGTGATGCATTCATTTATAATGTATCCGCTTTCATTAATAATATTTGGCGGTCTTTTTTCGATATTATATTTATACATATTCAATAGAGTTACTCGTCAGTCATTGCATGATCTAGTAGCAGGTACCTATGTTGTTAATGCGAACGTAGAAAAACAAGAGCATGGAAAGATTTGGAATGTTCATCTCATAATAGTTGCAGTATTAATTTTTGCAGCTGCCGTTGTTCCTGCATTCACTACTAAGCTAGCTCAGAGTGAACCATTCAAGGATATGATGGATGTCCAATTGCTATTATCAGATGATCCAGATGTTGCTTACGTAACGATATCCTCTGGCTCGTCAACTTTCAGCTCAACTAGTGAAGGAACAAAAACTGCGACATATGTAAGCAGTCAAGTGTTTCTAATAAGTGACAATGTTGGTGATACTGAACTGGCTCGTCGACTGGCAACCATAGTTATCGCTAATTATCCTGAAACTCTGAAAAAAGATACGATTCAAATAAACCTGATATATGGTTATGACATAGGCATTGCTGCCCGTTGGTCTAACCATGGTCATAGTTTCAAACCTCAAGAGCTTCAAGATTCGGAGTAGGCGCAATCTAAAAAATCAAAGCACGCGGGATTGTAAATACTGTCATCTTTATTGAAAAACTAAAAGTCTGGCGAAAAAAGTTATCCGATGCATTTAGAATTTATGAGGGATAAGAGTAAGGTAATGCCTCTACTTATGACTGCTATTAATTTTCGGGGGGATTACAACTCATCGTGAGCTGCATAAAGGAATGTAGGTATTGGTAAGCAGGGTAGGTTATAGTGCCTTAATCAGATATCGAATTGACAAGTACGAACGCTAAATAAAGGGTAGTCGTATCATGGAGCGCAGTTACTTAATAACAATGTGTTTACTGATTTTTCATCAAATAGATGCAGCCTATTGGAAAGAATGGGAAATGTTCTATTTACCAGGAGGGATACAGGGATATTTACTTTTTAACATTGCTATCATCCCTATGGTTTTATTAGGTTATAGAAGAGTCATTGTTAATGATTCAAACGCTCGTAAATATTCATATTTTTGTGCTGGTCTCGGGATTACAACTTTTACTATCCATATGGTATATATGGTTTTAGATTATGAGCAATTTACTTTGCCTTTATCAATCTTTATTATCACTTCATGTTTAATTTCATCTGTGTATCAAATAAAACAAACAATGAAATATGGTTCAGTGGTATCGCAAGCCTAGCAAGTTATGAACGCGGGATAAAAAACGGAGAGATCATCATCTATGAAATACTTATATAGAACCATTATTTTGTTCGGTACTATCCTATCGCTTAGTGCTTGTGCTCCTTCTATAGGAAGTACATCCAAGGCTATAGAAGTTTTCGAGGGAAAGATCACTGAATGCACTAATCCAAGACCTCAGATGTGCACCATGGAGTACATGCCAGTTTGCGCAACTAGAGATACCGGCATCCGATGTGTTACTACTCCATGCCCGTCCACGGAGGAGATAACTTACTCATCCGGATGCTCTGCCTGTAGCGATCCAAAGGTCAGCCACTACCGGCTTGGAGAGTGCGAGGAATGACGCTAGCTTAACAAAAACTCTCTTCAGGAAATTTCTGATGAGCTGGGTTCTGGTATTCGTTATTGTGCGTAAGAAAGATGGGTTGTAGTTATTTAATATGATATCGAATTGACAAGTTCGAACGCCAAATATAGTGTTTGTGGGATAAGAAATAGCGATAGGTAGCCTATGTACATCGGTGAAGCATCAAGGAAAACAGGTTTATCTATTAAGGCGATTCGATTCTATGAAGAAAAAGGATTGATCAGGCAGGCTGAAAGAATAGGTCGGTACAGGGTATATCAAGATACGGATGTTGAAATTCTTATTTTGATTAAAGAAGCTAAGGAGTTAGGAGTCACACTGTCTCAGCTTAAAGGCATTATTGTTTACAATGATGGCAAGGTTGATTGGGCAAATATTAAAATATTTTTGGGCGAGATAAGGGGGCAGTTGATTAATCAAATCGATGATATACAGAAGAAAATTGATAGCCTTGATAAATGTTATGGTCAGATAAATCCCTAGATAAATACTTGACTCTCCCCTAACGGGGAGACAGTAAGCTGCGTCTCAAATGTTCAATTTGGGAGAGTGAGATGGGTAAACGAGTATTGGTTTTAGCTGCAAACCCTAAGGGCAGTAGTTTTGTAAATTATTTGGCTGAAACGTATGCTAATGCAGCCGAAGAAAATAATGAAGTTCAACTACTGAAAATATCAGATATAGAATTTAGCTTGGATCTTTCGGAAGGATATGCAGAAGAGCACTTCATGGAAGAATCGCTAAAGTCATTTCAGGCGTCGCTTGAATGGTGCGAACATTTGGTTATTTTTACTCCCATCTGGTGGGGGTCTTTACCCGCAAAGCTAAAAGGGCTGATTGATCGAACGTTTCTGCCTGGTTTTGCCTTCCAGTATGAGAAAGGTAAATTGATTCCCAAAAAATTACTGAAAGGGAAGACGGCTCGCCTTGTTATGACAATGGATACTCCTCCATGGTATTACTCTTTGATCCAGGGGGCTCCAGCAATCAAGCAGTTAAAAATAACAACCCTTAAGTTTGTTGGCTTTAACTCAGTAAAAAGTAAAATGATTGGTCCCATTATAAGCTCAACCAAAGAATCTAGATTAAGGTGGGTTGCTGAGGTATCAAAACTCGGATTCGCGGCTAAATAAACTACTGATATTATTGGTGATTTAGCGAATTGAGTTGCAACTTTGTAAATATCTGACAGATTGATGCGTCAATAATTTTAGAACGAAGGCGTAAGGGATGACTGTCTTAAGGAATGATCATGGCAACGAGAAGTGATAAATTAAACGGAATTTCAGGTTGGCTAATTCTGGTGGCAATCGGTATCGTTTTGACCCCTATTAGAATAGCGGTAGTGGTATTACCTATGTACACCGGTATATTTACTAATGGCACATGGGAAGTCTTAACGTATGCGAATGGTGGTTTATATGATCCTTTTTGGGCTCCTATTCTGATTGGTCAAATAGTAATCAATGTCGGTTTGATTGGGCTCTGGTTATATGTGGCATCTATATTTTTTTCAAAACAAGCAATTTTTCCAAAGGTATTCATTGGTACTTTAATACTCTCTATGGCATTTATAATTATCGGTGCCTTTGCTTTGACATTAGTAATGCCAGAAGGGCCATTGTTTGATTCAGGGGCGATGAAAGAGCTTTCCCGAACTGTTATTGCTTCGATTATTTTTATCCCTTATATGCTCAAATCTAAAAGGGTTAAAGCAACGTTTATAAACACTTAACAGGCTTCTTAGCTCAGAAAATTTTCGCTGTGGTCATGCTCTGCCCATAAAGGGGCAATGTCTTTCAGTAATGAGCAAACCAGCGTATAAACTGCGTTTGCTTCTGCTGTAAGTGTTGCACACATAAAAGGAATCGTATTAATGGAAAATAAATCTCATTTTAATAGTCTGATTAGCATGTATGCGGCGGCACCTATTAATGAAATGTACAGCCCAGTACTAGAAATTTCAGAAGGCGAAGCAACTATAGAGATTCAGCTTGGAAAAAAGTTTCATCATTCTGCCGGTGGCGTACATGGTTCGGTCTATTTCAAGATGCTTGATGATGCAGCATTTTTCGCGGCGAACTCTCTTGAAGAAGAGTTTTTTGTCTTAACGACTTCATTCACAACCTATATTACACGGCCGGTTTCTTCTGGGATTATGCGTGCCGTTGGTAAAGTTGTGAATAAAAATCGCACACAGTTCATTGCAGAGTCGGTTGTTTATGATTCTGATGGTAAAGAAATTGGTCGGGGTAATGGTGTTTTTGTTCGTGGTAAGTTACCTCTAGTAGACGCTGCAGGTTATGCATAGTAATGGAAGTATCTACTAACGTGGTGTGAAATTCTCTGTAGCCCCCTGTTAGGATTTCTTTCTATAAATAAGGACGTTTATGCAACTCGAAAAAGTAATACTTGAAGGTGACTATGTCAGATTAGAGCCTTTATCTGAACAGCATCGTGATCAGCTTATCGAAGCAATTTCTGACGGCGAATTATGGGATTTATTTGTCACCCTCGTTCCCAGAGTAGAAGGCATTGATGAGTTTATAGAAAATGCTATCACGGCTCATTTAAATGAAGATGGGCTGGCATTCGCGACGATCGATAAAGCTTCTGGTCGTGTTGTTGGATCTACTCGATTTATGAAAGCTAACTTACCCAATAAACGTATTGAAATTGGTTTTACTTTTATCGCTAAGTCTTACCAGAAAACTAAAATCAATACCGAGGCGAAATTATTAATGCTTACTCATGCGTTTGAAATAATGCAATTAAATCGAGTTGAGTTGATAACTGATTATCTCAATGATGCATCACGTAATGCGATTCTTCGTCTTGGCGCTAAGCAAGAGGGTATTTTACGTAATCATATGATTATGCCTGATGGTCGTGTTAGAGATTCAGTCTTATTTAGTATTACAAATTATGAGTGGGTAGGGGTTAAACAAAACTTGTCTTTCAAGTTAACAAGGAATGCTTGAAAGATAAGTCATAACTAACAAAATTAATAGAATTAGCCTGTGAAAATGCTGCGAACTAGGCCGTACTGAGTACCGTTTTTTAGGCTAGGTTTATGGGATATCAAGTATTTAATAGTGTGTAGTTGTATATGAATTTTAATGGAAGTAATGAGAGTGTTATAGCAATTTGTGCTATTGCTCTTTTGGCGTTTTCTTTCGGGTATGGATTTCTTTCTCCTTATCTTAAAAAGAAAGGTGTCTCTGAAAATAAAATATTATGAATGGTTAAAGGATCGGTTATAGTTATATTACTGGTTGGAACTTATGCTTATCGAAATATGTCATAAAGAGGGCTTTAGAGGTTCTCTATTCATGATATTGTTATGTTTTAGTCTGATCCTAAGAAGACCCCATGAATGCCAATCCCGCCTTGTTATCTCTGTCTGATATTGCCAGCCAAGCTCACGAGAAAGTCCAGTTAGATTTTGAACATATTAACCCGGTAATCAGCGTTATGCAGGGTATGCGTAAGGCAGGTATCCCTGCTGATGTAATGACCATTGATTGCTTAGCCAGCCAAAAGCGTATTATTATTGTTTTACATGATGATTTTCCAGAACTTATTCGATATCAGTTTATTACTGTCGATCAAGATCCTGGTGATGATTATCAGCAGGCTGCAACCGCTGACGTGTCTAGTGAAACGGTGTACGGCTGGATTAAAGAATATTTTACTATTGTGAAATAGCTGCGATGAAGTGATTTTTAGTTATCTTTTAAATTTTGTCTAATTTATGCCTAGGTAATGACTATATATCTTAATACGATACCTGTTCGTTAGAATTGGAGGCTTTAAATGACCACTTTCTTTGCCGGATTTTCTCTTAGCTTATCTCTTATTCTTGCTATTGGTTCTCAGAGTGCGTTTGTTTTAAAGTACGGCATTAAGAAAGAACATGTATTCTTGATTTGTACCCTCTGTGCACTTTCTGATGTCATTTTAATATCTCTGGGGATTGCGGGTTTTGGAGTTGTTGTAAATGAATACCCTCTTATTGAAATCTATGCTCGTTATGGCGGTGCTGTTTTTCTTTTGATTTACTCAGCTTTAAATTTTAAATCGGCTTTTAAGCCAGTTCGAGTATTGAAACCTGAGGCTGTGGTACATGAGTCTGCACTGAAAGTCGCGGGTATTTGTCTCGCCTTCACTTGGTTAAATCCTCATGTCTATTTAGATACGGTTGTTCTGTTAGGCAGTATATCGACTCAGTATCAAGGTCAGCAGTTGGAGTTTGCTCTGGGTGCTATTTTTGCTTCATTTGCGTTCTTTTTCAGCTGGGGATACGGCGCACGCTTATTGGCACCGGCCTTTCAGAGCCCTCTAGCGTGGAAAATTTTAGATTTCGTTGTTGGCCTCACTATGCTCATTATCGCCTTAATACTCGTCTTAAGATAAAGCGTGAGCCCCGAGTTTTGTAGCCCTTTATTCATTATGCGTTTTACGCTGCTTTCGATCAGTATTATAATGGGTGATTACGAGCAATTATCATTAAACGCTTCGCTATAACGCGGGGCTGTAGGTAAAAACATTGAGTGAAGATAACGAGTCACATCTAGTTCCAGGTCGCGAATGCGGGGAATGTACAGCGTGCTGTGTGGTGCTGCTTATAGATGGTGACGATTTCAAAAAGCCTGCTGATCAAGTTTGTTCAAACTTGATTGATAAGGGCGGCTGTAAGATCTATGCAACACGACCTTCGGTTTGCCAAGACTGGCATTGTGCTTGGCGCTTTATGGCGCAGCTGGGGGATGATTGGCGACCTGACCGTTCTGGGATTCTATTACGCTCTGATGAGAATGGTATTATTTTTCAACCGATACTCAGCGCTAAAAAGGTTATGACCAGTGATCGTGCGATTGAGCTGATTGGTGGTGGTGTTGCGCAGGGTATTCCTATGTCGATGTCGATTCCGACTAAGAAGGGATTTCTCAGTTATGGCATGTCGCTTAATGAGCCTTTAGCGGCGGTTGTGAAGTCTAGAAATTTGCAGAAAATTCGTAAGAAGTTGCTGGATTTGATTAAGGCTTCTTCTAAGCAAAATACCGATCGAATCCCTCTGATTGAAAGCGAATGAGGTAGCAGGTTACCTCATTTAGGTTTCTCTTTTTGATGATAAAGTTTGTTTCTTGATTCCATTAAATATTGATCGACCTTACCACTCTCTGTTAATTCTTTAAGCCCTTTATTGAAAATTGTTATTAGCTGTTCAGCATTATCTAATTTTTTTGATATGACTAAGTGATTGATCAACGCGCTAACTTGCTTAGGATTTACGATGATAGATTCTATCTGTTCGGTGTTGAGTACGTGATGCATGATGTCATAACCCGTATCGATCTCAGCGATAACAGCATCTAAACGATGGGCGGCTAGCTTTTTAAAATTATTGCTTTCAATGCTGGTGCGTTCAACGGTTATTAATCCACTCTTCTCTGCTTGTTCAAATTCTTGCCCATTAAAGTATCCATTGGTAGCACCAATAACCAGACCAGATAAATCATCAAGTGATTTCCAATCTATATACTTTTCTTTGGAAAAAAATAAGACGTTTTTATTCACAATAACGGGGTCACTGAATAACACTTGTTTTGATCTTTCTGGGGTTATTGCCCATATTGCGGAGGCATCCCAACTGCCCGTTTTAACGAGGTTGTAGGTACGCTTCCAAGGGAACCAACCATATTTGACGTTGATGTTTTGTGAAGCAAAAGATTCGCTGATAATTCGTGCGGCGACGCCGTGATGTTTTAAGTTTTCAGATATAAAAGGAGGCCATTCACCTGTTGAGATTGAAATGGTCTTATTCTCAGCAATTGCCATGAAAGGCAGCATTATGGCGATAGCAGTTAAGAGTATACTTTTAACGATGTTTATCATTGATTATAAATGCCTTATATCAATAGCGTTAGAGCGCTGCAGAAGATATAAGTCTAACCCAGTTCTATAGAGAAGTGAGTTAGATTTAGGTATTTATATCAGGTCTCTTGAGCGGCTACCTCGGGGAATCTCTCTTCCCAGCCGTCAATTAAAGCGGATTGATCGATGTCGTTGGGATGAAAGTCACGCTGGAAGAACTTTCTAACCCCTAGGGCATTGGCTCTTAAAATGCCTTTTTTACCCCAGAAGAAACGTGTCGCGCCTAGCCATTCCGACATGCTTGGAAAATGTTTAGTTTTCCACAGTATGCGTACTTGGAAGAATGCTATACGGCAAAACAATGACACCATGGCGATCACCATAACTCGGCGGCGCATCCACTCATCGTTGACTTGCTGGCGAAATAGATCAAATGCGACTGCCTTGTGCTCGATTTCTTCAACTGAGTGCCAAAGCATCATTTGGCGGAAGGTTTCGGGTGCTTGGTCTAATACTTCTGGGTTTTCCAAAATGAATTCGGCCAGGCTCGCGGTGAAATGTTCCATTGCAACCGTTAGCGCTAACTGGCGTTCTGGGCCAAAACGATTCTTTAGCATTGCAACACGCGCTGTCATGTTGTCTGAGACCATTGTCATGGGAATACCAAGCTTTTCAATGGCGTCATTCAGCTCTTCATGACAACGCCCGTGGTGGGCTTCCTGTCCAATGAATCCACGGATATCTGCCAGTATTTTTGGATCAGTAACCGACTTTTGATAGTGGCGTACAGCGTGTATAAAGAAGCGTTCGCCTTCAGGGAACATGGCGGATAGTGAGTAGAAAAATGTACTGATCAGTGAATTGTTTTCGATGGCAAATTGCGCCATTTTCATATCGTCGGTATTAAATTGCATACGACGAGGTTTTATTGCACCATCGGTAGGCTTTGTCATAGTGTCTGTCCCTTTTATTATTATGGCTTAACTATGAGTTAACTATGGCACACAGGTTTCAGTTGCTGTAGGTGAATTAGAAGCAACTTTAGGTGTTTTAGGTTCAATGTTTAAGATCAGGTTTATATGTCGATGCTAGCAATGGGTGAAAATACACAAGTGAAGGTAGGTGAGGGTGATCTTATGATCTCTTCAGACTATTTGATTTTGCTATTGGAATTCGGAATTGAATTAGGGTTAAAGCAAAGTGATTTGTTACTGGGTAGTCAGTTGGATGCCAGTATTGTTATTCGCCCAGGTATTTCTGTGGGTGATCAATCATTTTTGAAAGTAATTGCTAACTTTAGAATGCAGCAGCCTGACATGTCATTAGCGGTTGAGTATGGCAAACGCATGACGCTGTCTAAGCACGGAGCGTTGGGGATTGCTGCTCGTCATAGCCGAACTACCAATGATGCCGCCAGTGCTGTGATTGCTTATATGAGTACGCGTGCTGAATTGTTTAGTCTGCACCGAGAGCGTGACTCTGAAAGCCGTCGCTTGTATATCGATCTAGAAATTGAAAGCAGTGATGATGCTTACTTTTTGATATTGGCTTATCTCACCAGTATTGAATTAATTATTCGCCAAATGGTGTCTTATCCCGATGAAATAAAAACCAGAATTGAATTGCCAATAAAGCCTGAAACTTGGCAAGGACAGCCGTTATTGCAGGATAGGATCGATTTGGATCAGTCGGCTATCGGTGCTGAAATACAATTTTCTTCAGCGCGATGCTTATTGCTTTGGCCTCCGGGGTTGTTGGATGACTTGCTGCCTTTATTTGATCAAGATTTAGTATCAATGGCTCAAGAGGTTTGTGAAGGTGAGCTGAAATCTATGTCACAATCTACTCGTATAAGTCAGGTGGTAGCAGTAGCGTTTAAAAATGCTGAAGGTGGGCTGCCAACGATTGATAGCATTGCATCGACGTTGAATATTTCTTCTGCAACGTTGAAGCGAAAATTAAAATCGGAAGGGCAAAGTTTTCGTGAGATTAAAGATGAAACCTTGCATAAAAAGTCGATGAGGTTATTAACGGATACGCAGCTATCAGTTGAACTCATTGCTGAAAAACTTGGTTATAGTGATGCCAGTAATTTTGCAAAAGCGTTTAAAGGCTGGAACGGCATGAGCCCCAGTGACTTTAGGAAGAAGCTCGTTTAGTCTATAGAAAATTATAAAAATAGCTCAATCAATCAAATGATTAGTCGTGTATCTGTACGTTTTATGCTGAACTATTTTGATTTAGGTCATGGGTGTAGGGTAAGAGTCACGTAATACTCATAATAATAAGAAAAAATCAGCTTATTTGAATGCGCGATGCCAAAGAACTGCTGAATCTGCGAATTAAAAAAATGGAATGAATCATGAAAACACTAGGTCAATATTTAGGTATATTTTTTGTACTTTCTATTCTTGCGGGGTGCAGTGGAGGAGGCAGTAGCAATAGTAATAGTAGCATTCCTAGCACGGGTGTCTCGGGGACTATTACGGATATGTCGGGCGCTGCATTAGAGGGGGCAACTATCTTTGTGGGAAGTAATAGAACCTTGAGTGATAGCGAAGGACAGTTCTCGCTGGATACTGGCGTGGGTGATATTAGCGTGACGGCAACCCTGTTGAATTACACGCAGAATAATCGGGTGGTTACCGTCGAGAGTGGCACTCTATCAATTCAGAATTTGAAGCTTGCAGTTATTGATACTTTCGAAGAATTTGATGCGAACTTGGGAGCGACGCTTGCTGCTAAGAGTGCCAGCATTGTTTTGCCTACGTCTTATGTGCTTGAGGATGGAAGTGCTTATACTGGAACGGTTAGCGCAAGGGCGACTTATAACAAGGTAACAACGACGGCAGGCTTGGAAGCATTTCCTGGCCCTTTCTTAGGTGAAGAAACCGGTGGCGAGACAAAAGTCCTGCAATCCTATGGTTTTATCGATGTAACGCTGAAGAATTCAGAGGGTGCTAATGTCAATCTGGCAGATAGTGCGACTGCAACACTGACTTACCCTATGGATGAAAATATTACAGAGACACCTGCAACGATACCGCTTTGGTATTTTGATACGACAAAAGGTATTTGGGTTGAAGAAGGTGAGGCTACTTATGACGCAGTCACCAATACATATTCTGGCACAGTGACGCATTTTTCTACTTGGAATTTGGATAAGAAATTTGATGGTGCAACCTTGCAGGGCTGTATTGAGGATAGTGAAGGTCAGCGTGTTCCACTAGCTGATATTTATATCTCTGCGGAAGGCTGGAATAGAAGAATTGTTAATAATGATACAACGGGGACCTTTGAATTTATCAACGCACCGTCTGGTATTGAATTATCTATTGTCGCCAAGTATGGCGATCAATCATCTACTGAGCAAAAAGTGACTTTGGCTTCAGGGGATACACGCATAATGGGGTCGTGCTTAGTTTTAGATATTGATTCAACAGAGTTATTCACTTCTGTCAGTGGCGCGGTAGTCAACAGTAGTAATGCCCCTCTCGCGAATCAGCCAGTCGTTTTGTATTCCGTGGTGAATGGCGCATCGGTATATCAAGCGCAAACCAATACCGATGCTGATGGGAAGTTTGGCATAACTGTAAAGCGTTCAAATATCGAGAATATTAAACTAAGCCTGACTAAGCGGTTTGGCTCTCAGAGCTTGGGCTTTAATCACTATTACTCGATTGATCCTGTAAGGTCTGTAACGGATGTTGGCTCAATTAAGCTTGCCGCAACCATTGTTGATGCGTGTATTACACTTGAGGCGGGATCGGCGACAACAGGAGGGGTAACCACCTTGGCGGATGGCATCACAACCGTTGATGATGGCACCACTATTGCGGGAAGTGGCTTTACATCATTTGGTACCGACGACAGGCAGCTAAGGATTGATGGCCCCTATGGTGTTGATTACAACATAGTGACTTTTAACCAAACAGGTACTTTCACATTTGTTTTTCCTCAAGATAATTTAACCCATGCTTTATATGCGCATGTTTATGATACGAGTGAAAATGAATATACTTTAACCGGCTCAATGTCAGTGGTCGCCAATACCGATAGCATTGACTTAACTCGGGCTGATGAATGTATTGAATTACACAAAATGAGAAAATCGAACAAAACGGCGACGGTATCGGTTTCCTCTAATGACACTGTACATTTGGAAGTAAATTCACCGACTGATTATCATTTTGTAAGTGAGAATCCTAGAATTTTATCTAAGACATTTGTTATCGATGAGAACGGTGAATATATTATTAAGCAGGCAACGGACAGCTTTGATGATACGGTATCGGGTACCATAAAACTGACGATAGAGGGTCGTACTCAAACGGTCACGATTCCTTCACCTTCGAACTCAGAATTCTGGACGGGGTTTGTTATCGAATCTTATGATGGTGACATAACGGTGAAAACGATTAATAAAAATTATTATCAGTAAAGGCTGTAGCGGAATGAGTCCGAGTGAGTTCTAGCAAATGTAGCTTAGCCTAGTAGTCCATATGGATGTTCGTATGTTTTCGATATATGCCGGACTCTAGGCGTTTTATATTAAGGTAATTAGCATGTTTACTGCAAATGTTATGAAGTTATTACAATGCTTTGTTCTATTGATGTTGGCTGTGAGTCAGTCTGTTTTGGCAGCAGCGACTGAAACTGATTCAATTTGGACTTTAGAAAAAGATCAGGATGGTATTAAAATTTATACTGGGAAAGTTGATGGTGATAGTTTAATAACCTACAAAGCAGTTACTGAAATTAATACTAATCTTGGACCGTTATTTAATTTCTTTCAAGATAATAAGGTTACGACCCAATGGATCTATAACTTAAAGAGTATTAAGCTTCTCGAACAAAAAGAATTCTATGAATCCAATTATTATGTTGTTTATTCGACTCCTTGGCCCGTTAGTGATGTGAGTGCGGTATTACGAGCAACATGGATATATGATCATGTTAATGAAACTCTTAAAAATAATACGGTATCGGTGAGTGCTGGGGAATATAGTGATGATGGGTTTATGCACATTCCATTAATTAAAACACATAATGAATTTCAGCAGGTGAGCACGGGTAAAGTGAAATTGAGCTTTCAGGTAGTCATTGATCATGGCTATGCCCTACCTAATATAATCGTCGATGCTGTTTCTATTGAGACCCTTTATAATACGCTGGTTAGTTTAAAAAAGTTTAATTATGAAAAGTATAATAAAACTAACTTATTGTTTGAGTTGACTAAGCATTGAGTTCTATATTTTTAGATGTGAATAATCAGTATTATCACACGTAGATATTATTCAGACCAATACCAGCTGGTCACGTTATAACGATATTGAGCGGCATGCTCAGCGTTTAATTTCTTTACCCAGTGCTCAGAACCTTCTGAGGATGGATCGAAAAGGACGCAGCGATTATATAAAGGCGCTATGCTGGTAGGTTTATTATCTTTACCTATAAAAACGAGCTCGCCACCGGCATTATTATTCCACTCTTTATTCAAATATAACAGCATGCATACTTCTCGCCCGGGAGAGTCATCAGCGTGTTGCTCAACAAAGTCAGTAGCACTTAGGCGAAAGTAATTTGTATTGACGTCAGGGTCAGCAACATTCATATCAGTGATTGTTACATCGAATATTCGAGATAATACCGACATAAATTCATCGCTACGCAAAAATGTCAGAAAGTCATGAGCTATGTTGGAACTAAGTACTTCAGGCTGCCAAGAATCTCTCTGTACAAATCGTTGATCACTACTGGCTTTGTTCCATTGGGTATTATCGACGTATAAGGCCGAGTAGGTATGTCTTTGAGTTTTCCAATTGGAAGGGTTCTGTAAAACTCTTATTACGTTATCGAGCTTGGTTGTATCAAATAAGTTATCAATCACGATATGGTTGGGGCAAGAGTTCAATAGCGACTCCCGATATGCGTCTATTGCAGAATCGGTTATTTTCTTATTAATCAGCCACATTGAAGCTTCTCGCGTATATTTTTTGATAATTACAGAATAAACTGATGATACAGTGTTTTATTATCAATGAAATTACTTTGAAAGGATTAAAAAGTGCCTTGGTATAAAAAAACATTACTGATCTTTCTTGTTATTCTGTTACCCATATCCTATTTCTTAGGCTATAGCCCAATTCTATTCTCTATAATTATTTTTATCGCTAGCCTATTAACCTACTTGGCTTATGTAAAAGATAAGGCGGCGGCCACAAAAGGTCAGTGGCGAGTACCTGAGAAGACTCTACATATATTGTCTTTATTTTTTGGCTGGCCTGGTGCCATGATTGCGCAAGAGAGACTTAGACATAAAACTAAGAAGTTGAGTTTTAGAGTTGTTTTTTGGATGACAGTATTTGCTAATGTAGGCGTTATTTATGTTATGCATACTCAATATGGAACTAAATTTCTGAAACATTCTGCGCATAGTATCGAGCGCTTTATTGTTGCAGAAGTACCGTCTAATAATATTCGCGAGGCAATGTTGTTATTGATTGAAATTCGTCGGTTAAATACCTCTTCAATTTATAAATATAAATTTATTAAAGAGGCTTGAAATTTATATCAGGTGATTAAATGTTTTTTCTTCTAATGAATCCTAAACTAGCGAGTAAGGAGATTAATAGAAAACTGAAGCTGCCACTGCCATTAGAAAAGTTCGAACTATTCGTTGAGTTATCTACCTGATTAATCACAGGCTCTAAATCAGCAGCACTTTCGACGGTGGTATCTGTTATTACAATCGTATCGATCACGACGGCATTGTCTTGAGTAATCCCGCCCGACGTATTTTCTAATGGAATGCTGGTATAAGCACCACCTTTGTTGGCAACCGATACCGCAGCAATACTGTCCATTATGACCATGCCAGCGTCAGTCACCTGACCAAATGCGGTAAAACCACTGTTTTGACTGTTCAAGTTCGTACTGTTGTCGGCTAGGTTGATAAACCATTGTGAGGTAGCGCTGTTCGCGCGGCCACCGATTTTAGCCATGGCAATGGTGCCTCGGACATTGGAATAAACGGGTTCATTGGTGATACTGCCTTTTTCAGTTACTTCAATTAAGTTATTTTCTGAATCAAAGTAGTAGCCACCCCCTTGGCTGATAAATCCTGAGATTGAGCGATGAATAATGGAGTTGTCATAGGCACTATCCTCGATGTAGCTGAGAAAGTTTGCGACGGTCTTTGGGGTACTCTTATCGAATAAGTTTACTTCGATATTTCCATAGGAAGTTTGTATCTGAACGATGGTCGCATTGGCTAGGTTAGTGACGCTGGCGATAGTGGTGATTGCTGTTACCGCTAATATTTTTTTGATGCGCTGACTCATAATTGACATAAACCCAGAGTGATATTTATTGTTGGACTGCCAGAGTAATTCTTTGATCAATTTTTGCAAGCCAAAGTATACTGATTTTTATGCACGACATACTTCAGTCTGTTGGGGGTTAGTAACTGGTTACTGCGGCCATTGAATATCGCTTTTCACAACTTTAGCGCTGAACTCTAAGGAACCTGCATCTAAGTCTTCTGGGTAGAGTGCTTTCATTCTTTCAGTTAGCTGAGCGGCGTCACTGCTTTTACTGTTCGCTTGCTCGAAGTTTCGAAGATACGTTTTGGTAAATTCGATGATGCGGGTATCAGCTTTGGTATCACCAATGAAGTGACCTGTAATGACGCGTTGCGGATTCAGTGCTGTCATTACATCTAAGGTTTTAATCCATTTGTTTCGAGATTCGGTGGTTTTATTATCGGCCACCCAAAGGTGCATGTTTTCAGATAATACGACGCCGCCGAGTACCGTTTTTTCTGATGGGATCCAGGCGAAAGTATGTACTGGGTCGTGTCCCTCAAATCCTATGATCTGTATTGATTTGCCATCGAGGGTTAATTCATTACGGGTTAATGCTTGCGGCAAAATTAATTGCTCGGGCGCATTGTCTTCTAAAATGGGTCCCCAATATACTTTCTTTCTTGCCATTGTTTTTGCAATTTTTTCAACGGCCGCAGGTGTTGCGACTATCTGGGCATCAGGGAATGCAGCCTTTAAAACATCAAGGCCGAAGTAATAATCAGGGTCACCATGACTGATATAAATTGTGGTGAGTTGTTTGCCGCTGGCGCGAATCATGTTCACTAAGTTTTGGGCATCATTCTTTTGGAATTGTGCGTCAATCAAGATGGCTTCACTAGGACCGGTGATAAGCGTAGAGGCGACTAGAGTTGCCCCAAGGGTGAGTAGCTTTTTAATCATGATGATTACCTATCGTCGGACTTATTAAGTGATGGCTACACTATAAATTACAGCTATCGGTCGAAAAACCGTATTATCAGAGAGAGTTTGTTGCATATATCGAACATATTGGTGAGATGTCCTTAATGATAGGGGAGAGGGTGTGGATAGAGTTCAATCAGCGCGGGTATTGCATCGATAGACGCGGCGATTGAGCTTAACCACTCCAAGGGAAGCGGTGCTTGAGCATTGCCGACAGCTCGTGAGTATCGCGGATGACATACCTTTAGTGGTAGGGGGGATAGAAGGCGGACAGAGTCCTACAGAGACGGTGACAGGGCATTTGCGAATAGCTTGCGCGGGTTATGCCGCTGAGCATGTGTTATTACCCGTGTTGAACCTCTATTACCAGCGCTACCCTGAGGTGACCATTGAGTTGCAAATAGATAATGCGACGGTGGATTTGATTGAGCAGCGTATTGATTTAGCTTTGCGGATTAGTGCTGATTTAGATCCTAACCTGATTGCTAAGCGAGTAGGGACTTGCCGTTCGGTTTTATGTGCCTCGCGAGACTATTTAAAGCAACGTGGTATTCCTCAGTCTTTAGAGGCGCTGCAGCATCATGAGTGTTTGATTTATTCTTATTTTGGCCGTCATGGATTATGGCGTTTTATGAAGGGGGATGAACCTATTGCTCAGCCTGTGAGTGGGCGGTTGGTGGCTTCTGATTCTGAAACTCTGTTGAAGGCGTCACTCAATCATATGGGGATTAGTTATCAACCTCGCGCGGATGCTAAGCCTTATTTGGATTCTGGCGAACTGGTTGAAATATTACCCGAGTACCAAACCCTTGATTTGGGCATTTATGGTGTGTACCGATCGCGTAAGAAAATGCCACAGACGCTGAGGCTGTTATTGGATATGTTGTCTATAATGTGAATAGTTTTGTTTTATTAGGAGGTGGTTGTGACGATACGCCCTATTCTGCTGTTCTCTGTATTATTGGTTATTGCTGTTCCTTCTTGGTCTCTTGGCATTAAAGTCAGTGATTCCCGTGCGAATAATTTCTATATGGATGCTTTAACCTGGGTCTTAAACAAATCAGGAGCTGACTATCATTTAATTAATACCGATCATTCAATGTCTTCTCAAGTAAGGAAAGTCGCATTAGTTCAAAGAGGCGAGTTGGATGTGATGTATGCAGGAACTACGATAGAGATGGAAGAGCAACTGCAACCGATTCATTTTCCGATTACGCGGGGGCTAATTGGTAGTCGGATCTTCATTATTAATAAAAAATATCAGAAAGAATATGATGAGATTGAAAACATCGATGATTTGAAGAAACATACTGGAATTTTAAGTTTTGGCTGGCCTGAAAAGGAGGTTTTTGAAGCGGTGGGTTTGAAACAGGCTGAAAAAGTCTACGCAGATATTTTCCCAAGCCTAAACTCGGGGAGCCGATATTACTTTTCACGAGGAGTGCTAGAGGCTTTTTCAGAACTTATAGATAAAGAAGAGGTCATGCCAAACTTAGCGGTAGAAAAAAATATATTATTGAAATATCAGGCTGCCGTGCTGTTTTTTATCAATCCCAAAAATAAAAGATTACGTACTATTTTGAATGATGGATTTAATAAAGGTTATGAAGATGGCAGTTATGAACAGTTTTTATATAATCACCCATTAATTAAAAGTTCTTTTGAAAAAGCTAAATTAGAGAATCGATTGGTTGTTGATATTCCAAATCCATTTTTCCCTGAAAGATCCATGTTGATACCCAATGAATATTGGCATCAGGAATAGCTATTATCTGTTTAGCTATTTATAGCGTATGGCATTTGAGTTAAGATCTATTGCGTTTATTCAAGTTAAGGATGTAGGTACCCAGCTTTGCAATTAAGCATGAGTATCTAGAGTCGTCAACTTAGGTGAACTGCTTAAGCTGTTTATTAATGCTTGATACAGACTGGTGTATTGTTTCAGACTGCTGTAATAATTTTTCATTTCCTTCTCGAGTTGCTAGCGATATGTTAGCAATATTTTCGATATTGTTATTGATGCTCTCGCTGGTGCTTGTTTGTTCTTCTGCGGCTAAAGCTATCTGTGTATTCAAATCTTGAATGCTCTTTATCGCAGCACCCATACTATCGATCATCTCAGTTGTCTGCTTCGCTTTTTCCAAACTTTGATCAATATCCTTAGTACCTGATTCAATCGCTTGCACCGCAGATTTAGCACCCGATTGTAGTTGCTCGATCATCGTATTGATTTCTTCAGTCGATTCTTGAGTACGACTTGCTAAGGAGCGTACTTCATCAGCAACAACCGCAAAACCACGACCTTGTTCACCAGCTCTTGCGGCTTCGATTGCTGCGTTTAAGGCGAGTAAGTTTGTTTGTTCGGCGATGCCTCTAATTACATCTAATACTCCTCCAATATCTTGGGAGTCTTTTTCTAAGACCGAAACGGCTTCCGCGGCGTGATGCATGCTGGTTGATAATGTTTCAACTGATTTACTATTATCACTCACCAGTTTTTGACCACTTTCTGCTTGGGTTAACGTCGATTCTGAGTGATCGGCAGCAGATCTAGCTAGACCTGCTATATGCTCAGAGGTGGTTGACATGAGTGTTGTTGAAGAGGCAACAGAAGTTGTTTCTAGCTGTTGCTCTGTCGACCATTTTTGTGAATCGGATGCAATTTTTTCCATTTCAGCTGTGCTTTCACTCAAATGCTCTGTTTGGGCACTCACTTCTTTTAATGAGGATTCCATCTGTTGCATAAACTGGTTAAACGAAGTGGCAATGGCCCCGATTTCATCTCTGGGTATTTCGTTCAAACGTTGCGAGAGATCTTCTTTGCCATCAGCAATTTGTTGCAATGCTTTTGCGACCTGACGTAAACGGCTAGAAATAAAGCGGCGGAATAAAAGAAACAATAATGAGACAGTTGCTGTAAGGGCCACAAGCATAATTCCGGCTATCGTAACGTTAAGTTGTTGAGCCGCCAGTATTTGGTCATCAATGGGGATTTGTACTTCTAGCACGCCTCTGATATCCCCCATTTTCCAATCATTCTTCGGAGTGTCAACGTGGGTATTATGACAGGAAACGCAACCAGCTTGGGTCATGGTATCGGCTAGGGCGACTCGCACGACTTGTTTGCCGTCGACAATGTCTGTTTTTGAGAAAGTTTGCTTTGGGTTCTCTTTGAGCGCTCTCCAAGCTTCTTCTCCAAAGTTGTCGAGTCTTCGAGATTGGCGATTTGGAAATGGGAAGGGGCTATAGAGCTTAAGGCTGACAATGCCTTGTTCTGATAGTTGGGCGCTAATGTCATGAATGAACGTGGCTGGTAACGGAATTTTGGTCGGGTCGCCTTTGTGATTAAAATGTCCTTTTAAGTCTGAACCGGCCAGTACTTTTTTAATGACGTTATTAGTATAATAACCGCGAATGGCTTTGTATTGCCGAACAGTGCTTTCGGCTGAAGTAATTGCATTATTTATCGCACTTTGCTGGGTAATGGAAGGTACATAAAATAATAGCGCCACAATAACGAAGGCAAATATGATAATAAGGGGGGTGAATAACCGGGTACTTAACTTATTGGTATATGGAATATTCATTTAATTTCCAAAAAATATATAGTTAAAATTAAGTGTAGAACAGTTCGATAGGATAACTAAAATGAAAAATTATCATTTACTATTTATGGAGTATTGTCAGGTTATTAATGGTTGCTGTAGTATGTTTTTGCAGAGCATTACACAGGATGAAAAATGTGATAATGAGTACGCTAGATAAGGAACTAAAATGAAAGTTGATCTATTTGGAAAGTGCTATGCGGCGGCGATGTCGATTTATTTTATGCTATCAGGGTTTAATGCGCTGGTGGATATCGATGCTAAGTTGGCTCGCATTGGATTAACAGCTGCAGACCTCGATGGTAAGGTTGCGTTCATTCTTATTTATTGCAGTCTGATGATAGGCATTGGCTTCGCTATTGGTATTATTTATTATCTGAGCAAAACTTGGGTTTATTCTGCCGCATTAGCGGTAAGCATTGTATCTTCGTTTATCATATTTAGGTTTGCTGGCGCGATAATGTTAGGCGAGATGACCAGCGTACAGATGTCATTCGTTGCTGTTGAGTTTATTGAAGCGGCTATTGGAATTGGTTTGATTATTAAATCACAAAAATCAAAGGGAAAATTAAAATTTTAAAAGATAAGATGAATGAATTTTTAGAGTCAACAGAGCATGTTAATTGGCAGCAGCCTGAAGTATTAAGCAAAGCACTGAGCTTGGCCGCAGGGCTGAATTCAGACGAGGCAATTACAAAGGCCTGCTTTGAGTTTGTACGTGATGAGATTAAACACAGTTTGGATTACCAACTTAATCCTGTGACGTGTAAAGCATCGGATGTTCTGAAGTATGGCACAGGTTATTGTTACGCTAAGAGCCATTTATTAGCGGCTCTATTACGAGCCAATAAAATTCCTAGTGGGCTTTGTTATCAGCGTTTAACTTTTAGTCGGGATCAACCTCCTTTTTGTTTGCATGGCCTCAATGCTGTTTACCTTAAAAACTATGGTTGGTATCGTATTGACGCTAGGGGTAATAAAGAAGGTGTGAGTGCTGAATTTAGTCCGCCTAAAGAGCAATTAGCCTATCCTATTATCAGTGAAGGTGAGGCTGATTTGCCAGAGATTTGGCCTGAGCCATTAGCGATCGTTGTGAATGCATTGACCCCGCATTCAGATGTTTTGGTGGTGGCTAATAATTTACCGGATATCTTGTTATTGAATAAATGATAGTGTTGCGAGTTATAAGCATGATTTAATGCATAGAAATACATAAAGGACTATGAATCAACAATGAAACCCCCCGTGATTTTTTTACTCTCATCTTTACTGCTCACTGCTTGTACTACTGGTGGCATAATGCAATCTGAGAGCATTCCAGTTGGCAACAAACATTACGCGGCAACTTACCATGTTGACGTGTATTTCGGATCGTATAATGGTGATAAAAAATATGAACAAATCTCGTATCTTCAGATTAAAGGTGGTGAGTATTCTAAAACTGGCGAGTTAATGAAAGAATTACGTCGTAAAGCAAAAATAATCGGAGCAGATGCCATTATTAATGTGAAAAAAGGTAGTTCTGTAGAAGAAGATATAGATGGTACATTACTATTGTTGAATATTGCAGGGGGCTTTAAAGATAGCTCTAAAGCGTCACGTGAATATCGAGCTGATACTTTAGAAGGTATCGCGATTAAATATTTGGATTAGATTGAATATTAAACACTCCAGTCGATTTCGATCTGGAGTGTTTAGTCGCTTAGTTTAATTTTTTGATAATACTTTGAGCAACCTTCTTGGCTGATGCTGGATTTTGCCCAGTAATCAAACGCCCTTCGAC
>MAAB01001306.1_pt1 | contig 32935 bp, 18 predicted proteins | sample 1115991 | NCBI WGS metagenome assembly MAAB01 (sample SAMN04961124, study PRJNA320927) | seawater metagenome | isolation source: sample BD02T18 sea water enriched with oil for 18 days | place: USA:Gulf of Mexico | collected 2013-07-27
ATGTGCGCTTCACCTAAAAAGCTTACCAAAAAACTACCTATCGACACTTCAGCGCCAACATAAACAAAAATACCAATGGCACCTAAGACCAAATGTCGATACTGCCATGCAGAACCTTCAATTTTCTCACCTTCAATGACCTCCGCACTTTCAATATGTGGCAGTTTTAAAAAAGCAAAGATAGCAGCAAGCACAAGCAAAGCGGCCATTAAACCTAAATAAGGTAATTGCACCGACTCAGCGTTTGTCGATGACATTGAATCTGTGACTTCGTTTAAAATCAGCAAAGCACCAAAATAGGGTGCGATAGTGGTACCTAATGAATTAAAGGCTTGCGTCATTGTTAATCTTGAAGACGCCGTTTCTTTATCGCCAAGTAATGTTACATAAGGGTTTGCCGAAACTTGCAAGACAGTGATACCACTGGCAAGTACAAATAAAGCCGAAAGAAATACCGGGTAACTATGTAAAGAGGCGGCGGGGTAAAACATTAAACAGCCTAGTGCAGCAATCACTAAACCAATAACAATCCCCCTTTGATAACCCATGCTTTTAACAAGTTTACCAGCAGGAAGTGATACGAGAAAATAAGCCCCAAAAAAACAAAATTGCACCAGCATCGATTGTGCATAACTTAGCGAGAAAATTGCTTTTAAATGAGGGATCAGAATGTCATTCAAGCAGGTTATAAAACCCCACATGAAAAATAAGGAGGTTAGTGATATTAAGGCAAATCGTGTAGAGCTATCTTGACCAACGCCACTAGATGAATTCGCGTCAGAATTTTGGGTTTGTTCTACATGGAAAGATGTTCCAGCCATAAAATAAGGTCCTGTTATTTGATAATAAAAATATAAAGAATTAATCAATATTGAATATCAGCATCACTCTTTATATGACTAATTTGTACTGGTTAGCACACGAGAGCCTGCATAAAGTTAGTGGCATATTGATGAATAAAACAATGACTATTCATAACGAGACTCATGATTTTGTTACCTGACTATGTAAATAGTCCAGTTGTTTCTTAATTCTTAATGCGTTAGGTTTTACACTCTGTACTTCTGTAACTATTTTATTGATTGGCCAGCCTAGTGCTAACAGTATTAAAGCAATAACAGTTCCGGTTCTTCCTGTCCCCCCTTTGCAATGTACGGCTACTACACCTTTATATTTCAATTCATCTAAGATGATTGGTTTGAGCTTTACCCAACGAGATTCAAATATTTTACTTGGGGCCTCATCATCAATAATAGGAAGCTGCAGCCAAATAATTTGATGTTGATGGCAGACTTCATCTAAAAGCGTTACATTATTCTCCGCCATTTCTTTATCAAACATCGAAGTGATTAGCATGGATGTACCATTTTGCTTGAGTTGATTTATTGACTCTTCAAGGCTTACTGATTTAGTACCTGGGCAAGGCGTAAATAAGAGCTTTGATCCATTGTCTAACGCTAATACTTCAAAGGGATGTTTATTCACTTAGTACTCATCTTTTCTTTAATAGGCTAATGGTTTAAATCAATTTTCTGTCGGATTCATGCAATTTTATAACTGAATCCTAACGGTTTGAACTGCGTTTGCAGCAATCAATACTTCAGCGTACTGACTACCAACTTGTAATGAATAAGTTATAGGTTCTTTAGTAGTATTGAGTAATTGCACACTGATCAAACCATTATCATTGATCGCAGCGCTTGAGTGTAATGCATCTTCATCGAGGCCATCTAAGTATTGATTAACTTGCAATGCGGTATCACCCGGTCGAATAGTTTTGCTAAATTGTGCCAACACATAATAAATAGGCGTGTAATAAACTTCGCCAGTTTCAGTATCTATCATAATAGGTGCACCACAATAGTTGCCCACATGATTAGGACCACCATGACTATCAAGCACGATGTTCCAGTCTATCCACCCTTCTAACCAATGATCTAGGCTAACAATAATGTTACGCGCGTATCTATGCACAGGTGTATATATTGGGTGATCTTCAGGCTTAGGTGCCCAAGTCGCTGTATATGCCCAATCAGTGGCATTTTCATTCCACCAAAAATCATCATTGTTAAACCAGTTTGTTTCTTTGAACCGAACTGGATCTAATATACCTTCAGGTGCATCTTTGCCTAAGTCATCAATAGTGCCTTCAGTATGTATAATTGAAAACTCTGGAAATTTTTCATGAACTCGATCAAATACGTCTTCGTTAACTTGGTTGCTGCTCTCGTACCAATGCACGGCGGTTCCATAAACATAAGCAGACGTTTCTTGGTCACCTAAAATCTCATCTGTCCAATGTTCCATTTCATCACGGTTTTGATCATAAATAAGAAGTTTCACAGCTTCATGGACACTGGCTTTTAACTTAGGCCCTAAGTGGTCCTTAATAAAAGTATTCTGTGTTTTAGGGGTGAAATGCATGCTTTCCCATTGACCACTATTGCCATGCGGTTCATTTACTGGCGTGAGCGCCCAAAGTTCAATACCTTGTTCTTGATAAGCATCAAGATACTTAATAAGGTAGTCGGCATAAGTAGCAACATATTGTGGTTTTAACTCTCCACCGCTACCTTGATGATTATTTTCCGGTGTCGGCTTGATATAATAGTCTTCAATTGTTTTCATCCATGGCGGCGCTGTCCATGCTGAAGCGACAATTTTTAAATCCTTATCACTTTGCTTATTTTTAATTGCATAAGCTTCTTTTATCATAGGTAATAAATCAAAGTTCTCATCTTTAATACCTGTGTGTTCTAGAGCGCTAAAGCCATCGCTATCTACATCGATACTAAACGAAGCTAAGTTTGCATCATCCTTTTTTTCCGCATATGAATACCGACCATTTACCGCAAAGTCTGTTGCACCTATATGCGTTCGCGCTAACGAGAAGTTAGCCCCCTTTTCACCGTATATATTTTCCATCACTTCAGCCCGTTTATCTTTTTCTAAATGCGCTAGAACAAACGCTGAAGATTCTGTAAAGGATGTGCCAATACCGACGATTTTTTGTTTTGTAATGTCAGGTCTTATAACAATAACGTTGCCAGAGGCTGTGCCTTTCACAAAGGTTAAATTCGGCTGTGACGCTATTTTATCGCCGGCTTCACTCGTGAGTAAGATCTCTTGGGTCGTAGAAAGATTATAATTAATATCTGTAGAGCTGTTGTTCATTTGCATTCCTTGATTTTCTGGTGTACAGCTCATCAATGTCAAAGAAATCATAGAGGTTAAGGACAATGTTTTTATAAGTTTTGTTTCAATGCTTTTCATTTTTGCACACTCAGTTGATGAGGAAATAAGAAAAAAGTCTAGCGACTTCAAAGTAGCTTAGGGAAATCTATTTAGACAAAATCAACTTGCCAAACATACCGGCATCAATCCAACCACGATCTGGTGCCCCGCCTACAGCAGATTCAGAGCCAATAAAATTTTCACGCAATTCACTACCGTCGTTATCACAATAGGCCACCATCAAGCCCATTACTTTTCCTGCAAATAGCTGTACAGGTTTGTTATTAGTAACTGCGTCTTTATATTCATCGGAATAAATGTCGATGCTTAGCTCCCAAACAACCGTATTCCTTTGTTGTTTCCAGTTGCTTTCAACATGATGAGAGTAATTCTGTGGCTGTTTATTCGTTCCTATATCAATCGCTTGGTTATCAAGTGACATATGGTAGGCAAACGCATTGTGGTTATATTGATGATCACCACCTGAGAAGTTTTCATCTAAAAATATTTCTAAACAATCATCATCCCAATATTGTGTTAATGGATCACGATGGGTATCAATGAGGATATCGTCTACGATTTCAGCCATGAGATATAATTTAGATTCAGTCCAAACTACTTTGTATCGTCCTTGAAAGTCTTCTTTTGAAAATTCAGGGCCTAACCAACGTTGATCTAATTTTTGCCATTTGGCTGACTGCCATATAATTTCATTGGCAACACCATCAACCTTTGGCGCTTTTTCAGCGTGTGGTGCATAATAATTTAATCTATTTGGAGCGTGATTATCGGCTGCAGAAGCGGGAAAAATGATTGCCAGAGAGAAAATGGAAGCTATGCTTATTAATCTAATATTTAACATTTCAACGACCTTAATAGACGATTATTACTTGCTTGGTTGAGTGGCAAGTTGCGTTACATGAATCATCTAATGAGCTGCTACTTTAAACAATAGTATTACGGCAAAGGGGATTTTAAGAGCGGTAAGTTGGGCAAAAATAGGGAATGATGACATGACCTATAAATAGACTTTTTGATATTGACAACTTGCGTTGTCAATATTTATATATTAGTGATACTACATATCAGTTAAAAAACTTTTGATCACTTCTCGATAATTTCGGCTGACTTTAACTTGATCATATTCACCTAATTTAAGAAAGAACTCACCTTTAGTATGAGGTATGACTTTTTGAATATAATTAAGGTTAACAATGGTTGAACGATGAACTCGCTTAAACATTTCAGAATCTAAATCTTCAAGTAGATTTTTTAAGGTACAACGTTTTATATGGGTAACGCCTTTAGCATGAACACAAACATAATCTCCTGCGGCGTCAACCCATTCAATATCTGTTTGTTTTAACAAGGTAATGTCATCTCTGTCTTTAATGACTATCTTACGCTCTACTTTTTCTGTATTAACCCTAGGGAGACTCATAGTCTGCGGTTTAACACTATCAGGGTGTTCCCTTTCGTTTATCGTGTCAATTGCTCCAATTATTCGAGATTTATTTAAGGTATCTTCTTCTGTTTCGCAACGCACTAACGCTCGTTGAATGGCACGTTGGATACGTTCTTCATCAATCGGCTTAAGAATATAATCGACGGCATGTACATCAAACGCGTCTAGCGCATATTGTTCAAATGCAGTGGTAAAAACTACCATAGGAACAATATCAGACTGCAGTTTTTTTATAACACCAAATCCATCTACACCGGGCATTTGTATATCTAAAAACATCAAGTCCGGAGCTAGATCCATCGTTGCTTGAATGGCTTCTCGGCCATTTTTACATTCGGCGACAATCTCTATTTCAGGAATTTTAGTTAACTTTGCACGTAAAAAGTTCAGCGCTAAGGGTTCATCATCAACAATAATTGTTCTTAATTTAGTCATATATTTAACTTACCGTTATTGAATTTTATACTGGCTTACCGGTGTTTTCTCATTGAGACGTTCAAAAGGAAGCTTAATGATAGTTTTTAAACCACCTGATGGAATAATATTAAGGTTAAATACATAGTCATCTACATATAATACTTTAAGTCTTTCATCTATATTACGCAAGCCAACCCCTCTGCTCGTTTTTCCTTTCTTTTTATTGCCATCAACACTCGTGCCAGCCCCCGTATCACTTAGTTCTAATACTAACATTTCATCAACGACGTCGGCCAATAAACTGATTGTGCCACCTTCTTCATTTTGTGCGATAACATGTTTCATTGAGTTTTCAATGATGGGTTGAATTAACAAGCTTGGAATTAACGCTGACTTTGCTTTATCAGATATTTTAAAATCTAATTTCAATCGGTCGCCAAAGCGTGTTTTTTCTATTTCTAAATATAAGTTTAGCGCAATAATTTCAAATTCTAAGGCTATTTTAGTATCTGGATTATTATCCAAGGAATAACGTAAAAATTTACTTAATTGAACAGTCATCAATTGCGCTTTTTCTGAAGATTCGCACTCAATTAAAGAGTTAATTGCATTGAGTGTATTGCAAAGAAAATGTGGGTTTAATTGATAACGCAACATTTTTATTTTTGCATCTCGAGCGACTGACTGGGCGTTAACCCTTTTTAATTGTTCTTCTTTGGCTTCAGCTGCTTTTGAAAGCAACATTTTATGTTCAAATTGCAACAGTTGATAATAACGAATACCGTGAAAAAAACCTGTCCAACAAAAAAAGATAAATATACTACTAAAATACCAACCACCAAACTCGTCCCAGTGACCATCAGTGCCTATCATTTCAATGTAAAGCTCTACCCTAATAAGTGTCCAAATAAATGAAATACAGATCACTGAAACAATACTAATAAGTGCTCTTATAAAAATAGGCGAATTCCAACACTTCATGAATACCCAATACAATGGCAATGAGCATACAATACCAACGATAGACTGCCAAAAGGTGTGGTTAAGGTGCTCCACATCTATTTGAACATACCAAAGGGTTAATGAAATAAGACTAATTAAGGATACGAAAGACCAAAAGCAAATTTGCAAAGCCCAAAATAAATACTCAGGTTTTTTTGAAATAAATTTATTGATACGCAGTAATGGGTTATTAGACATATTTCCCCCGAAATCATCTGTTAATATACTAACCCTTCCTTAACAGATGATCGAATAAAAACTTCCTAGTCATCGCTGTTAAAGTCCGCTTCATCTCTTCGATGTGAAAATGCGTGAGTTGAACCTTATAGAAAGTTAATAATATTAATGGTGAATAATTCGAATACTTTTCAGTAGGTAACTATTTTGAAACAGTTCATTTTTAAACTTATTGGTTAACAACGAAAAAGCAGCTCTAGAATCACTTATTAACCATTAGGTAACAAAGCAATCTCGCTTATGCTTTGGTTAAATAACGGCTTTGATCCTAACGATGCTTTAAGCTCTTTTATCGTAACCTCAGGAGTATCATGTTTTAGTTTTGCGATAAGGCCGGTAATGTATGCGGCAAAATAACCATTAACAAGGCTTATGTTTTTTGTTTCATTTCCGCTCCCCACAACCGCGGCTTTGATGCCTTTAGAAATGAATAAACGCTGAAGCATTACATTACTATATGAAATTGTAATTTCAGAGGGTGCCGCATTTGAAAATAATGTACCCGTTTGATTATTAGAAGCAATTATAGCTATATTCAAACTTGATATTTTATCAATATGATTACTCACTAACTCATTGATTCTTTGATATTCGAAGCTGTTATTTCCATAAAAGTTGACTAGCATTATATCTGGACTGTCATTTACAATACCATCTTGGTTTGGATCAATGACTAGCTCCAAAGCAGGATAAAGTTGCTGCCATGACCAATCGATAGTTTTAAAAGCTAAAATTTTTGCATGCGGCGCTTGCTCTAATATCAGCGATGTTTGCACTGTACCAGAAGGATAAAACCCTTCGTTAACGTTTAGATTATAACTTTCAAGTGGGTTATTATTTTGATCTTGCGGGTTTTTCTCTAACGAATAGAAGTTCATGCCTCCTACGACGGTCTTATTTGAGACATTTTTCCAGTTTAGTTTTTTTATGATTTTTGCTTGATGATATTTTGATTTTTTCCCAGAACCGCCCAGTTGATTATGCGTATAGTCAACGCCATTACCGACAATGGCTATAGTGTCTTCTTTATGGTCACGATACGATAACTTTTCTTGGCGAGCGGAATTAAAGTTTAATTTTTGACTATAGGGCACTTCTTTAACTTTAATAACATGAGTATTTTTTTCGATGATATTTGCCGCACGATGTGACATTTGAAGGTGTATAGAGTTTTCCAATAACTTGCTTTGACTGCTTATAATAATTTCATTATCGATTATTTTTAAAGTTTTAATTAAAGTCGCTTGTTGTTTTGTGACTTTTTTTACTATGCTGCGACGGTCTATTCCTTGCTCATTGTATTTACTATGTAAAGCACTTGGTTCAGATAAAAATATAATATAGTTTCCACTTATATTATCGAGAACTGTGAACGGTGATACGCGTTCGTTAGCATTTACATTAAGAACAGTGAATAATAGCAGAGTGGTTATACATGACTTTAAAATCATTAATATGTCCCTTGTTATCTAATAAATGCCAAAACATTTGCAGCAATAAAGATGGCATTATCAACGCTATCCATTACTGAAAAGTATGCACTTCCGCCGTTTTATCAAGAGGTAAAGCAAGCTCTAATGAGTCAGTTGCCATGGGGAAGTGCAATCTATTGTTTTACTTTTCCTGAAATAAGTTAGCCAACGGCAACTTTGCTACTGAGTTCGACCCGTTTATTTGGGTATATATCTTTCATCACTAATTTAGGCGTGCGATCAACTTTAAATAATCCCCAGTGCTTTTCAGGCTCTAATTGATCAGGAGATCCTTTCCACGGTTCATCAAATGCCTCAAAGACAAAGGTTAGTATTTTTTCTTCGGTTGTCCAGAAAAGTAATTGCTCATAGTATTGGGCTTGTAACTCTTCATTTGCATTCCACGGTTCGATGCCTCGTCCGTTTGATGCAGTTGTCCAACCGGCTTCAGTGATGATCACAGGTTTATCTGGGTAATGATTTGCAACACTATAATAATTTTGTTTGGTATATTCGAGAGCATCTTCCATCGTTCTATATTCCCACGCTGGGTAAGTATGAATGGAAATAAAATCTAATTCTGCAACCAAAGGTTCAAGTTTATAAGTCCAAGGCACATAATTTTCACAAAAGGTAACCGGTTGATTAATCTCTTTTTTTATTTGTTTAACATAAGAAACTAACCTCTCAACAGGTACCATATGATCTGTCCATTCGACACTCGCTTCATTACCAACAGAGACTGAAAAGACAATGTCGTCATATTTTTTGGTAAGCCCAATCATTTTATGAATTTCGTTGCAGTTGCCCTGTCTATTAGCACTGATCACTTCTTCGCTAAAATCAGCTCCCCAAGGACAATGTGGATTGCTCATTTCTGCTGCGATATCAACTCCTAGCATGACTTTGAAATGTAATTTTTCAGTGCGAATTACATCTAAAACCAGTTCTGCATGTGGGCCACAATCGTAAATACGAAGGTAGCTCCAGTTTTCTTTCAAAATAAGTAAATCTTCTTTTACTTCATTATAACTTGGGTAAAGACCTTCTCTGGGGTTTTGCCCTTCACGATAACCCGAATAGCAAATAGCATTTGCATGAGCCAAGTTCATCGAATTAATTGTTGCTACTTTATCACTGTGTTGCTTAAACATACTTCAAATTCCCATTTTTATTCCAAAGACCCCAATGCGCACCAACCCCGCCTTCGTCTTCAACTTTCCAAACTTCATCAAATGATGAAAAATAAAAGACATCAATGTCATCTTCTTCAGCCCATTGATAAGTGCCGAGAAAGTACTTGATGGCGTTTTCATAAGAAGGCACTGCGCCCCACTCTTCTGGACCTTCATTTGGCCAGCCAGTTTCAGTGATAATCACTCTTTTACCATTACCGGCTTTAATTGCGCGTTGGTACATGTCTTTCATATAGAGGATTGAATACTCAAGTGCACAGCCCTCCCAAAATGGATAACAGTTAGCCAAGATTAAATCGCAGGCATCCGTTACTTTAGGGTGTACTTCAAATTCGTAATAAGCATCAACATAACCTACTTCGATATCAGGTAATGCTGCTTTAACTCGTTTAATGTATGTTATGAGTTGCTCTTCGGTTAAGTCTTCACGAAGTAATACTTCATTACCTACGGCGACGACATCCGCATAACCTTGTTTAGCCACTTCTATAAGGTTATTAATCTCTTTTTCATTATTCTCTAAATCATCATCCAACCATGCTCCTACCAAGGTTTTCAAACCTTGCTGTTTGGCAATTTTTGGAATGTTTTCATTGCCATCAGTACAAGAGAAAGAGCGGATCCATTTAATGTTTTTCGAAATAACAGCCATACGCTCTGTTATTTGCGCTTCGGTAATAATGGTTCCTGGACCTTGACCCTCGATATACGGGCTAAAGGAAATACCATGTATTTTATTATCAAGCACCTTAGTAACGCCGCTTTGCAATTCTTTACGAGAAGAATGACCGACATTCATTCCAGCCAAAGACATATGTTTATTGTATTTACTCGACATGTTCATCTCCGATAACAATCGTTATGTATAAGTATTTGTAGAAGGTGTAATCAACTTACACCTTCTTTAATAGCTCAAGCTATCATTTGATCTTATGCTAATTAATGGAATAAATTTTCAGTAGATATCGTTAATGTTAACTGCTGTATTTGGCCACTACGAAGGAAGAGTTCTGAACTCTCGTTAGCAGGTAGACCTAGCTGCGAATATGTCTGCTGTTTTCCGTCGTTATAGGTCACCATTAATGAAGGTTCAACAACATCATCATTAAGCTGATAAACAATAGGAACCTGACACCAAGTAAAAGCGAGTCCCCTTGCTGGTATTTCAACTTCTTGCCATTGCTCGTTAACATCGAGATAACGGAACGGCTTTGGCTCTTGAAGAAATTCACACGACTGTAATAGGCTAGGTACAAAAGAAACTTTACCACCTTTGACTCTTAGGCCTAATTCACCAAAACGCGATAATATTTCTTCTTTTACTTGCCCTGTCATACCCGGTTGTTGCGCACCTGAATGCTTAGGCGTATGGGAGTATGGGTCCATTGGGAATGCACCATATTCTTGCGGTGTTTTATTAAAACCAATGCCGTCACGAACACGATAATATAAACTGGCAATATTCCTACTTACCTCGTCACTTTCTCCTTGCTCAACGCTAATAAAGAAGTTTTCTTCAACCGCTAACATTAATTTAGAAACCATGTGCCAATAGATGCAACCTAAACCTTCGAAACCAAACATACCGCCAGAGCGTCCAGTAAAGGCTTGATGATTAAAAGTTTGCTCATAAAGAGCTAAAATCGCGTCTTTATCACTAACAAGCGCACTTGGGTATTCTTCATTAAGTTCTGTTAACTGTTCAAGTAAAACATTGCTATTCGTTATATCAGCATTAAAGCGATACTCACCATCGGCGTCTCGCAAAATAATACGTTCGTCACGCTGCTCGAGCATTTGTAGTAAAGATACGTTGGTTTCAACTTGTTCAGCATTAACGCAGTTTTTTTCCAAGAAGCTTGGTAATTTTCTATCAGGATAAAGCATAAAACTTTTTTGATCTTCGCGATAAACATCGCTAGCAAAAAGCGCTTCTAGGACATCAACCACAGCTTTGGGTTTAAGTGCCCCCGAGCTTAATGCTGCGACCTGTCCTTCTAACATTGGATACAGGTTTTTCACATCTGAGGTATCATTTTCTAGGCTCAATAAATTATAAGCGTTATATAATCCGTCAACGCGCTTATTCGTTTCAATGGTATGCTCAATCGCTTGTAATGCATCATTTAACATTAAGGTTATTTGATTAACGCTTTGTGACGTTTTTCCACTAAAACCTTCTTGCTTGTAAACAGTTTCACGATAATGGCTGGCAGCTAAACCGAGCTCAGCAATACTTTGATAACGTACTTCAGGACTAACGGGTTCTGATGTTAACTGTAAAGCTAAGTTATTCAATGCTGCAGCGGTTTCTACTAACCATAGGTTCACTTCAACCGATAGCTCAATATCTTGGCTTTCGTTTGCCATTAAGTCTTGGAAAAAACAAATATAACGACGCAGGTAACATAAAGTGACCATAGATAAGCCCTGCCCAACTAGCGCATTATTGGCATCATTCCATTCAGGTCTTTGGGTATTTAACCAAATACCGCCATCAATCACTAAATTTCCTAGTTTAGATAACAAAGGAACTAATAGTTTTTCCAACAAATTAACTTGATAAACATCACCATTAGCGTCAATCACTAACTTGCCATCTGCACCTATTTTTTCGACACGCTTTTCAACTCGAAGCGATACTGCTTCATCATAAGTCACAGTGCTTTTAGCATCTTCAACTAAAGCATCAAATGACTTAATACGATACGGCACATTGGCATAACTAAAAATAGTTTTACGCAGCATTTCACTCAGTTTTTCTGGATGAAATTGGTTCGATAGTTCAAGCATTTTTTGTAAATAGATAATCTGATGATCACCCCAGTAACCAATATAACTCCAAGGATCATCCGGTTCTTCAACTTCCCAATCAATACCTTCTTTCGTGATTCTATAGGGGTTATAACCATCCATCGTCGAAGCATTAACAAACTTAGCGACAACACTTTCAATAAATTGAGGGTAGCTATAAGTTAGTGCTTCCCAGTTTTGGAAGATATCACGCCAGTTTCCTTGGTACGTTAATAGGCGATTGTTGTTTTCATCCACTAATTTAATGGCAAACTGGTTCCATGGCCGACTCGGATCACCATGACGACGACCAAATGAAATAGGTAAGTATTCAGCGCTTAAACGTTCAAGCTGAGAGTCGCCCGTTGCTTCAATCTTTTCCAGTAAATCAGCAAAGTTTAGTTTTTCAGGCAAACTGTTTATTAGTGCTTGGTTACGCTGATAAACGTCATGATTAAATAAATTAATGGTCGCCGAAAAGTCCTGTGAAGAGATCATGTACTGATCATCAAAAATGCCACCACGTAAGGTATTAAATAGCACGTTTGCATAATGATGTTCAGAAACGCTTTCTTCTCCCGTTAATTGGAATCCATCAACTGACCCCATAATTCGAGCTAACTCATCAGAACCTTTTGCTATAGAGTCATCTAGGTTTTGATCAAGTTTGTCACTATCTTTTAGTTGGCGACGTAAGGCTACAGACTGACTTTGGCTTTGCTCTATATTGGCGATTATTTGCCACTTTTGATGCGTATGAGGCGCAAGTTCAATGCTGCTATTAACTAAGAAAGCGCCACGGATGCCACGTTTAGTTAATTCTTGCTCAACCTGCTTACCACTTCGAAATGCAGCTAATTGCTCAGACGAAAGTAAGATATTAGTGTTATCTAAACCGAGACAAAACACAGTATTCGTTTTTAATGACTCACATGGCTCTGCTCTATCGGTAATGCCCGAGAATAAGGTAAAAAAGGCAAGACCTGAACTCTCGTCTAATTCAGTCCATTTATACGCATCAACTAAATTGCTCGAATTTGATTGAGTAAAACGAGGAGTACCAGCAGGTAAGATATTTTGAAAACCATCGATAAGTTCAACACTTAACGGATTATCCGATAAATTTTCTAACTCACATTTTCGAACAAAACCATAAGTATCACTCGTTGCCCAGGTATAACGAAAGGCTAACTGCAAATCATTATGAATTTCTTCAAAACACAGTTTATTTCCTAGTACGTTCTTGTATAAGTTTCTGGTGATATTAAAACGAAGCTCATGTTCTCGATTGAAAGGTTCCCAATCAACTTTTTCACTGCCTGTATCTACGCGTAAAAGGGTTTTACAACCGGTGTTAAGTTCACTTTCGTGAATTTTGTCTACCGTAATATAAGGAAACAAGGCTGTTTCAGGCGATACACGCCCAGCTGTCAAACCGCCAGTAGACGAAACAAATAACCAATGGTCACTATTAGAAATAACACTGACAAAAAATGGCGCCATTTTGTTAACATTATTAATGGCATAAAATCTTTCGCCACCCATAGTGACAAATTCGCCAGTCACTTGATTGTTGATTGTATTACATATTTTCATTTTGAATTCCTACCTAAACTTAAGGTATTTTTACTGTTCTAAATAATTGAATAAATTTGGCCAAATGAACGATTAAATTCATCGGTATTAAAAATTTACTGTGTTAATGGTTTAAATATCCTGACATAGTCAACTTCCATAGAGACTGGGAAAATACTGTCGTCGATAGGTCCACCTGCTTTCCCCCACATACCACCAATAGCGAGGTTTAAAATGATGTGATAGGGGTGGTCATAAGGCCAAGCACGCCAACCACTGGATTCGTTGCTATAGAAAAAATATGGAGTGTTATCAAATAATACCGTGATGCTTTCAGGGGTCCATTCGACAGAATAAAGATGAAAGGCTTGTTCAACATTTTCGCCTTCAATACTGCCTTTACGTTGCTCCCAGTTCGCCCAATAATAGGCTTTGTTATGCACGGTGCCATGGATGGTCTGCATGTCGTAGCCCACATGTTCCATGATGTCTATTTCACCTGAATTTGGCCAAGCGTCACACGTTGCGCTGCCTTGCCAATCCTCATTCTCTTGACAGCTTGTAGAATACTTATAGGGGTTGCTTGGTAACATCCAAATAGCTGACCAAGTGCCTTGTCCAGCAGGTAGCTTGGCTCGAACGTCAACGCGTCCATAGAGAAAGTCGCCTTTTCCTTGAGAATGAATTCTGCCAGAGGTATATTTTGCATTATCTAGGTTTTCTTTATGAGCAGTAATGACTAAATTACCGTCTTTTACATGAAGGTTTTTAAGACTCTTGGTATAAGTTTGATCTTCACTATTAACCTTTTGTGCAGGCCAAATATCATAACTCCATTTCTTTGGATCAGGTCTGCCTTGATAATTAAATTCATCACTCCACACCAATGTCCATTGATTCGGCTCAATATTCTTTTTACGCACAATCAAGGCATTAAGAATAGGTTTTCCTTTGATTGCCTGAAAGCTTATATCTAACTGACCATCCGTTATCTCGACATTGTAAACAGCTCTGGCTAAGGCAGATATATGCTTACCATCTCGTGCCCCCCTTACATCTAAGTTGTCAATCACTAACTCTTGCTCGGCAAAAACGTCAAAAACTCTTGATCCCACAGAACTATCTTCAGGCTCTGCAAATTTAAAAATAATATCGTACAAGCCATTTTCTACTGCGTGATTTATATTTACGTCACCCGTTCGATAAGATTGGTAAATAAAGCTATCTTGTGAACCTTTTATGATTTCGATATTGCCAACATCGCCGGTAATCAACGATGAATCCGTTTGATAGGTTATGCCGTCAACACCCACATATTTAGTGCCGCCGACATTCACAGCCCAAATTACATTGCTATTATATTGAGAATAGCCACTGTGTTTATCTGAATTGGTTTCAATGTCATTTTTTACCAAGGCTACGTGTGAATCATCAGGTTGATTACTTACTTCGTCATTTAATAACTGCAGACCTATGAATAATGCAGGTATCAATATTAATACCAAGATCAAGAGTGGCTTATTGTTACTATATTTATTCTTCATGCTATTGAAACCCCAAACTAATAACTGCACTGATTTGCATGCCGTTATTTATTAGCAATATTGAAAGCAACAATAAGGGAACTGCAATGTATCGCAATCAAAACGAGGTAAAATGGACTAGGGTTGCGATAGAAGCGACACAGATGCTCAAGCCTCTGTAAGATGCAGTTTCAGGGCTTAGTAAGTATATAATTCCTCCCTATTTTTATAATGAAAAACAATAATAGCTGAAAATACAATAAGCTATTTTCAATTGCAGCTGAACTTGTCTTATTTTCATTTATAGTGATTACACTTTTTTCTATGATGATGATCATACACACAGAAGTAGAATGTTTACGGGTAAGCGATTTATTATCCAAACTCATTAACCCCGCCGTTTAATGTCTATTGAAGGGAGTAAATGATGGGTTTAACGGGGTCTGAAAATATGATTTAACGTATAGGTTCGTTAAATCGCCCCTTGCCGCTATTTAAATAAAAATAACGTAAGCGGCGTGTATCCCACGCCGTAGTGTAGTTTGTTAACTGAGAGAAACAGCACGATAAATCATAAGTTAAGCTTTTATTTCAAATTCTCAAAAGCACTTTCTAACCAATTCATTCGCCTTGTATACCAGTCCTTTAGATGTGCAACTTCTTCATCGTATGAAGCTAACACCACTGAGTTCGGCCACACATAAACGCCCAAGGTTTGCCATTTATCATCGTTTTCTTGTTGAGTCCATTTATCAGTAGCAGTGAAAATACTGCTGTTTTAATCGCATTGGGAAATATTGTTGATGACAAGCGGCCACTGGTCATCGTATTCAATAACTTAACTCTATTCATTGTCGATCTCACTATATTATCTTGATTAAGGAGCCGTTATGACGACTCGATAGATTAGGCTAAAACCTTATTGTTCAGCGCTAGATGTATTTGTTCGACTTTTGCTTTATTAAGGACATAGCCGCGCATAACCCAGGCAACCAGAATTGAGCCCAATGCGGGATAGACAGTGAATGACATTAAGATACCTTCTTTAGCCACTTCAGTTTGTTCAACGTCTGCTTGATAACCATAATAGGCAAGCAACCAACCAGCGAAAGCGCCACCAAAAGCCACACCTAATTTGATAAAAAACACCACAGCCGAATACACCATTCCGGTAATACGTATACCTGTTTTCCAGTGGCCATAATCAATAGTGTCGGCCATTTTCGCCCATAATAATGGTGTCGCCATTTGTAAAAAGAAGCTCCATAAGAAAAATAAAGCAAAAGCTGTAGCAACTTGATCTTTAGGAACAAAGTAACTAATAACACAGATAAAGGCGGCAATAAGTTGCAAGTTTATATAAGCCTTAATTTTACAAACTTTCTTAGCAAGGAATTGAGCACAGGCGCAACCTAAAATACTACCGACCATACCAAGTGTCATAAATAAGGTAATGTACTCTTCAAGGGCAAGTACATATTTTACATAATAGATGGCGAGTGTTGCTCTTAGGACTTGCCCTGTTAGTAAAAACAAACCGGCAAGACACAATATTCTCCATTGGTCATTTTGCCAAAGTGACTTCAAATCTTCCAAAAAAGATGTTTTCTGTGCCTCTGGTATAGACACGCGCTCTTTAGTGCCACTAAAGCATAATAGAAACATCATCACGCCTAAGAGACTCATCGCTACCATAGTTAGCTGATATCCCTTGGCTTTGTCACCATTACCGAAATACTCTACTAACGGCAAAGTGCCTGCGGCAACGATTAAGCCGCCTAACATGCCTAAGACAAAACGATAAGTTTGCACTGATACGCGTTCAGAAGGCTGTGCAGTTAACACCCCACCTAGCGCAGAATAAGGAATATTTATTGCGGTATATGCCAGCATTAGCAAAGTATAGGTAACAAAGGCATATATAAGTTTGCCGTTGCCGGTAAAGTCAGGGGTAGTAAAAGCCATGATAGAGATAATACCGAATGGCACAGCTAACCAGAGCAAGTAAGGTCTAAATTGACCAAAACGTGTTTTAGTTCGGTCAGCAAGTGCGCCCATAAGAGGATCGGTTATCGCATCAAATAAACGTACCACTAAAAACATCGTGCCGACAATGGCTGGTGAAATACCAACAACATCTGTGTAAAAGATTAATAGGAACATCATCACCGTTTGGAAGATAATATTACTGGCGGTATCGCCTAAGCCATAAGCTATTTTTTCGCGAACTGTTAACATGAAATCTCTCTTTTTATTATGTGTATGATATCCATTGAGTGATATAAATAGGCTCAGTTTAGCGTCACCAGAGTTTGTTATTTATTCAAAGAAAAGATGATAGATAAGGCAATAAGCAGTTAAACCTTATAAAAAAGGCCCATATCGCAAGAAACAATATGGACCTTTTAATTTGTCACTAATTAAAGTATCGGTTTATTTGAAGCTATAACGCATACCTAAGGTATATCTTGAACCATATTGACGAGCAAAAAGAAACTGCTCTTCATAACGGCCATATCCTTGTTCTGTTTCGTTATTCATGTTTATTCCTTCAAAGAATACCGTAAAGTTTTCGTCGATGTCATAGTTAACACTCATATCAACTTGGCCGTATTCTTTAGCAAACTGCGGAGGGTTATCAGAAGTTCCGCCACCTTGACCAACACCCATAAGGTATTCGTCACGCCATGCGTAAGTCACTTTTACTGACAAACCATCTTTTTCATAAAACAATTGAAAGTTAGCTGAATCACTTAAACCTGTTAGTGGAGTTTGTGCTTCTAAGTCGGCAATATTTTCAACTCTGGTTATATCGTCAACATCAAATTCAACATCACCATCAACAAAGGTAGCATTCGCACCAAATCCAAAACCACTCTCACCAAAAAAGTGTTGAACAGCAACTTCAAAACCATCAACCATTTTGTCATCAGGATTATTGAATGGGCGGGTAATGTTCCATTGCATTAATGGGTCATCGCCTGCTGGTTCAATGTAGCCTTGCGCGTTTAACGTTGCCCCATTTAGCTGCATTTGAGCAAATATTTCATCACTCGTTGGGTCACCACCTAAGTCAGCGACGGCTTGATTCCAACGAGGTCCTTCAAATATTTCGCGTATATCATCCACGGATGTACTTATCGTTTGACTACTGATGAAGTTTTCTACATCTTTTCTAAAGTAACCTACAGAAGCATAGCTGCCTTCTCCATAATAATACTCTAAAGAAACATCAAAGTTGGTAGACTCATAAGGGTTTAAGCTTGTATTACCTTCACCACCAACACGCGCATTAGGACTTGTACTAGCACCTAACGACCGACCACCAGCTAAAGACCCTAAAGGTGCACGAGTAATAGATTTACCCCATGATGCACGAGCAACAATCTCATCAGTAATATCAATTTTTGCATCAATCATAGGTAAGAATACATCATGCTCTCCCTCAAGAGACAATACCGTATTGTCACCTGCTTGATATTGCGTATGCCACTCGCTACCACCCTTCCACCAAACTTCAGTTGGAATAGGTTGTAGTACATTACTGGTAACATCAGTTTGCTCATATCTAAAGCCTACACTAATTTGTACAGGTAAATCAGCAACTTCAAACTCAAATAAAGATGATGCATAAAGGCTAGTAGTATCTTCACTTACTGAGCCTTCAGTATAAGTGCCTTGATCAAGGTGGCGACGATAAGCGGTTGTATCAAAATAGTCATCGCCTAATACGTCACTGTTTAAGAAATCAAACGAACGAGTAACAGCTTCATCAAAATCAAAATTGTAATAATAGCCACTACCGATAGGGTTTTCGCCATTTGAAAATTGGTCTAAAAATCCACTTGTAGTGTGGTATTTAAACATGCCGTCTGGGAAAGCAGCAGAATAATTTGGGCTAAATAAGAAACCGCCATTTAAACCACTCCAAGCATGCGAGCCCCCCATAGTTTGCTCAGTGCGAGCAAGTCCAAATTTAACTCCCGTTAAAAAAGAGTCATCAGGATTTTCCCATGAACCATCAATTTGTAATTGGTCTATTTCAGATTTACCTGGACTATGAATAAATTGGCTAAAATGCGAGTCCATTTCACTTGGTGCAAGTGTGGTCGTACCGTTTTTCCAAAACGTTGTCGCTTGTGGAATATCACCGGTTCTAAAGTCGTAATGTTTATTAATTAACTGATCTGAGCCAAAGACTAATGAAGCGGCAGATCCCATGCCCTTATCTTTACCATTATCAATCTTATTTTCTGAACTGTGGTAATCAACGGATAAAATTATGTCATCAGTCGCTTGCCATTCGATATTAAAACCTAATGAGCTTTCATTCGTTTCTGTTGTATTGCGGTTTGCGGTATATGAGCTATCGTTACCAGACAAGTCAGCGAATAAAACCGTGCCATTTTCGTCTAATTCATAAGCATTTATATTACCACCGAAATCATGCCATTGGCCCCAACCAAGAGAGTTAGTACCAGTAATGGATTCTCCCATTGTGTAATCAAGTGTTAGTATCACACTTTCAACGGGTGAGTACTGAAACGTAACATTAGCGTTAGTTCTTTCACGTTCAACATCCGATATACCGTAGTTCATATCTTGCGGAAAAAATGCTCCCGCAGCGGCACTTTCAGAGCGGTTATCAATCACTTTACCCGCATCTAACTCAGGAAGTGAAGAGTCTGGTTGAAAACGCCAGCCGTAGATGCTTGCACCTTGTTGTTGGAAGTCACGTTCTTGATGAGAGAAAGATAAAGCTAAACCAAACTTTTCGTCTGCATAAGTATTACTGTAAAGACCAGAAAACTCAGGTGTAACATCATCACCCTCGACATTTGATGAGTCATAGATGCCTTTCCCTGAGATAACAAATTTCTGACCTGGGCTGTTAAGTGGTTTCATGGTGACAATATTTACAGTCGCGCCTAAACCACCACTTGGGTTTTCTGCACGTGCTGTTTTATGTACTTCCAGAGCACTTACACCATCAGAAGACAAATTCTCTAAACTGTATGAACGTGAATTACCTGTACCAGGCATTTGACGACCATTTAAGGTGATTAAGTTAAAGTCTGGACCAAAACCACGAACAGTTATTTGGCTACCTTCACCATTTGAACGGCTAACAGATACACCGGTAATTCGCTGTAATGATTCAGCTAAATTAGTATCAGGGAATTTCCCCATATCTTCAGCAGATATAACATCAACCACACCTGACGAATTTCGTTTTGCCGCCATAGAACGCGATAAACTACTCATAATACCAGTCACTTGAATGACTTCTATTTCAGCTTCTTCATTAACTTTATCTGCTATTTTTGCTTCTTCGGCAAATATCGGTGAAGAAAAAGCAGTACCGATTAACATTGTGATCGTTGCTGCGATTTTTGTTTTTTTGAAATTAGTTGTTTTCATAACTTTCCTACCATTTACTTTATGTTATCGCTGTATATAAATAATTGAATACATATGCAGCTGGAAAACGGGCGCTGATGCGCCCAACACACTCAGGGTTTAATTGCGTTATTTGTTCACATAACGAATATTATCGAACTTAACGGTCATAACACCTGTAGGCTCCATAACAAATGGGTTAACTATATTCGTAGCGTCAGCATAACTACCCTCTGAAAATGCATTTCCGTCAGCAAGTAAGGTTTGTAAATTAATTCTGACTTCTTGCCATTCACCTACCGTTGAAGAATCAATAATGACATCACTTACGTTAGGCCAACCGCTGTCTAGCTTGATATATAGTTCAACGCCTGCATCAGCGCTGACAACATACATATCGAAGACTAATTCACTGAAAACGCCATAACCGCTGATATCGAATGGGGCAGCTGAACTATCTAGATACCAGTTACCTGTTCCGCCTGTTTTAACCACTTCAATGACATTGCCACGGTTATCTTCAGCCATTTCATTTGCGGTAACAAAACCGTCGGGGTTATAGCTATTAAAGATGATATCGCCAATAGTTGCGTCGTCATACAAAGCTATTTCGACTTCGCTGTTATCTGGTGATTCATAACGAATATTATCGAACTTAACAGTCATAACACCAGTAGGCTCCATAACAAATGGGTTAACGATATTTGTAGCGTCAGCGTAACTCCCCTCTGAAAATGCATTTCCGTCAGCAAGTAAGGTTTGCAAATTAATTCTGACTTCTTGCCATTCACCTACCGTTGAAGAATCAATAATGACATCACTTACGTTAGGCCAACCGCTATCTAGTTTGATATACAGCTCAACACCTGCATCCGCACTAACCACAAACATATCGAAGACTAATTCACTTCCAGCTGCATAGCCGCTGATATCGAATGGCGCCGCTGAACTATCAAGGTACCAGTTACCCGTTCCACCTGTTTTAACTATTTCAATGACATTACCACGGTCACCTTCAGCTATTTCAGTGGCTGTAACAAATCCGTCAGGGTTGTAGCTATTAAAAATGATATCGCCAATAGTAGCGTCGTCATACAAGTTAGCAATCACTTGAGTTTTACCATTACTATCACCAGCGGCAACAATGCGAACATTATCAAATTGAGCAACAAAGCCATTCTGATTTCCCCAAGTAGGGAAGAATGCTAACGGTGTATTTACATTAGATATTTCTAAGTTAGAACCTGTGTTAGCTACCAAGTCGGCTAACGCTATGCTATACGATGTCCATACGCCTTGCGCAGGTTTATCGATAGCGTAATCGCCCGAGCTACATGGGTGTACACAATCCATTTTGACAACAAATCCATCTGCGCCGTTATCGTTTACCACAAAAACATCAAACTCAAGTGTGGCGTAACCACGAAAGTCTTGTACATTACCGGGAGCAAGTTGGAAATAACCAAGAGATTCGTCTGAATTAAAGGTGAACTGTTTCACGATACCGTGGTCACCACCTACATCAAGCTCTTCGATGACAATCTCACCACTCGCAGCATAATGGCCAGCGACAAAATCAGTATCTGCATCACTAAAGATGTCAAAGACAGTTCCAGGGGCAACAGGAACAGCTGCTACAGGAGGGTTAGGTGCTTTACCTTCCACCAAAGCACCGTTAGGTAACTCTTCACTTGCTACTTGATTGTAACCAGCGCGAATTGTTTCACAACCCTTACCCGTATCAGTATCTTGGTTACATTGATATACGCGAATATAGTCAATTTCAAACGTTTGCCCATTAGCAAAAGCTTCAGCGTCAACACCTGTATCATTGGTATTTTCTGCCCAATCGCCACCGACAGCATTATTTAATATCATGTAGAATTCTTGATCAAAGGGTGCGTTATCCCAATGGGTAGTCAATGTTCCTGTGGCTGCATCAAAATACTCAGCGAACCAACCTCTGTGGTTCAAACCTAAAACTTCACCGTCAGGTTTAGTCTTTAGCTCAGATGCACTTTGAGTTGCATATAAATAGTTATCTACATACCAACGGATTTGACCTTCTTGCCATTCTATAGCATAAACATGGAAATCGTCTGCAGGGTTAACGCCACCAGGTAAACTATAAGCAGCACCCGAATGTGCGTGTTCTTCTAAATTGGGTCCATAATGTAATGTGCCATAAGCATGGTTTTCAACAACACCTTCTTCATTAACCGTTTTTAAATTAACCGTTTCAACAATATCTATTTCGCCTGAATTAGGCCAACCACCATATACATCATCTGAAGGCATCATCCAAAATGCAGGGAAACTGCCTTGTCCGAATGGCATTTTAGCTCTAACTTCAAAACGACCATATTTAAAATTCACTTTATTTTCGCTGACTATGCGTGCTGAGGTATACGGTAAAATAGCACCTTCTGCAGCCGGTAATGCGACAAGTTTAAGTGTACCATCGCTTACAAATGAGTTGCTCGGATCTTCGGTGTAACACTGCTTTTCTTGGTTACCGCCACCGTCACAGTTAACTTCATGTGTCCAGCTATTACTGTTTAGTGAGGAGCCTTCAAACTCGTCACTCCACACCATTTCCCAGTCGGTTACCGGTTGTGCAGGATCAACACTCTCCGGATTAGTATCAGTTGCTGAGTCGCCGCCACAGCCAGCAAGTCCTAACGTTACCGATAGCCCTATTATTGCCGCCAAGCCTTGTGTTTTAAATTTAACACTGCTTTTAATTTTCATGTTTTCTCCCCTAGAGATATCAAAATCAGGTATTTATATTCATTCTTATGCTGAATTTTCATTACTTTAAAATGACAAAGTTAATGTGAATATAAATAAAATCGTAAATAAAATAATGTTATTAACTGTTAATCTTTTTAACACAACGATTTACTAATTAGCATTGAAATACGGTCAGGCGGGATAGTGAAAAGTTGAAATGGACAAAACGGATTAATCCGTCATGTTTTGCTGTGATTTTTATCATACCTTTACCTATTTTTTGCTTAAATACATTATTTCATCTTCGAACTAGAGTTATCTATTATTCGAATATCTTGGTCGATACGACCTTAAAGCCTTCTATATTATGTTTAATAATTAACTGTCGAATATCTCCCTTTGCCAACACTAGATGAATGAGATTCTAGCACTATATTACAGGGGATAATTTCAACCATTTTTTATACTGACTATGCAAACTACAAATAAACAATGAAAAACAGTTACTTACAACAGCCAGATAAAATAACTTTAATGACCATTTAAAAACGTTAACAATTAGAAAAAAAGTAATTTACAAAAAACATTCGTTCAGTTTTTACCTAAATAGGTAAGTCATTCACCAAATCTAAAATGAATTTAATAAAAAACCACTTGAACTTGGAATTAAGGACGACTCACCGCTTCCTAATTGTTTGTATCACTTATTCATGTATTTTCACTTTAACTTTACTAGGGTTGGTTTCAGTTAAGTTTAGCTATAAATACGATATTTAAAAGAAGTTGAAGAGCAAATTTCAGCGATTAATTAGATCAATAAGTATCTTGATTTAATAAACACTTCAACATTTATTCAAGCCAAATATCCACTCTAAATTTGGTTTGTATTGCAGTTTTTGAAGACGCTTTAAATAAATGAATAATAAACAGTTATCGGGGATATAAATGAATAATCTACACAATAAAAAAAGATTCACAAAAAATATAATCGTCCTAAGTTTAGGCTTAGCTTTGTCTGCATGTGGCGGAAGTTCAAACGATGATAAAGTTATTGATGTTGTCAATGCTGCACCTACTATAAGCAGCTCAGCTGTTACTACCGTTGAATCAGGTTCGCTCTACAGCTACTCGTTAGTTGCAGCAGATGCCGATGGTGACACTTTAACAATGTCTGCATCGAGTTTACCTGCTTGGTTAACTTTTGATAGTGCAACCGGAAGCTTATCAGGCACGCCTGCTGAGAGTGATGCTGGAGATACTGCAATTACCTTAACGGTAAGCGACGGAACTGATGAAATCACCCAATCATTTACCGTTACAGTAACGGTTCCTGTAGCAGTAAATAACGCACCTGTTATCACAAGTACGAGTATTGACGCAGCAACAGCTAGTGCAGACTATAGCTATACATTTACAGCTAGTGATGCCGATAGTGACAGTTTAACTCTGTCTGCCACAACGATACCTGCTTGGTTAACTTTTGATCCGGCAACAGGCATTTTATCGGGTACACCGGCGATAAGTGATGAAGGCGATCATGCGGTTGTATTAGCGGTAACTGACGGCACTGATGAAACAACACAATCGTTTAGCATTACAGTGAACGTGCCTACCCCAGTAAACACGGCACCAGTAATTACAAGCACAGGCTTAACTAGTGCTACAGTAGATGCAGCTTATACTTATACGTTAACAGCAACTGATGCTGATAGTGATACGTTAACTATGTCAGCTGAAATTCCAGCAGCACTATCTTGGTTAACTTTTGATACGACAACAGGTATTTTATCTGGCACACCAACTTCTGATGATATAGCTGCGACAGCAATAACCTTAACGGTTAATGACGGCACAGAAGATACCATGCAAACATTTACCATTACGGTAGCGGATGAAACAGCAGGGCCTACTACTGCTTTAGTTGTTTTTGAAAACGTGGACAACCCTGATTGGCCATTATGGGGTGATAGCGCTGCGACAACTTCTATTATCACTGATGCTGATGCTACTTATGGTGAAGTTGCAAATTTTGTGATTACTGGTAATACCGTTGCTGGTTTTAATAACAGAGATGCAAATAGCGCTTCTTTCGATATCCCAGCAGGTACTACGACTTTTGAATTTGACCTTAAAATGACCAAGCAACCAGATGCTGGTGTGGTAGATTGGAAGGTAAAACTTGAAGGCTCTACCGACGGAGATGGAACTGAAGTTATTTTCACCACCAGTAATGAAGGACAAGCCCCGGTATTAGATACTTGGATGCACTACACCTTTAATGTTGGTAACTTCAACGTAACAGACATAGATTTAGTGATGATATTCCCTGATTGGAGTACTGGTACCGGCGCTGAGTATAGTGTTGATAATGTAAAGTTTAATGTTACTCCTGTAGATGAAACTCGCGCTCCTGGAAACTCAGGTGATGGCGCTACAACAACAACGGCTGTTGGCATTGACTTTGAAGGTTCACAGTTAACTTGGGAGTCATTTGATACTGCTCCAGTACAATATGTAACTAATCCTAAGACTGATGGCATTAACACATCTACAACCGCTGCTTTGTTTGATATTCATCAAGGTGATGGTGAATGGGTTGGCGCACTTACTCAAGGTATTACTAGTTTTGCTTTAGACGCATCAAACTGTATTGTTACCCTTGATGTTTACAAAGACACAATTAGTGAAACTCATATCAAGTTTCAAAAAAATAATGGTGTTAATGACGATGGCATAATGTGGGGATCTCATGGAACAGTAGGTGTAGCTAATACCGTAGTTAATCAATGGGAAACGTTAACTTTTGATACTTGTCTCTGGGTTGGTCTACCTGAAACAGATAACATTGGCGCTTTGGCAATATTTCCTGATAAAACACCGGCTAGATCTCAAAATACCATGAACTATCTTGATAACATCATGTTCACGGCACAAGGTAATGTAGTTATACCACCATCTGATGGCCCTACTACCTTGCCTGCTGCCCCTATTTTAGCCGCGAACGATGTTGTATCACTTCATACTAGTGGTGATGTTTATACCAATATAACGGTAAATGATTGGAACCCTAATTGGAGCCAAGGTGGTTCAATTTCTGATGATACCGTTGCGGGTAAAACAGTTAAAAAAGTAGATTTAGTTAATTATCAAGGTATTGATTTTGTATCGACGGACATTAGCGGTAAAGCAACACTCCATATGAGTATTTATGCGAATTCTACTGCAGCGTTTAATGTCTTTGTTATAACAGGTGCTGCTGAACTTGCTATCACCACGGGGCCTCTAGTTGCCGACTCTTGGAATGAAATTGAAGTTGACCTTTCTGCGACAGGTTCACTAACAAGTGCATTTCAAATTAAGTTTGATGGAGGAACGGGTCAAACATTGTGGCTTGATAACATCTACTTTCATTAATCTAATCTGCAGTTAAATTTATTTTACTGATTTGAAAAGCCTTTAAACGTCTGTTTAAAGGCTTTTTTATTATCAATATTTGTACGACGTTCTCAGTTTGGTTTCGGATTTATCCCTAAACACCACAAGAATGATGCGCCGGGGATAAAAACAAGAAGGAAGTTCATGAAATTATCTAAATATTTACCCAAGAGTAAACTCGCTTTGAATATCTATCTTTGCTTGCTGGTATTGCTCATTGCAAAAGTCACGCTGAGCTTTAGCGCTGAAGCAAAAGAAATAACAGAAATAAAAACTTCAGATGGTCCCCTACAATCTTGGCAACTGGTGTGGTCTGATGAATTTGACGGCACAGCGATCAATGCAAATAAGTGGAGTCATGTGGTCGACTGCAATGGTGGCGGTAATAATGAACAACAATGTTATACAGAGCAGAAATCCAATGCATTTGTTGAAGATGGCCTGCTCAATATTGTTGCCATGAAAAAAGTTTTTTCTCAGCAAGGTAATAACAATGCTGAAGAAACTAGTGCAGGTACATTGCCTTACACTTCAGCAAAACTACAAACCATGAATAAAGGCGATTGGAAATACGGTCGCTTTGAAATACGCGCAAAACTACCTTATGGGCAAGGAACATGGCCAGCAATTTGGATGTTACCAACCGATTATGTCTATGGTGGTTGGGCCGCATCAGGTGAAATAGACATTGTCGAAGCCGCCAACTTAAAAACGCCTTCTGATGCCGATGATGCTACCGACGATGAACTTGAATCACGTATTCATGGCACACTACACTTTGGCGAAAAGTGGCCTAATAACGTTCATTCAGGCACCAGTTACAAATTTGCTCCAACTAAGAATCCTGCTGACTCGTTTCATACCTATGCTTTAGAGTGGCAAGAAGATGAAATGCGTTGGTACGTCGATGATATTCACTATGCGACACAAAGAAAATCAGGCTGGTATAGTAAATACCACCTTAACGATCAGTTAGTGATTGGTGATGGCAGTGCCCCTTACAATCAAAATTTTCACCTCATCCTTAACCTTGCGGTGGGTGGCGCTTGGGCGAGTAAAGTTAATAATAAGGGCATTGATAGCAGTATTTTCCCGCAAGTATTACAAGTTGATTTTGTTCGGGTATATCAATGTAAATTATCAGTAAGTACCGGCAAAGGCTGTGACACAATCGGCGATAACCCTACTTTGGTGGCCGGTCATAAAGTAATTGTCCCGAAAAAGGGACTGGCCCTTGGCCCTATTTATGATTTATATCACTCAGCCTTGAGTCCAAAGAATTTAAATCAAGCAAACTTAAATCAAGGTTTAGTTTTCAATCATTATAATCCTAACAATTCGGTAAGCTATCAAGAAATTGAGCTTAATAACAGCCAGGTTATACGCATTAAGCAAACAGGTGAACATGGTAATCTTGCGATACAATATCCAGAGCATGCTGATTTAAGTCATTGGTTTGCAGAAGGTGAGTTAGTGTTTGATATAAAACTAATGCAGCAAACAAAACTCAGTAAGTTGTTGATAAAAATGGGTAGCGGCTGGCCTAGAGTCAGTGACATTGAATTATCTAGGTTAAAGGTTGGCCAATGGCAACAAGTTCGTTTGAGCATTGCAGAGTTAATCAATAGCGCCAATAGTAACTATGCAGATCCTTTAGCAAAGGCGACAATAAATAATATTTTTAGCTTGTTTGTTATTGAGCCGAAAGGCCCGATCGAGATGTTAATAAAGAATATTCGTTACGAAATGCCCTAAACAAGGCATGAGTTAAAAAACACTGATTAAAAAGGCTTGCTTAGTATTACCTAAGCAAGCCTTTTTTAACTCTTTCTACGAGCAATTGATACTAAGTATTAACACGCACTGCGGTTAACCTTCTGGCGCTAATAACAACTAACAGTAAAAGTATTAGATAGCTAAATGAGCCACTACTACTTTTGTTATTATCTTCATTGTCTGAATCAGCCTGAGTTTCCTTAACGCTAAATTGAATACTTTTACTTACTGAAAGCATAGGTTCACCATTATCATTCACAGTTACATCAATGTTATGAGAACTGCCCTCGACCATTGAAGATGGGTCAAAACGAATAAGGCCCTCATCTATAGATGGCGAAGGAATAGCGCCCGACATTACCCAAGTATAAGAGAGTATGTCATCGTCGTTTCCATCTGTGCCATCGGCAATAATTTCAACCATACCATCAGCAATATCAATTGAAGAAACAACAGTACCATTTTGTGTGATAGATAAAGAAACTTCCGGGGCAATATTGACTATCTCTACAGCACAGCCATTTTCATCGACACTTTCTCCAGCTTGGGTATTTGGACAATTATCACTGTTATTCTCGACACCGTCATTATCATCATCTGCATACACACTTGGGGTATTTTCATTACAGCGATTGGCATTATTTTGGTTTGTTGCGCTGCAATGAGCTAAATAATCAACCTCCATGGTTACTTTGTTAAGGCTCGAATCTATGGCTCCGCCTAAATTACCGCCCATCGCGACATTAAGTAAAACAAACATTGGCTCTTTGTATTGCTGGCAATTCGACACATCATGTGAGGTAACTAAGGTATCGTCCATATAAAAAGAAATGTTATTTTCATCCCATTCAATCGCATAGTCATGCCAGTCAAGTACATCACTCGCACCGTTAGGATAAGAAAACCTCACTTCATTGCCACACGCACCGCCACCAGTATTAAAAAAATTGGTGATATAAGTATCCGGACTATTAGCAAACCACTCCCAGACATCAATCTCGCCAGCGCCAGGATTTGGCCAGTTGGAAAAGTCGTCATCATTTTTGCGTGGACTTTCTGCAATACGATTCTCTAACATCCAAAAAGCTGGCCATGTGCCTCCCTCAAGGTTATGAAAACGAATTCTGGACTCTATTCTCCCGTACAGAAATTCACGTTTATCTTTGCCATTTATTCGACCAGAGGTCCAGCTTCTTGCTTGATTATTTAACCCCGCACAGTTAACTTGCTGTTTGCGCGCGATTATTTTTAAGGTGCCATCAGATACGTCGAAATTTTTATTATCTGAACTATCATCATCGGTGTAACACTGTACTTCATTATTGAAGTTAGCATCGATTTGGGCCGTCCAATTTTGCCAATTAACTCCATTGCCAGAAAAAGTATCAATATAGTTAACTTCCCAGCCAGCTATCGCCGGTGTCGTCATTAATAAACTTAATAGACTAAGTGTAAACAAGCGACTTTTAGTGATGATATTCTCCGTCCTCATTGATATAAAATTGTCTTTATAACATTTTAATTTATTCATTATTTAACTCTTATATTCTCTAATATTTAATTAAATCAATCCATATTTAACATATAAACAATCTGTTTTATAACGATTCCAAAAAGGCGATTAACGCAGCTTCTTCCGTATCAGAAAGTGCTTCATACTTAACTTTAGACGCTTGTGATTCACCGCCATGCCACAAAATCGCTTCATCAATAGTTCTGGCGCGACCGTCATGCAAATAACTATGTTCAGGTGTGCAAATTTCATTACCTTGACCACCAACTGGGTTTACCACACCACCAGTAACACATGCCGACAAGCCTATGCCCCAAAGCGGCGTCGTGCGCCACTCAGCACCAGTAGCGTTACCTTCTCCTAAGTTGTCAGCAAGACCTTCACCCATATCGTGTACCAATAAATCAGTATAAGGGTGAATAGTTTGATCTCTTAATTCACTGAACGGGTGATAGATACTGGTTTGTAACGTTTCGATATGACAATCAGCACAACCTATACTTGAGAACAATGCTTGCCCTTGTTGTACCTGAGGATCATCGAGACCACGTTGTGCTCGAACCCCCAATAGCGCAATATATTTTACTAAGTTATCTAAGTGCTGGTCGGTAAGCTCTGCTTGGTCATTACCACATTCATTATTTTCTTGTTGAGCCGAACCACAATCAGGCGATGGCAACACAGATGTCATCACGCCCATATCGGTATTAAACGCAGCCGCTACTTGATGTTTTACACTCGATGTCGACGCTTTCCAACCAAAACGACCGAGACGAATTTCTTGAGTCTCAGGGTCTATGGCACTTTGAGCTTTACCTGAAATACCAAAGGGAGCAACCTCATCATTGACATCAGCTATAGCTAAAATGGTTTCTTCAGGAATAGCTTCTAATAATCCCAGTCCTACGAGTTGTGGTGCAATACGTGCCGAGAATTTTTCTGGTGCCCCCGTTGAAAATTTGTAATTAGGAGAACGCAGACCATTTACTTCAGTCCATGACTCGATAGCGACCGTTCCTTCGCTTTGTACATTACCGGTATTTGAAGGTTGTAAAACAGAACCACGTTGCGCATCTGGATTACCATTAGCATCTGCTATTTTAAATACCCATTTATCCAACGGCTCACCTATAGGTGCCGGGGCAGCTCGCCCATTACGCTCATGACAATTTGCGCAACTCTGATTGACAAAGTGCGTTCCTGATTTACCAACCATTTCTGAAAAAGTACCATTTGCTGGGTCTTCATCATGTTTACCATCAACAAAAGAGGTGTGGTGAATACGTCGTCCTAAGACAAATGCTTGACCATTTAGACTGGATAAATTAGTCGCCATTTGCATAAAATGATCGTTAGGCTCATTTGTATATTGATAGGGTAATGTCGTATTACCGCCTAACCAGCCTTGCGTAGCGATGGGATGAGAATTTTCACGCTCTGACGATTTATCATCAAAGTCACCAACCGTTTTCCAAGGAACCATACCACCTTTACCTACCTGATAAAGGTAAGTGGTACCGTAATAATTTGATCGCCCTTCTGGAACACCTAATAAAAACTGGCTAACTTCAATTTCCATATGTTGACCAATACTGAGGGTTTCTGAGCTACCATTAACGCCACGGAATTCATTAATAGTTAATGAATATTTGTATTGGTCGCCCGTAGTGCTGGTTTGTACAAGGTCGTCATCGTAACTGCCGTGGCCAACCGTCACTACGTTAGGTTCATAATTACCATGATATTGAGCAACGGTATTCATTCCGGAATACCAGGCCCTAAACTCTAAGGCTTCTAGCTGCCATTCGCTTACCCATTCAACTAAAATAGATGAACCACCTTTAGCAACATAATCGGTGAATTTGTATCGTGCCGTTCTATGAGTCCAATAATGAGAAAGGTAATGATCGTATTGTTGAAATTGATCTTCTTTTGCATGACGATCTCGACCCCTGTCAGCAAATTTGGTGATCACTGCATCATTAGTTTCATAGATTAATGCATGCTCTTGCGCTGTACTAGAGGTATAAAGTGGAACAACATCACCAAATAAACCATAAGGTTGAACATCCCACCCTCCAATTTTAGATCCTTCCGTCATACCCATAGCCGTATCGCCGACATAAAAGTATAAAGGTTTTCCCTCATATGCCGCTTGTGTTGTACCATCATTACGGCTGATTACTGATAAATTGGGCACACCAGAAGCGACACCATCTGTAATTAAAAGTGGCGGCCAATTACTTGCACAGCCATCGTTACAATTACTGCCCTCAGATCCAATATCATTTTCAAAGGTATATAAACTGAATCCGGGTTTATCGCTATCTTTGCCACCCACAAGAATATCGTTATTAAAAGCGACTTCAATTAATTGCTCTATTGCTTCACAACCAAAGAAGTCGACATAGGTACCCAAAGGAGTATCGGGGCAATTATCAAGGTTATTAAAGACACCATCGCTGTCTGAGTCAGAACAACCGACATCGTTAATAACCGCATTGGCAGGAGTGTCTAGACACAAGTCTAAATCGTTACCAATACCGTCTAAATCATCATCAATAACGGCTGATATTTGTAACCAGTTAATATTGAATGAGCCAGAGTTAACCGCTAAACGTAAGGTGAAAGTGCCACTTGATGTTAAGAATGAATTAACAACATGGGTTTCAAAATTCTGCCATCCGCCTGTGCTAGCAACATTATCACTGCCAATAGTATTGCCATCTATCGACAGCGTATAATTACCACCGCCGGAGTCTGAAGCCACGCGAGTACTGATTGCATAAGTGCCCTCGCTTAGGGTTACTGAGTATTCGAGCCATTCCGTTGCTTGGGTATAACCTATATTGTAACCACCACCCTCATCAGTGGTGACTTCTATATCGACTTGATCATTGCGATAGCTTGCTCCACCTTCATTGCTTGCAGTGGTATCAAAATAACTGTCGTAGTCTTCTGCTTGAATAACAATATCGACAACTTCTGTTGTTATCTCACAACCGTTAGCATCTACATCGGTACCTTCTGGTGTATTTGGACAAGTATCATCCGTATCATTAACCCCATCGTTATCACTATCGACAACGACAACAATCTCACAACCATTAGCATCTACATCGCTATCTTCAGGTGTATTTGGACAAATATCATCCGTATCATTA
>MAAB01029652.1_pt1 | contig 32911 bp, 28 predicted proteins | sample 1115991 | NCBI WGS metagenome assembly MAAB01 (sample SAMN04961124, study PRJNA320927) | seawater metagenome | isolation source: sample BD02T18 sea water enriched with oil for 18 days | place: USA:Gulf of Mexico | collected 2013-07-27
TTTTTTTGAGCTACCTTTCAAAAGGGCGCTAAGTTTACTCGTTTTTTTTTCAATTGAAAAGCATAGAATTTGAACAATATTTGATTTTTTTCACCTTTTTGATATTGACATTTATTAAAGTATTAATGTGAGCGTAAATCGTACAATTTCCGAATAAATTGGTTGACAAAGCCATCAAAAAAGATAAAGCCAAATATGTTGCAAACTTAGCTCGAACAACGGCTGCAACTGTGGCAAAGTAAAATTACTAACACTTACCTAAACTAATAATAATTATAAATATAATGACAACACTTTTAAGATTACCCATAACAAATGTATTCGGACAAGGTGACTACAGCGCAACTTTGCACCTTGGTAGTGAAAAATCTCCCGTTAATCTTTTACTCGATACGGGAAGTAGTACGCTGGTAGTAAAAAGTACATCGTACCGAGCAACACTTGATAAAGAATTAACACCGAGTACCGCAGTTCAAGAAGTTAATTACGGTGTTGGCGGTTGGAATGGCCCAGTGATATTCACTCGTATTAACATTCATGAGCATTGTCATCAGTCGGAACACCCACAAAGCATTGCGAAAAACCCAAGCATGAATTTAACTAACGCACCGGTTGCATTGGTGCATTCTGCAAAACAGAGTAAAACCTTTGGTGAAGCCGATGGCATTTTAGGCTTGGCTTATCATCATCTGAATAAAAGCTTTGATTTTAGCGATTACTTTACCGAACATAATATTGCTCCTGCACTGAGTTACCCGTGGCCTTTTAGTCGTGAACTGAGTGAAGACTTGGTTAGTTTTAAAAAACTGATGTGGAAATACCCTGAACACGATGTAACGCCCTACTTTACTTTATTAGAAGAACAGCAACTTAGTGCTAATAAGTTTGCTTTCTATAGTAAACGCTCTGCAATACATATTAATGAAAGCCACTCAAACAAAACAAATAAGACACCAGCAACTGTTTTAGCCAAAGATCCCTTAAATAAAGGTTTTTTAATATTAGGCGGAGGTGAAGAGCAAACCGACTTATACCAAGGTGAATTTCAAAGCATCAAGGTTGAGCACGATGTTTATTACAATGTAGAGCTAAAATCAGTTCAAGTAGGCACAAGTAAACCAGTAATAGCTGCACCACTTGACCAAAAACATCTAAAAAGCTATTTCACCAACGCCATTATTGATTCCGGCACGGGAGGTATCGTACTTACTGCTGAAATATATCAACAAGTGATTACTGACCTTATTGCTTATAACGCTAACTTTGCTCAATGTTTAGCGCCTTTTAAAGAAATGAGCGCGCAACTTGTTGGGATAGATATAGCAGAGCTGAAATTAGAGCAATGGCCAGCAATCTATTTCAATTTTGTCAGCGAACCAGCAACCGCTACTACCGCAGAAAAAGTTGTGCAACTTGCCTGTACGCCAGAAACCTATTGGCAAATTAATACACCTGATTATAACAAAGCGTGTTTTCGTATCTTTAGTCAATTACCACAATGGCCTAATCAAAGCATTATTGGTTTACCACTGCTAAATAACTATTATGTAGTGTTTGACCGTTCTGTAGATAAAACAGGTGTAATTAAGTTTGCACAACAGACAAGGGAACAGTAATAAATGTATAGTTTTACCAGTGATCGATTATTCATAAAGCCGCTGGCTGAGGAAGACAAAGCGCTATTCATTAGCCTATATACTAATGCTAAGATAATGGGTTACATCACCAAACCACTGAGCTCTGAAAGAGCCGAAAAAGCTTTTTATAATACCTTAAGAATGATGACTAAATCTCAACCTAGAATTATGACTTGGGCCATAGTTAGTTCAGCTAATAATGAAACAATTGGTATACAAGGATTAACTTGGCCCAAAAAAAAGAAGCCAGTTTCCTCTGTAAAGGAGAAAGGTGCCGCAACACAAAAAGGTATTAAGCAAGTTGAGTTAGGCATTATAATTTCTACTAAATATCAAGGAATGGGCTTTGCTCAAGAAGCCATTACCGTATTACTAAACTATGGCTTCAACTATATATTACTTGATAGAGTTAATGTATTTTACGTAAGTCAAAATTTAGCCTCTAAACAACTTTTTGATAAATTAAACTTTATATATGATATGAGTCCTAACAATCCTGCCCCAGAGAGAAGCTATCAATATATTGATAGACAGGATTGGCTGGCAAAAATATATTTACCCCAATAATTGAATATTGTAGCAACAGTTGGTGATTGATTGTAATTAAGCGTGTTTTTCTGGTATTTTATTCTAAGAAAAATCTATGCTCCCAAAACACTATGAAAAACAGAGTATAGGCATAAATAAGGTACGTTAAATGTCCGGTAATTTAGTTTGTGTTGGTACAGGTATGACTTTAGGAGCGCATATTAGCCCTATCGCTAAAAGTCATATAGAACATGCTGATGTTGTTTTCTCACTCATGGCTAATGGTTTTGCCGAACAATGGCTGGAAGGTATGAATGTCGACGTTCGTAGCCTGCAAAGTTATTACCAAGAAGGTAAAAACCGCAACATTACCTATAACGAGATGGTCGAAGCAATATTAACTGAAGTGCGCATTGGCAAAAAGGTAGTCGCTGCCTTTTATGGTCACCCAGGGGTATTTGCTTGTATTAGCCATAGAGCAATTAAAAAAGCTGAACTCGAAAATTTACCTGCCAGCATGGAACCCGGTATTTCTGCTGAAGACTGCTTATACGCTGACTTAGGTATTGACCCAGGAAAAACAGGTTGTAGTCACTATGAAACTAGTCAGTTCATGTTTTATAAACGAAATGTAGATACCTCTGCACATCTAATATTATGGCAAGTAGCATTGGCTGGAGATAAATCTCTTGCCAAGTTCTCTACCGGTAGCGCTTATCGCCAAGTACTGGTTGATTTATTATTGGAAGATTATCCCAGTGATCATCAAGTGATTTTATATCAAGCCAAGGGCATCGCTATTGATACCATGCGCGCTGATACGATTGCACTCACTGAATTAGTTGATGCAGAATTATTAATGCACACTACCTTGGTAATACCGCCTTGTAACCAAATGCAGCCTAATGAAGCGATATTGGCAAAATTAGCAGCTATAGATGCAAAAGAGGAAAGAGCAAAAAAGGGGCCAGTATTAAGTCTAGTTTTATAAACTTGGCAAAGAACTTTTAAGCAAAACGCTGCAATTTTAAGAACAACAACAACAACAAAATGGAGTAAGCACTATGAGTAAAGTAATACAAGTTTTAGAAGCAATGGCTCAAATGTCAAATGCTGATATTGAACAATTAATAGCCAAAGCAGACATTACTGCAGAACAAGCAGAGGCTATCATCATTAAGGATGTAATTTCACTGGAGCGTCAGTTAGATATCTGCCCTGATATTTATTGTGTGTTTTTCCCAGCTGAAGATGAAACTCCAGAAGGTGAAGATGAAGAGGAAAAAGACGAAGAAGTGCAGTCAGTAGTGAATATCTAAAGTTATGTATTTAAGTATAAATCAAAAGAACGGGTTGATTACCTTCCTGTTCTTTTTTCTCTTCTTTACAAGTCACAATTTATTTAGCAATGAATTAACTGATATAGATGGATTACTTAAAAGCGCTGACGATGTACGTAGTAGTAATCAGCAAAAGTTTAATGACATTATTAACCAACTTGAAAAGAATAGAGCAGTTCTAACAACAGAGCAGAGACACTATTTAAACTATTTATTCGCTTATCAGCAGTCCATTTCTGGTAATTTAGAGAGTGCAGTAAAGAACTACAAAGCTATTATTAACTCTGATGCAAGTACTCTATTAAAATTTAGAGCAAATTCGTCAATTATAAATACCTTCGCTATTACACAAAATTGGGCTGAAGGCCTCTTTCATCTTTCTAAAAACATTGAGCTATTAGAATTAATATCTAACAATGAGATGAAGCAGAATGGGCTCATTATATCTGCTATTTTTTATAATTTATTAGGACAATTTGAATTAGGACTTAGCTATTCATCAAAGGTACAAGAAGGTACAAAAAACCCTCGGACTTTTTGCTTTGCAGGGCAGTTAAACCTAGAAGCAAGGTTCAAACTCAAACTAGTAAAAGCTGATGATATCAAGATCAATCAAGCCATTGATACATGTTTACAAGTCAATGAAATGATCATGGCTAGCGCTATCCGCACCTACCTTGCTAAATTACATATAGATAATGGCAATAATCAAAAAGCTAAAAAACTCTTACTAGAGACACTAATAGTAGTAGAAGCAACAAACTACCCGCACTTTATTGCAACTTATTACGCTTTATTAGCTGAAATTTACTTTCAAGAGACTAATTATCATTTGGCTACTGAGTTCTCAAAAAAGGCTACAATGAAAACAGTTGGTTCTGGTAACAGCACACCATTGATTTCCGCCTACTCCATATTATATAAGGTACATTTAGAGCGCGAGTTATTTCAAGAGGCATTAACTTATTATGAAAAATACTCTGAAGCCAAAAATGCTCATCTTGAAGGTGAAAAAGCCAAACACCTTGCTTTCCAGCTTGCTGAACACCAAGCCTTTGAACAAGAAAGCCAAATAAAACTGCTTAACGAACAAAACAATGCCCTCGCTGCTGAACAAGCATTAGCAAAAACCCAAGCTAATAACAGAAAACTAATAATTCTCTCTTTAGGATTAATTATTATTGTATTCGCCTTCCTTGGTATGCGCTTTTGGCGTACACACAAACGGGTGCGACAGTTAGCAGAATATGACCCTTTAACCGGCATATTTAATCGTGGTCATTTTACCCAAGTTACTAATAGTGCATTGAAGTATTGCCAAAACGCTAAACAAGATTTAAGTTTGATCATGTTCGATCTGGATCATTTTAAAAAGGTTAACGATATCTTTGGTCATGCCTGTGGTGACTGGGCGTTGAAAGAAACCATTAAAGCTTGTAAAGGCATAGGTAGACAAAATGATATTTTTGCCCGCTTAGGGGGGGAAGAATTTTGCTTAGTATTACCAAGCTGTAATATTGATACGGCTATGCTGCGCGCAGAAGCGTGCCGTGCGGCAATTGAAGCAATAATTACCGAAGAATCTGGGCATGATTTTTCAATCACTGCTAGCTTTGGCGTAACCGATGTCAAACGCTCTGGTTTTACTTTAGATAAACTATTAGCCGATGCTGATATGGCCGCTTACACATCAAAAAATGCAGGCCGTAACAGAATTACTATGTTCGAAATACCTCAAACAGAAAAGCCTAAAAAACTAGATAATTCTTGGGACTATGAGACGTAATCTCGAGCACTACGCTACCCATTAAATTCAGTTGAAAAAGACCTCATCCCCGGATAGAAACTTCGGGGATGACACTCTATTGTTGGATTTACTTATTTGCGCTGTCCGTTTAGACGAACCCATTCTTCTTGTACGCTCACTGGTTCCATATCACACCACTGTCCGTAAATTTCTTGAAGGGTTTCAGCCTGCTCTTCTAGTACGCCAGATAACGCTAACAAGCCTTTATCACCAACATATTCAATAATAGTTGGTGCTAATTCACGTAATGGTCCAGCTAGAATATTTGCGACAACAACGTCAGCTTTAAATTCAGGCTGATCCTTAGGTAAATATAACTCAAGTCTATCAGACACATTGTTACGCTCAGCATTAGCAAGACTCGCTTGTAGTGCTTGCGGGTCGATATCAATTCCGATAACTTTCTTAGCGCCTAATTTAAGTGCTGCCAGTGATAAAATGCCCGAGCCACAACCAAAATCGACGACGGTTTTATTTTTTAAATCTAAGCCATCTAACCAGGTTAAACATAATGCAGTCGTTGGGTGGGTTCCCGTGCCAAAAGCAAGGCCAGGATCTAACATGACATTGACCGCATCAGGCTCAGGTACATCGCGCCAGCTAGGACAAATCCACAAACGATCACCAAACTTCATTGGATGGAAGTTATCCATCCATTCACGTTCCCAGTCTTTGTCTTCTAGTTGCTCTAGCTTGTAGCGCATTTGTTCTTTGTCTGGGTGAATACTTTGCAAATAACTAATCACCTTATCCATATCATGGCTAGCATCAAATAAGCCCATAACGACTGTATTTGACCAGTAAATAACTTCATCACCAGGCAGTGGTTCATATATTGGGGTGTCTTGTGCATCAATAAAAGTCACCGCTTGTGAGCCACAGGCTGAAAGCCAGTCACTATATTTTTCCGCATTGTCTTCGTTAGCACTTAATCTCAGTTGTATCCAAGGCATTTGATTTTCTCTACAGGTGTTTTGTGTTTGCTGCTACTCGTTGTCGCTATGGTTGTCAGTTACGTAAAAGAGACGATGTCATTGGCAAATAGTAGCAATAAATAAGCTTGATGCTAGTTTATCATTCATTGCTGCTAGAGTAGGCATAAATAACCAGAAAAAGGAAAATACCATGTTAGATTTACTGCCGGATCTCTTTGACGAATACCCTGAACAACTTACCCTAGCCACTAAAGCCTTTATTGACTACGGTAAAAGAACACTTTTTTGTGGCGAGATTGTTACCGTTTCATGCTTTGAAGATAACTCTAAGGTGAAAGAGATATTAGCAACCGATGGTACGGGTAAAGTCTTAGTGGTTGATGGTAAAGCCAGTATGAACCGCGCATTGTTAGGCGATATGATAGCTGAAAATGCAGTAAAAAATAATTGGCAAGCCGTGGTAATTAACGGCTGTATTCGTGATGCTGGCACTATTGGTACGTTAGATATTGCAGTTAAAGCGCTAGGTTGTAATCCGATAAAAACAGAAAAGTTAGGTGTTGGCGATACTAATATTGTTGTTAATTTTGCCAATATTGACTTTATACCTGGTTGGTTTGTATATGGTGATGCGAACGGGCTAGCGGTTAGTGAATCAAAGTTAAGCGCTACAGCGGGTTAAGTGTAAGTTCAATACTAAAATAAGTGCTAAATTTACTATACCTATAATACAGATTAAGGTTTTATCATTTCTGCTATGTTAACCTGAGCTTATAAAATAGGTAAGTAGAAGAGTTGACATCTAAATGAAGTATTTTCCCGTTTTTCTTGATGGTAGTAAAATTAATGCCATGGTTATTGGTGGCGGTGATGTTGCTGCTCGCAAGATTGAATTACTGTTAAAAACCACAACAAACATTACCATAATGGCAGAAAGCGTTACCGAAGGTGTTGAGCGCTTAATTAATGAAAATGAATTAAGCTGGTTAAAGCATAACTATAAAGCAGGTTTGTTAACTCAGACAACTTTAGTTATTGCCGCCACTGATAATACCGAGGTTAATGAGCAGGTTTATCATGAAGCCGTAGAATTTAACATTCTTGCTAATGTGGTTGATCAACCTGCCCTTTGTACTTATATCACGCCAGCAATTATTGACCGCTCGCCGATGATTATTGCGCTGTCAAGCTCTGGCAGTGCACCTATTCTCATTCGTATGTTACGAGAACAGATAGAGAAAATATTACCGCAAGGTTACGGACGCTTGGCTGATTTTTCGTTAAAGTTTCGTGACCATGTCAAAGCACGCATCAAAGGTATTCGTAATCGTCGAACGTTTTGGGAAAACACCTTACGTGGTTCAATCGGACAGGCATTACTTGATGACAAACAACAAGAAGCCGAACAGCTATTGATTATGAGCTTGAAAGAAAAAATTGCACCTCCTCAAGGTGAAATTATTTTTATTCAAACTCGTGAAGGTAACCCTGATAATTTAACCTTGAATGCCCACCGTGCTTTACAGTTTGCTGACGCTGTTTTTTATGATAACGAAGTAAATGTAGAACTGATTGAGTATGTTCGTCGCGATGCAGAAAAGTATCCTCAGAGCATCAGTTCAACCATTATGCTAAATTATCAACATGCCTTAGAGCTCGCTCAAAAGGGTCAACAAGTTATTTACTTACTTAGCGGTAACGAAGAGTTACCCAGCAATGCTGCATTAATTGCAAGTGAGATTAGTACCCAAACTATCGTTAGCGGTAGCTAGTTCTTATAAATTTCTGACCGTCAAAAGATAAAATCGCACAAAAGCAGCTGCAAAGCTGCTTTTTTTTGCTTCAGCTGTAAGCAAAACATTGTTGAAAACCACAAACGAAACAATGAAATATCTTTAGCTTATTTTTAACTGACTAAAATAGTATTATTTTAAAGTGCGTATTATATTAATTGCGATTAGAATACGCACAATTGTTAATAAAGCAACCATGGTAAAGCCAAGGTTACCACTTAAGGTTACCACTCTGTAACAATACCGTTTATGTCTAATACTTCGAATTCAACTTACCTTTCCGCTTTTGCTAGTGATGTTTCACACTATACATTACCCAATAAGTTTACTTACCCATTTTGTTATCAGCCACATCCGTTAGCATTAGCGGCGAGTGAAGAATTACAACAAAAATTAAAAAAATTTCATCCTGTCGATGCCGAACAACAAGGCAGAATGTATGGGGTATTAATAGTTAAAGATACTCAAGGCACACTTGGCTACTTAGCAGCACTTTCGGGCAATGCAAATGAGCATGCTGCTGATGAAGGCGCTGCAATTAACTTTGTTCCTACGATATATCAAGCATATGACCAAAGTGAATTTGAGAAACAGCAACAAGTTGAAATCAATAATATCAACAAGACCATTGCCCAGCTTGAGGCTAATCCTGATATTAGTAAGTTAACGCTTTTATTGGAAACTGAAATAGCTAAATCTGATGAAGAGATACAAGGTTTGCAGCAACAGATGCGGGATAATAAAAAAGCCCGTAAAGACCTACGGACTTGGTTAAACACTGCTGTATTATCTGAAGACGAACACAGAGAGATTAGCATTGCACTATCTCGCGCTAGCGTAACGGATAAAAAAGCACTACATGCATTAAAGTTGCATCATCAAACAAAGATTAGCTTAACCTCAAATTATTTACAGCAACTTACTGATGAAATAGCTTCGTTAAAAAAGCTCAGGAAAAAGCGTTCCGCAAAACTACAAAAGCACTTTTTCAAGCAATATCAAATGCTCAATAGTAAAGGTGAGCGAAAAGACTTAACTGAAATTTTTGCCGATACCCTAGTGCAAAAGCCGCCCGCGGGCTCGGGTGATTGCGCCGCACCAAAGTTACTACAATTTGCCTTTGAACATAACTTAACACCGCTTTGTATGGCTGAATTTTGGTGGGGAAAACAACCTACTTCAGAAATAAGAAAGCACAAACATTTCTACCCTGCTTGCCAAGGTAAGTGCCTTCCCATTTTAGACCATATGCTTGCAGGTATGGCGGTAGATAAAAATCCTTTATTGGATAACCCTGCTGAAGATATAGCGCTAGAGATTGTTTTTCAAGATGAGCATGTTGTCGTGGTAAATAAACCCGCTGGCTTATTATCTGTGCCAGGTAAGTCGATAAAAGACTCGGTATATACTCGTATTAAGACACAATTCCCCCAAGCAAGCGGCGGCTTGATTGTTCATAGATTAGATATGGCCACTTCAGGTTTACTGATGTTAGCGCTCAATGAACGTGCCCATAAACACTTGCAACAGCAGTTTATGAATAAAGAGATTAGCAAACGTTATGTGGCAACGATTGAAGGTAAGTTAGCAAAGACGTCTGGCAAGATATGTTTGCCTCTTCGTGGTGACTTTGATGATAGGCCAAAACAAATGGTATGCCACGAGCATGGTAAATATGCTGAAACGCATTGGCAGCTTATTGAGGAAGTAGATAACACCAGTAAGTTATTTTTATACCCTATTACCGGCAGAACACATCAACTTCGTATGCACTGCGCTCATCCTGACGGACTTAACCTTCCCATTATTGGCGATAGCTTATATGGCAATAGCGCAGATAGACTTCATTTACATGCCCAACGTTTAAGCTTTACACATCCGATAACTAAAGAGCAGTTAACTTTTGAAATAGCAGAAAACTTTTAGCTAACTTTGGTTTAAATCCTCAAAACAGAGTCAGATTAGTGAGTGTAAGACACACTGTAATTTCAACGTGTCTTTCAATCCTGGTGATTCGTACACTATTACAAGTGGCTTGATGGCGTAAAGGGTTTTACTCCAAGTATTTGATACAACTCTTCGGGTTTATAATAATGCTCATCTTTTATCACCAGAGAAATTTTTCTTAAAACTGACATGTCTGTGAGTGGGTCACCATCAATCAAAAGCACATCTGCTGACTTACCTTCGGTGATAGAGCCCAAGTAATGTGCTGCCCCAACAAGTTTGGCCGAATTTATACTAGCGATCTTAAGAACTTCCATTTCAGGAATACCGGCATCAGCATATAATTCAAGTTCACGATGGAGTGTAAATCCTGCGATGTTATCGGTACCAGGCACGATAGGTACCCCTTTGTCGTATAATTTCTTAACCAAAGCAGATAAGGCATCAGCTCCCGCTTGGTAGTTATCCTTTAAATCATCAGTCACATGCATTTCAGCCCCCTTTAATTGGCGTAAAACATTAGGTGGTAAATGCTCTGCAACTGCAAGAAACTCAGAATCAATTTTTTTTCTTTCTTTTAATAACAAACTCCTAAAAGTTGATAACGTAGGATCAATAACTATTTGGTTATCGGCGAGTAACTGAATAAGGTCATTAAATTCTTTACTATCAATGTCTACGTCTCCTGCTTTTTCACCTATTAAGGTGAAACGAAGTTGCTGACGAGTATCTACTTCTGTACCAGCCAAAAAATTTAAAAATAGCATATTAATGTGCTGAATTTCATCATAACCAGCTTTAACAGCTTGCTCTGCTGTCATGAATGCAGGTATATGACCACTTAAACGCAAACCTCGTCTATGTGCATGTTTTGCAATGGGCTCAACCCAAGTAGGGTCGATAGAGCTATAGAGTTTGATTTGTATATAACCATTATCAGCAAACCAATCTATCTTTTCATGAGCTTCGGCTAATGACTTCACCGACAAACCAGCAGAAAACTCACTCATTTGGTCGAAGAAACCAGCTCTAAAAACGCGATTACCAATTACCTGGTTAGTATTAAATAACCGCTCTATTTCCATTATATTGTCATGGCTGTTACCAACATCTCGAACATTTGTTACCCCCGAAGCCACATTAAGCAAACCATGATCCTTACTTAAGTGACCGTGCATATCCCACAACCCAGGCATTAAGGTCTTTCCTGAACCATCAATAGTTGGTGTGTGTTCAGGCACATTAATATTTTTAGCAACTTCAGACACCTTGCCATTTTTAAATAATACATCTGTATTTTTAAGTACTACTGAGTTAATTACATCGACTACTTGGGCGTTTTTAATCAACAAGGTAGAATAAGAATGACTTATTTTACGAGCAACACCTTCAAGATATTCTTGTTCAGCTGAGTTTTGAATTACTTTTAGTTTTTCAAAATCATCTAGCGTAAAACCTTCGCGTATTACTTTCATAAAACCCGAGTTATCTTTAGCAAAAAAATTTCCTTGCCCGTCATACCAGCTGAAATCAGGAGTAAAACCTAACCCACTGATGGCGTATAAGGTAACTTGCTCTGAGCCACCATCTCCTGATAACTTAGCCGTTTTTAAAGCTGTTAATCTTGCAGTACCTGACGGTAATAGATCGATAGAGTTTCCTATATTCTTCAACATGGCTTGCACCATTAAGTTTTCAGCAACAACGGCACTATTTACTGGGAGGTAAAACCGTTCACCTGAAGATTTTAATCTGCCGTCTTCTTTGTTGCTTTCCCAACGAGCAATGCCATCTTGCCATTTAAACGATTCTGCAATAGCAGCACCAAATGGCGACAACCCCGTAGACTCAAAACTTAAAATTTGCCCTTTTCCATTAAGCTTTATTTTTTCATCAATTTTGAAAACACGATTATTCCAACGCAGGTCCAAACTCCCATGATATTGAGTATCTGAAACCTTTATCATGACCTGTTTACCTGCTAATCCTTTCTCTGAATAAACAAGGTTAGTAATTGATGTGTTATTGGCAAAAACTACTGCCGATACCATTGAGGAGAGCGCGAATAGAAATCGTAAAAGTGACCAATTCATTAGACTAATTTCCGTATTTATATTGGGTTTGCCAAGTATAGTTGACTAACTAACAAATATAAAAGTTATGCAAAAATCTACATAAATGTAGGGTCTGTTGATTTTTCGCGGTTAAATTTTGTTCGCCTTTTTTAAAGATAGTAAAGCGTTTTAATCGAGGCGAGTAGTGTGTAGCCTAGTCACTCTAAGCAAATACTACTCAACAAAGAGTAAAACGCTTTTAGCCGAATCCTTTGGACAGCGTTTGTTGGTCATTTTTACGGCGTTATCACCTTTTTATGTGACGCGACATGGATGTCGCTTATTAGACAATGCAGGAGCATATTGTCCTGAACAACCACATGACAAAGGCTCTGCCTTGTAAAAATATCCAACAAACCGCTGTAAAAACAATCTCGAAAGATCAACAGACCCTAGTGTTGACTTCAAAAAGTGAGTCCACTAGAATCATCACTAGGTTGCAGAGACGCCTTTTCCGCTCAAGATGAATTCACTCTGATATCAATGATTAATCAGTTCAATACGAACTAAGTAGGCTTTGCGGAATGCCAATTTACTTAGAGGAATTGAATTGTGACTTTTCAAGAAAGCCATCAGGTTAACCCCAACCACGCCAAAAAAACTAAATCAACAATAAAAAATATGCTCACTACGTTCAGCCAGTGTACTGCTACATTCAGTAAACTCATGTTGTTAATGCTGCTTTTTGTTACGTGTGATGCTTATAATCCGTTGTTAATGAGCACTTTTACTGCAAGCTTTGAGTTATCTTTAGCGAATGCCTTTTCATTTCAGACAACAATTGAATTGAAGTAAGGGGTTTAAAATGGAATATGCATTACAAGAAGTTAAAACCCAAGCAAAGAAGTTGTTAAAAGCGTTAAAGTCAGAGCCTAGCTTAGTGAAAGCTATGCAACTCCCCTTAAATAAAATTGCTGTGTCGTCAACCGAAGCGTTAAAGCTAAAGCATTGCCTAGGGTTGGTTTCGATGGAATTAGGTTTTAAAGATTGGCATGAAGCCCAGCAATTTCTGTCTGGTAGTAACGCGCAATTACCGAGCACAAACATGGGTGGTTTCTTTTACCCTAAAGGCTGTGGCGGTTTTATTAATGAGTGGTTCGCCGATTACTCACAAGCAAGAAACATCTTAGTTAACAGTCCGACAGCGAAATGGCTATTACCTTATAAAAATCAATTCGTTGTCGTAAAACAAGAATATATTGAAGTGTTTAAGTTAAAGAAGGATCTTATGTCATATTGGGCAGAGGTAAAACATGACATGGTGGCTAGTTATAATAGTGTAGCTTGGGATAAATTAACCAGTGCTATTATTAGAAATAGGCTAAGAGACTATTAGATTTTACTCATTTGCATCCGTTATTGACTTGAATGGCTTTGTTGAACATAACTGTCAATATGGTTTTCATCATTCTTTTAATTCAGCTTGATAAGTAAGCATTCACACTCACAGTGTGTGAATACTTACTATATAACACAGTATTATTTATATAAGAGAACCCGCTTAATAAGCACCTGCTGCGTAAGTTAGTTCGTAACTGTGGCTATATATCTCTAAAATGTTACCAAACGGGTCTTCCATATAAATCATGCGGTAAGGCTTTTCACCTGGGTAGTAATAACGAGGTTCAGCCATACGTTTTTTACCGCCAGCTTCGACAATTTTTTCAACTAGCTCTTCTAAATTTGGATCTTGCACACAGAAGTGGAATACACCTGTTTTCCAGTATTCAAAGTTATTCTCTGGGTTCTCTTGGTTTTTAAATTCAAAAAGTTCAACCCCAATACGGTCGCCAGTAGACATATGAGCAATTTTAAACTTGCCCCAATTAGCGCCAAATACATCGGTACACATTTCCCCAATTGGACTATCGTCTTCTTCTATTTCAGTAGGCTCCATAATTAAATACCAGCCCAACACTTCTGTATAAAATTTAACGGCTTTTTTTACTGAAGGTACAGAGATCCCAATATGGGAGAAAGTTCTAGGATATGCTTTGCTCATTTTATTTTCCTCAATTGCTTAGATAGGTATAGTTTACGATGGGAGGTAAATTACGTACAATTATCATAAATCATAGTTATGAGTACGTTTTGTAATGATTAATCTTGTTTGGTTAAAAACATTTTGCTCGCTTGTTGATATTGGTCACTTTACACAAACGGCTGAAAAGTTATTTATGACCCAATCGGGAGTAAGCCAGCATATAAAGAAATTGGAGCAACAGCTAGACACCTTATTACTTGTGCGTGAAGGCAAGTCTTTTTCACTTACCGATGCTGGCGATAAGCTTTACCAACAAGGTCAAGTTTTACTCAGAACCTCTGAAGAAATTGAATCGTCGATTAAACATGATGATCCCTTAATAGGCACAGTTAAAATAACCACGCCAGGCAGTGTTGGTTTAAAGTTATATCCACAGTTATTGGAGGTACAACAAAGCCATCCAACCTTAGTTATTGATTATATGTTTGCGCCAAATTCAAGCATAGAACAAGACTTAATCGATAGAAAAGTAGATCTAGCTTTACTAACAGAGCAGACAAAAAGTCCAGCTATAATGAGCACGCCAATAGCGGTAGAACCATTAGTATTAGTGACATCAAAAAAAACTCAAGTGATTGACTGGCAAACGTTACTTGCCCTTGGTTTTATCGGCCACCCTGATGCTGAGCATCATACGCAGCAATTATTGAGTAAAAATTATCGCGAGTTTGAACATATCAATCAGTTTGAACGTACAGGATTTTCAAATCAAATCAGCTTGATTTTAGAACCTGTTAGTCGAGGTTTAGGTTTCACTGTACTACCACTACATGCTGTGAATGCTTTTCATAAGCAAGATGACATTGCAGTACATTTTTTACAACATACGGTTAATGAAACTTTATACCTTTGCCAAAATCGTCTTTCTTTTGAAAATAGTCGCACGAGCTATATCAAATCTCTCATCATTGATTTCATTAGTTAACACCTTTAAGTGATCGTTAAACATATTGCTTACGTATAAATTCATCATGCAAAAGCTGTTTAGAATAACAACAGCAATGTAGCAATATTTAGGTGGTATTTAATGATAACTCAACAAACACTGATCATAGGGGCAAATAGTGATATTGCTAAAGCTATCGCTTTACAATTAGTAGAGTGTGAAACTACCGGTTTAATTCTTATTAGTCGGGACGTGAGCACTGATGATTTACTTTACCATGATAAAAACAATAACCATGTAAATATTATTACCGTTAACGACTACCAGTCACAATCTATCGAACAAGCCGTTGAAGAAGTAGCCACCTATGATCATGCTCCTATTACCCGCATTTTTATCTGCAACGGCATACTTCATAAGCAAAGTATTCAACCGGAAAGACGTATAGAAGAAATAAATATTGAATCCTTTAATCAAGTCATGGCATGCAATGCACTAACCCCCATGTTATGGATTCAACAATTAATGCCAACCTTAACCAGGAATTCTCCCTGCAAGATTGTTGTTTTTAGTGCAAGAGTAGGTAGCATTAGTGATAACCGTTTAGGCGGTTGGTATAGTTATCGAGCATCTAAAGCTGCATTAAATATGATGCTAAAAACTGCAGCAATTGAAATCGCGCGCAGAAATAAGAATATTAAAATAATTGCATTTCACCCCGGTACTACCGATACCCCCTTATCGAAACCCTTCCAAAAAAATGTGCCGGCGAATAAACTTTTTACCTGTGATTTTGTTGCCAGCCAACTATTAACAATCGTTGAGAATAGCGAATACAATCAAACCGCCAGTTATCTCGATTGGCAAGGTAAATCTATCAATTGGTAAATAGCTAATAGGCTCCTTCACTATGAAAATACAATGATTTTTGTTCAATAAATATTTTTTGTGAACTGAAATAAGCTAACTTACGTATAGCTTGATAATTGAATTAATTAACGAGTGCTTATCAATGCGTCTACTTACCTTATTGCTTTTCATCAGCCTAGTTTCTGCGTGTAGTACTAACCACCCCAATCAAGATATTACCGGACAAGTCTTTCCATCAATTAGTGGTCAAACACTTGAAGAAAAGACAATGAACATACCTGAAGATTTTGATGACGATTTTACCCTTCTGCTCATTGGTTACAAACAAAATTCACAATTTGATATCGACCGATGGTTAATTGCGTTAGACATGACTGAAACGAACGTGCCGACTTATGAAATACCTACCATTGAGGGTTTATTTCCGAGAATGTTCAGTACCGTTATTAATAATGGTATGCGTGCAGGTATACCTAAACCTCTATGGAAAGGCGTGGTTACGGTTTATAAAGATGGAGATGAAGTACAAACCTTTACCGGTAATGAACATCCTAATAACGCTAGAGTGGTATTACTCACTAAAGACGGCAACATAGTTTATTTTTACGATAAAGGATTTTCAGTAGATGCGCTAAATAAATTAAGACGTCATTTAATCGCTAACAATTTATGATGCAGATGTTGCTTCATAACTCTCATTACATATTAGTGAATTTGCAAAGTTATTATTCGATGCTGTATATAAATCAAGAACAATTACTTCAGATGTCACCTCGTTACAGAGTGCAGGTGATGAACAGTTTATCAGGCTTTAAAAGTGCCCATATTATTGGGCGACATTACACGTTAACCCAAAGATAGATTAGCTAGCAAAAGAGAATTTTTTAAAATTACTGCCAACCCATAAGCCATTTATGATTCTCCTTTAATTCACGCCAATCAATACTGTATTCGCTCTTAGTCATAACTGCTTCAATAATACATTCAACAATCTTTTGGTTTTCATCAAATTTTACAAGCGTGATGATAAAGTGCTTTTCTTTATTTGTTATGTCAACCTTGGTCCACTTACTGCGAATAAGTGATTTAGGATGCACTTTATTCATATTCATAATTTCATCCTCAGTTAGTACATTACTTAGCTTTTTCTTTACGCCTGAAATTTGTTTACTTATTGGTAAACACCCTTAAAAATTAAGACTAAAAACCGATAAGGAAAATGCTCCAGCGGTTATTCTGCTAACTAAAAACCCGACTTCACGAATATCTTCAGATTTTAATATTGGTGCATTATCTATACTACGGCCTCGAAACGACGCTTGAAAATCAGCCAGCGTAAAAGTTAATTTATCTCTTTGTCCAGCAACTGTCTCAACGTTGTGTTTATACGCTAAGCGATAACCGTTGAGGTTTACTACCATTCTTAATTGGTAAGTTAGTCCGTCACCTTCAACATCAATAGTCACCGTTTTAATATTTTCAACTAGCGGTTCAACTTCTTTAAATACTGAGCTGAATCCACCGTTATTATCAAGTGAAATATCACCGAAAAAAATTCCTTTGTCTTGCTTAAAAACAAAACGTCCTGCCGATCTTCCTCCCATGACTCCATCATTTGTTATGCGCCAGCTATTAATGCTTTGTTTCTCAGTAAAATTAATCATAATTGGTGACTCTTTTTAAGACGTTTAAATTGATTAGTTGTTGCTCATGAGGATCGAGAAACAATAAGTAAAAAATTTAATAATATAATCAATCAGTAATAATTCCGTAGGTTTGTTCAATAACATCACTTAGCTCGATCAGATCATCCACTACAACATCTGCTAAATCGGCATAACTCAGCGCTTTAGCATAAGTTACCAAACAGGACATAGTTTTGGCATTTTGTGCAGCTTGCAAATCATATAAATAATCACCTACGTACAATAAATTTTCAGACGGGGTATTCCAATATTTAGCTAAATGTAACAAAGCATCAGGGGCAGGTTTAGCTTTGTGATCTTCTCGTGTTAATAAGATAGGCACATCTATATTATTATTGTGAAGCTTAATCAAAGCCGCTTCTCTACAGTTTCGTGTGACAATGGCGCACGGTATAGATAGTTTAGATAATAGTGCTAATAGTTCATCAGTTCCAGCCAATTTACTAGCGTTAGAGGCATCTTTGATTTCATAATCAACTAGCGCTTTTTTTGCATCGATGCTTTGTTGATCAGGTAGCGAATCGACAAAGCTCAATAAATCGATATCTTTTGAACAGCCTAAAGCTTCGCGAATATTATTAAAATTCAAAGATGAAGAAACCAAGGTATTGTCAAGGTCAAAAATCACACCTAGTAGATTATGTGTTAACAAAAGTTAATACCTCCAAGTAAATAGTAAAATTCAATTAAAACCACTCAACAGCTACAAGCCTTTTTAATTCAGTGCAAGCAGTGAGTGAGCTTTTTTGTAAAATTCTCTAACAGTATCTCTATGCTCAAATTGAAGATAAAACTTGCCGTGAAATAATAAGGTTACTGTTAAATCTTTATAAGCTAACCAACAAGTATAACCATCAAAATCATGCTGCGCGTTAATACCCAGAAACTCATAAGCACTCGAAAGTTTAATCCCTTTGGTCTGTATTTGATTAAAAATCAACAAGAAGTCTCTATATTTTAAAGTGTTATTAGTCATGAATATATACGTTATCATCTGATATTAGCCACAAGTAAAAGATATGATAACTCCAATAGTTAATCTTATAATACCATTACGGAAGAACAATAAAATAAGTTCATAGTGTACGCTTCTTTTATGAAAAGCCTTAATGCTCCACTGCATTTAGAAGAAATAGTTGAACTCTGTTACAGCAGCGTAATCGATAACGCCATAGCAATATTTATTAATAATCAAGGGTGAAAAATGCTTTCAGATTTTATTACACGACATAAATTACCAAAAGAGTTTAGGTTAACGGTAAAGACACATTACAAACCCCTCGCTGATCGAATAGTTAGTTTATCTAACAAAAAAAAAGGCGTATATTTCGTCGGAATAAATGGTTGTCAAGGCAGCGGTAAGTCAACACTCACTGACTTCATTGCTGAATATTTAATGAAGCAATATCGACTAAATATTGTCGTCATGTCTTTAGATGATTTTTATTTCTCAAGTAAAAAACGGAATCAATTAGCTGATGATATTCACCCACTTTTAGCGACTAGAGGGGTTCCAGGCACTCATGATGTGACAGCCCTTCACCGTGTTTTAACTCAATTATCAGCGCAAAACACAGGGTTCACCATCCCGAAGTTCAACAAAGCTATAGATGAGCCATTTCCACAAAGCCAGTGGTCTACAATTAAAAGACCTGTCGATATTGTATTACTAGAAGGTTGGTGCTGGGGCATAACATCTCAATCCGATGAGCAATTACAAATGCCAATTAATGAGCTCGAATTACAACACGATGCAGATGGAAAATGGCGAAATTATGTTAATCAACAACTTAAAACAACCTTTGAACCACTATACAAAAAAATGGATTTTTGGCTAGCATTGCAAGCGCCCTCTTTTGATTGTGTTTACCAATGGCGTTTAGAGCAAGAACAAAAGTTGCTGGCTAGTAATATTGATTTGTCTCATTCAAAAATAATGTCGCCTGCAGAGATTTTAAACTTCACTCAGTACTTCCAAAGACTTACCATACAAGGAAATAATACCCTTGCAAATTCTGCTGATGCAGTTTTTCATTTAGATATTGCTCGGCATATTATAGATATCCCTTAAAGGGTTACTTGGATAAACGCACTAAATCATTTTATCTAATTTTGTTAATTTTATTGAACACTGAACTAACAGTTCGATAAAAAAATAAAGTTCGACTTAGACTGAAATCCATATTTTTAATCGAGTAAAAATCAATCAAAGTAGATGTAATGTAACTAGCTGGTTTTACAATATTTAAATCACACAATAAACAGATCATAAGTACTTTTTTAAATAATAATTCTAATGTCAACATAGCCTTCAATCAACATATCGTAAAAGGTACATTTCCTCTAAAATCAACAACATCACCTATAAAATGGGCGACACAGGCTGATAACGTGCTCTAAAAATAAAGAATAAAAAGGGCTTTATTGGAGACATCAATGTCAATATACGCAAAAATAGTGTCGAAATATTTTACACTTTTTACTTTTAATTAATTTTAAATTTAGTATTTTTTTCTCTGTTGTTGATTTTACAGGGTTAAATATTATTGGTTTAGTTTATGCATTTTATATCATTGTAGGTTTCTAGTCGGCTTCTAATTAGTCTAGTTCATCTAGTTAGCAAGTAGAAATTCAAACATAATTCAAACAGAATTTAAAACAGAATTTAAAGTAGACAAGGAAATAATGATGAAAAACTTTAACAAAAAAGCGCTGGCATTAGCCACGGTTGCAATACTAGCAACTGGTCTTAGTAGTCAAGCTCATGCTGGGGCCAAGACTTATTCCCACCTGTTGATTGATAACTTTCAAATTTTTAACAGTAACAATGTTCAATATGATGTAGGGGATTTTGACGACTTACAAATTGGTAACTTCTCTACTACTTTTGCAATAACTAATAATAATGGATTTGCAAGTAATGATAGTACTGCTGGAGGTAATTTAGACGTAACCGCTGGTAGTGGTAACGCTGACGATAACGCTTCGTGTGTTGGTGCGGGCTGTAGTTATGAAGATTCATATACGATGCAAGCCTCACCTGTAAACAATTCTTTCATGCGTGGCGATACCGAGTTATTGGGTTCGCTGATTACAGGTAACGGTCCTGCTTCCTCTGTTACTGCTAATGCAATCACTGAAGGACAAACAGAGGTGACCGATGCTGGCTCCGGTAATGCCGATGTTGGAACAGGTACTCAATTCTCATTTTCTGGTATAGATGATACTATCAGGTTTGAATTTGACGCCCAAGCGATGCTTCAAGCCCTGTTGCACCAAGATGATGTAAGTGCCTTTGCTGCGCTTGGTTTTAGTATCAACATATTCGATAACACCAATGGAGTGGATGTTTTTTCGTTTGCCCCTGGCGAGTTAAACGAAGCTAGAACGCAGTTGGATACGGGAAGCACAAGTTATGACTCTGGCTTTCTGCATTTTTCAGCGACATCAGCTCAACTGTTAGCAGCAAATACCTATACCCTAAGTATTAATCAAACCACAAGAGGTAGATTTAACGCTATTAAACCAATACCTGAGCCAGCTACGCTAGCGATATTTGGTTTAGCTTTAATGGGTTTGGCTTCTACACGCCGCAGCAAAACCTAGTTGTGCCGCTTCTAGTTGTGCCGCTTAATAATGCATAACCTTAGAAAAATTGAGCATCACCCTATTGAGCTTAAAGCTGCCGTTTACCAGCTTTAAGCTCATTTTAAATGGGCTCAAACAGTACAAGGAAAATCACCTCAAAATATGGAGTTGAAATAACGCCATACGCAGCCGAAATAGCCAACAAAGTTAACCATACTTTCTTATACCTTTGAACAACCTGAGTACATTAGTTACGCGCTTTACTACTTTGCTTACCATCCAATGCATACTCAGAAATATATCAAACCACTATTTTATCCTTCAATATTTTACTCTCTAAAGTACCTACTTTAAATGTCCAAAGTCTTCATAACTTTTCCTGTCTTCGGCTCCTGAGATTACTATACTAATGGCAAGTAGATGCATAACAAGTAAGCTATGCTTTCTGTGGCGCACAATGCGAGGATCTGTTAGTAAGTAGAAATATCTTTGAAAAGCAACTATCCATGCAAAAGCTGGCAAGTGTTATTATATCTAAGGGCGCACTGAAAATTTGAAAAGGTGTAACTGTCTTGCTGTACTTTAACCTCCAGCAGCAGTGTTACATAGTGTGCTGGAGATCAGAGGGAATTACTTGTCATAATGGATGAGAAATAAAAGTAACTAACTACTGCTCTGCTCTCAACTGATTGAGCAACTCCTTAGCTTCTATGCTAGAAGAAAAACTATCTTGCTGAGTAAGCAAATGTTCTAACATTTTTTCTGCTTGCAATTTCTCTCCAACTTTCGCATGAGACTGGGCAAGGTGAAACTGTATATCCAATACATTTGGCTGGAGTGATACCGCATCAGAAAAAGCCTGCTTAGCTGCACTATAATCCCCTTTACTATAATGTACTAGACCTAAGGTGTCTAAGAAATCTGACGTGTTAGGTGACAATTGATTAGCCTGAATGGCATGCTTTAATGCGGTATCTACATTATTATTCTGCTTGAGTAGCAACCAAGCTAAGTTATTGTGGGCAAGACTATTATTAGGAGTTAGCTCAACCAATTTACTGTAAAGCTTAGCGGCTTCATTGTCTTGATTATCATTCAAATAATAATCCGCAAGGACATTCATGGTCATAATGTCCTTAGGGTGTTTATTTAGCCAAGTTACTAAGGTATCTATTGCCTTTTGTCGCTCAGATTGTTGCCATAACGCTGACGAAAGGTGAATGGTATTGTAGTTGGTCTCTTGTTTAGCGAGTATCTCTTGATACAAGTTCACCGCATCAGCAGGACGTTGTTCACTCAACGCAATTTGCGCCTGTAATTTGGTGACCGAGAGAAGGTGAGGGTTTAATTTATCCAATGATTTAACTATCGTTTTTGCACCTTCGACATCTCCCTCTTTTAAGGCGATTCGAGCTTTAATCACCAAACTCCCTATGTGTTTAGGTTTGAGCTTTAGCGCACGGGTTACTGATTTCCGCGCCATCTCAAGTTGTCCTATTTTTTCGTAAACCTCTGCCAAGCGATAGTATGGAAAAAACATCTTAGGTGCAATTTCTTGAAGTTTTTGATAACTTGCAATCGATGCTTTTTGCAATCCGATATGCCTTTGAGCATCACCGAGCAGTGCAAACAAACTAGGATGTTCCGGGTGCACCTTTAATGCTTTTTCACTGATCACCAGAGATTTGCGAGCTTCATTATTACTTAAATAATATTGTGCCAATAGTAATCTAGGTTTCAGTTTCTCAGGGCTAATATCGATGGCCTGCTCAAGCCAACTAATACTTTGCTCTTTTTTACCTGCTTCTCGGTCAATAACATATAATTCTATCAACGAAGTGACATCATCAGGGTACTGCTTAATCGCAGATATATATAATCTACGTGCTCGTTTCACATCCTTGCTTTGTTGCATTACCAGAGCAGCTAATAGATGGGTAGTGTTAGGATGACCAGGACGGATTAACAGTGCTCGCATAAATGCACTTTCTGCATTTTTCAATTGCCGTTTCATTACATAGGTTAGTCCTTCAAGCATTGGACCATAGGGACTTTCGGCATGTTCAAGACTTATTTGCTGTGCAACTTTCAGAGCTTGCTCAGCCTGCCTATCTTTGAAATAGCTTAGGGTTAGGGCTATTTTTGCCTGCAGTGATTGTGGGGCTGTTTCTACGGCTTGACCCAGAACAGTTATTGCCGACTTAACATCACCTTGCTGTAATGCTACGCTTGCCAGCGCTAATTTACTGTCTAGTTTTTCCGCGTTTAATGCATCAGCCCTAACGAAAAATTGCTTGCCCAATTCAATCTTACCGGTTTTGATTGATGCCAAACCTGCAGCTATGATTAATTCGCTATCACTTTCAGTAAAGGTACTATCCTCTATTTGAGCCAAGGTTGTGGTTGCTTGTTCGTTTAAACCTAATTTCAATTCCAGAGCGGCTCTTAGTTTTAGAGCAGCTGCATATTCTGGCATTATTACAATGAGTTTTCGCACTTGATTGTATGCAGATTCATAATTCTTGATTAAATAGTTTGATGACGATGCAATATACAAACTTTCAGGGTGCTTTGAATAATTACTGAGGTTTTTTTCAACAAATTGTGCGGCATTTTCATAATCTTTTTGGATGAATTCAATCGTCGCCAGTAAATAGTTTATGTAAATATCATCGGGGGTGACCTGTAAATACTTGAGCAGTTGTTCTTTGGCGGTATCTAATTTATTTGCTTCTATCAACGCCTGCGCAAGTTTTATTTTTGCCAAGTTATCGGCACGAGCTATCTTGTTTGCTTTTTCAAACAACCTAATAGCCTCATCAAAATATTTGTTTCTTAAAGCGATGTCACCTTTGAGTAAAATACCTTCAAAGTGGTTTGGATTATGAGTTAGTAGTTGTTCAAGGTAGCCATCCGCTTTGGAGAATAATAATTGCTGACTTTTTAAAAGCGCTAATGAATATAAAACCTCAGGGTGTTTTGCATTTATTTGAGCCGCCTTGGTTAAAATTTCATCTGCTTGTTCTAAATAGCCCTGATAAATATCAACTTGTGATTGAATGGCGTAAGATTCAACAATTAACTCTGATGGCCAATCCCCCCTATTGGAAAACAGCTCGTTTATTTCTTCAAACTCGTTTAAATGAACAAACAGTTTAGCTAAGCCAACTATTATTTCTGGATTTTCAGGCGAAAGCTTGTAGGCAATATTTATTTCTTTTTTAGCTGAAATGAGATTACCTATATCTAAGTAGATATTTCCTAAAGCTAATCGAGCTATGCTATCTTGAGGTTTTTCACTTATTACATTTTTTAAAAGGATGATAGCATTTTGAGGCCTGCCTTGTTTTAACTGACTTTTCACTTCAACCATATAGTTACTATAATCCTGCGCTGGATTACATGCTTGGATTGAAAAAAGGCAGAACAAAGCTAATACTTTAAACAGTCTGTTGTTAGTTTGTTTTATATCGTTACTCATTAATGTTTTCAAAATATCGTCCTTATTCAAGTGGTGCTTATTAATTTTCGTAGCGTCCCGGCGAAAATATATTATTCGGATCAAGAGCCTGTTTTATTTTATTTATCGCTAACCCATGGCCTTTTTCAGCTTGTGGGAGCTGTCCCATTGCATGAGTGGAAAGCCTGTAGGGGTAATAGCCTTTTTCAATTAATTTTTTCAGTAATTCATCATGACAAGTAAGCGCCCTCTCTTCTTCTCCTTGCCGATCACGATCATAGGTAATAGCGATAACACTATCGATGCAACGTTCTGTTAAAAGTGTCATGGAAATAGCAGGGTCAAATCTATATTTAATCAATGTATCTTCTATGATTTTTTCAAGAATCACCGCATGTTGCCCTGTCATCGGTGCTATTGGTGCTAACCACAGTAGACCACACCTGTCTTTGTCTGGATCTGCTTCATCAGCAGCTGGTGCGGGCGTATTCTTACGCCAATAGGTGCTGGGTAAAAAAGTATTACTTGGAATGCCTTGTTTTAAGGCAAAGAGAGGTTCAACGATTTCTAACGCTTTATCTAGGTCCACACCTGTAAGCCATTGATAAGGTTTTTTAATCATTTTTGCCATCTTGATTAGGCGATCATCAAGAAAGAAAAATTTTACTGATTTAATATGTTTTAAGGCGTTTTTAAGCTTTTTACGTGCCAAAGCTACTTCAGCCTTTGTGCCATAGAGGGCGCCTGAAGCATTCCAACCACCAATTTTAGATTTCTTGCATTGCTTTTCTAACCAATCACTAGGAAGCGGAGTAACATCATTTACTTCTTTCCAAGGGTATTGACCAAATGCAGATACAGCTTTATGTGCATTGACAATATGCATAGCACTTTTTAGGGTGCCATTAAGACGTAATGGTCTGAGAGAGTTAACAAGTTCAGCAAGCTCATCTTTGTTTACATTACAAAAGAATACTTGTGTATATTCAGGCGCAGGCATTAACCATATAGTCATCTTACTAATAATACCAAAATTTGATTGGCTAAAAAGTCCATCAAGGTGTGCCCCTACGCCCCACTTATATACACTTGCAGCTTTAGCATTAGAAAAACGGCCAAAGCCGGTATGCAAACTTTCGCCGCTAGCAAGTATCACCTCTAGCCCACAAACATTTGAGAAATGGTCACCATAGGGTGTATGGCCAAACCCTCGTTCTAGCGTATTACCAATAATACTGCATTGTGAAGAAGAGCCTGTTGCATCAATCCATAAAGGTGCATTTTTAGATTGAAGAAAATCATAGAGTTGTTTTTGTGTCACCCCTGGTTCAAGTGTTACATAGGCTAAATCTTGGTCAAAATCCAAAATTTTATTCATGTTACCTAAATCTACAATTGTACTGTTATTTGATGTTGGTACGCTCGAACCATAGCCCCAATTTTTTCCTGTACTTATGGGATAAAGTGGCGTTTTATGTTCAGAGGCTATTTTTACAATTTGCTGTAGTTGTTCCTTGTTGTTAGGTTTGAGTATTGCCACAACTGAGTGAGGTGTATGATAGGTTGCTGTTTCGTATTCTTTTAAAGTAGCTTTGTCAGTGATGACACTTGCTGGAGGCAGAATTTCAGCCCATTGTGCAATAGCTTGTTTGAAATCCATAAACAACCTCTATCTGAAAAAATCAATTTAATGCTAAATATATCGATGGGCAAAATACTTATCCAATCTATCTATTCGTAACATCAGTATGTGGCAATAAAAATACTTGTTTAACTAAGTCGTCATAAATCTGTGCATAGAGTTCTTTCAACTCAGGGTTTAATTGCGAACAAAAATTATATCTAGACAAAAAAAACATCGCCCTCATGCCGTGATAGTCAATCTCATCACCTATTTGCTCGAAAGGCAGACCAAATCGTCGTAACCGCCTATTTAATTTTGGTTCCATCATGACGAAAGAACCTACATGATTGCAAATATCAGCTAAGGCAACAGCTGCAATATATAATCCCATGGCAATATTCGGAAAATGTCTGTGCTCCTCTTCTGTATAAATAGTGTCAGAGTTAACAGCATTTAGAATGAATGGCGCCTTTTTTTCTTTTTTTCTTCGTCTGAAAGAATTGAGTACCGCAAGTCGTGAAATTTCTCCAAAACTTCCTCGTATCAATTTAGTGGAGTCTAATATCTCTTTATGAGCACTGTGTAAGCAATTTTTCTCAAAAGGCAAAGCAAGATCGGGTTTTTTTACCGGGGGAATAACTAAACGAACACAACCGGCATATACGCCAGTCCGTTTATGCTCTAACAAGCAGTGATATGCATAATCATCGCAATCGTCAGTTTCCATTTGAAGAAGGTTTTCTGGCTCCCATCCTAATTCGTCACAATATACGCCATATCGAATTTTGAACGCTTCTTCTCGCAGTAATTTTGTATCAGCAAATTTGATTTGAAAGAACTGATTAAAATTTTTAGCAATTGAATACTCACCCATTATTGAGTTTTTCGCTTGAAAGGGGTTATAAATTACTATTATAGACGTCAATTGAACATAACAGTAATTAACTTTACTCTCCTTGCTGTTTAGTAATTTAAGGTTTTGTTTTTTAATAATTTAAGCTAGATAAAACCCGATAAATTACGGACTAGCTGATAATGATATAGGCCTCCGTTTTATTGCATTGGATATATAGAATGTTTTTTGCTTTAGAATTTGAATCAAAACTTTACCCTCAGAGAAAACAAGGTATGCCAAAACAGTCGCCAATCGATATTAACAGGAACTAAATCGAGCGACTGCAGTGTAAGTTCAAATAGTGAAAGAGAGTTTGTTTGACTTTATATCTAAAATTGCCAGCTATTGATTTTTATCATCAGCCCTGTAGAGTGGTCATACCAGAAAGATTTATATTAACACTACAAACATCACCTTTATGGCTAACTTTTATTCAACTGACGTAACAGTTATATGTGTAGATCAATTTGCAATTGCATCAACAATCTACACCCCCAAAAAATCGTTGAAGGGCGCAATTTTAATAGGCCCGGCAACAGGGATAAAAAGACAGTTTTATGCCAGCTTTGCTGCTTTTCTTGCCGAAAAAGGCTATGGCGTAATCACCTTTGATAATAGAGGTATTGGAGGCTCTTTAACAGGAAGCGTTAGTGAAAGTGATGCGTCATTGCAGTCTTGGGGTGAAAAAGATATGCCTGCCGTATTGGAACATTTGAAAATAACATTTCCTGATACCAATTATCATTTAATAGGACACAGTGCTGGCGGGCAATTGGTTGGACTAATGCATAATGCGAAAGATTTTACTTCTATCTTTAATTTTGCCAGTTCATCAGGTCAATTAAAAAACATGCCTCTATCCTATGCGGTAAAGGCACATTTTTTTATGAACTTCTTCATCCCATTGAGTAATACCCTTTTTGGTCATACAAAATCTCAATGGTTAGGCATGGGCGAACCTTTGCCTAAAGGGGTTGCTCAACAATGGCGTGCTTGGTGCAATAGCGAAGGTTATGTAAAAGCTTCTTTTGGTAAAACTGTCCATACTCATTTATATGACGATTTATCAACCCCCTCGATGTGGGTGAACGCGGTGGATGATGACATAGCAATTGATAAAAATGTTGAGGATATGCTCAACGTTTTCAGCAAGATGACGGCAGAAACACTCACCTTATCTGCTGATGATTATGCTTTAGATGAAATCGGCCATATGAAATTCTTTAGTCGACAATCGCAGGCATTATGGACTCATGCATTAAACTGGTTAGAAAAGTATTAGCCCTTGATATTAATGACTATGTATTTAACTAATTTATTTTCATAGCGCCTAGTATGATATTGCAATAATTTTATAACTCCTTTATTTAAAATAAATAATTAGGGCTGTGTCAGTTAACAAGAACTAAACCTTTCTTTTAGTTTAGTTCTTGCTGATGAGAGCAATTTCTAGGGCACGTTCACTATTTTTACTCGGCGATTATCGCCCTATCAATTGACTTCAAATGTTCGCACTCCTATAACATCTCTGTCATTTTCCCATATTTCATATCTCGGGTTATCCATATCATCTAAATACCAAATGGCCATCACCAATCGATCCTTATCGTTTGCAACCCTTAACGTGCCCGCATAATCACTTTCAATAGAAGTTCGTAATAAACAACTTTTATAATTGACCTTGATTCCACTTTTCCCTTCAGTAAATTCAGTGCACACTGACAAATAAGCACTCAGGTTATTATCATTGTTGTAACTTACCGTTAGTTCATACTCTTGATCAATAATGAATGATTTAGCAACAACAAGTTCAGCCGTTGTTTCGTAGGTAGCATTGGGATCTAGCTCGCCTTCAACCACTTCAGGTTCATTCAATATCGGGTCAACAGGGGCAGGAGTCGCTACAGCTGGAGGTGTAGAAGTTGAAGAATTATCGCCACCGCCACCACCACATGCCACCATTAACAAACTCATCATAGATACCAATACAATGTTAGTCAGTTTCATGATCTTCTCCTTATTGTTTAAATACGTTGTTAGTATTGCTTTTTTCAACCATAAACCAATCTACATTTAGCTCACCTGAAGTTGTTACGAAACTATGAAAGTCTGGGTAGGCATATTTAATATCCATATACTCTACGGGGTGTTTCCACTCATACGGAATATTTATAGCCCACGGCATACCATTAGCATTGATGAAATACTCTCCATTATCAGCATCTGATGCATCATCACCACGACCTAAAAAATTTGTTTGAAAAGCCTCTGTTGGTGATTGATTTTTAAGATGAACCTCAAACCTTCTTCCCGGTGCTTCGCCAAATACGTAGTTTCTTTCATGTCCTTCAGACGAGAAAATGAAGGGGTCGTACGGGAAATCCGCGACATTGTCTTTGCTGACATTCGCTTCCATGGGTATTTCCAATGAGAAGGTCATTTGAATGCTCGAGCCACAACCTGCTTCTGTGCGATAATATTTGCATGTTTCACCCGAGGTTACGAAATCCCAAAGATCATCGGCGACAATAAATATTGCTTCATCTTTCCCCTCTTCAAGCGGTAAAGCACTTTGCACAACACCATTAATTTTAAAGACCAAGCGATTAGTGTCTACTTCGCTTCGAAGTAATCCAGGGAGCCTAAATGCAAAACCATTATGATAAGATGCGCCAATAGCAACGACCTGCCCTTCTATTTTAACGCGCATTAATGTTCCCGCTACGTCGTAAGATGAAAGTCGATAATGGACAACCACGTCATTCATATCGTAATCTCCCACCAGCGGCCAGTTATCTTCAAAAGCCAAGGTGGCCCAAGTATCAGAAGAAGGGTAATGCATCGCCGTAACATTCTGTTCAGCAATATCAATTTGATAGTCTTCTACTTCACCATCAGAAACGCCACCGGTAGGGGATAAAGATTCTTCAGAACTCAACCTGAAACGTGACCAAGTTGAGCCTGTTTCACTCCAGGTTGGTACGTCGTAAGCGACAACATTACTACCCGCACTCACGGCCTCTGAAATTATAACTTGTTCGTCAGCGTCAAACTCCCCATCCTTGTCAGCATCAACCCATGCATTTACAAATCCATCAGCTGAGGAGGTGATGTCTACAATCGCTGTTTTACCAGCCTCAACACCTGTCACAAATTGAACGCCATCATTATCATCAATATCAGAACCATTATCTGCGTAAGCATTAGTTTCGCTAACGACAGTCTCACCCAAGAATAAGATGCCATCACCCACATCATGGCGTGCACCATTATTGTTTATACTAGAGCCATAAGAATCAGGAGCATCACCAAAATCGGTCGTAGGAGAGTCTTGAGAAACGATAGGGGCAAGTGCGCAACGCGCGCCATCATTGTTACTAGATGAAGGTCCGTATGCAAAAAATTCAGCAACAGGGTAGTCCCAGTTCGTATTTACTCTAAAAATATTACCGTCATTATTTCTACTAATGTATAAGTTACCGGTAACGTCGAAGTAAACAGCACCAAATGTTCCTGACTCGCCTACATTACTAAGCTTAACCGAAGTACCCGCTTGCACATCTATTTTCCAAAGATTACCCCAACGATCAACCGCATAAGCAAAGCCATTATCAGGATGAAACGCCAAATCGTAAATAGCTAGATTAAGAGTTGTTCCGCTAACGATGTTTTCCATTTGTAAGTAGTCATCGCTGCTTTCATCTAATGAAACACGAAATAAGCCGAAACTTCCTCCAGGACGGTATAGGTAATAAGCATTTTCTAAAACAGAAATGTCGCCAACATAGAAACCCTTATTAGGTAAATTTGATAACGATATTGGCTCAACCCCAAAGTCTGCACCAATACGAACAATAGTGCCGTAGTAATAGTTAAATGCGTATAGATAGCGGTCATGTATGCTGAATGCCAATGCATTCATTTTTTGCTGATTCCAATCTGCCGGTGAGATTTTTTCATAAAATCCCGTTGCTAATTGAACACCATACAAATTGGCTAATTTATCCTGAACTAAAAAGGCTTCTGTTGGACACTCCGTAAAGGGTTGTGCGTGTAAACCTACACTAGTCAAACCTATGGCAAATAAAATACCTTTAACTGTTTTTTTTCTCGCTAAATTTATCATAGTGAGTTACATCTCCACATAAAATTAATTATTAAATAGAGTTTTGCAACAACAATGCCAAAAATAATAGTTATATTTTACAACACTTTAAATTGATCGATTATTTTTAGAGCTTTAAAAGGTAAGGGTATTTCGCGATCTGAAAATAAAAATGCAAAATGGTAAATAGTAAACGGATTATATTTTTACTATTGTATTCTGTCATGATTAACTCAGCGTAATATCAATTTTAAACATATGCATTGGTTACTTTATTGATGGGAGAAGCTATAGAATAAAACTCGGTATTAGGGATCAACAATGCAGACACCTTTAACTAAAAAAGCGCTTAAAGGCCCTACCCCTAGATATGCCGTATTATTGATTGCTGTTCTTTCTTGGTCATTTTACTCACCACCAACCTAAACGCATTATTGATTATGGTTCAACCGCACCATGTGAAATAGCTACTTGCATGTGCTTGTATTCCATAACTTTTAACATTAAGCACCAATACCCCCTATTCTAAATTTTTTCGACATTGATTGATTTATCTTATGTGAATTTTATGCTCCCTATACTAAGATTGATAGCTAAAAAGGCCACATCAGCAACCTTTTATCATAAACCTTTTCCTTCAAGTACCTTATTGAGTGACCTTAATACGTTCAATTAAATTTTCAAAAGTAGAGGTTTCTTTAATCGCAAAATCTAATTGCACTAGGTTATTTTTTTTGGTGTGACCAATTGCTGTGTACTGCCATTGTTTCAATGCGGTTACGGCGACTTTATCAAAGACATATGCGGGTTTTGCGTTAACCACTTCCACATTTTCAACAATACCACTTGCAGTCACATCAAATTTCAAGACAACAGAGCCTTCAATTTGGTTTTGTGCTGCTTTTAATGGGTACTTAGGTTCCACACGCATAATAGGCTGAAGTTTAACGGATTCTGCCATTGCATCTCCAGTAATGCTATGTTGATTTCCTGCGTAACTTAACCCTGAGAGCAGCGTCACTGTTGTAAGTATTACCGCTCCTAATATTGATTTAGAAACTTTAGTTTTCCTTTTTAAATTATTAATACGCTCTAACATAATTTTTTTATCTCCATATTTTGTAAAGGGTATTTGCGAAGCTGCTAACGAAGGGCTCGACTGTGCCGCCACTAACAGCGCTTTACCATAGTTTATCCTGCTCTCTTTTGGTTTACGCGCCAAAACAAGTTGATCACAGGAAAGCTCTTGATCTTGGCGAAACCTAAAGTATGCTAGCCAAGCAAGGGGGTGAAACCAAAATAGCAGTAAGCAAGTTATTGCAAATAGGTTCCAATACATGTCATTCCGATCAAAATGACAAATTTCATGTTCCAAAATCAGTTTTTGTTGCTCAACACTGTAAAGCTCAAAAAAGTTTTCTGGAATAATAAGTTTTTGCTGAACGATGCCTACCAGCATAGGGCTATATGTACTTGAATTTTTATATAGTAATAATTTTTTTGGTAACGTTAGTGGCACCATCGATTCATCAATGCCAGTAAACTGCGCCTGTTTATGAGATATAAAATAAATGAATAAGCAATAGGTTACCATTGAAAAAATAACGCTTAACCACAGATAAAAAATCCAAG
>MAAB01032349.1_pt1 | contig 32837 bp, 22 predicted proteins | sample 1115991 | NCBI WGS metagenome assembly MAAB01 (sample SAMN04961124, study PRJNA320927) | seawater metagenome | isolation source: sample BD02T18 sea water enriched with oil for 18 days | place: USA:Gulf of Mexico | collected 2013-07-27
TCAAAAAACATTGACCCATCGTGAACGATCGTTTTATAAATAATGCTCCAGTGTTACTTCAATGCGCGAATCGTTCACGATGGCCGTAATGAGTGGTCACGATCGCCGAAATACGCATCGTGCGGTAAATTAATTGATATCATGTTTATTCTGTCCTTATTATTTACTGTGATCCATTTTTATACAATTAAAGTAAGTGAGAACAATGGATGAAAAACGCTCTAATATTTTGGCATCCACCAAAAATTAGATTTTCGCCTTGAGCAATACACCAAGAATATTTTTAAAATTTGCAAAAAACGATAGTTAAATAGTGTAGGTACGCAATTATCATATTTCAAATTATTTTGTGATGGTAATCCTGCGAGCGCTACCAAAGAATATATTAGGGATATGTTGTTGAGGCTCGAATTCTAGTAACCATGGTATAGGCCTTGAGAATAGTATGAATATTGATCCTCTGGGGATTTGAATCTGTTTAAGTTATTGAATTTAAAGAGTGGTATGCAAATATAAATATTCGTGCAAAGAGTATTTGCATAAATGGATGCGAGGAGAAAATCACTTCGAAAATCTCCGTAGAATTGTCCCTAAACGCTAATCGGTTTTTTGATCGATGTGAGTGCCGTACATTTGGTAACGAGATTATGTCGCACAAAAGGTAGATACAGAGTTAAAATGACTAGGTTACACTGCTAGGCAATTCCCCAAATTTAAGAAGGATGAGATAACGTATGGATAGCGAAATACAGTCATTGCAGAAAGCGTTGACTGAACTAGGGGATGAATTTAACCAAAAGGTGCAGCATTTAGAGCGGCGCATTGATGTGTTGGTATCTAAGCAGGAACTATCTAAGCAAGAGCTATCTGAAATTATAGAGCCCAATGCTTCTGTAGCAGAACAGGTTGTTAGTCCTCAGGTTTCGAAAAAAGCAAAATCTGACTTTTCTCGTGATGTGTCCCATACGCCTCGGAACCCTGTAAAGACTCAGAGTAAAAACTCGTTATTTTCTGGGCTTATATCGTTGTTTACTCCCGTATTTGCAATGTTATTAGGTCCATTTTCTGGTTTGCTAGAGCAATTTTCTTCACTTTATCAACATTACCAGAAGCAAGGTAAAGCCCCCGTGTTTTTTATGACGCTAACCGGGGTGGTGGCGTTAGTCTTTGGTTTCGGTTACCTATTGCAATATTCTTTTAACGAGTATTTGGGGCCGATAGGAAAGGTGGTGATTGGATTTGTCATCGCTTTTGCTACCACTGGCGGAGGCGTGTGGTTTACCAAAAACAAACAGGAAATGGCGGAATATGGCTCTAGCATTATAGCGTTAGGAGTGGTGCTAAGTTATCTCTGTGCGTATTTTGCGGGGCCTTATTATGGCGTGTTGCCGGACTTTTTGGGCTTTTTGTTGTTGGTGGCAGTCACCGCAATTGCTTATGTATTGGCCCTCCTATTTGAGACTCGCGTGGTAGCAATTGTCACGTTGGTAGGTGGTGCAGCGATGCCATTGGTGATGGGACATGTGGATCAGTCACCTCAGCTATATCTAAGTTACCTTTTAGTGCTTACCTGTGCCATGTTGCATCTGTCCCAGCGTATTCACTGGCAACCGTTGGCGTATGTGGCAATGTTGCTGAGTGCAGCGATGGTAGAGGTTTCAGTCAATAATAGAGAAATGGCATTGTCACTGTTGGAGTACGCTGAACCTTATGGATTAATTGTTATCCTTCATGGTTTTTTCTATGCTTTTGCATTTTATGCATTGGAGGGGTTAAGTCGTATTGTAGCAATGGATAGGGTTAGATTGACGATCATAACCGCTAATATTGTTTTCTATCTAGCCTTAAGTCAGCAATTGATTGCCAGCAGTGTATTGCTGGGAGTTATTTATTTGTTGAATATTGTGCCTTGGTTGGTGCTGTTTATACTACCGCGCAAAGTGTTTCGATATACGGTAGGCAGTGATGAGTTTCGCGTGGTGCAGGCACTGGCGTTACTGCACGCTGGGTTGTTGATGGGTTTGGGTATTCTCGTATTAAGTAGTCCTGATTTGATGGGGCTTATCTGGTGTGTTGAGGCCTTGTTATTGGTGTATTTAGGTAGTAAGTTTCAATTTGTGAGTGTGCGAGTTGAAGGGTATATTGCGTTGCTCATTTCGTTTGTTGCCATGGCTTTCCAGATAGCGGTATGGGTTTTGGATTCAGTCGAACCTGTGCCCACATTACTGGCTTTAGACATGAACATTGGGTGGGTTAATCTAATAGCAGTGACTGCATTAATCTACTGTGCGTTAGTGCTGTTGTCACGCCAGGTGATGGTTTTAACCGATAAGGAGCGAAGTCTGAAATTGCTGTTAAGCAATCTATTTTCAGTATGTTTATCTTTAAGCTTTTTATTGACGGTGGGTATATTCTGGGCACAAGGCATGTGGATGTTAGCCATCGTACCAATGTTTTATTTGATTTGGCGATCTAGGCAACAGGGGTTGTTTTTTACTGAATTGTTTGGATTATCTCATTTACTTTTGATCGCTATCCCCGTTATTGTAAGTTCAAGCGTGGCTGGAAATTTTCATTTCTCTGAGCAGAGTATTTACGGCCAAATCGCAAGAATAGAGGCATTTGTGAGCCTATGGTTGATTGCCGAGTTTTATAAGCGATTTTTTCATCAAAGTACCAATTTTGGTTTCACCGAAAATTTGCGAAAATTGTTTTATTGTATTATTCCGGTGTTTTTCTTGCCGAGTGTCTTACGCCAGCATGCCGAGTATTTCCCGTTAGTTCTGTGGGCTTCCAGTGCGATAGCATTGTTATTGTATTATCGCTTGCAGTTCACTGTGTTGAAATTTGAAGTAAGATTATTGGTGGTTGCGGCTAGTGTGGCTTCGGTTGGTGGATGTTGGCTGGTTGAATATGGGGATTGGCAGGGTAGAGCCTTAGAAGCGCTATTAGCTGGGTTGGCTTTCTACGTATTTATTGGTTGGTTAGGGCAGGGATTGCGTCGGGCTCCATTAGGTACAGAACGACATAAGCAACGGCATTGGGCATTAAAGCCGCTCTTTACCGTTGCCGTGTATTATGTTGCGATTGCCCTGTTTATTGTGCTGTATGGTATTTCATCCAACGTTAATCTTTCTATGTTGGTAGTGTTAGTTTATTTTGTGGGAGTCTATTTCTACCATCCGGTGTTAACGCCTATACGTTCTAATCTTCAAGCGATTTATGGGATCGTATTTTTACTGTTTACGATACTTACCTACAATCATGTCAATGCTGTTTTTGGTGGACGCTTTGTTTTTGGTGCGACACCAGTATTATTGACAGCGGCTTTGAATGTGATGGCTGCTTTCTGTGTGGCATTGCTAGTGCATCGCAAGAGCGCTCAGAATCGGGCTGTATGGTGTATTTCCGGCGGCCAAATATTACACGCATGGTTATTTAACCTAGTCACAATCGTTGTGTATGTTTCTCTTTCGGCACAAATATTCTCTAATATGTTAGGGCCGGTGATTTCATTTGTACTGGTAGCACATGCAACCATTATTCTGTTTCAGACTATTAAGCCACCGATGAAAAAGTTAATTTGGCTGTCGGTGATGTTGTATGGTGTGGCGGCGTTAAAAGTTTTGTTATGGGATATGAATGATTTTTCTTTGGTGCAGAAAATTGTGGTATTTATGCTGATTGGTTTGTGCATGTTAGGGGCAGCGTTTAAGTTTCAAAAAGTGATGGTGGACGCTGTAGAGCGGTAGAGTTCGACAGGTTATAGCTGATATCTGTTGACGTATTACTATCAGTTATTTGCAAATTTAATGTATTGAGATAAACAGTTTCGAAGAACATTGAGTTTAAGTGGTTTTTCTAAGAAATCATTCATCTTAATCTCATCGCAGCGAGATTTATCTTGATCCATTACATTTGCAGTCACGGCAATAATGGGGATATCTTTGTATTCCCAGTCAGATGTTCTGATTGTTGATGTGCATGTAAAACCGTCCATTACCGGCATTTGTAAATCCATCAAAATAAGTGAAACTGTGTTTTCTTTAAGAGCACTAAGAGCTTCTTCTCCATGGCTGGCTACTAAGCTGCTAAAACCAAGTTTCTTCAGCATTTTTGCAATAACTTTTTGGTTCACTATATTATCTTCTACCACTAATATGGGTAAATCCGCAGAGGCCAGTTGGTCTGGGATATGCAAATGAACAGGTTCACCAACTTCAAGAGGCATTTTTAGTGTAAAACGGCTTCCCTCTCCTAATCCTGAATCAACTTTCAATGAACCGTCTAACGATTCGGCTAGGCGGCGACAAATTGATAGTCCAATACCCATTCCGCCATGACGTCGAGTAAACCCTCCTTCAATTTGCATAAAAGGATCGAATATTAACTCTTGCTGATCTTGTGCGACCCCTGGCCCGCTATCGGATACAATACAGATTAGTTGGGGAGGCATAGTATTATCGTCAACTGAGGCGTTTAACCGTACTTCTCCTTGCTCGGTAAACTTGACGGCATTATCAAGTAGTTTTGTTAAGATTACCGTGAGCTTATGTCGGTCTGTTACTATCCAATTGGGCACGTTCGAATTAACGTCACTGAAGAAGGTCAGGTTTCGTTCTTTGCACACGGCCTTATAATGTTCGGCTAGTTTGCCCATCGCGAAACTAACCTGGGAGCTTTCTCGCTTTATCTTCAGCTGGCCTGCTTGTATTTCAGTATGGATGAGTATGTCGTCCACCACACCCATCATGTCATTTGCGCCAGAACGTATTATCTTAAGAGACTCAGCAACGTATTGAGCATCGGTACCCTTGGCTAGCTCAACTCCTCCTAGGATTGCATTCATCGGAGTACGAAGTTCGTGACTAATCGACGTAATAAAATCACTTTTTAGCTTTAAGTTTGATTCATATGCTTCAATTGATTCTTTTTGAGCCGCTATTTTTTCTTTTCTCAGGGTGTTGATTCTATCGGCAAGGCCGAGAGATAGCAGGACAACCTCTATCGCTGAGCCTATTTGAATGCTTCGTTCGATAACCCATATCGTTGGTAAAATACCGGATATTTTAAGGCAAAATATGACTAAAGATATTAATAGGGCACTCCATGCTATTAGAAAAAACCGAGCTGGCCTATAGCCTGCCTTCCAGCTTAAAAAACCAGCCACGATTCCGGCGATACAGGCCGGTACGCCAAGTCCTATGACCGACAAAATACCTAGCGAATAGTTACCATAAAAGCTCATTAGTATTGTTAGTATCATTAATACAACGAATGCCTTCATGAACCTGTCAATTCGGGGAAAGTGTTGAGCTAAATCTAAGAATGAACATACGAAGAGGGACATGAATATAGTCCAGGTACAAGTAAGTACAACGGTTGATTGATTTCCTAAATTAGGAAAGTTCGGCCACAAATATTGAAATGAAAACCCATAATATGAAAACAACCAAAACGAAAATCCTAATATATAGGTTACGTAATATAAGTAGGTTTTATCGCGCATTGAAACATAAACAAAGAGATTGTAGAGAGCCATTACTAGCATAATGCCAAAGTATAAACCAAGACCTAGGCTTCTTATTCCGTGCTGTAGTGTAAACTCCCGTGAATCCCAAAGTATCATTGGGACAGGTTCGTGTAAGCCGTCTGCTGTATCGAGTCTGATATATACGGTTTGTTCCTCTCTTGTGGCAATATCAAGGGGAAATAAGAAATTTCTATAATCAACCTCTCTAGTAGAAAATTCTCGACGATCTCCCGTGTGGACTTCTTTTAATATGCCCTCAGTGCTGACTGCGTAGTAATCAACATAGTCCTGTAAAGGAAATGCAATTTCGAAAAGCAGGGTGTCATCAGCAGGTAAATTTGAATGAAACTTTAGACGCAGCCAATAAACATTTTTCGAAAAAGCAAAATTAGGTGTCTCGGCGGTGTTCTTTTTCCAAAGGTGGTCATGATTTGATGACATGAGGTCTTGAATATTGATATCCCCATGAGTATCTACTAGATAGTCGGCATAGAGGCCTAGATTATACTTTTTGATTGATGACTGTAGTTCAACGACAGACGCGTTTGCTTTAATGGTAACAATCATTGAAAGAATGAGTATGTATATAGATATTCTAACCATTAGTGCGAGTGCCTAAACATCATTGATAAGTGAATGTAATATATAGAATTGTAGTTTGCTTTAGAGAAAAGAACGTTACTAATTTGATCAAAGGTATACGAATTATATGTTGGTGTTTACCTTTGTTTGCCCGATACCCTGTTAGGCTATTTTGGTTAAACAGTAGCTTAGGAATAAGGGGGGGGTGTGCTCTTATCTTGTTGATTTATAATGAATTTATATTTTTATTTGATGCTTGGTATTGCTACAGATTTAAAGGATGATAAGCTTTGTTGGCCGCTAGGCAACTATAATTAAGGGTTCAGATTAAGGAAGTTATGATAAACCTGCTCACGACAGTAAAAAACACAATCAATGAGAATCGTGTATTGCCTTTTTCTGTCTACACCTCAGTCAAAGAACAAAAACTGTTAAATGTCCCTATTGTAAAACCATTGCTGATTATTGTACTTAGTGGTGACAAAGAGATCGGTAAGGATAAAAAGGTGGTTTGTCATTCCGGCGATTTTATTTTTTTATCGGATAGTTCGGGGATAAATATACGTAATATACCCAAAGATCAAGAGTACTTTGCCTTGTTAATTGAATTTGACCAACAAGATTTTGATGCTTTTCAGGTCAATAGTCCCCAAGTCAATGCAATTAATAAACAACATTATTATGTTGGTAAAACAACGCCAGTATTAGAGCAATGTTTACAGCAATTTGTTGAAAGCTCCCTGTGGGCTCCTGAGCAACTGTGGCCCTTACGTAAAAGAGAAATCATAGAGTTGCTGTGCCTCATGGGCCATAAAGAAATTTTATCGATGGTTGGGAATTCCAAAGTAGGGCGTCGGTTGAATGATATGTTCTATGAACAGGACTTTCATGAATTATCCATCGAGTTTATTTGCAACCAACTGGCAATGAGCGAATCTACGTTACGACGAAAATTGAAATCAGAAGGCACAAGTGTGCAAAAGATTAAGGATCAAGCAAAATTAGGCTTGGGTTTGCATTTGCTGCAAACAACACGTCATTCTATTGGCCTGATTGCAGAACAATGTGGCTACCAATCTCAATCACGGTTTGCAGACCGTTTTAAAGGGCGTTTTGGTTTAACGCCATCTGAACTGCGAAAAACTAAAATGGCGGGATAGGGCGAAAGTGTGACTGTTTGGGGGCAACGTCGGTCGAAAGAAAAGGCTAAGATATGGCTTAAATCATAGGTTGAATCATAGTCACACTAACAAGGGTTGTTATGCACCATACACGTAAACTACTTTCCGTTTTATCACTTAGTCTCTCGACATCGGTATTTGCAGGTTCACTTACTTTATCTAGCCAAGATATTGCTCAAGGCCAGTTTATGGCTAAAGCCCAGGAATTTAATGGGTTTGGTTGTTCCGGTGGGGATCTGTCGCCACACCTTAAATGATACTGTCAACTTAACCTGGTCAAAGCGTAATGATTCTGGGTGAATTTGACTTAGTTGTTTATTACCAAATTTTTGACACAGGTAACCTGAGACCATTGTTCAAATGCACGGTCTCTAATTTCACGATAGTGGCGTGCTTTGAGTAAATGGCGTTGTTGACGGAAGTGATTGTTAATTACGCCATGGTTTGCGAGGAATCGCTGTGCTTGTGCAATGGATTTGAATTGTCGCATTTGTCTTTGCTGTTGTCGTGTCTTCTGGTGGGACACTTCAGCGATATTGTTTTTATATTGTTCGGTAATATGCGGTGTTTTTGACCCTAAGTCACGTAATGCTGCTTTGTAACTTGCGAGCTTATCTGTGATGATTTTACGTGGTTGTTGGCGGTGATTTTTAAAGAGTTTCTTGAAGAACTTGAGGGCGGCCTTCTTGTCACGCTTATTAGTTACAAGTACATCAAGTTCATTGCCATCCTGGTCTACTGCTCTCCACAGATAACGGAGCTTTCCGTTAATCTTGATAAAAACTTCGTCTAAATACCATTCATCACCAAGTGCACCTTGTTTCTTTTTCAATGATTTCACGAAAGTAGCGGTGAATTTTAGGCACCATTGCCGAATGGATTCGTAAGATACTACAATGCCCCTGCATGCTAGAATCTCCTCAACATCTCTGAAGCTCAGTGCGAATCGATGGTACAGCCATATAGCGTGACTGATGATTTGATGTGGGTAGCGGAAGCGTTTGTATGTATTCATGGGGCGTGGAGTATACGGGAATGCTTAAGTTGACAGTACTACCGGAATTGTCCATTCGGCTAACAACCTGCACCTAGCAGCTAAAAGGCAGGTTCTGTGTCTTCTTTCTTATTCGGGATTCGTGCTGTTACTCAAGTCACTCCCAGTCAGCGACACAGATTTATACCAAGGTGGCGATTGGTAAGCTTAAAGCTGTGCATAAGAACCCGACATAATCTTCTTCATCTGGCCTTTATTGATCATTGCCATAAATTCGATTCCAACCAATGTTGCTCGTGCAGAATGAAAGTTATTGAAGTCTAACATAGGCCGAGTAACTCGTTTTATTCGCCGGTGATCTTGTTCAATGATATTGTTTAGATACTTGTACTGACGGATTTTTGCTCGCCGATTATTCTCATCGTTGAACTGATTAATGCCTGCTTTATTGAAGAAACAACGGACACACTGAAGGATGATCGATTGAGGTGTGTGTTGGCCTTTGAATGAGGTCATTCTACCATGCGGCTCTCTAGCGTCACTGGGTGCGACAAAACCAATAAAATACTAATAGATCACATTGAGCTTTTAAAACCCCAACAAACTCTCAAAATTTACCTGCATTATTCACAGTAAATGACCTTCCCCAATGGGAGTTCGTCTGTAATAATTCCCTCACAGATTCGGTGAAGAGAACAACACGCCACACCAAATAAATTACCAAAACAGAAAATTCCAACCTAATCACACAGACAAATATAAACCATTGGAAACCGGCATCATGGCAATTTACTTAGAAATAGAAGGTATCGAAGGCAACGTAACCGCAAAAAGCTTCGAAAAAATGATCGAAGTGTCGAGCTTTAACTGGGGCGTAGGTCGAGCGATCTCACAGAACGCAGGCCGTATGGCTAACCGTGAAGCTTCTCGTCCTAGCATCAGCGAGATTACCTTAACCAAGGTTGTGGACAAAGCGACTCCATTATTGGTTCAGGAATCTACAATTGGCACTAAAGGCAAAAAGGTACTTATCCACTTCGTTACAACCGGTGGCGACCAGCTTGAAGAGTTTCTGACTTACACGTTAGAAGATACGCTTATCAGCAGTTATGCCATTGGCGCATCGGGCGATGGCGAGCCTGGTGAAACTATTTCTCTAAGCTTCTCATTGTTTGAAGTTGCCTTCACTGAAGCTGGCGAAGCCAATGCTCGCAGCGGTAAGGGTCGATTCGGTTACGACATCTCTGCAGCCAAGAAAGCCTAGTATTGCATAGCGTCGAAGGCCAACCTAACGTGATAAATTGTGCTTTAGTCGCAAAAACTACAGCGCCCCCAATTGTAGGTTCTCATGAACGTCCAAAGTGTAACCTCAGGTTAAGTTGAAAAACAAAATATCTACCCAAATAAATCAAGCTATCGTTTCTGTACAATCGAGCGGTAGAGTATGAGTACTTAAAAAAACATACGTTAATTTAACAACGTTATAATGGTGAAAATAAATGACATTACATTGTACATGTACTAAATGTAACGCTACTCCTGCAGGCGGCAACCGTAACTCTGATTCAAACGGTAGAGCAGAAGTAATGACGCACCCCTATGCATTAAAAAACGGCGATGTGCTAATGCACTGGAGCGCCCACAGTTATGAGCAATTGTTTTCAACCGAAAAGGCTCAATATCCGGGTCATACGGTCGTCAGTGGTTTTTTTATGCTGTATCCAGCCGGTAGCCAACTACCCACAGAAACGCCAGCTCGAGTCCGGTTTGTCATAGGAGGAAAGGTAAAGCATGTTTATGAGATAGATGCGACAACTATGATAAACCTTGGGATATACACAAATCAATTTCAAGTGTACACACGAAATGCCGTGCCTAATAGGATAACACCAAACCCGGATATCGAGGCTATCGTCGTACTTGGTTGTGGCAATGCCATAAATTTTCCCAGTAACAGAACATTTACCCGTAATGATGGATTGACCATACACCCTTGTGCAGGGTTTGATGCCTTTACCTGATAATCTACTTCGGAAGCGGAATCAGCTAACGGTGAACAAGAAAGGCGGCTATTCGGGTTAGCCGCCACCGATCGCCAGGCCGTTTCTTCCATTTGTGGACGGATTTTTCTAACTTTGGAGCGTAGCGAACAACTTATCGATTCAGTGTATTGTGATCAATCCTGAGACCACGCTCTACCATGCGATGAGGTGGCTTCGCGGGATGCGACGGAATGGATGGTTGCAGCCATTAAACAACGGTAACAGAAATATAATATTTTTCATTTAAGCTGGATATACAGTCTATACTTGGAAGATTATTTTATGTTTGTGGAAATCATAATGGTTCAATTCTATACGCGGTTTCGTAAACGGTTGGGTGCCTGTATTTTAAGTGGGGTTGTGGCCTCATTTTTGATTTTGATTTTGGTTTTCTCCCCTTCTACAACTTCTTTAGCAGTATTGGCAAGTACAGATAGCCTTAATCTTCACCAGTACAGGAGTTTTAGGCCGCCCGTGGTGTTAAAAGGGGTGCATAATAATGCGTCTGGACTTACCTATAACCATGAAAAAAATACGTTGTTTTTGGTGATTAATAATCCGGAAAAAATCATTGAGATAGATGTTCTTGGGAATGAGCTAAGGCATATTTTGTTGGAAGGGTTTGAGGATACGGAAGCTATCACTTACTTAGGGAGGAACAATTACGCAATTGCTGAGGAGCGAAGGCGAAGTATCGTTATTGTGAAGATTGATGCTAATACGGATCGGTTGATTCGTTCTCAGCAGCGCAGTTTAACGCTTCCAATGGAGGGAACTAATAATAAAGGATTTGAAGGTATCGCTTCAGACCCTGATAGTGGCAGGCTTTATGTGTCTAATGAGAAAGAACCGAAAAAGGTGTTTCAGCTGGACGGGTTTGTTGATGACACATCACACCTTTCTGTTTCGAGCCCATGGAGTCTAGATGTGGATTCACTCGATAGTGAGGATATCTCTGGGCTTTATTTTGATCATGAACTAAATCATATCTTGTTGCTGAGTGACGAGTCTCAGCAGTTGATTGAAGCGAGCTTAGAGGGGGAAGTAATAAGCACGTTAGATCTGAGCGATAATAATGCAGGCATCTTTGAAGAAATACCTCAAGCGGAAGGGGTTGCGCTAGGCCCTAATAATACGCTTTATATTTTAAGTGAACCTAACCTTCTTTTTTCGTTTTCCAAATAAATAGCCCGTCAGCTTTTTACATTGCTCAAGTGTACACTCTAATCTCACAATAACGGCTAGAATTGAGTAGCTTTGTTTCGTACTTAGGAGGGTATAAGCTGGTTTAAAATGGTTTATTCGTAATCTACTTAGGTAATCTGTGCCTAATGTATCAAATACCATTACGTCGAAGCGCTAAATGTTTTACTATTCCCCTATTGAAATTACCAATATTTGTGTGCCAGCACCGTAAAGGGCCTGGTATCACTGACCTGTAGAAAAGGGGAGCAAGTCGTTGAAAGACTACGTCGTTTGGCTAAAAGACCTATGTAAAGATGATATTGAGCGTGTTGGAGGCAAAAATGCCTCTTTAGGCGAGATGATTAGTAACCTTGCAGGGGCTGGGGTTTCTGTTCCTGGTGGCTTTGCTACAACGTCAACAGCCTTTGTCGATTTTCTAGATCAAAGTGGATTAGCGAAAAGAATACAAAAGACGTTGTCTACCCTTGATGTTGATGATGTAAATGCGCTTGCTGATGTGGGGGCTAAGATTCGCCAGTGGATCATTGATACACCACTTCAACCTGAATTAGAACAAGCCATTGCTGATGCGTATCAGGAGCTCCAAGCTGATAGCGATGCTGATATTTCTGTGGCGGTACGTTCATCTGCTACCGCTGAGGACTTGCCGGACGCGTCTTTTGCAGGCCAGCAAGAAACTTTCCTAAATATAAAGGGACTGGATCATACTCTTAACGCGATAAAAGAAGTGTTTGCCTCTTTGTATAATGATCGTGCGATCTCGTACCGTGTTCATCAAGGGTTTGAGCATGAAAAAGTCGCTCTATCTGCTGGTGTTCAACGTATGGTGAGAAGTGATACCGGTTCTGCTGGGGTAATGTTCTCCTTGGATACAGAGTCAGGTTTTAATGATGTGGTATTTATCACTGGCTCTTATGGCTTGGGCGAGACCGTTGTGCAGGGCGCAGTAAACCCTGATGAGTTCTACGTACATAAGCCAACCTTAGCGGCTAACAGACCATCTATATTACGACGCAACGTGGGTAGTAAAGCGATTAAGATGATATTCGGAGACGAACATAGTCCCGGGAAATCTGTGCGTACAGTGGATGTTGATGAAGATCAGCGTCGCAATTTCGCTATAACCGATTCAGATGTAGAAAACTTAGCTAGGCAATGTGTGATCATTGAAAAGCATTACGGCCATCCTGTTGACGTTGAGTGGGCAAAAGACGGCGAAGATGGAAAAATTTATATTGTTCAAGCACGGCCAGAAACGGTTAGAAGTCGAAGTGGTAACGTTATGGAGCGTTACTTGTTGCAAGAAAAAGGCAATGTGATTGTTGAAGGTCGAAGTGTTGGTCAAAAGATAGGTAGCGGTAAAGTTCGCGTTGTGATGAGCATTCGTGAGATGGATAAAGTTCAGCCAGGTGATGTTCTTGTTAGTGACATGACGGATCCTGACTGGGAGCCGGTGATGAAACGTGCATCTGCGATTGTTACTAATCGTGGTGGTCGGACGTGCCATGCAGCGATTATTGCTCGTGAACTTGGTATCCCGGCAGTTGTTGGCTGTGGTGATGCCACTGATATTCTTGTTGAAGGTCAAGAGGTGACGGTTTCTTGTGCAGAGGGTGATACTGGGTTGGTGTATGAGGGGGCTTTGGATTTTGATGTGAAAACTAACTCTGTTGAATCCATGCCAGACATTCCTTTTAAGATTATGATGAATGTAGGTAACCCAGATCGTGCATTTGATTTTCAATCCCTGCCCAATGCCGGGGTTGGTTTGGCGCGTTTAGAATTTATCATTAACCGTATGATAGGGGTTCATCCCAAAGCGCTACTTAATTTTGACTCGCTGCCTAAGGATGTGAAAGGCTCGGTTGAGCGTCGCATTGTGGGTTATGGCGGACCTATTGATTATTATGTCGGAAAGCTTGTGGAAGGCATTTCTACCTTGGCAGCATCGTTTTACCCTAAGCCGGTTATTGTTCGTTTGTCTGATTTTAAGTCGAATGAATATGCAAACTTGTTGGGCGGAAAATTATATGAGCCAGAAGAAGAAAATCCTATGCTTGGGTTTCGAGGTGCTTCGCGCTATGTTTCCGATAACTTTAAGGACTGTTTTGACCTTGAATGTCGAGCGCTAAAAAAGGTTCGAGAAGAGATGGGGTTAGATAATGTTCAGATTATGGTGCCCTTTGTTCGTACGGTGGGTGAGGCTGAACAGGTCGTTAAACAACTTGCAGAAAATGGACTTATTCGTGGAAAGAATAACTTAAAAGTGATTATGATGTGTGAGCTGCCCACCAATGCATTGCTTGCGGACAAATTTCTTGAACATTTTGATGGTTTTTCGATCGGATCAAATGACCTTACGCAGTTAACGTTAGGGCTTGATAGAGACTCCGGCATTGTATCTCACCTTTTTGATGAGCGTGATGAGGCAATTAAGATGTTGTTATCGATGGCTATTGAGGCGTGCAAGAGAGCAGGCAAGTATATTGGTATTTGTGGTCAGGGGCCGTCCGATCATCCAGACTTTGCATTGTGGTTGATGGAGCAGGGTATTGATTCCGTATCACTAAACCCAGATTCCGTATTGGATACCTGGTTTTTTCTTGGCGAGAATCATTCATAGTTTAGATTACGATTATATGCACTATACTTATAATCTAACTTCGGCATAAGGGCGTTCTCCGCAACAACAATGATTAAAGATGGATTGGAACTGGTTATATTTTTCGCTGATGTCGCGGGCAGCACTAGGCTATACGAAACCTTGGGCGACCGAGATGCGCATGAGTGTATTGTAGAGAGCCTTAATAGTATTTCTAAGTACGTGCGTGAAAATAACGGTGTTGTTGTTGAGGTTATTGGTGATGAAGTTATGGCTTACTTTGAAACCTCAACGAATGCATCCAATTGTGCATGTGATATACAGCAGTTCTTTGCATTCACACCCACCTCAAAAGGGCATAGAATCAATATCCGTATTGGTTTTCACAAAGGCCCTGTTGAGATGGATAAAGGTCACCCATACGGCGACACGGTAAATGTTGCGTCTCGAGTTGCATCGTTAGCGCAAGGAGGACAAAGTATAACCACCGCTGAAAGTGTTGGTGATCTTCCGAGCAGTAAAAAAAGTTTATGCCGCCCGTTCACACGAGTAAAGGTTAAAGGTAAATCTGAGCCTATCGATACGGTTGAGGTCGTTTGGGACTTGGATGATGCAACGTCATTATTTGCGCCCATTAAAGCCCCGGAAACTTTTGATGAGCTTGCTGAAATCGAACTTACCTTTAATGGTCGATCAGTATCGGTAATGGAGCGTAACACCCCTTTCATTATTGGTCGAGGAGACCATTGTAATTTGGTTATCCCTTCAGAGACCGCGTCTCGATCTCATGCTCGTATTGAAAGTCGGTACGGAGAATTAGTATTAGTTGATCACAGCACCAATGGTACTTATGTCATTACCCACCCAGGCAAGCGTGCTTATGATGGTTTAGATATGCACTTGCATCATCGGGAATGGACAATGGTAGGTAATGGATTAATCAACCTTGGTAAACCTGTTGATCAGTCAGATCCAATGTGTATTTCTTTTTTGTGCAAAAATTAATCGCATCATTCGATTTAACATTTCTTTACACAAGTCCTCTATACAGTACGTAAACCTGTCTACACTTCAATAATGATTTCGGTGTATTTCTACCTTGGCTTTGCCTGATCGATGCATAAGGTGGTCTGCGTTTAATTAGCATGATCGATGTTTGAGTCATGTGGCTTTTAGTGGAATATATCTAATTGAAGTTATGGTAGAAATTAGAGTTAATCGGTGGGGTGAGTTAGAAGATGTACTTCGTGCAGGAGTAGTGGAGCCTGTAAGAATTACGGTGGGCGGAGTGTGTGTCGGTGACCTTTATCCCGAACGCGGTATTGTTCCTTCAAATAACGAAGGGTTATCAAAAAGCCCTCTAGAAGCCGCAGTTGAGTTGCTTATCAAGGAAAATCAACAGCACCAGGCTACCACTGACGCAGCATTTTCTAGCGAAGAGAAATTTTCTCATTTTTTTAACTATTCCCCAACACCAACCCGCATTGAGGATTGGAGTAACGCTAAAGCCTTTTTGAAAGCGGAGTTACGCCGGAATGATTCATCACTTACTCTTAGTCAAATAAGCGTACATGCATGTGAAGTATTTCTGAATGAAAACCCACAAATCGTTAGTCAATGTTTGTCCTATGTTGATGTGGTTGATTTTAACCCAGCATTCTTAACACTGATTGATGCTTCTCATGAGCCAACTTATGCTACTCGGATTGGGGAGTTGCTAGCGTCCTCAGCAATGACGGATGTAGTGAGGCTTTTGTCAGATATTCTTGTTTCCAATGATGTCATTAGCGGTCAATTAAGGCTGAGAAGGTTGGACGGTGGAGAGCGTTCGGTTCAATTACAATATCTCCCGATACAAAATGCGTCGGATGAGCACGGGCGCGTAATAGTCACGTACCTTGATATAACTGAGCATAAGCGCCTAAAAGAGCTCATTGTTAAACAGGAATCAAATACAGAGACATTAGGGCGGGTAAGTTATGCACTTAGCTCTATAAAAGAAGGTGTTATTACTACTGATTGTTTGGGGTATGTACGAAGTCTAAATGATGCAGCCAAGCGATTGTTGTCCTGGGATGATAACTATGAAGGAAGAAGAATCCAGGAAGTCTTCTCACCTTTTAATACTAGCTTTGACAATATTCAATTGTTGTACGATGCATGTGCGATATCAAAAACGGCAGTTGAGTGTGATTCGCATAGTTTAGTCGAAACAAAAAATGGGAATGAGCTTTGGGTTACCTATAGCGTTAGCCCTATTTCTGGTGATGATGGTGTTTCTGAATTTGTTGTGATGTTTCATGATGTGTCAGAGTCACAATCATTGCTTGAGCGTTTAAGACTGCAGACGTGTAAAGATGCATTAACCAATTTGTATAATCGACAAGAATTTGAAAAACAGATTAAGATTTCCTTGGATTCTGCTAAACGTAAAGGGCATACCCATGCATTTTTATTGGTAGATCTTGATCAATTTAAAGTGATTAACGAAAGTTGTGGTCATCATGCTGGTGATGAGCTGCTTCGACAAATAGCCAAACTTATTGAAGCGAAGGTTCGTGCATACGACATAGTTGCACGTATGGGTGGTGATGAGTTTGCCATAATGTTGAAGAATTTTGGTAGTGATGGCGCGATGAGTATTGCTAATTCGATACTTGATTCCATTCGTGCGTTTCGTTTTGTTTGGGACGGAAAAATATTTACGCTAACATCGAGCATCGGCATTGTACTTCTGGCAGATAACATAAAACATGTACAAACAGCGCTAAGCTATGCTGATTTTGCAGTGCATGCAGCAAAAGATGCTGGAAAAAATCGAATTCAGTTATATGACAAAAACCAAAAAAACTTAGCGTATCAACATGAGCAGCTAGAGTGGGTTACCAAAATAAATTATGCCTTAGAGCATGATCTTATGGTGTTGTGTTCGCAGCCAATATCCCCTATTTCCTTTGCTGCAGGAACGGATGTACATTTTGAATTGCTTATTCGTATGTTAGCAAAAGATGGTAGCCTCATTGCGCCAGGAGAGTTTCTGCCGGCAGCGGAGCGTTATAATCTCATGCCTAAAGTTGATCGATGGGTAATAAAACGAGCCTTTACCTGGTTAGCCGCTAACGCAGGAAAGCGTACTAAAGTGGGGTTGTGTTCTATCAATCTTTCTGGTGATTCGCTTAGTGATGAGACGTTTTTCCAATATGTAGAAGAACAATTTAAGACAACAGGTATCCCAGGGGATCGTATTTGTTTCGAAATAACAGAATCCATGGCTATTTATAACCTATCGCAAACGTTGCGTTTTATTCATAAGTTCAAAGCGTATGGTTGTAAGTTTGCACTTGATGATTTTGGAAGTGGATTTTCATCTTACGGTTATCTTAAATCTCTACCAGTAGATTTTCTTAAGATAGACGGAGGTTTTGTTAAGCAAATGGTGTCTGACCCCATCGATTTTGCAATGGTTAAGTCAATCAATGAAGTGGGTCATGTAATGAATACTATGACGATCGCGGAATTTGTTGAAGATGAAGAGACGTTATCGAAATTGAAGGAGATAGGTGTCGATTTTGTACAAGGCTATGGTATAGGCAAACCGGAGCTATTGAGCTTTGACTGTAGTGCGGAGGGCAAAATAGCTTAACTAGCTTTTTATTGGTCTATAAGTTGGCGGCAACTTTGTTGATTCACCTGACTTTCTAACCCATGAGTCTTTATCTAAGCCCTTTCTAAAGCCTATCTTTTTTTGTGATGAGTACTTCGAGTCTATTGGTTGTCTCAATGCTCATATGGCCCCCTTTTGTGAGATTATGTGAGGCTTTGCATTGAACGCTTGGGTTCAGTGTAGCTATAATGAACAAATAATTATTTGCGTCAAATCAGGTGTGTACGCTGTGATTTGGCTGTTTTGGAATGTATGGAGAAAGCATGAAGTATCTGATGAATGGACTGTCTCGAGTACTGGGTCTTACGGCCTGTTTTATTGTCATTGGCTCCCTGTCGGGCTGTAAGCCGACTATTAGCTTCACGGCCTTGCAAACCATTCTCACACCCGGACAAGACACGGAATTGGAGTGGGAGGTAGAGTTCGTCAAAGGTAGCGGTGACAATGTTATCGAAATTAGTCCAGATATTGGTGTTGTTGAGCTAGAGGGTACAATTACGGTAGCACCTACAGTGACCACCACCTATAAACTGTCAACGCGAAGTTTTGTGTTTGGGTTTCCAATGTTCATTAAAGAAGAGTTAACCATTGAAGTTGAGGATGGTGTTTGTTGGGATTTTACTGGCCAGACCGTCCCTGATACCTGTGAAAGTGACGCTGAGTGGGATTTTTATGCCGCTAACTATGCTGGGGATGATATTGCTGATTATGTATTCCAAAGTGAGAAGAGTGCGATTGTACCTGATTTGGGTTATCAGGCTGTGTTGTTGGGAGCAGACCACGATGAGCCTGAAGAGTTAAATGGAGATCCTCTCATAATGTTTGGTAATGTTCGATGGCCAGGCCTGGAGGATGATACTGATTATAAAGTTACACTCAGTGTTGTATATGCAACTGCTGCACGAAGAGATGTAAACGATAGTGACTGTGAAATGCCAACCATTGAATTGTCAGCATTTATTGGTCTTGAAGAGCCTGAGCTTGAAATTGATAGTGACAATGATGATTTTGTATCTGTTATCAATCTAAGCACTAAACATATTTTGACTCCTGATATTACAATTGCAGATGCGACAGATGATACTTGTAATGATGATGGAGTATTTGAAGAGGATTCTGCATCGCTTACTGAAGTTGATGTTACAACGGACTCTGACGGCGAATTTTGGATCACGGTAGGGTTAACACCTTCAACCCCCAATATGACCGCATATCTGCGTTCCGTAACTGCCATCTTTGAAGAGCAATAGCCTATACTGTTTTGACATTCAATTCTTACAGGGTCAATTATGAAGAAACTCAATCAGTTTTATATTAACGGTGAGTGGGTTTCTCCTCTTACAAAAAAAACGTTAGATGTTATTAATCCAAGTAATGAAGACGTTATTGCAGAGTTGTCGCTTGGCTCTGTGGAAGATGTTGATCGTGCTGTCGATGCAGCACGAGAAGCATTCCCTGAATTTTCCTCTACCACTACAGGTCAGCGAATAAGCCTTCTGAACCGTGTCGCAACCTTATATCAGGCACGCCTAGGTGAAATGGCTGAAGCAATTTCTCAGGAGATGGGCGCTCCTGCAAAATTGGCAGCTAGCGCGCAAGCACCGGCAGGTCTTGGGCATATTATGGTGGCCATTGATCTATTAAAAAACAAAGCGTTTGAAGAATCTCAACCCGGCTACATTCTTAGAAAAGAACCTATTGGTGTTTGTGGGCTTATTACCCCTTGGAATTGGCCTATAAATCAAATTGCCTGCAAAGTAGCACCTGCCATTGCAGCGGGTTGCACGGTTGTATTAAAGCCTAGTGAAGTTGCTCCGCTTAGTGCCTATTTGTTTGCAGAAATCTTGGCAGAGGCTGGAGTACCGAAAGGGGTGTTTAATCTGGTGAATGGTTTGGGTGAGGATGTAGGGGCAAGACTGTCCGAGCACCCAGATATTGCGTTGATTAGCTTTACGGGTTCAACTCGAGCGGGTATCGAGGTTGCAAAAGCAGCGGCCCCTTCGGTCAAGCGTGTAACTCAAGAGCTTGGTGGCAAATCTGCTAACATTTTATTGAGCGATGTTGATTTTGAAAAAATGGTTAAGCAGGGTGTGAATGCATGTTTCCTCAATTCTGGACAATCCTGTAATGCGCCCACTCGTATGTTAGTGCCGAATAGTAAAATGGATAAAGTGTTAACGATAGCAAAACAAGCGGCCGAGAAGTGTACTGTTGGTCCAGCCGATCAAGAGGGGGTATCTACCGGACCTGTGGTAAGTGAGGTGCAATATAAACGCATACAAAGCTTGATTCAAAAAGGAATTGATGAAGGAGCCACACTTGTTGCAGGTGGTGTTGGATTGCCAGAGGGCTTAGAGAAAGGGTATTTTGTACGGCCAACGGTGTTTGGTAATGTAAATAACAGTATGGTCATTGCTCAGGAAGAAGTGTTTGGTCCGGTGTTAAGTATTATTGGGTATGACACTGAGGAGGATGCGGTAGCGATAGCTAACGACACCGTTTATGGACTGTCTGCTTATGTATCTTCTGCAAATAAGGATCGTGCCATCAGCGTTGCGAAAGAGCTAAAAGCCGGTAATGTGCATATTAACGGAGCGTCCACTAATTTCATGGCTCCGTTTGGTGGTTATAAAATGTCGGGCAATGGGCGAGAGTGGGGTGCTTATGGGTTGGAAGAGTATCTTGAGGTGAAAGCCATTATTGTAGGATAGCGAGATAAATAAAAATGGCCAATAGAAACTGCGTAAGGCGTTTTAGAGTCTATTGGCCGTTTTGTTCGTAAAAAATGGCTGTTATGTTTTTCGCTTAAATTTATTTTTATTTCGTATCAGCGCTTCTTGCGCAACGGAAGCGATGAGCTTTCCATCTTTTGAAAAAATGCTACCTCGGTTAAATCCCAGTCCGTGAGACGCTGAGGGGCTATCCATGGAATAAAGTAACCAATCGTCAATTTTTACGTCATGGTGGAACCAAATTGCGTGATCTAGGCTGGCAATCTGAACACCAGGCATCATGCCGTGAACTGCGTGGGGATTAAGGGATGTTCCCAAAAGGCCAAAGTCCGATGAGTAGGCTAAGAGGCATCGATGTAATATTTGTTCACAGGGTAGCTCGTCAACAGCCTTAAACCAAATGTCTTTTTGTGGGCTAAGCTTCTCCGGTTTAATATAGTTGAAGGGTTTGACGGGACGTATTTCGATGGGGGTATCTTGCGTGAATTTATCTCGTATTTTTTCTGGGATAAAATCCGCGAACTTACGTCTAATTTCTAGTTCAGAGCGAAGTTCTTCTGGTTGTTTAACCTCTGGCATTTCGAATTGATGCTCATAGCCATCTTCATCGACGTGAAATGATACGTTTGCCGTAAATATTTCGATATTGTTCTGCAGGGCGACAACTCTTCTTGTGGCAAAACTTTTGCCTTCTCGAATACGATCTACGAGAAATTCAATCGGAGTTTCCGTGTCACCAGGTTGAAGAAAATAGCCATGTAATGAGTGACTGTTAAAGCCTTCCGCCGTTAGGCTTGCTGCCATTAGTGATTGCGCTAATAATTGACCTCCAAAAAGTTGTTTAAACCCTAAATCTTGACATTGGCCGAGAAATTTGTCGGTTTCGATTTTTTCTAAGGATAAAAGGTGAACTAATTGCTTCAACACATCACTCATTAATGTTTACCTCAAGCTGATTCTTTTACGTTTATTAATTGTTCACTATGCTCGGTGTTTTGCGATGTTTTTACGCAAAGAGCGCTTTATTGTGGTGTACGTACCCCGGTCTTTTTGAGCAAGCTCTTTAGCGTAAGCTAAAGCACCAGCTTGTAATGATTCCATTGGGAATAGCGCGTCAACAATGTTGTCGTCTAAACACTCTTTGCCTGTTTTTGCTACACCCGTCAGAGCCATATGTTTTAAGGCGTGTTTGTTGGGTAGTAACTAAATAACGTCAATCATCATGTCAGTGAAAGGGATCTTAATGTTCACTTCAGGATAGCAGAAGCGGCCGCGATCATCTCGCATCACGCGGAAATCAAATGCTGTTGCAAGGATAGCTCCGCCAGCATAACAATTCCCGTTTATGCAACCGATGGTAGGCAGGTTAAGCAGCGCTAAGCGATAGAATACTTCTTCAAGCGTACTAACGAATTCTTTGAAATCGTCCCCCTGAAGCGCAGTCATCCAAGGAAGGTTGATACCATTTGACCATGTTTTGTCATGCTCACAGGTCACTACAAGCGCAGTGTTGCCCTTGTAGTTCTCAATCTCATCAAATGCAGCAAGGTATTCCTTTAATACATCGAGTGTGAAGGTATTGTCATTGTCACCATTGGTTAAGGTAAGAATGTGAATGCCGTCTTCTACACGTAAGTCCATCGTTGACATGAAAAGTTCCTCGGTTATAACGTTAGCGGGAGATTAGTTTCTTCGCTCTAGTCTACGGGTTAGCTTGAGGATAAAAAAGGGGCGGAATGTACACCAAGTGGGCTAAAACGGCCATTTCTGAGGATTTTATCAAGATCACGCTTTGTAAAGCGAGTCTTGTAAAAGTGTACTAGTATTAGTGAACTAAGATTGTGTAACTACTTGTTGATTAAGGAATAATCCTTTTACCACATGAATGATATGACTGACGAGAAAATTTTGACGTGCCCAGTAGGGGAGGAGTCTTGCAAGATTATTGATGAACTCAATCTTTTGACTGGTCAGGTCTCTACGTTATCAGAGCTAATTAGAACTGATAATCTTACGGGTTTATACAATCAGCGATATTTGCTGGAAACATTATCCTTAGAGATGGAAAGAACTCGCCGTACCGGTCGCTTTACGGGGGTGATCATGTTCGATTTGGATCATTTCAAACAGGTAAATGACACTTGGGGGCATGAATCAGGCAATAAAGTGTTGAAAATGACATCTTCAATAGTTAAGCAAATGGTACGTAAGCTTGATGTCGCCTGTCGCTATGGCGGAGAAGAGTTTGTTGTTGTCCTTCCAAATACTGGGCTTATTGATGCCTCATTTGTTGCGGAGCGAATTCGAGATGCGATTGAGAATTCTCCTGTGAAAGTTGAAGGTGGCGTTATCAATCAAACGGCGAGTTTTGGTGTGGACATCTATACGGACCAACAGAATGATAGCCCAGAGTCATTAATTAGCCGAGTTGATGCATACTTATATCAGGCTAAAAATAAGGGGCGAAACCAAGTGTGCCATGTTGCACCAGAAGACATTAATCACGATGCGCAGATTTCGATAGAAGAGAAAGATGCTTTGTTTGATATGTTTGGCGGCGGAGATGATGACTAACGCGTTCGTTCAATTTCCTCCTGGCATCGAGTGGAGTAAACGATGGCAGGGTTGTCATTAGGGTGGAGCGTTATTATGTCGCCAAAAAGGTGTAAGGCTTTTTCAAAATCTTTTGCTTGGAAGTAAGAGATGGCGTTGTTAAAATTTTCCATAGAGGCGGCTTTCAGCTCTGCTGATTTATCGGTATCCGCATCAATCACTTCATAAATAATGGTTTCTTGTTGTTTTCCTTTTGTTTTAACAATATCAAGTAATCGGCAATTGAATTGCTCAGGGTTAGTTAACGATACATAGGTCTCGTGACTAATTAGCAAGGAAACTCCGTAAGTTTTGCACAGCCCTTCGATTCTAGATGCTAGGTTCACAGCATCACTAATCACGGTGCTATCCATTCGGGTGTTGTCGCCGACTGTGCCCAGGATAAGTTTTCCTGTATTAATCCCAATGCCAATGCTTAATGCTCGGTAACCACTGGAAGCTCGGTGTTCGTTGTAGATATCCAGTGATTTTATCATTGATACACCGGCGTTAACGGCATCATCGGGAGATTCATCAAATAGCGCCATGATGGCATCTCCAATAAACTTATCAATGAAGCCATTGTTTTGTTGGATGTGGGGTTCCATTCTGCTGAGATAGGAATTGATGAATTTGAAATTTTCAGTGGGCGTCATTGATTCAGATAGTTCGGTGAAGGCTCTGATGTCTGAAAACAGGATGGTCATGGTTCGTTGTATGTGATCGCCAGGTTTTAACGACAGTAGATCGTCTTTCTGAAGTAGTTCGATGAATTGGTGAGGTACAAACTTTTCAAATACTTCATGCATCCGCTCGACTTTTTCTAGCGCTAATAGTCGTAATTCAATTTCTTGTTGTCGTTCGCGTTTAAACTGATTTATGCGATCAGCAAGTGCTATGGAAAGTAAGATCACCTCAATAGCGGCTCCAATACGAGCGCTATTTTCGGTAATAAGGTTGCTGGGTATGTATCCAAGTCCTCTTACAATAAATATTAGAACGCCAACTAGTAAAAAACTCCATGCTAAAACAAAAAAGCGTGCGGGTTTGAAGCCCTTTCTAAATGATTGTATGCCAATGGTTGCTACCGATATGACAATGACAATTCCGATGATATTCATTGATACGATACAGAGCTTGTGATTTGCGCTTAGAAGAAAATAAAGTGGAACTATTAATGCTGCAGCTAGTGTATTAAGCAATAGATTAGCTTTTTGGCTTTTGTGTGTATGCAGAAATGATTTTACAAATTGAACTGCCCAAAACGCGTAAAATATTCCAAATGTTTCTGTGAATAGAGAGGCTGTTTGCGGGGGGGCTATGTAAAGGGCATGACCCGATATCCCCATTTGATTCAAGACAATGCCAATTAAATACAAGCAGTAGTATAAATAGCTTTTATCTTTTATAGAGGTAAACAAAAAAAGGTTGTAAATAATCATGACAAGCATTAGCCCATACCACATGCCAAAGAGGTATTGATTGGTGCTCTCTGATTCTGCAAATCGTTCTACATTCCAAAAGGTGAAGTCCATTACTGATACGACGGACCGAAAACGCAGATAGTAGCTTTTCTTTTGGTTTGCTTTGATGGAGAGCCGCAATATAGGTTTGACGTGTCTAATTCCACGTTCTTGTAGTGAATAACGGGCCCCCGTTACTTGGGTTTCGATTTCATTAGCCGTTGATTTTGTGCGGCTATTGGATGTTGCAGAGGAGGAGAAAAGTGTAGCGTCGATAACATAGGGGTTTAATTCTAACCAAAGTACTTTGTCGGTGGAAGTATCGTTGTTTATCGAAAAGCGGATCCAAAAGTCGGAGTTTGACGGCCCGTAGTTTGGCTTTCTATCAAACACATTCTTAAATAAAAGGTTGTTTTGTAGGCTGGCGTATTGTGCTGTACTTTCTATATCTTCATATACTTGGAGCGGGAAAGGCAGGCCGCAGTGATCACTGCACTGAGACAGTAAGATATCGCTTTCAGCGATTGCATAAAAAGGCATAAGTAACAGGAAAAGAAAAATTACTAGCTTGGGGTGATGCATTATTAAACAGCGCTTTGCGAGATGTACCGACAGAGGTGAGTCGTAAGATACTCTGAGTATAGGAGAAAAAAGGAAACTTGCTGTTTAGATAGTATAGAAATCAAGCGGCGCTAAAAACTAATAGGGCAAGAATGAATAGGGCAGAAACTAAAAAGGCCTCACTTTTTGGAGTGAGGCCTTCAGAGAACACTTAATGCTTACCTAGAAACAAGTGAAACGAACTTAGCGTCAATGTCTTTGTCGATATAGGCCATTCCAAGTTTCTTCAAATACTCTAAACGATCAGCTTTCATTAAATCAATATCAGGCACGCCTGCACTGCAATCTTGGTAGATTTTAGCGACATGAGCCATGTATGCTTCACCTTCTTTAACCATCAGCAAGCTAGCAGCACCAACATCAGGGCGAACCAGGGCATTCAGCTCGTCGGGTAATTCAACTGCAAAAACGACAGGGCTTTCATCACCCTCGAAACGCACGCTTCGCTCTCTAACAGCTTGTTCCGCCCAGTAGTAAGCAAGCTCTTTGCTCTGGGTTAAAAATACCGGTTCGATGGATTCAGTGTACTTATTACCAATGGTTGCCATGGTACTTTTGGCCGCTTGCTTCATTGCTTTGTCGCCCGAGCGCTTTAGGCCGCTAAACGTAATGGAGCTTGCTAAGGAGGAGGATGTTCCATGATACCAAACATCGCCCGTTGCAAAACCGTCTTTTGTTAACAGATCTGTCGCGTCCTGTAGATAGCTTGGAATATCACTCATCATCATCATTCACCTATGGTTTATCAGTTAAACAAAAGGCGACATTCAATGAAGAAGGTCGCCTTTTGAAATACTTTACGCTTTTAATGAAAAAAGCTTAACTAGCCAGTCTCAAATTAAGAGAACTGGTTAGAAGTATTATTCGCGCCGCCAGCTTTAAGCGCGTTCTCACCAGCAAAGTATTCTTTGTGGTCGTCGCCCATGTCTGAACCAGACATGTTCTGATGCTTAACACATGCGATACCTTGACGGATCTCTTTACGCTGTACGCCAGCTACGTAGCCTAGCATACCTGCTTCACCAAAGTACTCTTTAGCCAGGTTGTCAGTAGACAACGCCGCTGTGTGGTAAGTCGGTAGAGTGATCAAGTGGTGGAAGATGTTCGCTTCACGAGCTGTATCAGATTGGAATGTACGAATCTTCTCATCAGCACGTGCAGACAATTCAGATTCATCATACTCAGCGCTCATTAGGGCAGCACGGTCGTAAGAAGAGACGTCTTCACCAGCTTCAACCATAGCGTCAAATGCTTGTTGACGGAAGTTTAGCGTCCAGTTGAAAGAAGGCGAGTTGTTGTAAACTAGCTTCGCATCAGGAATCTCTTTACGTACTTCGTTCATCATATCAGCGATGTCTTGAACGTTTGGCGTTGCAGTTTCGATCCAAAGAAGGTCAGCACCTGCTTTAAGAGCTTCGATACTGTCAAATACACAACGCTCTTCACCAGTACCTTTACGGAATTGGTATAGACCAGAAGGTAAACGCTTAGGACGTACTAGCTTACCGTTACGGTTGAAGCATACATCGCCTTCAGCCATGTCAGCTACGTCAATTTCTTCAACGTCTAGGAATGCATTGTATTGATCGCCTTGATCGCCAGGCTCTTTAACAACAGCGATCTCTTTAGTAAGGCCAGCACCTTCAGAGTCAGTACGTGAAACGATAATACCGTTGTCGATACCAAGCTCCAAGAAAGCATAACGCAATGCACGAATCTTAGAATGGAAGTCAGCGTGAGGAACAGTAACTTTACCGTCTTGGTGACCACATTGCTTTTCATCAGCAACTTGGTTTTCGATCTGTAGTGCACAAGCACCAGCTTCGATCATTTGCTTAGCCATGATGTAAGTTGCTTCAGCGTTACCGAAACCAGCATCGATGTCAGCAATAATTGGCACAACGTGAGTCACGTGGTTGTCAACTTGATCTTGGATTTCAGCTGCTTTAGCAGAATCGCCAGCTTCATTAGCGGCGTCTAGTGCGCGGAAAAGACCGCCTAGTTCACGTGCATCAGCTTGACGAAGGAATGTGTATAGCTCTTCTACTAAAGACGCAACAGTAGTCTTCTCGTGCATAGATTGGTCAGGAAGTGGACCGAAATCAGAACGTAGCGCAGCTACCATCCAACCAGAAAGGTACAAGTAACGACGGTCAGTTTGTCCATTGAAGTGCTTCTTAATGGAGATCATTTTTTGTTGGCCGATAAAACCGTGCCAGCAACCTAGAGACTGAGTGTATTTAGTCTTGTCGGCATCAAATGCAGTCATGTCAGCGTTCATGATATCAGCAGTATATTGTGCTATATCAAGACCCGTCTTGAATTTGTTTTGCGCGCGCATACGAGCAACTGATTCAGGGTTGATAGTCTCCCAAGAGCTACCTTTAGAATTGATAGCGCTAGCTGCGTTATCGATATCAGAAGAATATGACATGTTAAGTAATTCCTTAAATGTATGTAGTGGAAATCGCCCCGACCAATAACAGAATCAGAGGGTGGCGTTTGACTTCGAGAGCTAGTCTATCCAAGCAGGCCAAATAAATTAAATAAATAATTGATATGTTCAGTATTTATTATGTGAATGTCATAGTGTTTTTTGATTGTAACCTTTTGAAAACATTGATAATAATAACGTTCATTGCTGGCGCTTTTACTCTCGATATGGTGAAAATTAAAGTATAGGAGAATAACGCTAGCTGCTTAGACTTGTTGGTCATAGTCGTGAGGAGGAATATTCGGTTCTCCTATAACACTGATTGTTAGTTTTCTCATCATTCCTTTCGTTGCAATCGTCTTTATCAAATCCAATTAGGGAAATTAACTTAGGTAAGTGGCGTTTGCGTGTTTTGCGTAGTCCAAGAGGAATGTTTATGTTGAAGTATTTGAGGGTACCCGCATTAGCGGTGGCAATGTTTGGATTATCAGGCTGTAATCACTCAACGGTATATCCGTTATTTGATGTTGAAGCCAATGTTGTGCCAGTGCCAAATGATCTTATGTTTGCTGCTGAGTCGACTGGCGATGGAACCTTGTACGCGGGGAGTGACCCTTCTAATCCGGTAGTAACAGGGTTAGATTTTATGGATGGCGCTTCCGTCATTGCCCAAATTGATATCCCGTTTAGCGGTAGCTTAGATGTCAATCAACTTTTATCCGCCGATACCTTTATATCAGTCGAGGGGGAGGTGATTCCTAACCCATATCAAAATGTTTTTCTGTTGCCTCTTGTATTTCCAGGGGGAGACAGTGTGGTAACGGCTTCTCTTAATGAGGAGAGTGGCAATAGATCTATTGAACAGGCTGGTTTTTTAGATCAATGGATGTATGAAGGCGCCACAAGAAACGGAGATGTTGCGTTACTCGATCAGTTGGTGGAAAAGCACTCGGTACGAGTGGAAATTATTAGTCTAAATGGTGAACAAGATAATGTACTACGTTTATCACCTTTAACGCCATTGGTGGCAGAGACAAAGTATCTATTAGTCGTGACCAAATCCCTGGTTGGAAAGGACGGTGTTGAGATTGGTGAATCACCAAACTATGCGCTGTTAAGTGATAATGGATCAGAAGTTATTCCCGGGTCGGCAAGCTCACAGGTTAGGCCTGCTGTTATTCAATGGGAGCATTTAGCTCAACAATATTTTTCATTTATGAATTCATCGTATAAGAAAAGTGATGTAGATTTCGTCGCTCCAGAAGGTATTGCCTTGGCGTATAGTTTTACTACCGGCGGTACTAGCACCGTCATGGAAAGTATGGCGTCCCCAGCGTTATATTTTGAAAATCAAATAACCGTTAAAACCAAACAAGATGCGATAAAGAAAATGGCCATTGGCAGCTATAATTTAAGCGGCATTTTGGCTGGCGGCGCAGGAAATAATGTTGCTACTAATAATAGTCCCGATTACGATATTCAGGTAAATGCATTGCTGCATAAAATGCTGACGTGTGAGTCAATATTGGTTGACGGTTGTAATGATGATGGGATTAACCATACATATTACAGAGGGTTCTTGGCAGAGCGCATCGCTGCTGGTGAGGACGAATTCGCTGATTATGTAGAAGAGCCAGAAACAGTACATTTATTACAGCGTGCTGTGGCGGACGCTGCAGTAACAATAAAAAATACCAACGAGAATTCTGTTAAACATCAGGCGGCACTCATGGTTGGTGCACTTGAAGGACAATTACCCACACCGGAAAGTCAAGCGAGCTTGTTTTATCGCAAGGATTGTTTGGGTTCCTCGGCAACAGGGTGTAATGATCCTATTAACCCTTTTTTTCCGGCACCAGCCTATGTTGCTCAAGGGCAAATTACCCTTCCTTACTATTTGCAAACACCTATTAGGGCCGAGGATGAGGTCAACCCCAATCCTATCGCATTAGGGTCTTGGGTGGCTGATACAGAACTTCAGGAAAACCTACATGCCCCAGCGTCTGATATGGTTACCTATCGTTTTCCTTTTCCAAAACAGCAAGCCTCGTTGAGGGTACCTATTGTTGCTGTTTATCCAAATGAGGCGGTGCTCTCGGTATCCGGCCAATCAAAACCGGAAGCAGGGTGGCCGGTAATCATTTATCAACACGGAATTACCACGTCTAGAAGTATGGTATTGCCTATGGGGGACGCGTTTGCGTTTAGCTGTGTTGACAGTCGAGATCCTACATTGTCGACACCAACCGGAGCGCCCTGTTTCGCAACGGTTGCGATTGATCAGGCATTACATGGCATTGATACAGACGGTAGTTTTATGATGCGTAGTGTTAACGATCCGGACGCACCTATTGAGCCGAATATGGGGGGTAACATACCATCGGCTGATCTAATGGAGCGTCATTTTAATTTCACTGCAAATGAAGTGGGTATGCCAATCCCTATGGACTATGTTGCTGATACTGGAAGTTCCGGTAGTTTATTTACGAGCCTGTTTCGTTTCGCGACTTCACGGGATAATTTACGACAGACAACGATTGATTTGATGAATGTATCGGCGTCGTTAGGAGACATGGATATTGACGGTGACGGCATTATTCCAGATTTGGATATTAACCGCGTGTATTTTGTCGCTCATTCTCTGGGCGGTATTAATGGTGCGCCGTTCTTAGCAGTGAATAGTGAGTTAACGGCAAAAAATGCCGTTACATCGATGCCAGCTATTAAAGCCGCGGCGTTACTTAATGTTGGCGGTGGTGTGGCTAAGTTATTGGAAAACTCCCCTGATAAGGGTTTTGGCGCTGATGTGGTAATACCGGTGCTTGCGTCTGTGGGATTAACTCAGGGAACGTCTGCATTTGAAACCTATATGTCAGTATTCCAAGCGGTTACAGATTCTGCTGATGCAATGAACTACGGAGCGATACTGAGAAAAAATGAGAATATGGGGCTGTTATTAACCGAAATTATAGGAGGAGGCGATGATATGGTGCCTGACCTAGATAACCCTTTTCAACAGGTTATGGCACAGGTTGAATCAGATCAGACGGTTGGTAATGATGCGGATATAAACGCATGGCCCGTTACCAATATAGGTCCCTACGCAACAGTGCTTGAAAATGGCTTTGTGATTTCTGCGTTGCCTGCACCATTAACAGGAACGGAACCCTTGGCGGCGGAGCTTGGTGCGATTAAGACAAAGGAAACTATCATAAATGGTAAGCCAGTTGTTGCCATTACTCGCTTTACCAAGGGGTCACATGGCACGCCGGTTACAGCGGGATTACAGCAAGCGAATGGCAGGATTATCGATAGATTTAGCAGCTCTGATGTATTTATAGAAATGCTATCTGAGATGGTTCTTTTGTTTGCAAGTGATGGTTTAGCTATCGATGTATCGGATTCAACGGTTGTTGAAGACTAATCGCCAGACTTTGTAGCAATTACCCTCAGCTTATTCTAGCGAGGGTAATTGCGTCTTCAGGGCATTGGGTAACACAAATCCCACACCCGTGACAGGCATCTATATTAGTCACTAGTGCCTGTTGCCACCCGTGTACGAACCCTTTTACTTTTCCAATGATGTTTAAGCCTTTTCTATCTTCAGGCGGTAATGTGCCGATGGTAAAAACGTCATAAGGGCATACTGTTGCGCAATCACCTTTTCCTTCGCACCGGTTTCGATTAATAACGGGTTGGATTGCTCCGGATCTAATATTTTTCGATGAATCTGTCATTGCGTATTGCTCTGCGTGGTTAATAACACTGGTTATTTATCTAACCACACGGAGTAGAGTGTAAAACAGAGTAAAATGGGCACATTACTTGTTCCCGTAAGGCTATTGAAGTCTGCTTTAATGATATCTTTTCTTTACCCTTGAGTGATGGGTGTATAGCATTCAGCTATATTTGTGTAAATCGGCTTTATAGAAACAGACATAATTCGGGAATTTGATGAAAAAACGTACCATTACCACTGTCATACTGATAATTGAAATATTGTCTGTTTGTCTTTTTGTATTTTATCCCTCGCCCATAGAGTCCGTTGCGTGGAAGCCATCTCGTATACCTGCGCTACAGGGCGTATTAGAAAGGAATTCAACACTTCGTGAAACTGAAGTATTTGGTGTGGGGGATCTAGATGCTCCAGAAGACGTGGCTATAGACCAAAATGGCATGATTTATACGGGTTTAGAAAACGGTGATATTGTGAAAGTTGGCCTTGATGGAAGTATCACCCCTTGGGTTAATACCGGTGGTAGGCCGCTGGGCATGATGTTCAACCACAGTGATAACCTTGTTGTGTGTGATGGCGATCGTGGATTGTTATCTATCAATAAGGCAGGTGAAATATCGGTATTAACAGATCAGGTTGACGGAAGTCGGATTAACTTTGCGCATAATCTTGATATAGCGAATGACGGAACAATTTATTTCACTGAAGCATCAAGCAAATGGGAGCGAGATAAGTATTTACATGACCTTATGGAGACAAAACCTCACGGCCGATTGTTAATGTATGACCCTGTTAGCCGCATGACCAGTGTTGTAATGGAAGGTTTGTATTTTGCGAATGGCGTAGCGTTGTCATCGGATGGGCGTTTTTTGCTTGTTACTGAAACCTGGCGTTATCGTGTGATGAGGTATTGGCTTAAGGGTGATAAAGCGGGTACGTCGGCTCAGTATATGGGTAACTTGCCAGGATTTCCGGCAGGTATATCTAATCAGAATAATCATTTCTGGTTATCAATGGTCACTCTGCGAAACCCAGTGTTGGATAAAACACATGAGACCCCTTGGCTAAAAGATGCATTGGCAAAGTTGCCTGAGTTTTTGACACCTGAACCGATACCTTATGGACTGGTTTTAAAGGTGAAAGAAACAGGGCCAATTGAGCTCAGTTTACATGATGTTGGTGGAGAGGTTATTCAGGGTATCTCGTCTGCAGTTGAAAAAGAGGGGTATTTATATTTTGGTACTTTTAAAGGCGATAGAGTAGGGCGTTATAAACTGAAAGAAGAACCTTCACTTTAAGATACATGCCCAGCGGGTATACATTAAGGTATACCCAGGGTCACTGCTGTCCCACAGTTTCATAACATCGACAACTGTTTGTTTTTATCTGGCTCGTCATCAATTGGTGGCGAGAACAAATCGTACAAATTTCTTCGATCAAAAAGGTTCAGCTGAA
>MAAB01001307.1_pt1 | contig 32728 bp, 26 predicted proteins | sample 1115991 | NCBI WGS metagenome assembly MAAB01 (sample SAMN04961124, study PRJNA320927) | seawater metagenome | isolation source: sample BD02T18 sea water enriched with oil for 18 days | place: USA:Gulf of Mexico | collected 2013-07-27
AACGAGGATTACGTGAATAGCTGAGCGTATCACCAAGCACTGTAGCTACACCGTGAACAATATTATTTCTTATTACAAAGCCTGAAGCCACAGCTTCACACCAATGCTGAATGAAATTTATTTCCTTAGTCACTTCCAAACTCTCGGAAAACTCTGAGAGATTTTTAATCATTTGCGAAATAGACTTTGCATCTGTTTCAGGTCTTATACCCTTAGGTTCAATACCTTTAAACTTCCAAATAGCACGTTCTAGATAATATTCGATGCTTCCTGTATATGTTACTAATGCCGCTATCTTTTGGCTAATTAACGGCTCTAGTCTCCAGTTCTGCTCAATTTGGCTAGACTGTCCGTACTCTTTGAAAGCAGGAGTTTTCATACTTGTTATATCCATTCATTTGATTATAAGAAGAAATTGCTTTGGCAAAATGTTTGATGATTATTAATTGTCTATTCAGTGAGGCAACCCCAGCTTCCTATGTTTGAGAGTAAGGCTAATACCTTAGTTTTATTTAGGTTTACTCAGCTTTTGCATGACAACCAACCAGGCTAACCCCTTGATAACTGTATCAGTGAAACTATAAACACCGTTGAATAAATTTGCTGCATTTTCAGGTTGGATATGTAACTGAGGTAAAATAATAAACATAGCTGTAATAATCATTATTGTGTCAATTCGTGTTACTTTGATCATGTTAAATTTTCCTAGTTAAAGAATGTATTTTCATGATCATAATACCTACTTATATCGCTACCATTCCCTCGATCTTGCTCTTTTTAGAACAAAATCCGAAGGAATTGTTGGCAAACCCAGCTTCAGCTTCTTTGAGAGAAAAAACTAAAGATTAGGTGTTTCGCCAAAATACTCTTCCCAATACGTTTCCCAGTTTTCTTGCAATGAAAAAGTCTTAAATTTTGGATGTAAATCAGTTCTTATTAAAAGCCAAGGCAATGATTTAAATTTTACTGAACGTAACGCCCTAGAAACGTTAGTTGATTCTTTAGTATTATCTTCATCAACTAAATATGTATTTATAGTTTTAGCTATGTCAGTACCGAAGCTACTTTCATTTCCTAAAAATTTTCTAACTACCAAAGCACAAAAAACCAGTGTTGCGAACTCTGAATTATTAATTTTAACTAAATTCATATTTACTGGAATTAGCTCTTTAACTAATTCAGGTTCAGCTAAATTATGATTGTCAGTATTCATTGATGATGCCGACACTATTTCTAGGGGATCTGCCAAGCCCAAAGTAAATTGATCTGGATTAGCTATATTCTTATGAGGTGTGTTTCTATTTATTTTAATTGTGTGAATAAAGCTTTGTAACTTATCTTCAGTTAGTCTGATTTCAGATAAAGCATTTGCACCAGCAGAGGTTATATTTTCAAGCTTATATTGTTCGGCAAGGTAAGAACCAACCGCTATAGGAAGCTGTGAATTAGCCAGTAAATCAATACCATCTTTTAATATTTCATGTTTGGCTTTATCCCCCATATAGGATAAAACTTCTTCATATTCTTGTTTGATTTGGTTAAACGCCTCTTCACTATGAAATGGTAACTCAACAGCGACTAACGCTAAGTAAATTTTTTCAGACAGAATTTCTTGAAGCAATATTGAGCCTAACGGAGAAATTCTAAAGGTTTCTCCATCACTTATATTAAAAGTCACGGTGTCATCGCCATCTGTTGGCGTTTCAACACACTCAATCAACCTTTGCCTTACACACTCTTCTAGCACAGCTATTGACCATGTTCCACGATATCCATACATTTGCGCAAAGCGCACTATTCTATTTAAAGGGATACCATGTGTTCTTTCATTGGGTTTAAGCGAATAATTAAGAAAATAAAGTATACGAAGTTTTAAATAATATGATTGATTAACATTTTGATAAGGAATAAAAATATTTGGTAAAGCACTTGGTTGCCCATCTTCTTGACTTACCATTAATGCAGCAATGACTTCCTCATAACCCCATTTTGTTGAAGATGAACCAAGTTGTTTATGTACTTGTCTTAACAAATCATGAAATAAACGAATGTTATGCCAAGAGATACATGACAGTGTTTCTAATACTTTTTGACCTGATAACCCTATTTGAAGACTATTTTTGACTACTGAGGCATACTTTAAACAAAAACTTTTGAACTCATCATAAGAATAATTTCTACGCCACTCTTTTGTTCTAAAATCGTCATCAAAGTGACTCTCAATATACTTAATTCGTTTAGCCACCAATTTACTAAAATCAGGTGCCTTTAAATGTATAACTCTGTCACCACTGCGAACATCAAGCCATCCCCTATCTTTGTTTTTAAAATAAGTAAATTCACGCATAGTAATTATTACCGTAGCGCCTGACTCTTTTGAAATTCGATGCGCTATAACATAAGTTTCTTCTTGAAAGTCTTCTGATGCACGATCAACATTATCGATAATTAGTATTACGCTACTGTTTTGACTTGTTTGATTTTTCAATGATCTGATCACGAAGTTTTCACTATCACTTTTTAATTTTTCAAGTTCTTCAGCTTCTTTCTCTATATATTTAGCGGGATTTTGATTGAAAACTTCTTTATACGGCCCATTTTTTAAGGCGTGTAATTCAACTCTAAATGTACTTTTTAACGTCTCGTGGTCGTGAATTTCAGGGAACTCATTTAAAAAGCTCTCATTAATACGTTTGAAAATAGTTTCTTTAGCTTGTTTAACATTACTTGAAACATCGTTAATCAAATCAACTATAATAGGGACGGTATTCGCCTTATGGAATCGCCTTGTTTCATTTAACACTTTTCGAACCAATGTCGTCTTACCGCACCCAACAGAGCCTGTGATTAAAACAACTTTACCTGAATTCCTTTCTTCAATAATAGATGCTGCACCTTCACCCGGTTCAAGATCATCTGTACCTATTGGTAAGAAATTAGGTGCTGTATCACGTAAAATTCGCTTAAGGTCACCTCGGTATTGATCGAGTTTAGAGTCACTAACAAAGCAGTGCTCTAACATTTTCAGTTGATTGCTATTTGTTATTTCATCAAAAAATGTACGATAAAAATCATCAAGGTAACGTTCTTTTTCATAAGTACGCCATTGTAGATTTCCAAAATCTGATTTGAGGGTTTTGTAAATAGGAGATGGAGCATAATTGATTTCACACAAATAGCTTTCTAAGTTTCCAGTAATCACCTTTTCTTTAGAAAGTAGCTCGTAGAACAAATCAAAATAGAAGTTTTCTGAAAATATGTTTCCAAAATAAACTCCTTTCATTCCATCTAACGATTTACCTGCCTGTGGGACTAATTGTAAAACCATCCATTCAGCGCCATTCGTAATAACAGCATGTGAGACGCTATTATCATAACAATATGATGATGCTTGTTTTATAGTTTCGGTAAGGAGTGCCTTAAATGCTTGCTTGAAATAAGATATTGTATACTCATGCTGAGACGGTTTTTTATTGGTAGGAGTACAAAACGTCAAACCAATCTTTTTGGCTTCAACAACTAGTCTTGGTACATTTTTATATTTTAATAAATAATCAACGTAACCATTGCTTGATGTATGAGTTTCTGGATTAAATTCATCAGGGTTCCATCCTAAAGACTTTAAGACTTCATCAATAATAAGTAGCCGAGTATTAGCTTCATTTGCCTTATGAATACCGTCTTGTTTATCTTTGTATCGCTCAGCTATATCCAGTATTTTTTGGAAAGTTAGTTCCTTGTCAGGTAATTCAGCCAAAACTACTCCTTTAATCGAATGCTGTTTCTATATATCTACCTTACACTAAAAAGTAGTGTTTTCTTAATTACAAATCAATATTATGAGAAAAAGTGTATTAGAAATAATAGATTACTATCAAATTGAATTACAGAAATTTTAAGGAAGAGACATGCAAAATTGGCTTCAATTTTGGAGCCAACAAAAATCCCCTTGCGGGGCTTTGGATTCAAAGTAACATGCATTTTTCTAATTTATATCATAAATCTTATCACTGGTTGTGTTTTGTGCATAAAACATCTATTACTAGGTATAAGCTAAAATTTGAAAAGGAATTCTAGTGTCTATATCTCCCGGAAATATACCCGTTATTCTAGTTGTGCATGGCGTACAAATTGGCGAAGACAGTGACCTAAACCAAGATGAATCTATTCGAGAATTAGTGTTATCAAGGCTTAACGGGACTCACTTTGAGTTCGATGTTGATTTGTACAAGTACGAAAACATTTCCGATGGTAGCCTAAACAAATTTAAACAACTTTCTAAACTTATTATCAGCTCCCCAATCGGAAAAGCTATTGCTCCATCTGTAATAGATATTGTGGGTGATGTTGTTATTTCATTGTCCAACAATTCGACTGCCCAAAAAATTCGAGCAGGACTAAAAGATAAAATTCTAGAGTATTACAATGCTGGCACGCCTTTATATATTGTTGCCCATAGTTTAGGAAGTGTTTATCTATTTGATGTAATAAATGAATTAATCAGTGATAGTGATTATTTTAATCGTGATGATTTATTAGAATGGCCCGTTCAAGGAATGATAACCATCGGGTGTCCTCTTGGGCTTGCAATGTTTAAGAATACAGGTCGAAAAACAGCTAAAAATCTGGGACAAGGACGATATAACTTTAAATGGTTAAATTATTTCGATGTCAACGACCCTGTTGTTTCGGGCAATATATTTGGCAAAACATTATCCAGTGTAAAAATTGCTGAAAAATACAAAAAAAATGGCAACAATTTCGGGTGGTTTATAAGAGATTTCCCTGTAGATACAGGGAAAACTTGGTTGCTAGCTCATACCGCTTACTGGGATAGTGCTGTTGTTGGTGATGGGCTTGTAAATATGATGGTTTAAGGAAGAAAAATGAAATATTTAATAATAGCTATATCAATCTCAGTGCTAACAGCCTGTACGAATCATTTATACCATGGTAAAACAACATATCAAGATAATGGCAAAACCTGTGAAGCGCTTGTCTATTGGAACAATACAACTCATATGTTTAATAGTGAAGGAAAATCCAGCTCTGTCGTTATTAGAAATGCGAGCAACCCAGGCAGTTTTACATTTAGCGACACAAGAGAAGATAATCTCACATTAATGCTTCCTTCTGGTGAATATGAAGATGTTATTAATAATACCCATAATGATACCGAGTTAACTTGTGGTGTGTTTAGTGGAAAGGATGCGCATCAAAAAGGCGACATATCAGTGACCAAATTCGAGCTTTATTGTAATAAAATTCCAAATCCAATAAGACCAAATACAAATGGCATAAATGCTAAAAGCGAGCCTTTTACTTTTCAAATGTTAGCGCCAAAATCAGAGTTTTCATGGACAGGCGAAGAACTTAAAGCAGAGATATCCCTTAGCTGTAAATAATGATTGTAGTAGTGATTGAATACAAATCCGTGGCCAAAATTAGTTGCCCACAACAATTACACTTGCTATTTAAACTTAATATTTAAATAGTGATTCTATAGAAGTATAATATCAGGAATTCAGTTACTTAAAGGGATTTCACGCACATCTAATTCTAGCTTTATCTTGAGCTTCTGCAATCATTTTATCTCCACTTTCTAATAACAAGCCTATAAATTCGGGGCTTCTTTTAACTCTTTTTTTGCTGTTGCTGAGAAACATTTTGTCAATGATGCCTTTTGTATCAAACTTACTCATTATTTGATCCCTATTCGTTTAAGAGTTAGTAATAAATATAAGTGTAGCATAGGGCTTGTCTATCCCCTCTGCCGTCTTCTAATTGGAGCCAACAAAAAGCCCCTCACAGGGCATTGGATTCAATATGAAGAAGCAGTGAGGATGTTCACTTATACCACCAAGGGAACATTGGCACTAGACTAGTATTAGTACCAAAACTTAAACACTTAACCTGACTCTAGATTCATCATCAACATTAACTAATATTTCTATATTATTTAATGTCAAAGCTATCTTATTGTCGATAATCCGAATTCGCTCACGTATAGGAACCCCTTTTTTAGAATTAATCATTTTATACCCCACGGACTCCATTTTTTCGGTCAATTGAGTGAGAGTAAATTTAGGTTTAAGCGCTTTTTTTCGCCAAAGCATCATTTTTTGGTCAGCATTCTTTTTCAGCTTTAGATAATATTCAGATCTTGTCACGGGGGATAAAATAAGGTTTTCAATGGTTACTGGTGAGTTTTCGTTTTTGAGTATGAAATACTTTCTCTTAATATCAAGCTTATCTCGAATCATTTGATAAATGTCATCAATGCTAACGAGGACTGACTGGTTAAAACGGCTTAACGTTGTATAAAGCACTGTAGCTTGATTACGAGCTTTGATGTCTAGCTTGTAAGTATTATATTCATCAGCAGATAAGCTTAGGAGGTTTTTTAAGGTGATTGCCTGCGTCTTATCAATAATCACAAGCTTACCTCTTGGAATCTCAGCATAAACTGAAAATAGAGGCTCTAATTCATCGAGTGACAACTCACATTGCAAGCCCGTTCTTAGCCATCTAGATCTAATTTGAGCAGCTCTGGTTCTAATATTCATATGCTTAAAATCCCTTTTAATGCGGTTAGTTACTTACACTACCACTTAAAGCTTCTAATGCACTGACAAAATTAGCCATGTTACGACACTATTTACCACACTGAAGACATTAGCATTTGAGAATTTACACTGAAAATTTTTGTATGTTTTGATCTACAGCGGACATGGATGAACAACCACCACCTTACGCTAGAAGTTTCCCGATAGCTGACGTTCCGCTATAGATGAGAACAGATGTATATTGAGGATGATTTTTTGCCAATAGCCCGTTAAGTTTGAACGAGAACAAAGCCACCAAAGCGGTCATAGATGGAAACTTATTAAACGCTAACTTTGCATTATTTTCAGATATATAAATAGACGATACAAATGCGTTTAACTTGGGGTGTATATTGGAAGCAGGCTATTTATGTTTTCGTCCTGTTTAAGCTTTCAATATAAGGTTGCGCACCTCCTAACAAAAAAGAGACCTTTGCTAAAAGTTCATAAATAGAGGGAGATTTTCTATCCCTATTAAAGGCATTATATTAAATAGACTTCAAAGTTAATAATTTCTATGGGATTAAGTAGTCAGTTTTGTATTCAATTCAGTCGGTAGAGCTAAGCGGTTTTCCAATGTATAAATTATCGTTGTCCAAACATGACTGTTTTCTAAACTTTTCAAAACAGTCACTACTTGGTCAACTAGATCCATTTCAATAACATCATCAAATGTAAGCTTGTACTCATGCCACTTTCTTTCCAATTGTGACAGTTCAATGTTACTAGCCCAGTTTCGAAATATATCCTCTGCTTCATCCCAGTCCCCCAGCGCTATTAGGATGGACAATAGTGTATGCACAAGTCCGTGGTCTTCATCGGGTTCTTCTACTTTATTCACTTGGTATGCTTTATTTGCTAATTTCAAGGTCAAATCCAGATTGAATTTTTTTAAATATAGCTTCCAAGTGAGTGAATTATAATCTGATGCATCTATATCTGTACTATTTAAACAACTGTTAAGGACTGTATTAAATTCTTCAATGTATTCTTGATTACCGTTATTATTGGAGTTAGTTAAGGCCAACAAGCAACTAGCTCTTGAACACTCATTCAAATAAATATAGCCTTCGTCATATAGCTTTTTGGCCAGTGTATATTCGTGAAGCTCGTAGGTTAAAACCCAAATGAGGTTTTCCCGTACGTATGCATGTTCAGGTTTCTCTTTAATGATCTCTAATCCAACTTTTACTGTCTCATCATATTGCTCAAGATGAGCATGCAGTGTATGGAAATATAATATACGCAATATAAAGTCTTCTGGATCACTTTCTATTGCTTTTTGGTAGCTGTCGACCGCTTCTGTATATCTTCCTAGGTTATGTAACAGGTTCGCATTTTCTTTCCAGAAACCTTCACCTATTAGCGCGTTTTTTTTAGCCCAAGTAACTGCCCTCTCGAGAATTTCTTGGTTTTCTAAATCCATTGATACTCTAAATATATTATCTAAATATGCTCGTCCAATATCATGTAATCTAGCTGTATTTAAGACTGAGATGTTTTGATCAAAAAGTTTGGCGTTATCAAAGGCCCTAGGTTCTTTGATGTCATCATCGGTCTCGACAAAGTGATAGAAGGCTTGTAATAGTAAACAGCATCTTTTGTTGTATTCAGACCAAGAAGAGGAGGCAATCTTATATATCTTGGCATAGAAATAAGGATCTTCCTGCCGCCAATTAGGTAATTTACTCCATTCAATAATAAGTTCTTTAAGCCCTTGATCTTCCTTGTTTTTAAATTGTAAATCTTCTATTATTTCTGTTAATCCACTAACGTCAATTTCCAATAGAACTGCGCTAGGTATAAATTGAATTAAATGCTTGATAGACGTTTTTTCATTGCGCCATGATTTTAAATAAAGGTTTGATACAAGGTTTTCAAATTCGTTTTGATTTACAAAATTCGATTCTGGACATATGACTTGAGTTGCAGCTTCAAGTTCATTGAGAACTTCATTGAACTTCGGAGGGGGAGAAATTAACCATTGTTTTCGGGCATAACTCCTCACGGTATCATGAACATCACCAGTAATAAAAACAGAGTATTTTTGTGCAAGTAACCGTAATCTTTGATAAGGGTTTTCTGTATCCCACACTTTTTTAAGAATATTAATGTCAGCTCGACGTTGCAAAGCAATCGTAAGAAAACTATGAAAATCTTCTGAGTTCTTTTGAATATGTAAAAAGAAGCGTTGTGTTACTCTATCGAGCACTACATTTCCAGCGTTGGTTTCATTGATCCAAGCCGGCAGGTCGAACTCGTCTTCAGCTAATTCGAATAAAACATTGTCACCACAATCATGTAAATCTAAGAGTACACGGAGCGCAAAAGGCACACCGTGCGTGATCATATATAATCTTTTTACAAGCAAATCAATTTTATCATCAGGATAATTAATTCCCTTTATAGCTAACGCAATTTCTTCTAAAGTAAAGTGAAGACCTTCATCAAAAGCGATCGTTTCAAATCTATCTCTCGAGATCTGATCATTCCAGCCTTCTTTCCAATCAATACCTTTCGATATGTCGGGCCTAAGTCGACTACCAATCAAAACAATAAAAGCAGAATTTTGTGCAATAATAGGGGCTAATAATGCTCTTAAACTATTATCTAAACGAGGACTAAGTAATTCACAAGTATCAATAATTAATAATAAAGGTTGGATTTCAATTGCCCGATTAAAACCAATTAACAATGCCTCTAACAATGCCCGTTCAGGATGTAAAATCGCATCGTCATGTTGCTGACCATATCGTGTAGTCCATGCATCAAATAAAGCTCGATCATCAAGTTCTCCTCTGGAAATTTTGATCAGCTTTTCAATTGAAACAGATATTTCATTTATAACTTCATTAAGGACCGCCACTTGAACCCTAGAGCTTGAATCAGTAATAGGCAATTGGTGAAGATCACCCGAAGTTGCTGTGGCTTCTTTTATTATTGAAGTCATAGCCGCCCTGTATTCTGCCATTAATTTATTGTGATCTTGCCGCGATTTATTCACTCGCTCTCGCATTTGCCAGTATTCTGAAAATGTTTCAGTACCATATAATTGGCTTAGTCGATGTGCGACCACTAAATAAATTTGTTCAGGTAGCGATGGAGCTGTATTTAAAGGTGCACGCCAATCATTCGAATCCCAGTCAATCATAGCGATTTTTAATTTTTTATATTTCTTTGTCACAGTGATATAAATGTTTCTAAGGAACCAAGTTTTGCCCATACCTCCAAAACCATGAAACCAAAACAGTTGAGTTTGGCTTTGTTGAGCTGTTCTACTTGTTTTAGATTTTTTTAATATACTTTGCACACTAAATAAGACATTACGAATTTGAATTCGTCGACCCACAAACTGTTGGCTGATGATTTCTTCGTCTAAAACTACTGGTATTGTTATTAGAGCAGGTATTACATTTGTATCTTCAGAGTCTACTTTTTCTTTATCGTTTGTTTTGTTTTGTCTACGTTCAATGAAATCTAATATGAGCGCGACGATAACAAGAAATATCAGATAATAATTTGCAGTAGATGGGATTTCACTCTCATTGGTAACCTTAAATAAGATACTTTCGGGAGATATTTTAAATTCAAAAAAAGGTAAGCCTAAAGACGCCATAACAGTGCCAAAGGCCATCATAGCAACCCTGAAATATCGATGTTTCGGGTTCATCATCAACACAAAAAATAAGACAACAATGAAGATTACTAGCAATATTTGATATTCTGAACTAGTTATTTTAGCTAATAATACAGCTGTTCCACAGGCCAAAAGTGCAGAAAATATAGCAACAACAGTCCAAGGAATTTTAGACCACATTTATTATATCCTTATGTAATAATTCAATAGAGTATTAATTAATTTTTCACGCACTAAGCCTGAAAGACAAATATTAACAATGGCATCCGTTTGACTAACGATTAAACAATAGTTGTCACTATAAAACTATTACCTTTAAATTGCTCATTTGTCAATATGACTATTGTTGAGTCCCATCAGGACTCATGTCTTTAAAAGATAATACAGCAATAGTTAATTCAGCTTTTTCATCAATTTTATGGGTGAAAAACTTGTCGTAAATAATAAATCCAGCAAAAACACAATAACAGCCATTAACGACGAATTAAGCTTTTGTCCTGTCTAATTGATAAATTTCCTTCAACATTTTTGGTGAATTTCACTCCTTCAGGTGTTAATTCAAACGCCCAAGTAATCACACACGCAATTGGAAAACCCAGAAAGAGAATAATTGTAGCAATTGTGCCAGACATCATAGGGAGATTTAAAGTAGGAGAAATAACAGAAATAATTTGAAATATAAGCCAAGTGGTAAGTAAATAAACGCTTGCCACTTTAAAAACATTTCGACGTTTTGATTCTGTAGAAAAATTCCTGCTATGGGTTGTTACTTTTTATTTGAATATCAAAGTTAGCAGCTAATTTCATTAGTATCAATTATAAGCCTCTTTAACAATTGACTACGGTTTGTAGCAAGTGATTAAGGACAGCTTTACTGAATACTTCGATAGACGACTCATGGTCCTAATAATTTCAGTTTTGATGTCGTTTTAGCATCAGAAATCAACCTAGAAATGGCAAGAGTTTAGCGTTTTAAGATGAAACTTCACTGGCTATTGAGCTTGCAGCAGTCACAGCTATTGTTCTCGTTCTATAACTGTATTTTGCTTTTTTGAACTTGAAATTAGTCTCAAAAATGATTTTATAAACGTCCGCTATGCCAATAATTTTGAATTCAGCTGTCGTCCTGTTTAAGTCAACTAACGGGTGTACTGTTGACCTACGCAAACACTCACAATTCTAAATCCTTACTTCTTCTTTGCGCACTTAGTTGCCATTATTTTCTAGCGATTTGTGAATTATTTTGTGATTTTCTCAAGACTTATGACGATCCACAAATAGAAATCAATATTGAGGTTGTTTCAACATTTTACTTAATATAACTATAATTCAGTCAGCAAATAACCCTTGGAATATCCGCCCACTTACTGGTATATCCAGGCGAAAGAAAACTTCGCCTCATTTTCCACTTTTCTGTTTGTCCTGCCGCTGCAACCTCTAACATTCCGTTGCCGTATCGAGTATTTATATTATCATAACACTGCATTAGCTCTGGATTGTTTACACTAATATTAAACATATCATGTTGCTGAAATTGACTGTTTTCTAATTCAATAGCCCCAACTCCACACCGATAAAAATTTACACCGTTTAGAAATATATTATCAAAAACAAATGAAATACCCGCAGCAATTTTTAGGGTGTTATCTGTCGCAACGGGAAACTCATAAATGAGTGATTTTTTATAATAATGATCATCATGCGGTGAGCTTGAAGCAAACACTAACAGCCGCTTTATAAGAGAACGCTGCTTTCTTACTTTACGAGCAACAATACACCCATGACTTGTTATTGCCGCTTTAAGTGAATTGTACTCCGTAATTCTTTGTCCAAAGCTACGTGTCGAAAATATCTCTTTTTTATCTTGTCGGACGTCATCCCAGGACATACATTGAATACCGTTTAATTCATTTATTGTTCGCTCAACAACTACAGAAAACTGGCTTCGCATTGCTTTAGGAGATTGATTAGCTAGTTCCCATGCTGTTTTTAGCCCTAAAGCGTTTAGCCGTTTACCTAGCTTAGAGCCGATGCCCCAGACATCAATTAAAGACATTTTGTCTAGTATTTCTTTTCGTGAGCTATCATCATCGATAACAGCAACACCATTATAACCAGCAAGCTTTTTAGCTGCATGATTCGCTGCTTTAGCTAATGTTGGTGTAGTTCCAAAACCAACACCTACAGGAAGTCGTGTTTCTTTCCATACGGCACGTCTTATTTCATGACCATACTGATGCCAATCTTTAATTAGAGAACCATAGTTTTTAAAATGAAGAAATGATTCATCAATAGAATAAACATACTGATTATCACAAAAACGACTGATCACATTCATCATTCGTTCACTTAAATCGGCATATAATTCATAGTTTGATGAGCGAACAACTACTTTATGTTTTGCTAGAAAATTCTTAATTTTAAAATATGGAACAAACTTGGGGATACCAAGCTTTCTAGCAATCGGATCTACTGCACAGATACAGCCATCGTTATTAGTTAGAACGACAACAGGTTTGTTCCTGATGCTTGGATCAAAGACTTTTTCAGCGCTAGCATAGTAAGAAACAGCATCGACTAATGCATACATGCTAGCAACTCTCTCAGTTTTCGGTGAAGTCTAAATGAACACGTGACAACTCCTTCGAGCTGAAATTCATCTTCAGGTGAGATTGTAACGGGCTGATATTTTGGTGAAGCAGAAAGCAACCTAGCATATTTTTTATCTATATATTTACATGTAAAGCAACCATTGTAGTTCGCAACAATTACATCACCATCTTTCACATTTTCTGATCTATCGACTAATAACAAGTCACCATCAAAAATTCCAGCTTCAATCATTGATTCACCTTGTGCTAAACCAAAAAACGTAGCGTCAGGGTTTGAAATCAAAAGCTTATCCAAAGATAAACCGAGTTCTTTATATTCTGCTGCGGGAGATTCAAAACCAGATATTCCTGCTTGAATCAAGATAGGTATAAATTTCATTAAAACATTACCATCAAAAAAAACACTGTACATAAGTACAGTATAGTTTAATGGAAATATTTTTGGAAGGATCAGATTACTAAATATGTATGATTAAAATATCAGCATCATTCATAAGAAAAAATAGAAGCTACACTGCAAAGCAGTGGTGTAACTGAATATTGATAACTAATTATCAGATAATCGATATGGACAATTATTTAGAAGATCATATTGCTGCTGAGCTAACTTTGCAGTATTTATCGCTAGTTGAAAAAAATCTGCGGCTCTTTTTCTTGAGCAAAAGATATTTTCATCAATGTACTTTTCAATTTCGATAAATAGTCCTCTAGAGCCGTGCCACCAATCAATCGTATAAACTTATTTTTATGCCCACATCTAGTTAAGGGAGTACCTTTCTTGCAATAGTTTAATCAACTTCTTGATGAAAAGCGCTGTTTCAAATATACTTTTCTTTGAGGCGTTAACAATTTTAGAGCAATTGACTTCCCTTCTAAAAGAGAAAAATAATTTTTGTCATTAATTAGCTCAGGTTCAATAATTACATTTCCATTCACGTTAATTTTCAATAAATCCAAATCATAGAGAGTATGAATATCAGCCCTTAAGAGCAATCCATTAGATGCATGGTAATTTGTTTCTTCTCTGTGAGGAACGATATGTGCAGCTTCCAATACTCTTTCAATTAAACAACCAGTTATTGCACAACAATAGTTAAATTCTTCCAACAAAATTTGACGAAATTCAGATTGACCTTGCCTAATTTTGATAGTTTTTAATACATCTTCTTTATGTATCTTTTTAAAGGATACATCTACCCCTTTATCATTGTTGGGTTTATTCTCTGAATTATGGGCAAAAATCAAAGACGTCAGATAAGAGTTATTATGTCCGTCATAATCACTAGGAGAAATGGATCTTATTTCGTTATATTGTTCAGTAAAATTTTGAACACTTTTCTTTGCCATACTACGGTTTGTCTTTGATGATAATGGAGTTATATTTACTCGTTCATTCTTGTCTATATCAATTGTAAAACTTAACTTCTGTTTGACGGTAGAGAATTCATAGTTTGTCTTTTGTTTTAGCCATGACCAGAACTCTTCAAAATCAATAGATTGACAATACACTTTTGGTTTACAATGACATGACACACTAGTAAACCCAGAACCATCGTGCCTCTCAATCCAATCTAATAACTCATTTGTACTATTTGAACAAATTTTAATATACTTGGTCAGTATCGATTTACCTTTTTTCTTCTTGATACTCTTACAAATCGAAGTATGAAGTACCATATCGTTTGAATTTATTGAAGACGGAGTGTTTACTACGAATCCTTTAGGGTTATTCGCCAACCAATCAATATAGCTCTCAGCATCGGCTTCTTTTGTGAATTCCTTTACAGACATGTCAACATTGTTCCTTTAATCTCTACGCTCAAATTAATGCAATAATAACCCTACAGCAAACTTGCCTACATTTGCTTGTGAGGCAGGTTTAAGCTCTATATGCCGCTCAAACTCTATTTTTAAATGTTTGTTATGAGCTTTAGGAGATATCGATTCTACCATCAGGCTCGATATCGTTATCTTGTTGAAATTGTCTTATAGCTTTGTCCGTATTGGGACCTGATAAACCATCGATACTTCCCGGAGAGTACCCTAAGCTTATGAGTCTCTTTTGAATATCAATTACTTGTTCACGTGTAATTGGTAATTTGGCATGTTGCAACCAATCAAAAAAATTTTCCTGTAATAGCTCTAAAGATTCCCCCGTAGCTTCATAAATAGCCTTGTTAATATCAACTTTATAGTCATCTGTTATTGATTCTATTTTGACGTCTCTAAATGTTGTATATACTTGAGTTAGATACTCCCCCATATTCGGCTCAAAAGCAGTCAAAAATAAAGCCCCAAGAACTAGAGTTTAAATTTTTGTTCTATTTTTTCTCCATGAACATTATCGAATCTTAGGGTGGCGGTAATAGTACTCGAAAGAGCTTCTTTTAATTTATAGCACCATATTCATCAGATGGCCACGGTATGTTAAAACCTTTAATTCGCCATTAGCTGATATTATTTCAACACAGTCAAGGTTTCCAATATATGGAGATTCGCATCCAAAAGTGATCCACTTAGACCAATTTATTCCAGTGAATTATGATGCAATTTAACAACCAAACTTTAAATGTAAATACAATTTGTACGACTCTTTCAGAGGATATTTTAGAATTAATTTATACAAGGCTTACTTTGATCTTGTTCAAAACTAATTGATGCACTATTACCTTGTTTCCTTATTAAAAAGGTAATGCCATCATCTCCAGATGCATCTTTACAATCACCAGTAGACCATCCATCCTTTCCCTCATCATTATCACCAAAATCAGTGGTTAAAATTATTGGATCAGGACTTAGAAATGACTTATAACGATTTACTACGGATTTTTTTGGATGACCATGAGAATGGCCTGCTGAAAATACAACCCACTTTGGAGATACTGCTTTAATGAAGTCCTTTGAACTACCATTATCTGAACCATGATGAGGAGCAATAAGAATATCAGCATTTATAGGACGTTCAAGGTTATTGTCCAAAAGGTATTTTTCAGTTGCTATTGATCTAGAATCCTTTGGTGGGCCATCTTTTCTACCCACAGCATCACCAGTTATTAGAATATGTTTACCTTGGTAACTTAATTTAACAACAAGACTTATCGCATTTCTTTGTCTTGATATAAACTCAGAATCATCAGGATTAAATCCTAAATCCCAATCTTTTGGTGGTTCCGAAAATCCAGATAATAATTCGAGGGTAGCTTCTCCAAACCTCCAAACTGTTCCAGGCTTTAACTTATCATATTTTAAATCTACATCTCTTAGTCCATTTTTAGCTGTAGTTAGCCTAATAGCGTCTTGCATTTTTGCCCATGTACCAGTGTCTGGCCTTTGGAAACCAGTTCTGATAATGGTATCTGTTTTTACTTTAGATAGAATGGTACTTGTAGCGGCAAGGTGATCTGAATCAGGGTGACTTAAAAACATTAAATCAATTTTTTCATCATCTGGAATTAGGCTAATTATTTCATTAGAAACATGCTCAATTGTATTCCAGTGTCCTGTATCAAAAACAATAAAAAAATTTTCGTCTGACTCAACAATACCATCATTATCAGTATCAGATTGAATTACTAATAGAGTTGCTAAACCAGCACCAGTATCGATAACTCGAAAGAAAACACTATCTTTTTGTGGAGTGATCTCTGCATTGATAAAAAAAGATACAAATAACAATAATAAAGAGAATAAGGTTTTCATTATACATCTCTGTTTAATTATTTTTATGACTTCAATGTAGTACAAAAAACAAAAAACACCAATATTTACATGTTGCTATACTCATGGACATACACATTTATTGACGCAAAGAAGCGACATGAACCCACCTGTTAACAGGCATAATATAGTAGGCTAGAATAAGGGACGATGGATCATGTTTTATCCTTTTTTCACATCTTATGCATCTTTCTAGTTGTCACTTTTAAACCACTGGGGTTCGACTGTTGTAATCTGACTTGCACGTAACTCGGCTAACTCACTATCTAAAACACGTAATTCTTCAATTATATTTTCACTCTTGATTTGATGAAGAGTTCGGTAGCGTACTTCAAAACTTCGATTGGCTTGTACTAGCCTTCGGCATTCAACCTGATGTGCATCACAATCTAAGCCTTTGTGTACTGCGGTTAATAGTGCCGCAATTAATGCCCCTAACCCAAGCCACAAAGGATTTACATTTGTAGACAATGCTGAGCCAGCTAGTACGCCTAATAAAGAAGGCACAAGAACAGTAATCCAGTTGGTTTTTGAAAAAAAACGTAGCCGTTCTTCAAAAAAACAGGCCCTTTCACCACACTCAGATTCTCGACTTTTTGCTACTGTTTGCATTTCTTCAGTCATTTCCTAAAACCTCTCGTTGATGAACGACACTAGTCAATACTTTGATGCATAACAAATGATATGGCCCCCACTCGGCATCAATATGCCAGAGTGAAGTTGTTAATTTGCATCCAAAAGTGAGCCACTTAGACCAATTTATTGCAGTGAATATTGACGCAATTTTACAAGTTAAGAGTTAAAACGCACAATTCAACATCATTGTACGTCTATTCATCAATAATCATGTTCAATTGTTCATAATTACATTTATACAAAGGCCAAAAACACCTTTTACCTTCAGTAAACTTTACAGTGTTGATTGTCCATTTTTCAGGTCGAAAGCCAAAATCCCCCGCATAAAGTCATCTATCGACACGTAAGAGTACATAAATGAAAACTAACAATGATCTTAAACTTCAAATATGAAAAGAAATCTTCATTTCTCTTCCTTTTCTTACTGTTAAATTACTTCGCAGTCGCAAGAAATTTATTCTCGTGATGCCACTGTAAATAGATTCGTTTCTTATCAGTTACTACTATCTTTTCATCACCAGTAAGACCATAAGCGGATATTTCATCTTTAGATAAAGAGCGGACTAATATTCTTCCATCGCTATTAAAGCTAATTAGCCCGTTCTCAAATAAACCATCAAAATTTGGGGATAGACAAATACCATTGTTAATATCCACCTTTTCTTCATCGACACTTTCAGACCAAGGTTTAATATGGGAAGCAATCAAGTTTTTCTTATAGGTTGTATTCACTTCACAACAAAAGCGAGCATTCTGTTTAACTTTCGTAGCGAATTGACTATGGCCAATACGCTGCTTTGAAAGCGCTTTTTTCTCATACGAAGTCAGAGATTTTAATTCAATTTCATTTATATCAGAAATGAATGACTTCAGATCAATATCGCCTAAAGATTGAGATAGAACACTATTGATAGTTGAATAAAAGAAATCCTCGTCTAACAACCAAAAATGCAAAGCTTTTCCATCACTTTTATTAGTTTGTATCCAATGTACTAGTCCCCAATGTGCTTCAGCATATTCTTTAAACTCCTTCAGAGCTTTTGAGCCTTCAATATCAACTAAAATCCTTTTGTCTTTCCTAGGCCAAATATAGATTGAAAGTGAAGCTTTGTAAGTAATTCGAACGTAAGATTGTCTTGCAACAACTTCTTTTGTATTAGCAGGAACAAATTCAGCGACTTTTTGAGCTAATTCTTGGTGATTTAATGGCATACTTGCTAATTGATTACTCAAATAACTCTTACATATATTTAATACCTGAAATAATAAATATTCTACTTCATTTAACGATTTGATCTGTTTCCATGTACCGTGACTTCTGGTATTTTCGCCTTGTTCAATACCTAACTCATTTGAAATAGTAGCTGCAAGCTCATCTGTAGCCCAAAACTCAATAAGTAAGCCTTTTTTTGAAGGTTCCGAAATGATTACTCGTCTTATACCTAATTTTTTAAATTCATCTACTTTAAGAGAATGACTGCCACAACTTTTCCGAATAGATTGAGCAGTAACTGTATAATATTTATTAATAAACTCTGATACTGTTGACTTATTCAACCAATGACACCTCGACTTGATGTATTAATACCTGCATAAACAACTGATATTAGTTAGATTTTATTACGCGTTTTTACATCCATTATTAGATATAAATTTGTAATGGGATACTGAGTATACTTACTTTATTAGAAGTCTTATCATTTGCCCATCATTTATTTATTAATTCAAATTAACTATCAGATTTTCCCTTAATTCATCAATTAATAAGGCCGGAATAATACGGTGTTGTTAATCTGCATCCAAAAATAATCCAATTAGACCAATTTGTTGCAGTGAATATTGATGCAAATGAAAAATTGGCTTCAAAAGCAGCCAAAAATAAAGCCCCTTGCGGGGCTTTGGGGCAGTAAGATATTTGAAATTATTGTGATAACTTAGATATTACTAAGAGGTATCAGTAACATCTAACATTATATGTAATATTATTGTTCATAATATCAATTGGTTAAAGGTTAATTTGGGTTTGTTACTAGACTTCTGAGTAATATGACTCGAATAATTTATTAGAAAATATATCTAAAAAATATTATTGCTAAAGTCCCCAAATATCCATTACTAATACAATACGTGAACGACTATATTGGTGGCATTGAAGACATTAGACAAAATCTATTTGCCTATTTTCTAATGCACAATTTAGGTCATATTACTGAGACTTCTTAGTAATAGTTAAGCACAACAGTTTTTGGCTAGTTTAACCATTCTAATTTGTTGAAATTGAGGGATATTGAGCTATAACTAATCAAAGGTATGGAGTGGATATTACTGAGAAGTCTCCATAATAAGTTAGGCATCACTAGCACCCATCTAAGAATACTTATGATACTACCTAGTCTACATAGCCAGTACTTTACAAAGAAACATCGCCTCGAAGATGTAATGGCCTTAATTCAGGCTTTAGCTTTGGGTTCCCCCACTTATCGAAGTGAAAAAGGCGAGAAACTGGGTACAGAGGATACGCACGGATTGCAGGCGGAACTACAAGGTACGCCGAAGTATGCGTCTACCTGGACTCAAATTGCTATGGATCATCAGGAGTTCTTTAGAGTAGCTGAAAATAAACTTTCTCCAATTTCACTCATTCTAAGGCACTCTAGTAGAGAACCTGGGGTAGGCAGTCATCCATTAACGCCAGATCTAACCAAGGAGCTTTTGGCCGTAGCTATTGAACTCCATGATCGACAGGTAAAAAGATCGGAGCGTTGGGTTTATCTCGTACCTATTTGGGTCGCTTTAATCGCTGGATCTGCCCTTGTCGCATCAAAGGTAGTAGATGATATTTTAGATCCACCTGAAAAGGATAAAGGCCCAACATGTAGCACCGTTTATTATGCAGAGCCTAACAAAGTGATGCAATCGGACTTTGATAAGCTGTCACCTTTTGTGCAAAAATACGCGCCAAATCCACCAGCTCACGGCGTTATTTATACAAAATCTAATCCGAAGCATTGATTAGCGCTTATTATCTAATGTCTTCAAAGTGGCAGCTAGTGACCTTAGAACAATGAACACTGGTAGTTTTGCCCTCATCAAAAGCTAACGTCAAAAAAGGCGCTAAGGCGACATAAAAAAGCGAATATGCCAGAAAAATTTACTGTCAACTATGAGATCCTAAAGCAGTCACTTTGAATCACACTCCCCAGTAACAGAAGCTGGTACTTTGAGTAGAAAGCGGACATCGATATTTTGTGAAACCATGATGATATTCAGGGTAATACTAACCGAAATTTACTGCTCGTTTGTGGGGCAGGTTTAAGCTCATTGCTGCCAGTGGGAGTCCGTCTCATAACGCTAACTGACTCCACAATAAACTCGTTAGTATTTGCAAATAATGGAGGATACTTGGGTTACTTTAGATCGATAACAGACCTCATCCAAAAAATACAAAACGGTACTTTTCCACAAAGAGGATATTAAAGTCGGTAATCAATTAAACATCTTTGGTATGTTTGAAAATTGGGGGATTTCAAACCTTATATTTTGTACTACACTATCATTAACTCCTTTCTATGGAAGCTCTAATTATAAAGTCACTGAAAATATATGACTTGTAACTAATTACTTTGAAGTTATTGAACTAACAAGTCTATTGATAGCAATAATAGACATGATATTTTTGGATGAAACCTAATGACCAAGCCCAAAATAAAATTTATAAAACTCTATGATTTTTATAAAGAGTTGAACATCAAATATCAAATTGGATGCTGGTTACTCTTAAGTTCATTGGCTATTAGTTTTACCACTTTTTTTGCGCTGTTTTCTTACACTGCGAAATTCGGAGTAAGAATTCCATTTGAGTATACAGACTACATCACACCAGTATCTAGCGCTCTCGGTGTCGGAATGTACATAGGAGGTTTCGGGGTATTTTATTTAGTAATGCTTTTAGGCAACATTTTTAACAAGGTTATTTATTTCCTCATCATTTTCACTTGGCTATTAATTCAAACATATTTTTTGTGGATAATTATCGTTATAACTGGAGGGGGAAGCCTATCTAGTGAATATTCAGACAAAATTAAATCCCATTACAAATCGATTTCAAAGAAACTAAAAGATTTGTGGCAATTAATTAAAGATTTTATTAGTTTTAAGGGGCTAAGACATCCAGAGGTTTTAGATACCTTAACAACGCTACAGACACACAACGTTATAATATTATCTATTATCGTTGCATTATTAGGCGGAGTTCTCGTTTCTTCGACACTATCATCTGCAAATTTAGTTGATGAACCTCTTCTTTATGGAAGAACCACAATGGCGTTTTTAGTATGCCTATTTCCTTTAGCATGTAGGCCAACGTTAATCCCTTGGGTTGCAAAAGCTGCAAAACTTGGATTTATGATTATAATCCTTTTATCATTTTTTAATACAGCTTGGTATGCAGAAATGCTCAGGTTTCTAGGATACGGTGGAGGTAAATTAGTTGAAGTCAATCTAAAGGAACCTAACAACGTTAAAAAAATAATAAAGGGTTATTTAGTGTTAAGGAGTTCTAGCTCTCTCTTTTTATATGATTGCAACAAAAAAACAATTTCCGAGATACCACAAACAGCCATAGAAAATATTAACTCCAAGCCATATAAAATGGGGGCTTCTGACTGGGTGTTACCGCCCCAAGATTGCATTAACTTAAGTTATCGCTTAAAGCCCGCTCGAACTATTAATGTAGCTGTACGTGCCATGTCAAAAGGCGGTTCATAGAGTTGCCGTTCCCAATAGAACCCGAATTTCAATGTTTCAAATGGCTGCTATAGGAACGAGTAGCGGAAGTTTGATTTTAGTCGTTATTTGCTTCTGATTTGCGCAAAGTGATCATTAATAATTAGATGATGAGCGACCGCTTTGGTGGCTTTGTTCACACTCAGCCTGAACGACTTACTGGCAAAAAAACATCATTAAAAGTCCCATATACTCATCTGTAGGGAACGTCCGCTATCGTATCTTTGTTAACATTAAGCTAGTGATGATTAGAGACTTCTTCAGCTAGCCATTAGCCGACATTAGCTTTTGTTCATCCTTGATCATATTTAGAAGAATATTAGCCAAGAATTTATCATCGGCTGAGAGACGGGTTTAAGCTCATTGGAGACGGTGGTTCTTGGTATCTAAACGCTTACTATTACCACTTCGGATATTAGCACTAACGGGTTAAAATTTAATTCGGATTAGTTTTTGTATCGATAACGCCAACATAAGGGGTGCGCAGCGAACGCCTTAATGTTTTTGTTAGAATTTTTTATCACTATTACTGTCCCACTCTGAAGCGGTTGGAGGAACATCGTCCCATTTATTTAGTTTGGATGACACTTCAATTAAACTAATATCTTTCTCTGGAAGTTCAACTTTTGTCAGCACAGTTGGATCTGAAACGGGGTGAAAAAACCTAGAGTTAAGTTTTGACGCTAATTTTTTTCGTCTAGATGGGAACCTCCTCAAAAGTATTCGTTTTAACTGCTCGTGGAGTTCTGACTGTTTGTAAGCGTCCTTAATAGATTCACCAATAGTATTTTCAACTAACCAATAAGCGAGGGCCGCAGATACCCCTGCTAAAATAAGACTTCCAGGTTTTGTCTCCGACACCCGTAACGAGTTGCCTTTGAACCGATTGATTCTGTGGTAACAAGCATCTTTAACGATTTGATCAATATCATCTAGTTCAGCAAATATTATCTCCAGTTCCTCATACTCTAAATCAAATATTTCGGATTCTATGACCATCATTGTTTGAGCAATAAGTGAAGCAGGAAATGCTTCCCCACCAGAAATTCTTAAACTGATTTTTAGCTCAATAAGTTCTTTTTCCTCTTCATTCGGCCATAATTTAGTTTCCATATCAATTACCTTTTAATTCTAACGCCGTGCACAGCGGCTGCTGCGCCTTGTTAGATTTTTCTGTTTAAGGCTTATAGCAAGGCGTTCGAATCTTCACATGTTCTTTCACGTATTTGACGAACTCTTCATCATAAAGATGTACGGCCCTTATCCAAAGCTTATTGATGAAGCAGATTGACAAAATAAGCTCCATATTATTGCTGTAACTTGGCCATGTTTTTTCGTCTATAACACCACTCCTAAAAAGAATAAAGTTCCTCTCCATATTATTGATAAACATAAACGCGAATATATCTTCTTTAGTATCACCTAGCTTTTTTCTGATATCTTCATTTTGTTCCGACAGAAGCATCATATTCACCATCTCTGTCTGCTGCCAAAGTGCTTGTAAAGATCTTATTCGAGTCTGTTTAGATAGGTCACTCAAGTTCTTATTTGCTTGATTGAGTTCAAAGGTAAATGTGCTAATCGCAATCACAACCCCAATTATGGCAAAGATTGATGCGATATTAGACATCGTCAAGTTACTTAAAATATTCAACCTCATGCTGATGTACCCTTAAAATCAACAGCTTATTATGTAGCCTTCTCATTAATACTTATCTATTTGATAACATATTATCTTAGTTCAAAATTATTAAATTTCAATTAGTTGATACTTATACATTGAATAATTTCTAGAAAAATATGGATATTACTGAGAAGTCTCAGTAATACGCTAACCCTAAATGTAAGTTAACTCTAATATTTTCAAAGCTTAATGCAATTAACAGGCTGGTTGATGTGCGTTACTGATACTTCCCAGTAACATGACAGAAATAATGTATTAGAAAAGATATGGCCAATAATTTTCACCTCATGTCGCCAATGCGCCTTGGTTCAAATTATGGATGCAACTCATGAGTGGCGGCAATGGTGGCGCAGGAGCCAGTCAAGGTGAAAAACAATCAGGGTGATACATCTATGCCCCCTGAAAGCTCATACCAGACAGTGACATTTCAGCTTAGACCCCTAACTCTCGCTTAAATCAAGCTTCGTAAAACCAATAAAGATACATTTGTAAATATAATGTTCAAAAATCAATCGGTTGATGAGTTTATTGTGTCAGGTTACTTTACAGATAAGATATAGATGTTGAGTTTATGCTTGCTATCCTCTTGGAATAGTTGAGGATAATTTACTTGGCACGCCTTGTGCCTTTGTCAAGAATCATAAAGTGATGACGTTTCACTTTTAGCTGTTACCATCCTAAATTTTTGTGATGGAATTAAAAGGAATATCAAATGAAATTTAAATATTTGAAAACAATATCAGTATCAATATTGCTACTCTGCTCATTTTGGGTCAACGTAGCATCGGCAACATTGATCACAACCGACGATTGGCACTTAACTACTGATACTTTAGATGGATTGAGACAGAGTGTTTATGATGAAGACGTATATTTTGCTGTAACGAAGAGTTATACGTATAACTTTACCGATACCTTTCAGATGTTGGCGGGTTTTCATTGGGCATCTACAGCAGAAGCGAACGCGATCTTTGGAACTAATGGAAATAGTTCAGGAATCCATACGTACTACAATCAAGGGGGCTGGGCCGGATACATAGACAACGGGAACGGATCGTCTTATCAATTTATTTTGAATGATTCTTATCTAACACGCGAGTACAAGCATGCCGGAAATTACGATGAGTATCAGTTGAATCATGGTCTAAGTTCATTACCAACTTCATTTAATAGGGTAGCTGGTCTTGTATTAATTAAAGATGACGTTACTGTTCCAGAGCCATCAACACTAGCAATTTTTGCATTAGGAATGATTGGTTTAGCATCACGTAGATTTAAGAAACAATCTTAATATAGTTTTTTAAACTTTATTCTAGAAAACATCAATTATAATGATTGGTGTTTTTTTGTATCTAGTTTTTAGTTTTACCCCAAAAAAAAACTGTCGAATGTCTGCTTTGGTGGCTTTTTTGCCAGTCATTGATATTGGAACTTTGGGAAGTAAACTCACAGTCTCCTGCAAGCTCATTCTTGCCGCTGACAACTTCATTCACTCAAGGTCTGTTACCACTCACAACAGACGCTCAAACTAGCTTTTAACCTAAAGGACTCATTTAAATTTAACAATTAACTATAGGTATGTTTGGTAGATCAGATTTGGACCTAAATAATCAGGTTGGTATAGCAGCTAGGCTAAAAAAAACTGTTCAGTAGTATGAAAGTGTCGAGCATTTAGTAACTAAAAGCAAACGTTTTGGTTTCTCCTATCGGAATCTTCTCCCCTGACTTTAATTCTTGTAAACAAGTCAACACCCAGCTTTCAATAAGTTTCAGATAACACTCTGAAAATATATTTGGAAACTTATTAAACATATGTATTTCTAGAGTAAAGTCTTGCTTTTTTCGCTTTGCTTTATGGCACCTGCCTCCCCAAGACACTTCTATATCAACGGTTTTATTTTCAATTCGGCGAAAATTGACATTAATTACTAAGCCTTTAAAGATACTTCCGTCATTGATTATTGGAAATGCTAAGAATGATGTCGGTTGATTTTTAGTTACTCCATCAACATGTAACCCTGTAGCTTGAAAGGTTAAGGCTATAGGATGTGGCATTGGATATCCAAGAAATGCGAGAATTTCACCTTCAATACGTAATCGCATATCGTCAGGCTCAATATGGCAATCCCAACACCAAGTATAAGATTCCCTGTAATAAGACGATGTATCCCCCATAAAAGTGACATAAATAAACCTTGAAGCATCATATAGGTTTACTTGTTTACCTTCGATAATAAAAGAATGAAGTAGTCTATAATCATCCATTGATTCCTCTGTGTTTTTCCTTGCGTGGTACTTGATCAAGGCAAGGTTATCTAAGAAGAGTTCTTTATCACAGTCAGATTCACGGGCAGCGATGACTTTGGCTATATGGGGACACATGCCATTTAAATCTTTACTTCCTTTTCTATATAAATTAATACCACAAGAGCAATCCATGTCTGCTGTGTTAACTGTGTAGGTGTTGCCAGATTTGAAAACTATATACTCTTCTTTTCCTGCTTCAGTTTGAAAAACAATTTTTGGTGCTAGCTCTTCTATAATGGTGACTATAGCTCCAGCAAGTAAAGAATGAGGCTTTGTAGTCCTGTCTATAGGAAGTACGAAATCTAACATTCGTTCAGTGTAAGGGAGTCTATTGACAATTTTTTCAATATAGTCATCAGATAGTATCGATGCCCAATTCCATTTGAGACCATCAGAGCTTGAGCGTAAATCCTCTAAAGTAGCGTACAACTCTTTTATTGTTGAAACAGCCAAATCATAACCTCCTCTGTTTGTTTTCGATAGAACTTTCATTGTTATAAGTGAATAACCATGTTCAACGACGTAACATGCTCTATCTATATAGCATAAAATTAAGTATTACATACCTTATATGATTTAAATGTTTGAATTGTTAACTAGTATTAAATGATGATTAAATAACTATACATAATAGAATTTAACTTGGGATATGTCATTAATTTCAAGTGTTGCTGATATTGACCTATTTTCATTTACTGGCCAAGTACGCAAACATGGGCTTTGTTGCTATAGTGAGACTTAGTTTATCTAGTTGGCGATTTTAATATGGAATTGATTTTTTCAATAATCTCGTTTATTTGGGATGCCATTGTGTTCCTGATCCTTGGCTACGCAGTCATTAAGCTGTGGAATGGCTTTTGGAATTGGCTAATCCCCAGTGAATAAGTTAAAAATGAGCAAGGGGTATCTAGTAAATTAGTGGTTTATCACATTATAGAAATTGAGCGACCGCTTCTGGCACTTTGAAGTTATGCCAATACAATTACATGAATGACCGCTTTGGTGGCGTTGTTGCCAGTCAGACTGATCGACTTATTGGTAAAATTTATCATCAAAAAATACATATTTTCATCTGTTGGGAACGTCCGCTAGCAGGAAACTGTTAACGTCATGTGATTGTTCAGCCATGTCCGCTCTAGATCAAAACATACAAAAACTTTCAGTATAAATTTTCAAATGCTAGCTTCCGCAAAGTGGCCAGCCTGTGTAAAAACTCATGACTCCTTTATAAACTTAAAAATACCTTATAGTTCTACGTTTCTTTATTTTTGGGATAGGTGCGAATTTAACTATAAAAAGATAAGGCTAGAGCCTATATCTTGGCCTTTATGGCGTTCATTAAACCTTCAATACCCATTATGCTCAACATTCGCTTGAAGTTATAAGCCAGAACATGGAGATTCATTTCGGTTCGAACATTTTTAAATCGACGAGTAAGTAAATGTGTCATACCCATCCAACACTTAATCGTACCGAACGGATGTTCAACGGTCTGCTTTCTGATTAGCATCAAGTCTGGCCGTTTTTTCATTAACTTATCCATATTGTCTATTCTGTCTTGATGCTCCCATCGAGATATTTTTCGTGGTGTTGCACTTTTTGTGCATTGTGGCTGCAAGCTACAATGTCGGCAATCTTTGATATGGGCTCGGTAATGCATCAAATATAAATCACGGTCTTTTGTCTTGGTTTTACCTGGCATTAATTGACAGTTGTTGGGACAAATATAAACATCTTTTTCTTTATCATATGTAAATTTCGAACGATTAAATATGCCTTTTTTATCGCTACCTGAGGTATCTCCCTTTGGTGCAAGTGGTGTCATACCCGCATCTTGTGTGTCTTTGATATCTTGCCCGCTGAAGTAGCCCTTATCTGCGATAACCGTTAGGTCTTTTCTTTTTAGAGCCTGTTGAGCTAAAACCGCTGTTGGACAGAGTTGGCCTCGGTCAGTGGTATTGGTCACTTCATGTGCAACGATGATATGATGCTTAGTATCAACAGCACTTTGTATGTTGTAGCTGACCACTCTCGTCATACCTTGTGTTTTCATCAACCTTGAATCTGGATCAGTAGTGGATATTTGTTTTTCTGGATGCGCTTTCACTTCTTTTTCTAGTATTTTTAATTCAGCTAGTTTCTGTTTTAAATTATTAAGGGTTTCTTGCGTTGCCTTGATTGTTTGAGGACTATGTTGCTCTTCATCAGCTCTATCTAGTTTTTCTAAATAGTTGCTAATATGCTTTTCAACACGTTCAATATGAAATGCCATTTTCTTTGGGGTGTAATTGTTATCTTTGTTGTTACTGGCTTTAAATTTACTGCCATCAATGGCAATCTCACCTTCATCAAACATATGAAGTTGTCGGCACAGCTGAACGAATGTACGGCAAACATGCTTAATCCCCTTAGCATTATTTTTTCTAAAATCAGCAATGGTTTTAAAGTCAGGAGCAAGTCGCTCCAGTAGCCACATTAGTTCAATATTTCGATTCGCTTCAATTTCTAATCTTCTAGAGGATTGGACTCGATTAAGATAGCCATAGAGATAGAGCTTTAACATGACAGCAGGGTGGTACTTAGGACGGCCAGTAGATTTGGTAATCACACCTGTGAAACCTAACTCAGCTAAATCCAATGCTTCAATAAACACATCAATGACTCTGACGGTATTTTCAGCATTAACAAAGTCATTGAGAGATTCAGGAAAGAGTGTAGATTGGGAGCGGTTAATACCTTTAATAAAGCCTGACATGACACTTACCAATAAAGATTAACTTACTGATAAGTATAGCAAACGTGTGTTATGTTTGTTGAGAAGGTTAAGACCGATTGATCATAACTATCAGGTAGTTATACGAAAAGGTGATCAAAAGGTTTTCACACAGTCTGTGGCATCAGTTGACTTAAAGAACAACCAGTAGCTATCGTCAGCAAAGCGCACTTTAAAGACCTTTTAAAGCATGATTTTCATGTGGATTTTTGAACTTTTCGAGTGAGAAATGTGCGTGGAGTGGATCATACTATCGTGCCTGCATATAAATTAGTGCTAGTAAAGGATGGTAATAACCAACTTGGTTTGCTTTTATTTTTACTTTTATAGTAATAGTTATGGATAAATTGGCTAGATTAGACAATTCGAGTCCTTATTAATTCCTTTATATCAAATATTGATATAAAGGAATGTTTTTATAAAATTAGTTAGTCTAAGTTTAAAAGTCACCCAACATGCTCGATATTTATTTAATCAATACTGTTTTAAATTATATTTTTAACAGTGATGACAAACCAATTTAATAAACCTAATAATAATATTTCTTTAATATTTTATTAAATCACAACAGATTCATCTTCCTCACAAATATTAAATCAATAATAAACACCATAATAACAGATAATTAAACCTTTATTAATTCAATGAGTTAAAGCAATTACCTAGCCAGTTTTCACTCCGAAAACTTTAGTTAAATCTGTGCTAAGTTTATAGCAGTTCTAATGTTCGTTTCTAATAGGTGGCAACAATGAAATTCTCAAAAAAGCACTTGATAACCTCAATTGATATCAAAAAATATTACTCATCTTTAATCTACAAAAGTAGTTTTGTGATCAAAGTACAGCCAACATATTTTATGTATCAAGAGAGGACTAGGAAACCAAGCTTTATAAAAAGTACTACACAAAACTTCAATAAAAGATTAAGTAAGTAAAATTTGACACTATAACAATTGATAAATTTTCCCTAAATATTTATTGGAAAAATCAAACCTGGAGAAATGTCATGAAATTAATAAGTTATCAAAGAAGCGCAACCAAAGAACATAGCAATAAACCTAACTCTGTTCAAAAACAAAGATCTGCATGTAAATTTTGGGCTATTAAGAATAAACACGAAATAATTACACAATTTTTTGATAATGGGTTTGGAAGTTACTTCAAGCTAGCCCCGTCTTTTAAAGACATTTTAAGGGAAATAGTACGAGGTGATTTTGATTTCGAAGGTGTAGTAGTGCATTCATACTCAAGAATATCTCGAAATTCACTTCATTTAATCAAAGTAAAACATTTACTCAAAGATCATGGTGTTACGTTGTTTTCAGTCACTGAACATTGTCCAATCAGACCTAATATTAAAGAAGAGTAGCATGAGGAGAGATCTCTCTAAAATACAAGTAAATTAAGGTGAGTCTCTGGCGGGACAAATAATTTAATAAGGAGAAGAAAATGAAACATACAAAAAACAGAATAGTTGACTCAAGCAGCCATCTAACAGAGCTGCTTAAACGTTCTTGTTGTAATTCTAATCTGTATATTATTAAGAGTAGGAGTGGAAAATCTAAATATTACATATGCAAAAAGTTACTTAACAAAACGACGATAAAGAATGATAAATAGTAGTTATATTCTGTGATGGGTACAGAAGATTTAAATGCAAAAACAAACTTGGAAGATATATTAAAGCTTTGTAAGGATGAATATATCAATGGTGTGGCCGTTGAACACTGTATTCACCTACATCGAAGTCAGTTCTTACTCTCATAACAAGATGGTGATAAATATGAAAAGCATAGAAATCAAACTTGGAAGCCATAGAGCCGTCATTCGGTTTAAAAAAATTTCATGTAAAGATTTTTCTTTATTGAGGTGGAAACTTATTAAGCAAAATATAAGTGCTATTGATTCAAGTTCAACTACTAAAACATCAGGTAAATCACCTAGCACAGATGACAACGATGAAAGCTAAAAGTAACCATTATATTAACTTGGGGATTCCAACATGACTAATGAACCAAGAGGCTTAAGGGTAGTTCTTTATATAAGGGTTAGTACAAAGACCCAAGTCAAAGAGAATATGTCATTAGAAGACCAACGAAGTTCTTTAATAGAATGGGCAAATGAACATGATCATACAATAGTTAAAATTTTTGAAGATGCTGGTTCATCAGCTTTTAAAGGAAAAAGACGAGAATTCAATTTAATGATCGATGCGATAGACTCTAAGTTAATCGATATAGATTGTATCGCTGTTTATGATGCAACTAGATTTAGCAGAAATGAGGCTAACAGATATAACGCAGAGAACATTTTACAAAAGAACGGTGTGGCGCTGTACTCGTACTTAGACACAATTCCGGAGGATGCTGATGATGCATTTTTAATGAAAGGCGTTAATGGTTTATTTGCTGAAGGATTTAGCAGAAAAAACAGTAAAAAATCAGCAATTAAACTAAATCATGTGGCGATGAGTGGATTCGCAACTGGTGCTCCTCCTCCTTTTGGTCTTCAGACTGTAGATGCTCCAAGTTTTGATGGGAGTAAAAAACGAAAGGTTTATGCTATACAACCAGAGAATTCAATAATAGTAGAACAGATTTATTCTTTGGCATTAAGGGGATTATCTGGATGTCCATATGGCGTAAAAAAAATAGCTAGTTATTTAAATGAAAATAATATTCTAAGGAATGGTAGTAAATGGACTCAAAATTCAGTACACACTATTCTAAGAAATACAGCTTGTTATGGTGAGAGGCAATATGGTATTAACAGAATTAGAAAGGATTTAAATTCAGAAGTTGTAATAATTCCTGTACCAGCGATTATAACAAAAGTTGATTTTGAAGCTGTCCAGAGCCTTTTGAAATCAAAAGCCCCAATGACATCAAGTCCATCAAATAAAGCGATTGAATCTCCCAAACTACTGACAGGTAGCCTTAAATGTGCAAAGTGTGGATGTAACATGATAATCAATACTGGCAAAGGAGGTCGTTATTATTACTATAAATGTCGAGACCAAATTAAACGGTCTATCAATGTATGCAACTGCCCTATTTTACCAAGAGAAAAAATTGAAAAAGCAGTAACGGAAGCACTTATAGGAAAAATATTCACTATAGATTTTATCGAAGAAAATTACGACAAAGTAAAATTAATGCTAACGAAAGAAAGAAGTAACAACTCGTTAGTAAAAGCAAATTTACAACGAAAATGGAATCAAGTAGATAATCAAGTATCTACATTAATGGCTAATATTGCTGATGGACAGGTTCAAATGTCCCAAATGATACGCAGGCACTTAGCGATTTATGAAAAAAAACTTAATTCTATAGAGGTATCTATGGATAAGTTAGATAAAAAATCATCGTTACCATTAATGCGCTTTGGTAAAAAGCATATTGAAAACTTTGTAGATTCATGTGTGAGTGTTTTACTAGGAGGTAATACAGAAGCGACTAAAGCACTAATTCTAGCAACAGTTAAAGATATAAAGGTATATGAAGATAAAGTAGATATTAGAGGTGGTCATTTGCCACTATTAGCAAATGTTGCAAGTAACAAAAATGGGCACTCCAAAGAAGTGCCCACTCTCGTATCAATGTGGCGGTGAGATAGAGATTCGAACTCTACTGTAGGTATTGCACTACAAACCCTATATCTGTTTAACCACTAAACTCGAGTCGAAAAAAAACCGCTTATCTTTCGATTAGCGGTTTTTTAGAATGTGGCGGTGAGATAGAGATTTGAACTCTACTAGATAAAGATATTACGCTACAAACCCAAAATGGTTTGTTATATCAATACCGACTTTAAAAGCAAAAAACCCGTTAATCTTTCGATTAACGGGTTTTTAGAATGTGGCGGTGAGATAGAGATTCGAACTCTACTGTAGGTATTGCGCTACAAACCCTATATCTGTTTAACCACTAAACTCGAGTCGAAAAAAAACCGCTTATCTTTCGATTAGCGGTTT
>MAAB01029653.1_pt1 | contig 32707 bp, 25 predicted proteins | sample 1115991 | NCBI WGS metagenome assembly MAAB01 (sample SAMN04961124, study PRJNA320927) | seawater metagenome | isolation source: sample BD02T18 sea water enriched with oil for 18 days | place: USA:Gulf of Mexico | collected 2013-07-27
CTGATCTTGCTCGCTCATCGTACCACCTAGTAAAATATTTCGTTTAAACAATAGTGGCACAATAACAAGCGATACAGAACTCTTTTAGGCAAAAATCAAGGAGATACCGCTGCACCTCCCTCAGATTAACGAAAAAAAGTTTCCTATAGGAAACTTTTATTTGCTTTTATAAATTTTGCCTGTTATGTTTTATACGTGTTCGAAATTCAAGCAATAGAAAAATCAGGACCAGAAAGACGAAGGTAAATAGTATTTTGATTTATAGGCAATGAGACTCTGTTCGCTAGATACTTATGCTGTTATCCGTATTAAAACGGTTAAGCAATCTATTCAAAATGAGCTTTAATGAATAGTTCAGAAAAGATAAATCGAGTCGCTTTGTATGGTTCATGAAAACAAATAGATAAAAGGTATAGTACCGACAATATTTCTGCTCTTTGTTACGCAATAGCATATTGCATCAAATAAGCACAGATATGACAAATAAATATAAAAATGTCTCAAGGTGGTTTAGCAATAAACGCAGTAGCCTGTATATGAAGACTATCAAACATAATCATTAGGTTACTGAATACACATTCATAACGCTTAACTATTGAGGAATACAACAATGAAAAACACTTACACATCGGGCGAACTCGCGCAATTTTTTTCAAGTGACCTCTCGTCTACCGATGGCGCTGTTCAAATGGCTGTTGATCTTGAAGAAGCACGTCAAAACCAACAAATTGAACTCATTGCTTCAGAAAACATTGTCTCAAAAGCTGTTATGGAAGCCCAAGGCACGGTATTAACAAATAAATACGCTGAAGGTTACCCTGGTCGTCGTTACTATGGTGGTTGTGAGCATGTAGATCTAGTTGAAACATTAGCGATTGATCGCGCTAAACTTATTTTCAAAGCTGAATACGTGAATGTACAACCTCATTCTGGCGCACAAGCTAATGGCGCAGTAATGCTTGCCTTAGTTAAGCCCGGCGATACTATTTTAGGTATGTCACTTGATGCTGGCGGTCACTTAACTCACGGCGCTAGACCTGCCCAGTCAGGTAAATGGTTTAATGCGATTCATTATGGCGTTCGCAAAGATGACATGCGTATCGACTATGATCAAGTACGAGAACTTGCGAAAGAGCATAAACCCAAAATGATCATTGCGGGTGGTTCAGCAATTCCTCGTCAAATCGATTTTGCTAAGTTCCGTGAAATTGCCGATGAAGTTGGCGCACTATTAATGGTTGATATGGCTCACATTGCAGGTTTAGTTGCTGCTGGTGCACATCAAAACCCACTGCCTTTCGCCGATGTTGTTACTACAACAACACATAAAACATTACGCGGCCCTCGTGGTGGCTTAATTTTAACGAACAATACCGATGTCGCTAAGAAAATCAACTCGGCAGTATTCCCTGGTTTGCAAGGCGGTCCACTAATGCATGTTATTGCTGCAAAAGCTGTTGCATTAGGTGAAGTACTTGAACCCTCTTTTGGTGCTTATATAAAGCAAGTATTAAGTAATGCCAGAGTATTAGCTAGCACACTACAACAACGTGGTTGCGACATTGTAACTGATGGCACTGACACGCATTTAATGTTGGTTGATCTACGTCCTAAAGGACTGAAAGGCAATGCGACAGAAGAAAGTTTAGAGCGAGCAGGTATTACCTGTAACAAAAATGGTATTCCGTTCGACTCAGAAAAACCTATGGTTACTTCAGGCATTCGTCTAGGAACGCCCGCAGGTACTAGCCGTGGTTTTGGTAATGAAGAGTTTGAATTAATTGGACAGTGGATTGGTGATGTTCTTGATGGGTTAGTTGCAAACCCTGAAGATAATAGTGCTATAGAAAATGAGGTCTTAGAGAAAGTTCAAGCACTTTGCCTGAAATTCCCACTTTATAGCTAAATCATCGACAACCTTAACGATTATTAAAGGAACGTTATCATGAGCACAGTAGAAAATGATTATCAGTTTGCCCCTAGTCACGAGTGGGTAAAAAATAACAACGACGGTACAGTTACCATCGGTATTTCGAATCATGCACAAGAATTATTAGGCGATGTTGTTTTTATTGAGTTGCCAGAAGAAGGCGATGAAGTAACGGCAGGTGAGCAATTCACACTAGTAGAGTCCGTTAAGGCAGCTTCAGATGTATATGCACCTGTTTCTGGCGAGATAATTGAAGTTAATGAAGCGTTAGAAGATGCACCCGAGTCAATTAACCAATCTGCATTTGTTGAAGGTTGGATAGCTAAAGTGAAACTTTCAGAGCCTGAACAATTAGAAAGTTTACTCAGTTATGAGGCATATAATGCCGGTATCGAAGATTAATTTGATACCAGTACATGCTTAACAATTACTAGACATTACACTGGAGTTTTCATGACTAACAACAATTTATTAGCACAACTGAACGATAATGTAGACTTTATCAGTCGACATAATGGTCCTGACCAAATTCAGCAACAGCATATGTTGAAAGCGCTTGGCTTGGACTCAGTCGAACAAATGATTGATAAAACAGTGCCCGATAATATTCGACTTTTGCAGTCAATGGCATTGGCAAAACCGCAAAGCGAAGTTGAAATGTTGTCAACTCTCAAGGGGATAGCGTCAAAAAATAAGGTAAATCGCAGTTATATTGGACAAGGATATTACGATACGCATGTACCTAACGTTATTTTACGTAATGTCTTTGAAAATCCTGGTTGGTATACCGCTTATACGCCTTATCAACCAGAAATATCACAAGGACGTTTAGAAGCGCTTCTTAATTATCAGCAAATGATTACTGATCTAACCGCAATGGAGTTATCCAATGCGTCCTTGCTTGATGAAGCCACAGCCGCAGCAGAAGCCATGAGCTTGTGTAAGCGTGCCGGTAAAAACAAAAGTAATACCTTCTTTGTCAGTGATGATGTACACCCTCAAACATTAGATGTACTCAACACCCGAGCAAAATACTTTGCTTTTGATCTTGTTGTCGCGCCCTACTCAGAATTAGAAAATCATGATGTGTTTGGTGCCTTACTGCAATACCCAGGCACAACAGGACAAGTACATAACTTAGAAGACATCATAGAAAAAGCTCACAGTAAAAAGACCTTGGTGGCAGTAGCTGCTGATTTACTGGCCTTAACTGTCCTAAAAGCTCCCGGCGAAATGGGAGCAGATGTGGTGATCGGTAGCGCACAACGTTTTGGTGTACCAATGGGTTACGGTGGTCCACACGCTGCTTTCATGGCGACTAAAGAAAAGTATAAACGTACCATCCCTGGTCGAGTCATTGGTGTTTCAATTGACTCAAAGGGTAAACCAGCTTTGCGGATGGCGATGCAAACACGAGAGCAACATATTAGGCGAGAAAAAGCCAATTCGAATATTTGTACCGCACAGGCATTGCTTGCCAATATGGCATCATTTTATGCCGTTTATCATGGTCCACAGGGGCTTAGAAAAATAGGTCGACGCGTCAATCGTTTAGCTTCAGTGCTTGCTGCAGGTATACAAAAAGCAGGAATTGAACTGGCACATAATGATTTCTTTGACACTATTACCCTGCAGACAAATGAACGAACTGATGAGATTTATCAACGCGCACTAGCTGCAGATCTTAATTTACGCTTATTACCAAATCAACTTGGTATCAGTCTAGATGAAACCACTACCTCTGCTGATATTGAAGCATTGTGGTTAGCTATTACTGAACAATCACTAAATGTTGATGATATTGAACAAACCCTTAGTGCTGAATTTTGCAACATACCGACAACGTGCCAGCGTACTAGTGATTATTTAAGCCATCCAGTATTTAACAGTTATCACAGTGAAACGCGCATGTTGCGTTATTTAAAAAGTCTTGAAAACAAAGATTTTTCATTAACTCACGGCATGATACCGCTGGGCTCATGCACAATGAAACTGAATGCCACCGCACAAATGATTCCTGTGACTTGGCCAGAATTTTCACAAATGCACCCTTTTGCACCAAGTGATCAATGTACCGGGTATGAAGCTTTAGCTGAGAGTTTTAGCGACATGCTTATTGAAGTAACCGGCTATGATGCATTTTCATTACAACCGAACTCTGGTGCACAAGGTGAGTACGCGGGGCTTATCGCCATTCAACGTTACCATGCCTCTCGCGGTGAAGATTATCGAAATATCTGCTTAATTCCAAGCTCAGCGCACGGTACTAACCCTGCCAGTGCCTCAATGGTTTCAATGCGTATTGTGCTTGTTAATTGCGATAAAGATGGCAATGTTGACATGGATGACTTGAAGGAAAAAATAAACCTTCACCGTGATCAACTCTCTGCCATGATGATTACATACCCTTCTACCCATGGTGTTTATGAAGAAAGCATCAAAGAGATTTGCGAGCTTGTTCATGAAGGTGGGGGTCAAGTGTACCTTGATGGCGCCAATATGAATGCTCAAGTAGGGTTAACTTCACCAGGTTTTATTGGTGCTGATGTTTCTCATCTGAACCTACATAAAACATTTTGTATCCCGCACGGTGGCGGTGGACCAGGTATGGGCCCCATAGGTGTTAAGTCACACTTAGCACCATTTTTACCAGGCCATAGTGTTACTAACACAGAAGGGGCAGTATCAGCGACAGCGTTAGGTAGTGCTTCTATTTTACCTATTTCTTGGGCTTACATTGCCTTAATGGGCGCCGAAGGACTTAAATCAGCCACTGAGCTCGCTATTTTAAACGCGAACTACATTATGGAAAAACTTAGCCCGCATTACCCTGTTCTATTTAGAGGTGATCAGGGACGTGTTGCTCATGAATGTATTATCGATATCAGACCACTAAAAGAATCATCTGGTATCAGTGAAGAAGATGTCGCTAAACGGTTAATGGATTTTGGTTTTCATGCGCCAACCATGTCATTTCCTGTTGCTGGCACCTTGATGATTGAACCTACCGAAAGTGAGTCGTTAGAAGAGTTAGATAAGTTTATTGATGCACTCATTACTATTCGTCATGAGATAGCAAAAGTTGAAGATGGTACTTGGTCACTTGCCGACAACCCATTAGTGAATGCACCTCATACATTAAATGATCTAACGGACAGTGATTGGCCTCGTGCTTATTCACGCTTAACCGCTTGTTATCCGAGTAGTTGTCCAAGCCAAGCTAAATTTTGGCCAACCACTAATCGTATAGACAATGTATACGGAGATCGTAACCTAATTTGTAGCTGTCCTCCGATTGAGAGCTACCAATCAAATGATACATAAGTATCTATAACAAACTAGCGTCTAACTTATGAAATAAAATTATTCGCTTAAAAAAAATAACTACAACAACATGAATACGGGGAAAACCATGAACAATTTTAAATTTAAAAAATCATTAATTACTTTAGCTCTTGTTTTACCAGCCTTTGCTTCTTATGCCGAAACGTCTGAAGAAAGCTTAAAAAAACAGCTTACTGAAATTCAAACGCGTTTAGCACAATTAGAAGAGTCTAAAAAACCAGCGGCTACTTCAGATAATACTGCTATTAACTTTTACGGCTCTTTACGTCCTACTTTTGGTTTAACAAGTAGTGACTCTAAAGATAGCTGGGATGTTGGTGATGCATTATCACGTATCGGTATCGCTGCAGAGCATAAGTTAAGCAATGGCATGACTGGTTTTGCTAAAGGTGAGTTTAAAGTTCAAATACAAGGTGACGCTCACTTTGGCGATGCACGTAAAGCATATGTTGGGATAAAAGGCGATTTTGGTCGTGTTGCCATCGGTAAACAAGATACCACTCAATACGCCATCATCGGTGACCCAGTAGATATTTTTAACCGCGCATCAACACCACTTGCATATGATGACGCTAGCCCATTCCGTCAACAAGAAATGGTTAGCTACAGAAAGAGTTTTGGTAACTTAGAGTTTCGCATTGAAGGTCAATTTAAAGGCGAAACTGATGTTGAAGGTAGTGATTTAGTTAACGGTGGTTTTAAATATACTGGCGATAGCTTTACCGTAGCTGCTGCTTACTTAACTAAAGATCTTGCTGGTACTGACGAAAATACCGTGGGTATATCAGGTTCAAAATCATTTGGTGATTTATATATCGCTGCGGCTTATCAAGATATCGACCGTGGTGGTAATGGCCAAGATAGAACAACTATTGATATTGCTGGCGCATATAAAATCAATAATACCTACAAAGTTAAAATGGGCTACTCTGTATTTTCAGACGATTTAATGCCTGTAGACAGTACTGAAATCACTCGTATCAATGCCACAGTTGAATGGCACGGTAGCCCAGATTTCTACTTATTTGCTGAAGTTCAAAACAACAACTATGAAGATGAAATTGAAGGTAGCAGAGAAGACAACAATCAATTTACCGTTGGTATGCGTTACAACTTTGATTACAGCTTCTAAGTTAGTTTAAGCAGCTTTATGCTATAACTTTATAATTAGCTAGGCTATTAAATACCTCTGTTTTAATAGGCTAGTTAACTAATAAAGGTCTGTCATAAAAAAAGTCATTGTTAAGTTACATTAACAATGACTTTTTTTATACTTATCATGGGTAGGAGATACTACCTCTTACGGTGAGCTCTGCCGAACAGCTTAATCTATTGCTAACAATTCAACATCAAAAATTAATAATGAACCTGGTCCAATCTTACCTGCGGCGCTATCACCATAAGCTAAATTTGATGGAATATAAAAACGTGTTTTTTCACCAACAACCATCAATTGAACACCTTCAGTCCAGCCTTTGATAACTTGATTCAAGCCAAATCCAATGGGTTTACCTCTATCTACAGAGCTATCAAAAACAGTGCCATCAAGTAAAGTCCCGTGGTAATGCACTGTAACTTTCGAAGAAGCACTCGGATGCTCAGCGCCACTGCCCTCAGTTAACACTTTATATTGTAAACCAGAAGCTGTTTCTAAAACCCCTTCTTCACTCTTATTCGCAACAAGAAATTCACTTCCTAATAATGCATTTAATTCGGCCGCCTTTTTGTTGCTATTTTGTCGCATGAAGGAGAACACAACAATACCAACAACGATTGCCAATAATATAAATTTACTCATTTAATAACACCTTTATTACTCCTTTATTAACTCCTTTATAGAGTCACTTATGTAAGATGCATGCTACTGAATTCTTCGCTAATTTACTAGTTCAAAGGCAAACAAGTTTCCTTATTAACTTGTTTGCCTTTCTATTGATTAAGGTCAACCTTAGTAGTTTGCTTAATACTGCAAGATACCCTAAATTAATGGGCTTAAATATAAGGTTTTAATGGATTAAAAAAGATGAAGTATATAGTGATTACACTGATGGCAACGTTATTATTCAGTTGTAGTAGCCCCCCTAATGTTCCCACAATAGATGACCCTAATCTTGAGTTAATAAGTATCAAAAAACAATATGCTGATGAATTGGCCAATATTCATGTGGGTGATTACATCGATTATGTTGCAACGCAATTTCCAGAGATGATCGTCGCTTCAGACAATATGAAGAACACGATTTATGAATTTTCTTATCAGCAGCATTATTTACTGGCCGAAAATAATAATGACAATAAAGCAAAAACCTATACTCAAACGTTGCGCTTTTATTTTATCAATCAAAAACTTGTACACTGGGAGGTAAAATAGTAGAAAAGTTATCGCCATAAACAGCAGGTATTAACTTGGCTATTTATGACGAAATTGTGGCTTAGCAGTTTCACTTAATTAATATTGATATTGCTCAGCAGCGGCTAATAATTTTTTAGCCGTCAACTTACTGTTGGCGCAGTCATTAATATCTTTTTTATTAAATACCAATATTTGATCTTTGAAACCACGACTGCGTTGTTTGCCTGCACCTTTAATGATGAAACTAACGTATTCTTTATTGGGGACTTCTCTAAGACCATTGCCGTATAGGCATAATGATTCAACTAACGCATAATTAAGCGCCAAGAAATGTTCTTTTCGTGCTTTGCTCTGTGCTATTTTTTGCGTTTCTCGCTGCTTATTTAATTTAGTCACTTTTTGCTCAAGCTTAATTTTATTTTTATTTAGCACTACCCGGTCTAGTTCTAACTTTTTAAGCTCTTTTGTTAATTCCTCTTTAGCCTTTTTCTCAGCATGCTGTAATTGATACTCAAGATCTTTACGTTGTCGGTCAATGTCACGCATTTCGTAAGCAATTTCTCGTTGTTCACTCCGAAGCTCTCGTGCCCCTTCTCGTTGTTGCTCAAAAACTTCAATGACTCGTTCAATTTCATTTTCATGTTGTTCAAAATCAAAATCAACAACCAAATCATCCTCATTTGAAATAATAACTCTTTCAACTTCACTCAATGGTGCTAAAGCGTCTAATTCGGCTAAAGGATCTAAAGCAGCTATTGGATCCAATGGCCTCACTGTTTGAAAAAACTGGCGATGTGAAGATCCTCGATGAGCTGACTTGATAGTAAAAATAGCCCCCTGGCCTCGCAAGTAAACACTTTCAATTGAACGAATTAATGATTGATTAGCATGTTGAGTCGATTTAGCCGATGACAAGATAATGTCATTCATAATCGTTAATTGCTTGTGCAAATTATCATAATTTTTTTCAGCGCTATGAGCGCTCAAAGCAATGAATAATGCAGTGCTTAGAGCTGCAACTTTTACTGTTAGGTTTGCGACATTGCTTCGAAATTTTGACGCGGAAAAAACTCTTGCTGATGTTTTCATAAATTGCCTCTCTATAAATAGTACTGATATCTGTTTATATGCCTTAGTTGGCCAAAGATAACCTAGTGCTAAGGAATGATAACTTTATAAATCAAACCTTTATCCCAATGACACTACAATGTGCGGGTTTCAAGTTACCTAACCTTTTGTTTTCACTGGTGTAGTTAAGTTATTATTGACCTTGCTATTTTGTTCTAGAGCAATATTTTTAAAACTAATTTCTCGCTCAAGTTGCTGGAATTTAATTTTTTGTACTAATTGCTCGTCTTGTCGCTGCGCATTAAAAAAGCTGATGAAGTCACTCATGTCTTCTTTACGCTCTTTTCTCGACGCGCCAATCACATAACTAGCCAAGGCAAGATTATTGCTTTGTTGCTGCTCACTGATATCGGCGCGGTAATTAGCTAAAATAACTTGTTGCTCAGCGGCAAATTCACGTAACTTTAAATTTACGAGTTTTTCAATATCACTATTGTCTTTACCTGCTAAGGTACTGGTTAATTGAGCCGCAACTTTTTGTTGCACTTCTTGGTCAATCATTGCTGTTACTTGCTTATCAAATGTTTGTTGATCAAAGCTTTTATCCTGCATAAAAGTCATGACTATGGTAATAGCAAATGCTGAACAAGCCATTGATAATGAAGGTACCCCTAACCACATTCCCCAATTAATTGATTGAGATCTCGTTTTATTACTTCCCGTTTCAAAATACTGTTCAAAAGCTTGCTCTCTATGCCAGTCGGGCACTTCTTGCTCAACTTCAACACTGACTTGATGAGCAATATTTTCACAAAATGATGCTCGTTCGTCTTCACTCATTTGAGCCTCTATTGGTTTTGACCTAGACATACTCTACCTCTACTTTGCTGATAGGATCCTCGACTAATTGCAGCTTTAATTTATCGAGTGCGCTATAAAGTTGTGATTTTGCCGTATTGGTAGAAATACCTAACTGCTGACTAATATCTTCGAAGGTACATTCTTGAAAAAACTTTAACTCAACGACTAATTTCTGTTTGACTGGTAAATGCTGCATAGCCTCTAACAAAGCACTACTTTGTTGCTGAATTTGTATACTCCTTTCTAAACATACTGACTCTACATCTTCTTGTTCGGGTACGTCATCTAGTGACTGCATCGGCCTTTTTCGGCGATAAAATTCAAGACAGCGATAATGCGCAATTTTAAATAGCCAATTTTTAAAAGGACATTCACCGCGAAATTTAGATAAATTTCGAAATAATGCGATAAAAATATCTTGCATCAAATCCATAGCATCCGTCGGATTATTCACCATACGTAAAGCGTAGTTATAAAGGTTTTTCTCATAACGTTTTACCAATGTTAGCCATGCAGACTTTTTACCTTTTAGCGCTTGCGCTATGAGCGTTTCATCGCTTCTTTCAAACACAAAGGCTCCTATTTATCGTTATTATTAGCATTTTGATCATGTCATCATCGTCAACATAAACTTCATTCTTACTTAGGTATAACTATAAAGTAGTGTTGGTAAGCAAAATAGTTTGAAAAAAGTTAAATTATTTTTTCATCATCTTTATTGGACATATAAATTTATTATCTCACGTAGCGATAACATAAAGCTTTACACATAAAAAAGCCCTTTACAGTAATAAGCTGTGAAGGGCTTCATAATTATCTGTTAGCAATGACAGTCATCGCATTGGCAAATTACAACTTCATCACCACCCGGCCATTAATCTCACCATTTAACATTTCATCAAAAATATCATTGATATCTTCAAGGGACTTTTCAATTGTAATGGCTTTTACTTTTCCGCGGGCTGCAAAGTCTAAACATTCGACTAAATCTTTGCGTGTGCCCACAATAGAGCCAACAACACTCACGCCATTAAGCACAGTATCAAAAATGGGTAACGGCATATCTTCCGGGGGTAAGCCGACTAAAACACACTTACCACCACGACGAATCACTTTATAGCTTTGCTCAAAACCACTTTTACTCACCGCTGTACAAATACTGGCATGAACGCCACCCGTTTCAGCGAGAACCTTGGCTACAACATCATCCTGTTTAAAATCTAAACAAAGTGAAGCACCCAGCTTTTTAGCAAGCGCTAACTTAGCTGCCCCAGTATCAACTGCTATAACATTTAACCCCATGGCAACAGCATATTGCACAGCTAAATGTCCCAAACCGCCGATACCGAAAATAGCGACCCACTCGCCAGGTTTTGCGCTAGAAACTTTAAGTGCTTTATAGGTAGTAACGCCTGCACAAAATAGGGGCGCTGCGTCTATATAATCAATAGCATCAGGAATTTTTACCACATAATTACCATCGGCTTTGCAATATTCAGCGTAGCTGCCATCAACTGAATAACCAGCATTTTGTTGTGATAAACACAGGTTTTCATCACCCGTTAAGCAGTAATCACAATAACCACATGCGCTATAAAGCCAAGGAATTCCTACGCGATCACCTACTTTACAATGTCTTACCTGATCGCCAATTTCAACTATCTCTCCAACACCTTCATGGCCAGGTACTAAGGGCATTTTAGGCTTTACCGGCCAATCGCCATGACATGCATGTAAATCGGTATGACAGACCCCACAAGCATGGATTTTAACTAATACTTCTTGGCTAGAAATCGTCGGTTTATCGAGTTGGGTAATTTCAAGTTTACCTTTAAACTCATGGTTAACTGCAGCTTTCATCGTCGAACTCCTTTTTCAGTAATGATGGGATTTAGCTTCTAATTCATTGTAAAACTCTTACTCAATATGACAAGGATACAGATCAATAAAAGCGCGTGAAAATGCGTTATTAGATTATTCAAAATATATAGTTTTTTTCGATAGAGAGTGGGGTTTAACTATTGAAGTTAACGCACCATTAAGGATTTAGAGATGAGGTTGTTAAAGTAGCCATCCGTGGCTTAAATATATTCCCAAAATAAAGGAGATTGGGGATATAACAGAGTATTTTATAATGCCAGTCTTTTTAACAAAGTTACTGGCATAAAACGGCCAGGTACAGGCTTAGAAATAATAGCCGATATTGATATTTAATCGCTTATTCCAGTCATCAGCATTGCCTACAAAAGTACCACCAAGAAATGGCTGGTTTTTAGCAATAACAAAGTCAACATAAGCGTAGACACCACCAGCACTAATTGCAACGCCCGTTGCATTCATTGTAGTATCGTCTAACCCAGCTGACTTATCGGTCACTAAGTTATAATCGTTGTAGTAAGTCAGGTTAGTGATAGGTCCAAGCGACACTGATTGACTGTAAGACAGGTTAAGGTTATACGCCGTAGCTTCTGTTGGAATTGTGTCATAGAATGCCCAAGCGCCTACAGCAACGGCATCAGAGCCGTTATCTAGGTCATATTCATACTCAGAAGCTTGGAACATAATACCAAAGTTATCAATGTTGCTTTTTACGTGAAAAGCGTATGCTGTGTGGTCGCCTACAGAGCCGACACCTGAGCCACCTTCAAGATCACCTGATAATAATGAGACCCCCACTTCTGTATTAGAGAAGAAATTATACGTGTATCTCAAGTTTATGGTATTACTTTCACCCATTTCTTGCGCCGGAGCACTGTAAATACCTTCGCCACCAGCAAAATCACGGATGCCAACTACATCATAAGAATAACGATGAGTTTTGTCACCTGAATAACCATCAACACCACCTTTTTCATCATTTAGGAAGTAAGCAATACGAATATCATGTTTGTCATACTTACCGGTAAATGATAAACCTGCGTCGTAGTCATCTTCTAAACCAGCATAGTAACCAGAGCTAAAGAAGAAGTTATTAGAGTTATAGTTTAAGTTACCAAAAGGCACTTGCGTAATACCCACTTTCCCTTCCCAGTTATCATTGAATTGATAGGCTACATCGGCATGGTGAAGAACATCCATGTATTGATACCAGCGATATTGAGCTGACAATTTAACATCACCAATACTACCGTTTACATCTAAACGAAAGACATCAAAATCAAAATCTCCACCACGATCTTTATTGTCATCATCATAATCTTCGTAGCTATATTGAAAACGTACGGCACCACCAATTTTAATCTTGGGCGTTAAATCTGTTGTGTTTTTTGTATTGGTATTAACTTCTTTTTTTAGCTCAGCCACTTGCTTCTCAAGTTGCTCTAGTCGCTCAATTTTATCACTTTCTGTGGCCGCAAAGGCTGTTGTTTAGCTTGCTAACAATAACCCAAGCATTGGGATGGATGTTTTCATTAGTTATTCTCCAAAAGATAATTCACATTTGTTTTTATATTTTTATTTTTATTTCTTAGAACATATTCAGCATGCTTAGCAGCGTAAAACTGTTTCAATATATTCTTGTTAACCTCGAAAATAATACTAAGGAGATATCAACTAACATTGAAGTCAATTAGCTTAATCACTCAATAAGAGAATCTTATAACGGATAAAGCATTGAATTTAAACAATAGACTATCTCTTTGTTATTATGACTTATTTTTACAAATAAGTTACAATTAGCCAATAATAAAGATAAGTAATATGGAAAAAATTAAGCTAAAAAAAGCATTTTTGCAGCTCTATTCAATCCATATATCTTCTAATAACGGCAGCAAAGTAGCCAGCATAAGATGCTTTAAATTGGTTTAATAATTCAGAGGAATAGAAAGCTAATTAGTCGATTTAAAATACTTATCAAGCAGTAATATGTTTTCATTAGACGACAGAGAAGTAATCATGAATACTGGATAGATCTGCTAAAGAGTACAGTCTTAAAAAACTCTCTTTTCAAATGTTTACCAGCAAATATACATACCTCAATCATGTTAAATAAAAATATGTACTCGATAAAGTATCGCCATGTTCATTGACCCCTCAGTGCTAATAGTGGCATTAATTGCTGTTGTAGCAGGATCTGCACTGCAAAGCATGTCTGGCTTCGGATTAGCCGTCATCGCCTCCCCTGTCTTGGTCATCATTAACCCTAATTTTTTGCCTGGACCTATACTGGCATTAGGCTGTCTTTTGTCCTTACTAAACTGTATTCGTTATCGCCAGCAGTTACATTTTGGCAATATAAAACTAGCGCTGCTAGCACGCCTTCCTGGTTCGATACTGGGCATTTTATTGTTAGCAATATTACCGCCAGCTTTCTTTGCTGTAGGTTTCTCCCTGTTGATCATAACTTCTGTACTACTGACTTATCAACGGCTCGATATTCATCATGGTAAGAAAAACTTAGTGATAGCAGGTTTTTTTTCAGGACTCATGGGCACCACTACATCCGTAGGTGGTCCACCCATTGCGCTGGTTTACCAAAATAGTAACCTAAGCACGCTAAGAGCAGAGCTTGGACTTTTTTTTCTGATTGGTACACTGGTATCTCTGGCAATGTTATTCGTTTCAGGTAATATAAATTATGCTCACGTGCAACTGACCTTACCTTTGGTGCCCGCAATATTTGTCGGTTTTGGCATATCATTTTATTTGGATAAATATCTAGGTCAACGTTATTTAAAACCAATAATTGCTGCAATTTCGCTAACGTCTTGTGGCATTATCTTACTAAAAGCTTTCTTTTACTAACACGTGAAGTGCCAATGTTTTTCAACAGGATTACTTTGAAAACAGTAATTCTGCTTCCATTGAATAACTCAAACCCTGTGCTTTAATGCTAATGATTAGTGACTCAATATTATAATCTTAAGACTCTATTACGTAGGTAATGAGGTACAGTGATTCCTGAGACTATGCTCTGGCATCATCCATCGGCAGTCATTGCTCATCATTTCTTTTGATTGATTACTTATTTCATCTAGTGCCAAGAGACCTCCTAATAGTTTAATGCATAGGCATTACCGCTAATGGTAGAAAGTACTGTAGTTGAAACTAAAAAGAATGGTCAATCAAGCTAACGTAAACCGGCGCAAAACATAAATTATGTTTATGGAACTTCAGCTTACGACTTTTTCTGTATATGAATCTTCTTTTTACTTTGATTGCTTTTTTAAAAGAGATTAAGGAGGACATGGTTATTCTATGAATAAAAAACCGGCAAGTTGCCGGTTTTTTTGTTGAATCTACCTACGATTAAAGAGACTCATCGCACGATTACTAAGAAGACTTATTGTGGTACTGCCGCATAAGCAACAACTTCACACAACATTTCTTCACGCGCCAAACCAGCAACAATCATGGCGGCTCTATTAGGGTATGGCGCTTGAAAATATTCAGCGTACACTTTATTAAATACTGGCAATTGATCACGAGCAGTAACATAAATCAGAACTTGTGTAACATCATCCATTGTCAATTCAGCCGCTTCAATGGTGTGCTTAAAGTTTTCCATTGTTTGGCGTGCCTGCGCTTCAATACCACCTTCAACTACTTGGCCCTCTGCATTAATTGGGATCTGTGCAGTGGATAAGGTATTGTTAGCAATAATTGCCCATTCTAATGGTGCTTTCGAAGCAAATAATTCAGTTTTTACAGGTGTTTTCATAATATTTTCTCTAGGGTAAAAGTAATCAAAAAAATTTAATTGAAATTGAATCTGAGGGTTTAATCACCTACCAAGCACCATTTATGTATACTGTGCTTAGTAGATGTAGGGATGACTTAAAGTCCTTGCTCATCAGCCATCTTGCGAGCAATCTGCGGTGCGTTCCATAAGGATGGTAATAAGACTAAAGACACAGGCACGGCCGTCACAACAATAAAGGATTGCAGTGCCGATATTCCCCCTGAGCCAATCGAGATAAGTACTGCAGCCATAACACCCATCATAATGCCCCAGAACACGCGTAAAGAGCTCTGCGGAGAATCAGTACCAGTCATGACCATTGACACTGAGAATGTCATTGAGTCACCCGTTGTTGCAACAAAGATAGTCGTTAATATTAAGAACAAAAACGAGATTATCCAGCCATATGGCAACTGATCTGTAATAGCTAATAATGCTGCTGGTAAATTAAAACCAGTAAAAGGTTCTGAAATAACACCCGGTGTCGCTAACTCGAAAGCTAAACCACTACCACCGACAATAGTGAACCAGAAGCAGGTGATAACTGGTGCAACAACTGAAATAGTTAAAATCATCTCACGAATAGTACGGCCACGAGAAATACGCGCAACAAACATAGCCATTAATGGGCCATAACCTAAGAACCATCCCCAAAAGAAGACTGTCCACCAATCAAGCCATGCAGTATTGGCACGGTATGTCGCCATCGGAATAAAGTTATTTAGGTAAAGACCAAAAGAGTGTAAGTAACTATCAAAGATAAATGCTGTTGGACCAAAAAGTAAAATAAATATCATCAAGAAAATAGCTAAAACAATATTGATACTACTTAACAGTTGGATACCTTTAGTAACACCACTTACCGCTGATAGGGTATAGATACAAATAAGACCAACTAATATAGCTACTTGAGTAGAGTAGGTATCAGGAATACCAAATAATTTTTCTAAGCCAAAACTGACCTGTAAACCAAGAAATCCAATCGGGCCTACAGTACCGGCAACTACCGCCAGTACACAACATGCATCAACGATAGTACCAAATGTCCCCTTCATCACTTTGTCGCCAAAAACGGGATACAATAAAGTACGTGGTTTTAAAGGTAGTCCTTTATCATAATGTAAATGCATAAGCACGACACCAGTCAAACTACCCAGAATAGCCCAAGCTAAAAATCCCCAATGCATAAAGCTTTGCGCTAACGCATTATAAGCAGCCTCGGTTGTGCCTGTTTCACCGCCAAAGTAAGGCGATGGAGAAGTAAAATGTGCCATCGGCTCAGCTGCAGCCCAAAATACACCACCACCGGCAAGTAAGGTACACATGATGATGGAGATCCATTTAAAGGTCGACATTTCTGGCACCTTTAATCCACCCAATACTACACCACCAGTACGACTTATCGCCATAAAAATGCCAATAATAAAAGTTAGCAGCAGGAGTACTTGCCAGTACGCACCAAACATTTTAGTCGATGCTGCAAAAGTAGAATTAACCCAGCCAGACACCATGTTGATATCATACAGTGCTAAGATACAAAATAGCACTAGTGCGCCACCACTGATCAAAAATACGGGTATATCTACCCCTTCTAGGAATTTGATTTTCGGCATTTGAGCCTCACTCTCTTCCGAAATAGCTTTAGAAGTATTCATTATTATAGTCTCCTGATAGATCTCTTATCGTTATAATTTATATGTCACTATCTCTATATTGATTTCATACCAAACAGATTAACGTTACTGCTCGATTGCATATAATTAATCAACCTGCTTGGTATTACTCAATACAAACTAGTGTCTTTACACTTGTGGCTTTAACCCTTCATCGAGTAAGTTCAGCCAGTTCATGCCCATGACTTTGGCGATATCTTCCGCCCTAAAGCCTCGGTTTTGTAAACCTTTTGTAATATTTGGAAAATCACGGCTATCACGAAACCAAGATAACGGACGAGGCCAATCAGCATTCGCTTTTGAGCCTTCTCCATAATCCATTTCCTTTGACCAACGTCCATTACGCATCCATTCAAGTACAGATAAGGGCTGTTCTTGACACAAATCTGTACCGATACCAATATGATCAATTCCCATTAAATCAGCGGTATTTGCCACCATGTCGCAAAAATCATCCAAGCTACAATCAGGGCCATTTTTAAGATGAAATGGGTAAAGACTAAAGCCTAATAACCCACCTGATTCTCCCAATGCTTTTAGCACTGTGTCTGACTTATTGCGCTTGGCCTGATGAAAACTATTCGGGTTGGCATGTGAGATCACGATAGGACGTTCAGAGATATCAATTGCTTCTAACGTACTGCGTTCTGCACTGTGGCTCATATCTACCACCATACCTACACGGTTCATTTCCTTGATCACTTGTTTACCAAAGCGAGTAACCCCACTGTCTTCTGCCTCATAACAACCACAAGCCAATAAACTTTGATTGTTATAAGTAAGCTGCATAATCATCAAATTGAGCTCACGCATGATCTCAACCATGCCGATATCATCTTCAATGGGAGAGCAATTTTGCGCGCCAAACATGATGCCAACCTTGCCTAGTTTTTTAGCGAGACGGATATCCGACGCGCTTTTCACTGGCATGATCAAATCATGATGGAGCTCAAACTGGCGATTCCATTCACCTATTCGCAATAATGTTTCTCTAATTTGTTCGTGGTAAACAACAGTGACATGCACCATTGTTACACCACCTTCTTTAAGCTGTTGAAAAATAGCCCGGTTCCAATTTGAGTACTGCAGGCCGTCAATGACAATAAGATCGTTATGCATAGTGACTACTCGATTTATGAACGGATATAAGTGGTTTTTACGATGGTGTAGAATTCTTTTGCGTAACTCCCCATCTCACGTGAACCAAAACTAGAATCTTTACGGCCACCAAAAGGTACGTGATAATCAGTACCCGCTGTTGGTAAATTAACCATGGCGCAACCCGTTTGAGCATTGCGCTTGAAGTGCGTTGCCGCTTTTAGCGATTGTGTACAAATACCGCCCACTAAACCGTAATTAGTGTCATTTAGTGTGGCTAAAGCTTCGTCATAATCTTTCACTTTAATCACACAGGCGATAGGTGCAAAAGCTTCTTCACGGTTAATGGTCATCGCATTAGTTGTTTCAGTAAATAAAGCTGGCGTTAGGTAATAACCTTCGGTTTCTTCGGTAATAACATCACCACCACTGACTAACTTGCCGCCTTCATTTTTGGCAATTTCAAGGTAGTTAAGGTTTTGTTTCATTTGTCGAGCATCAGCAACCGCGCCAATGTGAACACCTTCACGTAATGGATGACCAACAACAAGTTGCTTCATTCTCGCCACAACAGCATCAACAAAACGATCATGAATACCTTCGGTCACAATTAAACGTGATGACGCGGTACATTTTTGTCCTGTTCCAAAGAAAGCACCACCAACAGCACACTCAACAGCGTTATCTAAATCAGCATCATCAAGCACGATTAGCGCATTTTTACTGCCCATTTCTAATTGACATTTTACTAAATTCGCAGCTGTCGCTATTGCCACTTTGCGACCTGTTTCTAATGAACCAGTAAAGGTTAGTGCGTTAATCTTTTTAGAATTAATTAACAAGTCACCTACTTCAGCACCAGGACCCATAACTAGGTTAAAGGTACCCGCAGGCAAACCTTGGCGAGAGATAATTTCAGTTAATGCCCAAGCGCTGGCAGGTACTTGGTTTGCTGGTTTTAAAACAACAGCATTACCAAACGCCAATGCTGGTGCAATTTTCCAAGCTGCAGTGGCTGTTGGGAAGTTCCACGGCGTAATAATACCGACAACACCAACTGGCTCTCTGCGCGTTTCAATCTCAATACTAGGACGAACTGAATCGGCAGTTTCACCCATTTGACGCAAGACTTCAGCAGCATAATAATGAAAAAATTGGCCTGAACGGTAAATCTCGCCAGCACCTTCAGGTAAAGTTTTACCTTCTTCTCGAGCTAATAATTTGCCCAATTCGTCTTTGCGCGCAATCAGTTCATCACCAATGGCCATTAATACTGAGTAGCGTTGTTCTAAGCCACTTTCTTGCCATTCAAGTTGGCCTTTAGTCGCTGCGTCTAGCGCCGATTCTGCTTGTTCTTGGTTCGCTTGGGCATAGTGACCAATAACATCGCTGGTATCAGCTGGACTGATATTAGCAAGTGAACTTGCCCCTTCTACCCATTCACCGTTGATGTAATTGCAAAAAATTGATTCAGACATAAATACCTCCATTAAATAATTGAATCCATTATAGGTAGTATGTTTTAATAATAAAAATTAATAAAAAATATCTACTGATAAGGATTCCTTATGTCACTACCTGAATTTAAAATTGCTCAGTTACGTCACTTCGTTTGGGTAGCGGAATTAAAGGGGTTTCATAGCGCTGCAGAAAAAGCGTGTCGTACTCAGCCGGCCATCTCTCTATCTATTCGAGATTTAGAAAATAAACTAGGCACGGTATTGTTTGAAAAAAGGAATTCAAAGACTTCAAATACAGAGTTAACGCCATTTGGTCGTTATTTTCTTCCTAAAGCCAAAGAGCTTATCGCTCATCATGACAATGTTGCTCAAGATATGGCTTTGATGAGTGAACATAAAACCGGACATTTACGCCTAGCCTCAGTTCCTTCCATTGCCTGCAGGATGTTACCTGAACTGTTATCAAAATTTATTGCTGATGTGCCAGAACTTCACATCAGTTTTTACGATGATAACTCTGAGGCAGTATTAAGAAAGGTTGAAAAACAACAAGTAGATATTGGTATTGCCAGTTTGCCTCACGGCCATGAACATGCTGACATCACCTTTATTCCAGTTTGGGAAGATCAGCTGGGCGTGGTGTGTCGTGAAGACCACCCCTTTGCTGAGGCTACTGAACTGCATTGGAAAGAGCTACGAAAACAGCGATTGATTCGAAATGGTACTTCTCGTTTGCTTGAAGATACAGAAGCTGAACCATTATTAAGTGACTCGCAATTCCTCATCTCTAATATGCTGTCATTAATTGCAATGTTAGAAGAGGGCCTTGGTATCACCACATTACCGTGGTTCGCCTTCCCAAAAAATAATAGCAAACTTCGCTTTATTCCACTGACATCCCCAAAAATTGTTCGCCATATTGGAATCGTTCAACTCAAGAACAAAGCGTTATCTCCAGCAGCTGAGGCATTGGCAGAATTCATTTTAACTGAAACTGCTAAAAATAAAGCTATTGGCGTGAAAGCAGAGTAAATGAAAAGGAATTGAAGCGAGGATTTAATAAGGAGAAATACGGCACAACAGTCAAAAAACACCACGTTGACTATCGGTAATAACTAAGAAATAAATAACGGTAATTTACAGAAAATAGCTCGAGCCTATCAACATTCAAAGCAAGGATGCCTTTGAGTTGTTCTTTTCTCTACTAAGTTCAATTCGAGATTAATCACATTTCCCAACAATCAAACCTCTCTCGGTTAAAACAGATAGACATTCACGAAACTTTACATTTGCAAACGTGCAACTCTCAAAATTACTGCTACATTATAGTTTTAGCAGTACTTCTGTTATCAGTAATAGTATTATTTAAGGGACTATCAAATGACTATTAAAGTTCGATTAACGGCAATTTTAATTGTAATGATTATATTACTTGCTACAGCAATAACTTCACAAAAAATTGCCACAAACAAAAATAAACATCAAACCCTAAGTAGCGATACTCGTTATCTTTCCTATTTAATAGCAGATGAATTTAGACAAAGCTCGATAGACTTAACCCGCCTTTGCCGTCTGTTTGTCGCTACTGGTGAACAAAAATATTGGGATGCTTATTGGCACATTGTTAACTGGCGTAATGGCAAGGTTGAGCGTCCTCATAATGTTGATAAGAATTTATATCCAGATCAGCGCATCAAACAAAGTACCATCATGAAAGAATTAAATTTCTCCGATAATGAATTTTCTTTATTACAAAAAGCTAATAGTTACTCTAACACCCTGATTGCTACAGAAGAGCAAGCAATGCAAACCATTAAAAACGGCAAAGTTGCGCAAGGTCCGTTCCAAAAACACCCCAATGAAAGTATCAATGATTTTGCTTTACGTTTAGTTTTCAGTGATGCATACCAGCAAGATGTCAAAAAAATAATGACACCTGTAAACCAGTTTTTTAATGATTTAGATAAGCGTACCGCAGATGATTTACTGCGTTCACAGCACGAGGCAGATTTTTGGTTGAGTAATAGCTTAATCGTGCAAGTAATTGTCGCCATAATATTACTTTCACTGATGTTTTTTATGAAGATCACCCTATTTAAACCATTAGAGCATGTCATTAATGCCATGAATAATATAGGTGGCGGAGATGGAGATTTGAGTCAACGTTTACATGAGCACGGACAAGATGAATTATCTTCTCTCGGCAAAGGTTTTAATCTATTTGCTAGCTATATTCAAACAGTCGTAATTGAACTACGTAGTTCAATAGGTGAAATTTCTAGCTCATCTGCACAATTAAACACAACGGCCAATTTAACCGAACAGTCTGTTACCGAGCAAAAAGTTGGCATTGAACAGGTACTTATTGCTATAGAAGAAATGATTCCTGCGGTTCAGGAAGTTTCCGTTAATGCTTCGCAAGGGCTCGAACAAGTAAAGCTTTCTGATGAAGCAGCAAAAAAAGGCTTACAAGTGGTTGATGAAGCAAATAATAATATCAACTTATTAGAAGTAGATATTGATAATGCATCAGGAGTAATCAATAAACTTGCACAAGATACTAACAATATTGGCTCAGTATTAGATGTTATCCGTGGCATCGCCGAGCAAACCAACTTATTGGCCTTAAATGCTGCCATTGAAGCAGCGCGTGCCGGCGAGCAAGGACGAGGTTTTGCTGTGGTAGCTGATGAAGTTAGAACTTTAGCTAAGCGCACACAAGACTCAACATCTGAAATTCAACAAATGATTGAGAAACTACAAGTTGGCGCTAAGGATGCTGTAAATGTCATAGTGCAAAGTAAAAATCGTACTATTGATTGCGTAGAAAATACAGGGCAAGCTGCTCACTCTTTATCAAAAATCACCTCATCTGTAGGAGAAATTACCGGTATTAATAGCCAAATAGCCTCAGCAACCGAAGAGTTGAATGCTAGCATAGAGGAAATTCGCCGTACTGTTGATAATATCAATCAACATGTTGAACTCACCGCTAAGGGCTCCCAAGAAACAGCCAATAAAAGTGACTATACAACTCAACTTACCAGTCAAATGCAGCTATTAATTGAGCGCTTTAAAACGGAATAATACTGTTAGGCTGCTAGTTTTAAATTGGCAGCCAAACCATTGACATATCAAACTTATTAAGACTCTATCACTCCATGGAAATTATCAAAAGTTAATTAACAACAAGATAGTCAACTGATTTTTAAAGATTAAATCAAAATAAAATTGATTTTTTCTTTAATTAATATCAATTATAACCGCGAACATAACTCGCTGTACTGACATCATTACAAGGTGCTTGTTCATGCTTTCTTCCATGCTGTGATGTATTGTTATTCGTCGGGTGTTTATTCTCGCTAACAGCCACTTCGTTATGCTCTAACCCTGTTGCGTTAAAATAATTACTTTCGTCATGTGTTAGTGAATTCATGATGCACCTCAATCAATTTATGCGGTTTAATAAGTATCCAATTGGATATGCAACGATTATAGATAGCATCTTTTGATAATAAAAATTAATAAATAATATCTAGTGATAAAATAAACTTATTTAAAATCATTCACCCTTCTCCATTTGCTCCTTCGCTTCAGTGCTTTGAAGCTATTAATAACTCACATGATTACCCAAGTAAAAAGCACAAAGAACTCCAAATAAAAAACAATGCCAACTCAGAATAAAAAACAATAAATAACATTATTATTCAAACAGTTAACGGTGCGACATAAGTTTTACTTATCAGCTGATAGACCTTATTACCTTGTATAAAGCAACATAATTGGCCAAAAATAACAATACATTCAGTGAGGTCATTTTTTAGACTTCCTTTATATCCACGTTGATTTAATAAAGCTTCAACGAGTTAATGTTTGAGTTTGCTTCTATCTCAGAACAAGAACAACAAGAAAATCGAAGTCAATTCAGATAACATATTTTGTATAGCAAATGAGGATCAGTAAATGACAACAAATGCAGCTATCCAGTCATCACTTTGGGGTGAAAACTCACTACCCCTTCGCCCTGCGAGTCAAGTGATGAAGCTGGAACGCCTTGGGGCTTATCATCAAAGTCGCTTAAGTTTTATGCGTACTTTGGTACGTCGAATATTTCGTGAACGCTGGAAGATTGAACCCGCCCTTTTTAATCTAGATCATGAGGGCTACGGCACTGTTGTCTATGAAGTGCAAGCTCCCCACGGTCTATTCAGCTTTGTTCTTTTTTCAGATTACCTTTCTCCTGACGAGCGTAATGACCGTGTTATCGCGACCAAATGGGACCTTACTATGGCCCTAGTTGAAGGTAAGGTTGATCAAGAGTACATTGAAAAATTACGAGAAAATGTTCCCAAACAGGAAGCAGGACGCGTTGATGCACGTGTTTTTGTGCTATCTCGAGCAAACCGCAGTGCCCGTAATTTTGATTATGTGGTTAATCAACTCGCTGCAGGCGAGCAACCTGATGTGGCCAAAATTGTTGAAGTAGGTTACTTATATCGCACCACAGCCGTATATGGCAGTGGTAAACTCGGCATGGCAGATTGGGAAAAAGTAAGAGAGAAGCATCAAGATTTTGCTCGTCCATTTGCTGGTGAAATGTTTGTTTGTCTGATGCTTCGTAACTTCAGCCTATTGCAAGTTGAACATATTGCTCGCCATAAATCCCCCGATACATTTAATCCAATGAAGCCAGAGATTAAACGCTATTTTGGCATTGGTAATTCAACCGGTTTAGGCATGGCGCCTTACTTGGTCAATCACCCATTACTTATTAACCAATGGATAGAAATGCGTGAATTGGCATTAGCACGTGTTCGTGTCCTTGGTAGCATTAACCAACAAGTACGTGAAACAATTAGTCAATTGATTGACCGTAGTGCGCAACATACTCTTGAAACACTGACAGAGGATGAATGGCAAACCAATAATAATAAGGCCGTTATTAATGATATGGCCTGTCTAAAAAGCCGTATTGAATGTGGTTTTGATAGATGGGATGAGTTGCTTGAGTACAGCGAACAACATTGCTCATTGCAAGGCCAAGAAATGTTAGTGTCATGCATGTTAGAAATATACCCTGAACTTGTCGACGAATTAGAAGACTTCCACAGTGCTGAAGAGTTTTTAGACCTTGACCCACTTATGCCTGCTGAACAGCTTAAAGATATCATAGAAAACAGTTATGACTGGGCTCTAGCAATAGATTTTGACGCGGAAGGCGCACGTGAAACCTACTGGTATCGTTCAGAAGAAAAAATGGAGCCTCGTTTAGGTAGTGTTGCCGATATTGAAGGTAAAAAGAAACAGATGGCACTTGGTGTCGGTTATGCTGTTCGCAAATGTTATAACCAATTAATTGAATATATCGCACAAAACCCAGAAGATACCACAGCTCGATTTATGGTTGCCCATCCTAAATTACGCGGGATCGTACGTCGCATTCAAGGCATGAACCGCTGTGTTTATGGCGATATTCAAGCAAACTTGTTAGATCGCGAAGTATTACCTATGCACTTATTACGTGCAAAGTTAGCTTTCTTTGGTGTAAGTAAATTTGATCCTCGTTCTCGTTTATGGGTACGTAATACCATGTTCCAGGGCGCGCCCCTGTTAGAAGAGATTGGTCAAACATTTAATGACGATTGGTTTATGCCACTAGCACCAAAGCAATAGGAGAGTTCCGTGAATATTTCAATGAATGAATTAAAAGCAGCTCTACGTAGATGCTTTGAAGCAAGCGATTACTTTGTCGGTAATTATGAAGATGCAGCCAATATGGTATTGTGGTTAGAAAAACATGGCTTAAATGGCTTGAGCGAATTTAAGCTAGCTCTGCCTTATATTGGTGAAGATAAAAACAAGCCATTAAGTAATGTTATTTATGAAGATAGCACCTCAGCAACAATTGATGCTCACCATCGCAGCGCGCTAAATTGTATTGCGGCAGCGGTAGACTTAGCGCACGCCAAGGCCTTGGAGAGTGGTATAGCTACTGTCACAGTGCATAATTGTCATAACAGAATATTTATTCTTAAAGCGCTAACTGATCGTGGACGAAGCGGTATTAGTGCAGCAGCTTATTGGCAAAATGGCAGTGACAGTGTAACAGAACATACTGCAGCCATTCGTTCTGGTCAGCGTTATCCTAGTTACAGTGAAGGGGTTACTAACCTAAAAAGCAATGAGAATGACAAACAAGCGCTGACTATTATTTGTAGCTCACGCGTAGATTTAACGTCTTCGTTGCAAAATAGCAAAAGTCACTTTATTAGCCCTAAACAAGTAGAAAGCAACAAAGAACATACTGTTGAACATGGTATTGAAATTGACGCAGACGTTTGGGAAGAGATTAATAAAATAGGCTTAGGCGTACTCGTTGAAAATACCGAGCGTTCGCGAAGAGATGCCGGTGGCAATTAAAACCAAGCGATAAAGCCTATTAGTTAGTATCGACAAACACCTAGTGTATGTCGATACTCTCCTCCTATATCTTAAACTTAAAATACCATTATTTTACAAAATTAAGCCTAAGTGATCCTTTAGCAATAACATACCAATGACTGAACCTTCTGAGCAAAAACAACACCAAGCACAATTGCTCGAAGTAGCTGTTGCTCTTAGTATCAATGGCATTAGCCAAGCGGTAATGATGGCATCGCCAAAAAATCTGAAAGATTTTGCGCTGGGTTTTAGCTTAAGTGAAGGGTTAATTAACTCAAGAAACGACGTTTTAGATATTGTTGTGCATGCTCATGAATACGGCTGGCAAGTTGATTTACTCGTTTTAGCAAGGGTTCAACACCAACTTAAACAACGGCGAAGAACGATGGCAGGACCAAGCGGCTGTGGCCTTTGTGGGCTTGATTCTATCAAAGCGGCCATGGCATTGAACTTACCGCAAGAAACAAAAGTAGTGAGTGCATTTAAATTACCAACTGAGCAGGTAATCATGCAAGCGAAAGATACCTTACCTGAAATAGTAAAAAGCTCAGGTGGCATAAGAGGAAATCATTGCGCTGCATTCTTTGACTTGTCGGCGAATATGCTTGCTTTTCGAGAAGATGTTGGTCGTCATTCAGCATTGGATAAATTGATCGGTTGTTTATCACATAAAAAACAATCGATGAATGAAGGTTTTGCCTTAATAACAAGTCGCTGTAGTCATGATTTAATTGCTAAAGCTGCTCGTTTATCGTTTTCAACATTAGTTACGTTGGCGCAACCTACCGACTTAGCAGTTAGCTCCGCCCGAACAACACAATTAGCCTTATTTTGCTTCCAATACGGTCAACTAAAACGCTACGCCTAGAAGAGAACTCAAATGTCCACCTCAAAAAAAACAAAGTCATCAATAACCTGCTCATCAAAGAGAAAGCCTGCTTATTCGTCAGCCGCAGGCGGTTGGGGGGCACTTAGAAGTTCAGCTAAACATTTAATCCAAAGTGAAAATGCCGCTAAAAGCGTGAAAACGTTACTTAAAGCTAACCAACCTGGTGGCTTTGATTGTCCTGGTTGCGCTTGGGGAGACGCTAAAAGCGCTGGTAAAGTAGACTTTTGTGAAAATGGCGTTAAAGCGATTGCATGGGAAGCGACAAGTAAACGTGTCGACAGCCATTTCTTCAAACAATACTCTATTTCGCAACTACAACAATGGGATGATCATGCACTGGAAAAAAGTGGTCGTTTAACTGAGCCTATGTATTTTGATGGTGAAAGTGAACATTATCAACCTATTAGTTGGGAAACCGCTTTGAATATGATTGGTAGCAGTCTTAAGCAACTATCATCACCTAATGAGGCATTATTATATACCTCAGGCAGAGCCAGTAATGAAGTAGCTTATCTATATCAGTTATTTGGCCGAGTGTTGGGGACAAACAACTTTCCTGATTGCTCAAACATGTGCCATGAAGCCTCTGGCATTGGTATGTCAAATAGCATTGGTACAGGCAAAGGCACGGTAACTATTGAAGACTTTTCTAAAGCTGATGCCATTTTTGTCTTTGGCCAAAACCCTGGCACCAATCACCCTCGTATGCTCGGAACCTTACGAGAAGTAAGTAAACGTGGCGCTAAAATTGTTTCAATAAACAATTTAAAAGAACGCGGATTACAAAAATTCTCAGACCCACAGAGCCCAAAGGAAATGATATTTTTAACGGGTACAGATATTAGTCGACACTATTTCACGCCAAGATTAGGCGGTGATATGGCATTATTGCGCGGTGTTGCTAAATGTTTATTCGAGCGGTTTAAAGAAGACAAGTCAGTACTTGATATCGATTTCATTCAAAAGCATTGCCACGGTTTTGAAGCATATCAACGCAGCGTGGTATCAAGTAATTGGACTACAATTCTTGAGCAATGTAATTTAAGCAGAGAAGAAGTCGAACAAATAGCCACGATATACGCTTGCAGTGATAAAGTCATATTCACTTGGGCTATGGGGATCACTCAGCACCGTCATTCTGTCGATACCGTACAAGAACTGCTTAATGTACTCATGCTACGTGGCAATATAGGTAAAGCTGGCGCTGGCGCATGTCCTGTTCGTGGTCATTCAAATGTACAGGGAAATCGTACCGTTGGCATTGATGAAAAACCGCCCATGCTTTTTCTTGATGCATTAGAAAAACGATACTCTTTTAACGTACCTCGTGAGCATGGCTTTAATACCGTCGACTCTATTCATGCCATGCTTGAGGGAAAAGCTAAGGTATTTATTGCCTTAGGTGGCAATTTTGCCGCAGCAACCCCCGATACAGAACGTAGTTATCAAGCTTTGCAACAATGTGATTTAACCGTGCAGATTAGCACGAAACTAAACCGAAGCCATTTGATAACAGGAAAACGCGCATTAATTCTTCCATGCCTTGGCCGGACAGAAATTGATCGTCAAAAAAGCGGCGAACAATGCATTACAGTTGAAGATTCAATGAGCATGGTGCATAGCTCAACCGGACAAAATGAGCCTGCATCTGACATGCTTCGCTCAGAAACAGCTATTGTAGCGGGTATGGCGATGGCTTCGGTTGGCGATAACATAGTAGATTGGCATAAATTAGCCAGTGATTATGCTTTAATACGTCAAGAAATCAGTGTCGTTATTCCTGACTTTGAGCACTACAATGCACGAATTAAAGAAGGCCGAGGATTCTACCTAAAAAACCCTGCTGCCCAACGGCAATGGCGTACCCCCTTGAAAAAGGCGATATTTTCTGCTGCTAAACTGCCTGAGCAACTCGCCCATGAACGTGCGCAATCCCTCACTAATAAACCGATACTTACACTGCAAACATTGCGCTCGCATGATCAATACAATACGACAATTTATGGTATGGATGATCGTTATCGCGGTGTTTACGGTGAGCGAAACGTTATTTTTATGAATGCTGACGATATCAGTAAACAGTCACTAAAAAATGGTGATTATGTAAAAATAACTACCGTATCAAGTGATGGTATTGAACGCGCACTTACTAATTTCAAAATTATTGAATACTCCATACCTTCAAGCTGCGTCGCTGCTTATTACCCTGAAACTAATCCTTTAGTGCCTTTAGAAAGTGTTGCAGATAATTGTGGAACGCCCACCTATAAATCAATTGCGGTATTAATCGAGAAGATGTGATCTTTTGAAAAAAGTACTCACTTTGCATTTATTGGAACTACAGCTAGCACTTTAACATTAGTAATGAAGCTAGCTTCCTTCCTCTTAATGCCTTGTTATAAGCGAATTTTAGTAAAAAACTCCCACTAAAGAGTCAGTTAATTCATTACAAGGATGTGATGAAAAACTCAGTGAAGCTCAGGTATAATATTAAAACTAACTATTGATAAGATTGAGTTAGCGCGTATCGAAATATATTTAAATGACTTATGCCCCTCATTACGGCATAAAAAAATTACTTAATGTGAGCTTTAATAAAGAAAAAGCTCCACTACTGTTTCAATAGAGGAGCTTAAGTTTTCCGTAGAAAGTAAATCAACACCGATTTATTTGCTATTCTTCTGATTGTGTTATTTCTACATCCATGTCATCAGCAACTGAGTTACCACTCAGTATTGCAGTCACAGCCATAATAATTACTGCAAATATCACGGTAGTTAATTTAAACCCTCGTGATGATGAATTATTCATTTTTTTACCTTTGTCACAGCCTGTTATATTTATTATTAAGCTGTACTATTTATGAACAGACAGGGTGACACTAAACTATTAACTTTTTTTTTACAAGGTTTTTATATTTTTTAGAAAAAGAGATTTAGCTATTTAAAAATTTACAGCTAGCTCATCAAATCAAATATTAGTCCTTGTTGAATTTCTTGTTGTTCTTTTGATGAAATAATGACTCGAATAGAAGAGTTAAGCACTCCTACCCCAGAGCTTAACGCCCCTAACGTAGTATCACCTCCTAGTAATTGACTATATTTAATCGCCATCGCCAGTGAAGTACTATCAGCTGCCAAATCACCCGAAGTTCTTTCAATAACCCCATGCTCATTTGTATCCAAAGAAGCGGGGTTTAGTGGTGATAAAGTAAAAAACAAACTTGTATCTGCAAGCTTATGTTTATGTAGTTTGATTGATAAACGAAGCGCATCGACTTTCAGTAAGTGATGCGCACTCTCAATCAAAGCATTGAGTAATTTCTGCATATATAACTCATCACTGTTAAGGTAGTGAGGCACACTTTCATCAATCAAGAAGAAAACGGATTTCCCTTCATACGCATTGCTTGCTTTCAATAACGACTCAGTACGCTGTAAAAAACCATGAAAATCAAAGCAGTCTTCTTTTGCAGTAATTTTGCCTGACTCAATATCAGATAAATCCATCATAGTATCGAGGAGTAAAGCGACATTACTGCCGGCATGACTTATTCCAGTAACCTGTATATTGTTTATGCCTTTTTTCTTTAACTGCTCAATAAAAGATTTCATTGCTAGCAATGGAACACGCAACTCTTTATTTAGGTTATTTAAGAAGTTACTTTTAGCCAAACTTTTTTCTTCTGAGCTTTCTTTCGCTAAAATAAGTGCTCGGGTTTTAATGTCAACTTGTTCCCCTAACTCACTTGAATAAGCCGCCATCATTAAAACCAACATTTGAAATAATACTGCGCCAAATGTCCCACCAACAAGCACAGCCCATGCTTGCCAACTTTTATCTTGCCTAAACCAAGGCTCTTTTTCCGCTATGCTAATTTGCCAAAGGCGTGAAAAGACTTCGATAGTCATTGTATCTACATGACGATTTACCTTAGGAAAAGCATGACCAAATAAAGTAAGAGGTTTATTAGTCGATACATCTTGAATAAAGAAACTCACTTCTTGTTCATTTTGCTCGGCAAGACGCTTAAAAAAACCATCAAATTGGGCTACCGCTACTACAAAACCTAATAATTTCCCTTTTTTAATTATTGATAGTTTCTGTTTTCCATACTCACCCATAATCCCATTATCTTCAGGGGGTGAGAAAACAGCTTTACTAAACAACATACCTGGCTTGGCTAATTCATCTTGTACTAAAGTGATTGGCGCACTCGCCACCGCCGTTTTACTTTTAGTTACAGCCTGCATAGACAAAATATGTGTGGGATTGCTATAAACATCTAATCCCAATGCTGCTTGGTTATTGTATTGAGGATAAATATAATACAAGGGGGCATATTCAGTACGAGAGAGAGCAGGAGTAGGCTTCCCACTTTTGCTACGCTCGCTAATATAAAAGTTTTTTTGTAAAGTTGATGAGCTTTTTTGTTCAAAAGTTACTCGCTCATCAAAGGTAACAATCGGTGCCCACTCTAGTGCTCTGACACTTGAACTCTGCTCAAGGATACCTTCACTAAATAAATTAAACTCTGTCAACGAGATATTATCACTAGCTTTAAACAATGCTGCAAGGCTATTAACGTTGTTAGCTACATCATTCACCTCAGCAAGCACTAAACGCTCAACTTCCACTTTCGATTGTTTAAACAGTGCCTCTCTATAGTCTTGTTGTTCGTTTTGAGAGGTTTTAAGCAGTAACAAAATAGCTAACCCACCTAAGATTGAGGTAAAACTAACAAAGAGTCGTTTAGTTAATTTGAACTGCTCAGCATTGTTAACTAATAGCAATAAAGGAATAAAAAATACCGCCGCTAACATGCTCGTTGACCAAGTATTTATGAAAGTATAAAAAAAAGTGCCCGTGATGACTTGATTATCGAGTATGGTAATAACTAATACTGAGCTAGCTGAAATTAGACTTGGAATGGGACCAATTCGTAATAAAAAGAAAAAGAGTTGCTTCCTTGAAGTTAACCACCTTTTATAATGGATAAAATGAAACACCAGCTGTTTAGTCCAATAACCTTGTAAAATGATGGCTAACACAGCAATAATCATTACTGCTAAATTTGCATCTAGCTTAAAGTAATAGCCTAGGCCAAAAGCTAATATTGGACTCACCAGTAATACAGCAATCAGTGGTGTAATCCCCCAAAGAAGTAATAAACCACTAAAAAGTGCTGCCGAAGGGCCGACAAAGTTAACTAACGATTGAGGGTTGATCAGCCATATTGCGCCAAAAGCAACAGCGAGATATAAAAGGCCAGAGATAAAAATACGCGGTAAATGGTGTTGCATCATAGGTAATTATTTAAAGCCGGCAAAGTGAGTCAGTAAATCAATTGATAATTTATCATCTTGATTATCAATTAATACTAGCACTATCCCCATGACACTTCAAAATACCCTCTCTACTAGAGTGAAGTACCAGTTTAGGCAAATTATTGAATTTTAAATAATAGTTGTTCAGGAAAATAGGCTCAAGATAATTGTTTCTGTATTCTCTATGTACACTAATATTGTGTCTTATCTTGGTCATCAATCAGGGTGTGAAAAACGTGTTTAAAACTGCTCTACTAGAGAAGACAAAAAACTAACCCCTCATCGTTTTATCTTTTTTAACCGCACGCTGTTTACTAAAGAAATTCACCTCAAGCATAAATCCAGTAAGGCTACTATCGCCCACATTTTGAAATATCGTGGGCTTATAGTATCCGAATAATGAATCACCAGACAAAATAATATAAAGAATTGCATAAATTAATTTGCGCTACGTGCGTTGGTGAGCGAAAATACGCACAATTTTTATTTTTTCAAGACTATAAGATCTGGAGCTATATATGTCATCGCGTCAAGAGTTAGCAAATGCTATCCGTGTATTAAGTATGGATGCCGTACAAAAAG
>MAAB01001308.1_pt1 | contig 32632 bp, 31 predicted proteins | sample 1115991 | NCBI WGS metagenome assembly MAAB01 (sample SAMN04961124, study PRJNA320927) | seawater metagenome | isolation source: sample BD02T18 sea water enriched with oil for 18 days | place: USA:Gulf of Mexico | collected 2013-07-27
TGACTTAAAACAATAATAATTATGACTTGGCTACAAATACGCACCGGCGCTTTATTGCTGCTTTGCTCCACATTATTTGGTTGTACCTTCATGGGTACTCAAACTCTGCCTTATGATGTATTGAGTAAAAAATATACAAATTCTAATAGTCGCTATATGGATGTTAATGGCTTAACCATTCATTACCGAGACGAAGGAACGGGGCCTCCTTTGGTATTGCTGCATGGTGTAGCCTCCTCTTTGCATACATGGGATGCCTGGGTAAAAGAGCTACAGGGTAAGTACCGCGTTATTCGTTTAGACATGCCTGGCTTTGGTTTAACCGGGTCAGACATTGCCGAGCCTAATGGGCAAAGTGCTCAGTATATGGTGGAAATGATTGAGCAATTTACACAAAAGCTGGGTCTTAAACGTTTCTTCTTGGCGGGGAATTCACTGGGCGGGTATTACGCCTGGAATTATGCGGCACAACATCCTGAGAAATTGTATAAGTTGGCCTTAGTGAATGCCACAGGTTACCCACAGGACATGCCATTTTGGCTGGGCCTTGCGTCTTTTCCCGGACTTCATTGGATTACGCCTTTAATGATGCCTAAATTTATGGTGAACCGTACGGTCGCCAGTGCTTATGCCAATAAAGAGGTATTAACGGATGATGTTTTGGAGCGATATTTTGATTTTACCCAGCGCCGGGGAAACCGTGAGTCCTATGTTAAGCAGTTTAGAAAGCTGCGAGCAATGTCTGATAACGATGCTTTGGGGGTAAAAGTAAAAGAAGTGATGGTGCCTACATTGTTAATGTGGGGGGCGCTAGATGACTGGGTACCACTGGATGTTATGCAGATGTTTCACCGTGATTTACCATTCAGTGAGTCCTTAGTATACGAGGGTATTGGTCATTTACCCATGGAAGAGTTGCCGGTTCAGTCGGCTAGAGATTTGAATAACTTCTTTATGAGTGAGATCCGTAAATCGAAAAACCACCCTCAAGAAACCGATATTAAGTTTTATGACGGCCAAAAGTATCAATTTCATATGGGTAAAACAGAAAAACCTTAATCTTTCTTTTTGTTTTAATTTTGTGCAAAAGCGAAAATAGTGAAATAGCCAGATGTCGAGCCAGCTTAAATTGGTTAGAATCTGGCTTTATTTTTAAGACTGCACGTGGGCCCATGAGCGAATCTATTTTTTGGTACGACTTTGAAACCTTTGGAGCCAACCCCGTATGGGATAGGCCTAGCCAGTTTGCGGGTATTCGCACCGATCTAGACTTAAACATAATAGAAGAACCCGAAAACTTTTATTGTCGCCAAAGCGATGATTATCTGCCACATCCCATGGCGTGTTTAATAACCGGTATTAGCCCGCAAACCTGCCAACAAAAAGGCATGGTAGAGGCTGCATTTATTAAGCGTATTAATGACATATTCTCTGTGCCAGGCACCTGTGCGGCCGGTTACAACAGTATTCGCTTCGATGACGAAGTTACCCGCAATACCTTATATCGTAACTTTTATGATCCTTATCAGCGTGAATGGCAAAATGGCAACAGTCGCTGGGATATTTTAGATATGATGCGCTGTGCATATGCATTGCGCCCTGAAGGCATTAATTGGCCAAAAGGCGAAGACGGTAAAGTTAGCTTTAAATTGGAAAGTCTAAGTGCCGCCAATGGTATTGTGCATGAAAATGCGCATGACGCTTTAAGTGATGTGTACGCCACTATCGGTCTGGCTAAGCTGATTAAAGACAAACAGCCTAAGTTATATCAGCACCTATTTAACCTGCGTCGTAAAGATGTGGCGGCCAGCATGTTAGACACTGTGAATAAACGCCCAGTACTGCATATTTCCGGTATGTTTGGAGTGGATAGGGGGTGTGCCGGTATGATGGTGCCCTTAGCCATAGATGCTAAGAATAAAAATGCCATTATTTGCTTTGATTTAATGAGCGACCCCACACCGCTTTTTGAACTTTCGGTTGAACAAATTCAACAACGCCTATTTACCCCTAAAGATAAAATGCCTAAAGGGGTGGAGCGCCTTTCTTTAAAGAGTATTCATGTTAATAAGTGCCCAGTGGTGCTGCCGGGTAAAATGGTGGATGCCAGTATCGCCACTCGTTGGGGGTTTGATGGCGCTAAAATGCGTGAAAATTTACATTTAATTAAGACTGGCCAAGACCTTACCCAAAAGCTGCAAGCGGTTATGACTCGGGAGTTTGATGCCCCCACCGATCCCGACGCTATGATTTACAGTGGTGGTTTTTTTAGTCAAAACGACAAAGCCGCCATGGCGCAAATTCGTGATAGCCACCCAGAAGCGTTGGCAGATTTAGATTTGGCTTTTCAGGATCGCCGCTTAGAGGAAATGTTTTTCCGTTATCGAGCGCGAAACTACCCGCAGACATTGCAAGGGGATGAAAATGAACGCTGGGAAGAATACCGCAAGCAAAAACTATTAGGGCCACAAACCGGGCCGGCATTAAATTATCAGGCATTTTCAACCGCATTAAATGAGGTGGCTAATAGTGCACCGGTTGAAAAACATGAAGTATTACAAGAGTTAGCGACCTATGCTGAATCTATTTATCCGTTTTAAATAAGTACTAGGCAGGGTGTTAATATTGAACCGTTTTATCGTTAAACGGTACACGCTATTTTTAGCTTGTACTATGTTAAGTGCATGCAGTGTACAGCATGCACGCTTTCAGTCTGAAGTGCTTGAATCTGGGTTTCAACATCAGCACATTAAAAATATTGCTGTAAAAGTGACAAGCGATAAAAGTGAATTATTGAGTGGCTTAAATGAACAATTTTTAGAGTACCTTGCTAAAAATGGTGTAGAGGTAAATGCCCAATCACGTAATCACTTAAGGTTACACTGTGGTGAGGTTAAATATCTAGAAGATCGCAATTTATTTGTAGTCGGGACAGCACGAATATTTGATGACCCTAAATCCGATATCAATGTGCATGAACATGTAAATTGGAAACTTCCAGGTACCTATTTAGCCTGTAATGGTCTTTATTCAAATGATAAACCATTGTGGCGATTCAGCTTTGCTATACATTCCGACTACGTACATGATTTACCGAATGAAGCTATCAGTAGTTTAAGTAAAATGATGTGGTACCAAGGACGTGGGCTAGTTGATCTAAATACTGGCGAGATCTATTCCTCCCATAAAGCTAGACAAAAACTTCAAGGCGTTAATTAAGCTAGCGACGTACCTTAAAAATACGTCGCTAGGATAAGTTATGAAGGTATTAAGTCAGCGCTTTGTTTTTCGCTGACATGAGACTGCTCAGTCACGCGTTCATTTCTTACAACCTCCAATACCACCGGCACACCATTCACAGCCGCATTCCCCGACAGGGTATCGATTAAACTTTCATCGGTAAGGTCATTCACGCTCACTCCAGCATGTTTTTGCGCTATGACTTGGCGAATACCTTTACGGTTATGTCCCCAACCATGCGGAATGCTCACGACTCCAGGCATAAGTTCATCGGTGACCTGTGCGGTTATTTCAACACTGCCCACTCTTGATGTGACTTTAATAAGATCACCTTCTTTAATACCTTGTTGTTGTGCCAGCTCAGGGTGCAGCATTAAGGTGCAGCGCGGCTTGCCTTTGACTAAACGCTGGCTGTTGTGTAACCAAGAATTATTACTGCGCACATGGCGGCGGCCAATTAACAATATGTCAGCGCTGGGTTGGGGTGCATCAATATTAAAGGTTGCTTGAACACGCTCTAAATCGCTTTTGTAAAAATCCACATTTAGCTTAATTCGTTTGTCTTTATGTTTTATAGCATTTGGCAGTAATGGCTTAAGTGGGCCAAGGTCTATGCCATGCGGGTTTTTCTTAAGAGTTTTAAGAGACAATCCTTTATATAGGCTGCGCTTTAACCCTTGGTCTAACAAAAATTTTGGGCCCAATAAGTTGGTAAGAAAGCGATTTAGTTTAGTAGAAAAACTGGCTTTTTTATCCAAGCGTTTTGCTAATTCCAAAGAGATTTGCCAATCACCTTTTTGGCCTTTAGGCGTTTTAAATAATGCAGGGGAATATTTACTGGTATTGTGTACCGCTAAACCGTGAAAGGTTACATCATAGTGATCTCGTTCCAGCGGAGAGACCGGCGGCAAAATAATGTTGGCATGTTTGCTGGTTTCATTTAGGTAGTAATCAATCGAGACCATGAAGTCCAATTTCTCTAAGGCAGATTCCAATTTTTTACCATTGGGTGTGCTTAATACTGGATTGCCAGCAATGTTAATAAAACCTTTAATTTGCCCTTCACCTGGCGTGAGCATTTCTTCACTCATGGCCACTACCGGAAAGTCACCATTAAAGTCAGGTAGTTGGCGCACACGAGTTTTACGTTTACCAAGGTAGCCAGGACCTGAGCTGTTAACCACATCAACGGCTGGATTTGGAAACATTAACCCACCCTCCACATCGATGCGCCCCGTCACTAAATTAATTAGCATGATCAAGTACTGGCTTAATAGGCCAAACTCCTGCACCGATACTCCCATGCGTCCGTATAAAACTGCCGACTTAGCTTGGCAGTACTCTTTTACTAAGCGTTTAATTTCTTCACTTGGAATGCCGGTTAAAACAGCGACTTTGTCTGGGGTATACCCTTGAGCTAAATCTTTAATTTTATCCAATTCGTCGGTTAACGCACTGGCTTGGCTTTCTTTCGCAAAGCCTTGTTCATAGATTTCATTTAACATGGCCAGTAGCAATAAAATATCTGAGCCTGGACGAATGAAATGGTGTTCATCGGCAACGTCGGCGGTTTCGGTACGTCTTGGGTCAATGACCACAACCTTGCCTTGGCGCGTACGAATATCTTTTATTTTTTGGCGAACGTTGGCTGCTGTCATGATGCTGCCATTAGATGCCAGCGGATTAGCCCCTATGATCAGCATGTGTTGTGTGCGGTTAATATCGGGCACCGGAATACGCAGCATGTGACCAAATAAGTGCATACACACAATGTGGTGCGGAAGCTGGTCTATAGACGTGGCTGAAAAGCGGCTGCGGGATTTTAAACCGGTTAATAAATGGCGTGCGGTTAACATGCTGCCCATGTTGTGAACATTTGGGTTACCTAGGTAAATGCCCAGTGAATTATCGCCGTGTTTTTTTTGTAGTTTTGTAATGCCATTGGCCACTTTATCTAGGGCATCGGGCCAGCTTAGTTCCTTCCAGCCGTCTTTTGTGCGTTCGAGTGGTGTACGCAGGCGATCGGGATCTTCATATAAATCTTGCAAAGCGGTGGCTTTTGGGCAGATGTAACCTTTTGAGAATGGATCGTTTTTATCCCCTTTGATGGAAAGTATCTTACCTTTTTGATGTTTAATCTGTATGCCGCACATGGCTTCACATAAATTGCAGGTTCGAAAATGTGTTTGGGTTTTAGCCGATTGATTTGTCATAGTGCTCTCTTGTTATTTTTAGATTCACTTATTATTTACTGCGTAAAAGGTCGCTAAATATCTTACTGATATTACAACTTAAGGTTTCGATTGCTTGTTCTTGAGAGTAGCGGCCTTCGTGGCTTCCTAAGATAAGCTCATGTACTTGGGCGCTAATACTGTCTAAATAAAGGTATAGATTGTGCTCGGAGGTGCTACGGCCAGACAATGTTAGGCCATGTTTTAAAACCTGCGCCCATTCATTTTGAATCTCTAGTAACATGCCCGCCAGTCCACCTGCTTGATCGGTAAAACGGGGCCGGTCTTGAATTAAACGTTGAAAAAGCGTGATATTTTCAAAGGCTGCTGAAAATATTAACGTTAAAAATTGACGATTGTATTGTTTAAATTGTCTAGCTGATAACTCATCAGCATTACTTAGCATTTCAACTACCGCCAGTTTAAGAGGCTCCATATACCGTTGCGCCAGTTCGCTGCGTAATTCACTCAGTAATTCATCCAAATTAGAAAAGTGATTGTAAAAGCTGGGTTGTGCAATGCCTGCTCCTTTGGCTACTTTGTTCATGCTTACGCCGGACATACCTTGCAGGCAATAAAGTTTTAGCGCACTTTTTTTAAGTGCAGTACGGGTGTGTACTTTGGCTTGTTGTCGTAGATTTTGCTTTGAATTCATTATAACTATAGCCTTATAGGTGATTTAACTATAGGCCTATAGTTTAAAGCTGGCAATCAATTATTGAATGATAATACATGTATAAATAATGCGGATAGTAGATTATGAATAATCTGAATAGGAATGTTTGTTAGTGTTTGTTAGTGTTTATTAGAGTTGTGAATAAGAAGAGGAGGCATTAATTAAAAGGAGTGAACGCTGCACTTGAACATTTTTCAAGTGCAGCGCGTAAAGTTTAAAACAGCATATCTACGCCAAAGCGTAAAAGGGTAGCTTCGGTTTTCGCTTTAGTTTCTTCTGTGGTTATGAGCTCTACTTTGACAGAGGCTGAGTCGTGGAAGTCATGGCGCACTCCAAACGTGTGAGTGGTTACGTCCGCTTCAGAGCCTGCAATTAAGCCCGCTACGGTGGCTTGCAACGGGGCTGCCACTTTAGTGGCTAAACTGGCATCATTTTCTTTTACATTAGATGACCATGTATAGCTAAAGGTATTTTCACCCATAGTGTAAGCTCCAGCGATTAACGTTCGGGTTTCATCCCCTATAAATACTAGGTCTTCAAAGTCAAGGAAGGAATATTCCAGTAGTACTTTGAAGGGGTAAAAGTCCATGTCCAGTGCCGCTCCAGTAAATATTAACTGAGAATCGATTATGGCCACATATTGACTGGTAAAGGGTTCGTCAATGGCAGTAAATGCGTCGATTGCTCCTTGGGTGGTGGTAGTGGTGGCAGAAAGGTCCCCCTGTGCGTAAATTAATTTTCCGGTGTAGGGGCCAGACTCAAATTGTGCATAGGCTTGAATGAGGTTAGTCATGTCTGACAAGGTAGCATCAGAAGCCTCTGAGTAATTCCGACGATTACCGATGGCCAGCATGTATTGACTGTCAATGGAGCCAATGGGCATGTTGTATAAGAAGCTAACACCGTCTAGGTTGGTAATTTGAGCTGCGTATAGCTCTTTTGGTGGAACAATCCAGTTAAAGGTATAGCCCACCTCTAAATATTCTGAGAACATATAAAAAGCGGTTCTCACACGGCCCACCTTAGCGCTTAGTGTTGACGTTAGATTGTACGACATATACATCCATTCAAATTCTGGTTTGTAATTTTCAGCGCCCCTGGCAATGAGCTGCCCAGTTGCAGATAGACCATCGCCCATGTCAGTTGAGGCTTGTAATGCATATAAGCTATCTTTGTCGTATTCCAGTTTGTTTTCATACCCAATGTAGGTTTCGTCACTGTCCAGAGTTGCTCCACCTACAAAGGATGCAAACCCATGGAATACTATTTCGGCGTGGCTAATGAAGCTTGTAAACATTAAGCAGCTTATACTTAATGCCAGTACTATTAATTTTTTCATGACATTCCTCACACATTAATATTTTAAAGCATTAAGCGAATTAAAACTTACCCACAACTTTAACGGCGCCTGTTTCAGTGCCGCTGCTCACAAATCCTATAAAGCTGGGGTTGCTTGCCACTATATCCAGTATGGATTGATTGCTGTCCATGGCCTTGGGTGGAGTGCCTTTGCCGGTGAATATCATTTTTGCCCAGTACGCTTTTAACTGTTTTGGGGTTTTACTCAAAACCGATGAGGTAAATTCAATGGATTCAGGACTGCCATCTTTAGGGGCGACCGGTATTGCTTCACCGCCAGAAGGAAAGGCTCGGCTTTTGCCAAGAAAAATTCGTTTAATAGCGTTTTGGTCAAAGCTATTACTATTTGAGGGGTGAACTATGACGGCTACTTCGGCAAAGGCACAAAGGCCTAAAGAAAGCAGCAGTAAGGTCACGACAGTTTTCGTGAGTGGCTTCATGTTATTTATCCTCATACACATTCAAAAGGGGTTGATTAAAAAGTTACCGTTAAAGTTGATTTGGGGTCCTTTAAAAGGTTGGCGGTTAGCCGTTAATGTCTTGTATATTGATAATTCAAAGCGTAGCTGAGAATCGTATTAATAGTGTTTTAAGGAATTAAAGTACTAAAGAAGTGGTGTTGATATATCAAAAACTAATAAGGAGCCAAGCGGCTAAGTTAATGAAAAGGGAGGATTTGGTGTGTTAAAAAAGATTAAATGCTTTTGTTAATATAAGGCATTAAAAACTGCAGTAAAATGGGTTGGGCTTTTGCGGTGGGGTGCAAACCATCTTTTTGAATGTACTCAGGTTTATTTGCCTGTGTAATAAGGCGGCTTAACGGTTCAAGCATGAATGGCACAAGCGTAATGCCATTTTGTTTAGCCAGTTGCTGATAGCTTTGAGTAAACATTTGACCATAGCGACGGCCGTAATTTGCTGGGGTGCGAATTCCAATTAATAGTACATTGGCTCCTGCTAATTGACTGCGGGTGATCATGGTTTGTAAATTAGTTTGCATGTCTGTAATAGACAACCCTCTTAAGCCATCATTGGCCCCCAGTTCTAAAATTACCAATTTAGGTTGGGTTAGCTTTAATAGCTGATTTATTTGCGAAACCCCTTCAGCGGTGGTTTGGCCACTGATACTGGCATTGTGCACATTAAAATTAAGCTTAGAGTCCGTTAGTTTATCTTGTAACAATACAGGCCAGCTTTCTTCTATTTTAATGCCATATCCGGCACTTAGGCTGTCTCCTAAAATAAGAATATTATCACGATCTTGAGCCTGACTGGCATAGGTACTGAGACACAGTAGAAAGGTAATGATAAGTCTCATGAAGCTTCGTCTCGGTGAATCGTAAGTGAATTTAAGGGCTATACTTAATGTTTTATGATCATAACAAGCTCAAGCCTTATGGTACATATTTAACCCTAAACGGTTGGCTAGGTCATAAGTGGGGCATTGATCAGTGTTACTAAAATTAAGTGAGTAATGATTTTGATAAATTTCTGTAAATTATCATGATATATCCATTGGAGCCTTGGTCTTTAAACATAGACAGCCATTTTTCTCTGTGTGGCTGGCATAGCATATGGAGCGGAAAACCGGTTATTCACTTTTTACACGGTAATGGCTTTTGTGGTTTAACGTATAAACCCTTATTAGATTACCTAGCTGAAGACTTTGACTTACTGATTACCGACTTACCAGGGCATGGTGACAGTGATATGGGAGTTCGTTTTGCAGGGTGGGTAGGGACGGCCAATTACGCATCCTTGGTGCTGTCACACTTTTCACAGCAGTTTAAAGGCACTACTCAAGTTTATGGCTTGGGTCACAGCTATGGCGCTGTGATTACGGCGCTTATGGCGGCACATAGTTCCAATCGTTTTCGAAAAACACTGTTAATGGATCCGGTGTTCTTTTCTAAAGGCATGCTTAGCGTGATGAAAGTGGCCGATGTGTTTGGTTTGTTAAAAAACAGTCCACTGGCTCAGCAAGCTAAGGAGCGTATTCAGAGTTGGCCAAACCGTGAAGAGGCTTTGCAAAGCTTTAAGGGGCGTGGAGGATTTAAAGGCTGGACGGATGACTCATTGCAAGCCTATGTGGATTACGCATTGAAAGAACATAAGGGAACCGTGCGCTTAAAATGCAGCAGTAAAGTAGAAAGTAAAATATACGCAAGCTACCCTAAACGGTTATGGCATCATTTAAATAAAATGAAAACCCCGTGTGAAATCTTAGTAGCGCAAGCTTCTTTTCCGTTTATTGCTCGATCGGTACAAAAGCTCGAAGGACTGGATGCTTATTCTTTAACGCGAGTGCCTGGAAGTCATTGCTTTATGCAGCAAGACCCAAAACACAGCGCAACCCTTATTAAAGAGTGGTTTTTAGGGGCGGATAAATAGGGCAGTTAAAATGCCCTACTGGGTAAGATGTTTATTCACTTAAAATGGCGTAACTGCCTTCAAACTCCACCGCCTTTTTCCCTGAACATTCAATGCTTGAGAATAGCGTAAGACGAGCACGCCCTTTTTGTGTGAATGTTTTCAGCATTTTTTCTAATTCAGCTGCATCTGGTGCATGGCAAATGGCGCGAATGTCGCCTTGTACAGGCGCTTTGTATTCTATACAGCCTTTAGTCACTACCTGATTACAGGTAATATTGGCTTCTAGAGTTTTTAAATACAACATGCCCCAGCAAGCCATTACCGACGCATTATACAAACTGCCCCCAAAAGCGGTTTGCTTGTCGTTAATGTTGGGCGGTAATGGGGCGTGTAAGATTAACGTTTGCCCGTCGTAGCTTTGAACATCCATTTCCATAAACTGGGTGATGGGTAGGTGGGTCTTGAAAAACAGGGATAATTTTTCACTGATATCGGACATAGTGTTATAGAAGCTCGATGATTTTTTGTGCAGCATTAAAAGGCGTAATTTCGTTATTAAGTACAGCTTTTTGCAATTTAGGTAGTTCCGTCTTTACATCTTGATTTTGTTTTAGGCGCAGTTCAAGCATTTCGTGAATGAGTTTATTTAACCACTGGCTATTTTGCTGCGCACGCTTGTCATTAAAGTAGTCTTTATCATGGGCTTTTGTTACATACTCTGAAATCATTGCCCACACATCTTGTACACCTTGATTATTCAAAGCCGAACACGTATTAACTTTAGGCTGCCAAAAACTGGTGTGCTTCATTAGTTTAAGCGCACTTTTATAATAGCCTTGGGTTTGCTTAGCGAGGCCCTCACTTTCACCATCGGCCTTGTTAATCACTAACGCGTCCGCCAACTCCATAATACCCCGCTTAATGCCTTGTAACTCGTCCCCTGCATTGGGTAGCATTAAAACTAAAAAGAAATCCACCATCGCGGCGACTTCATATTCACTTTGACCGACACCAACGGTTTCAACCAGTATTACGTCATAGCCCGCGGCTTCGCATAACAGCATGGTTTCGCGGGTTTTTTGAGCAACACCTCCCAATGCGCCTTCTGATGGTGAGGGGCGAATGAACGCGTTGTCTTCACGAGACAGCATTTCCATGCGAGTTTTATCTCCTAAGATGCTGCCGCCGCGAAGGGGTGAGCTGGGGTCTACCGCTAAAACAGCAACTTTTTTACCTTGCTTGATAAGGTATAAACCAAACGCTTCAATGAAGGTTGACTTGCCCACACCTGGAATACCGGTGATGCCAATACGAATGCTGTTACCGGTTAATGGCAGCAGTTGGTTTAATACGGTTTGTGCTTCTAGGCGGTGATCATCAAGTTTACTTTCAACTAACGTAATGGCCTTAGCCAGTGCGCGACGATTACCATTTTTTAATTTCTCTAGGTCTATCATTGAATTCTCTATTTATTCCCCAGCTCGAATGATGGCCATTTCGGTTAATCCAAATTCACTGTCTTGTATCAAACGAATGCCTTCATCGTTCGTGAATATCATGGGGTCAGTGCTGGCAATAACGTCTTCACAGGCATGGGAGTAGTCACCAATTTGTGTGATGTTTTCAGGAGTTGTAATATCAAATTTTAAGACGCCATTGGCGTAACATACAAATAGATTGTTACCTGATATGCCCAAACCAAAAGGTTGGTCAATGTCGATTTCTTTGCGCTTAATGGGTTGCGTAATATCGCTAATATCGAATACCAAAAGCTGATTTACGCCTGTTTCGCGGGTTGCACACTTTGTACCGTTACGTAGAGTGACATACATATAATCACCATATGCAATTACCGGGTCGCAACTTCTAAAATGTGCGGCAAAAGAGACTTCAGATAACGTACCTGGTGGTTCATGCTGCATAATGACCGCGCCTTGCTCAGTGCCGATGAGAAGTTTATCCCCATCAAACGGCGAAATAGTCTCTAGATTCAGTCGAGAGGGTATAACATCAATGTGCAGAGGGTTATAAGGTTCTTCGAGTGAGAATACATTAATAACCTTGTTTTCTACCGTAATAAGGTGATTTTTTTGTATGACAAATCTAGCGGTAGATCCGCCTGTGCCGGTTGAACTCACATCACTGTCACTGCCCGCTGAATCGTAGCAGCCAACTAATAGGGCAACGCAGAAAATTAAAAATAGTTTAAATAGGTTGGTAACCATCATTCGGATTCTCCAAACAAGACTTTCTGACCGGTGTCGCTTATATAACCAATGATGATGCCAAGCTGCCCTTCAGATTTGTAATATTGTATCTGAGTAATCCCATTTACACTTATGTAGCGACGATCGGATAAAAATAGATCGTAACTTATACCATCTACACTTTTATCTTCCGGAATGAAGTCAGTGTTTCCAGGCAATAAAAAGATATCTTCGGTTCGGGTGTAAGAATCATTTGTGAATGAAGCATTAAATACATGGTCTAGATTAATGGCCACTAAATCTATAAGGCTGTTGGTATAGAGGGTATTGCCTTGGATGCTGATCTCTAATGCACCTATCACGGGAATGAAGGCAATTCTAACGGGGTTTTGTGGATCACTTTTATCAAATATGTGAATACCACGGTATTGGTCCACTATATAAAGGTAGTCCATTGCATAAATCTTTCCTGGGCGAGTAAGGGCAGCGGTATCACCATACTCTGGCTGAATGTCGGCTCTAAGTTCTTCCCAAGTAAGTGTGACGGGTATTACGCAATGATCTGGGTCAAAGTCTTCATGGCAATATTCGAATAACATAGAGCCCGAGGAGGTGGCGATTCCAAAGGCCAGTACCGGCAGTAATAGGCTTTGTTTACTCACATGCTTGTTTTTAATCGTGGAATTAAACAACACAATAATAACAAGAAAACCACTAAATAAGGCTATTAAGTCCAGCCAATCAAATACACCCTTTTGAAATACAGTGCCCGAGCCTAATTGCAGAACTTCAAGTGATGTTCCTATTGCCAACCAGGTTAACGGAATACTTTTAGCTGTTTTTTTACTGATACCTAAAACAGCAGCACTAAAGAGGCACACAAATAGAATATGTATGAAACTGGGCAGGCTATTTATGAGTGCTGCAGGTAGTGTGTTTTGCAGCCATGATGATTGAAGCAGGTTTAAACTGGGTAATAAATCAAGTAACAGGTGTTGTGGGCGAAAGTTAATGTAAAAGAAAAGGCCAACCAGTAATAATATGCCTCCGTACAAGAAAAAATTGAGTTTACTGTGTTTCATTTAAAGTCCGTTTTATAGGTTAATACTGGTAATTTTTAACGTGCTTTAGTCTGTAGAGACGTAACGTTATTGAGCTGAATTAACTTTTACTCAGCCCTGAAATTCAGGGCTGAGTTTACAGGGAAGCTTTAGTGGCGTCCCAATAAGTTTACACCGTCTTAGCGTTAAGCTTTTTGAGCTAGGGTAATGGCATCCAGCACCTTACGGGCCGATATTGGAATCTTAGTGCCAGGGCCAAAAATACCCTTAACGCCAGCATCCCATAAATAATCGTAATCCTGTTTAGGGATCACGCCACCGGCCACCACAATTATATCATCCGCACCCAGTGCTTTTAAGGCGGCGATTAATGCGGGCACTAGGGTTTTGTGGCCAGCGGCCTGAGAGCTTACACCAACTACGTGTACGTCATTCTCTACTGCTTGTTTGGCCACTTCGATAGGGGTTGAGAACATGGGGGATAAATCAATATCAAAACCCACATCGGCAAAGGCGGTGGCAATGACTTTAGCGCCACGGTCATGGCCATCTTGGCCCATTTTGCAAACTAACATACGTGGGCGACGGCCCTGTGTATTTTCAAAGGCTTCTATGTCTTTTTTAATGGACTGCCAGTCAGTGTCGTCTTCATACGAGGCCCCATATACACCGCTTATGGTGCGAGACTCGGCTTTATAACGCCCAAATTCTTCTTCCATAGCATCACTGATTTCACCGACGGTGGCGCGCAAACGTGCGGCCTTCACCGATAAGTCTAGCAAATTACCTTGGCCTGACTTCGCCGCCGCCGTAATATCGGCTAGGGCGGCTTGTACAGCGCGAGTATCACGGGTAGCTTTAATCTGGGTGAGACGCTTAATTTGTGAATCACGTACCGCGACGTTATCCACTTCCAGAATATCAAGCTCTTCTTCTTGCTCTTTATCTAACAGGTATTTGTTTACGCCTACAATCACATCTTCGCCACGGTCAATACGTGCTTGTTTTTTCGCAGCACTTTCTTCAATGCGCATTTTAGGCAGACCTTCCTCGATGGCCTTAGCCATGCCGCCCTTGGCTTCAATCTCTTCGATTAACTCCCAGGCTTTGTCGGCCATATCTTGTGTCAGCGTCTCCATCATGTACGAGCCGCCCCATGGGTCAACTACCTGAGTAATACCGGTTTCTTCTTGCAGAATAATTTGAGTATTACGAGCAACACGGGCACTAAATTCGGTAGGCAAGGCCACAGCTTCGTCCAATGCATTGGTATGCAAAGATTGGGTGCCACCAAATATGGCTGCCATGGCTTCTATCGTAGTGCGTACTACGTTGTTGTATGGGTCTTGCTCGGTTAAAGACCAGCCGGAAGTTTGTGAGTGAGTACGCAACATACTGGATTTAGGGTTGGTAGGATTAAATTCTTTCATTATCCTATTCCACAATAAACGGCCCGCCCTCAGCTTAGCTATTTCCATGTAGAAGTTCATGCTGATGCCCCAAAAGAACGACAAACGAGGTGCAAACGCGTCTACTTCTAAGCCGGCATTAATAGCAGTGCGCACATATTCACGGCCATCGCTCAATGTGTAAGCCAATTCTAGTGCGGCATCGGCACCGGCTTCTTGAATGTGGTAACCCGAAATAGAAATACTGTTATATTTTGGCATCTTGCCTGAGGTATAGGCAATGATGTCGCCGATGATTTTCATGGAAGGCTTAGGTGGATAAATATAGGTATTACGCACCATGAATTCTTTTAAAATATCGTTTTGAATAGTGCCCGATAATTTTTCTTGGGGCACACCTTGCTCTTCTGCCGCCACAATATAGTTGGCAAGAATGGGTAAAACAGCCCCGTTCATGGTCATGGAGACAGAAACTTTATCAAGTGGAATACCATCAAATAAAATTTTCATATCTTCAACAGAATCAATGGCTACACCCGCTTTACCCACATCTCCACTAACACGTTCGTGGTCTGAGTCGTAACCACGGTGTGTGGCTAAATCGAATGCCACCGAAACACCCTGTGCACCGGCTTTTAGGTTTTTACGATAAAAGGCATTGGATTCTTCAGCGGTACTAAAACCCGCATATTGACGAATGGTCCAAGGGCGGCCCGCGTACATAGTCGCTTGTGGTCCACGAACATAAGGCGCCATGCCAGGCATCGTATTGGCAAACTCTAAATTTTTAACATCTTCTTGGGTGTACAACACTTTAATGGGCACGCCTTCTGGTGTGTGCCATTCCATTTCTTCAGGGGTTAACCCTTTCATTTGCTTAGTGGCTAACGCTTGCCATTCTTCAAGAGTGTACTTTTTATCAGTCATATTAATGCTCACCCTTATTATGGCTATCTTGGGTTGGGTCTTGTGGTTGGGAAAGTTCAATTAAAACGCCATCACACGATCTAGGGTGAATAAAAATAACCCTGCAATTGTGAGCGCCCAATGTTGGGGCGTCGGATAAAAATTGATAACCTTTTTCAGTTAAGCGCGCCACGTCTTCATCAATGTTATCACTGCGAAAACACAGGTGGTGTAACCCAGGCCCTTTTTTATCTAGGTAACCTTTAATAGGACCTTCATCATTAAGAGGGTGCACCAGTTCAATTTGTGTTGCTGGCAGTGGAAAAAACGCCGTACTAGTTTTAGCCGAGGTAACGTCTTCACGGCCTTGGTATGGTAGGCCAAAATCTTCCATAAAACGCTTTATGGATTTTTCAAGATCCGGTACCGCAATGGCAATATGATCAAGTGCAACAATCATGGGGTGTCCTTTAAATAATTTTCTAATATCCAGAATTTAAACAATGGAGTGCATTTACACTCCATTTCTTTATAACGCGTTCAAGAAGCCTTCAGTGGCGGTTTGACGCTGTTGTTTAATTTCTGCGGGTGATATTTCTATGGCCACTTCATCGGGTACAATTTTGTAAAGCGCTTGGCCTTTCTTGATGATTTCACCATCGGCTTCTATCAGTACCTTAGAGATAGTACCACTGAAAGGCGCATGAATTTTATTGAACATTTTCATCACTTCAACAATGTACAGTGGGTCGCCCGTATTAAAGTGGCTGCCCTCTTCAACAAACGCGGGCATTCCTGGCGCTTCACAGCTGTAAAACATGCCTCCTGAGGCGGCGAGTATCTCATCGCTTTTTGCTACAGGTGGTGGAACCAAAACCTTGGCCATTTGTTTTTGTAATTCAGAATCGTTTAATGAGCTAGGGATTTCAATGCTTAGATTGTCATTTACCCTTAAATCAAAGAAGCCAGTGGTGTGGGCAAGATAAGGCAAGATAGCTAAAATTTCACAGCCAGCTTGAAAGCCTGCATGGGCGGCTTGGGCTTGAGACCATTGGGCAGCATTAATGTCCGCAGGTGCTTTACCTGTCAAAGCGGTTTGGGCAACGTCAAAGTCATCAGTACCCAGTTTTTCTTTAAGCGCATCGTAAAAGGCTACAGATTCCATAAGTACGTCGTTATCATGATCCCAAATCATATCTGCTGCGGGTTTGCTTTCGCAGTAGTTCATATTTAAGAAATGATAGGTGTCGGCCAATATGCGAACAGGGTTTGTTTTAAAGCTGACCTTGCCATTTTCAATTGAGAATTTGTCTTGATTGATCGATAACCAACCCGCTAAAAGGTGCGGCTCTTCTAACAATATGGCAAGTGGTCGTATTAATAAAATATGTTTGCGGGCAAAAATTTCTTTAAGCGATTTTTGTTTCTCCCCTGTAGCGTCAGTTGTTGCAGTAATGGCATCTTCACAGATCTGCTTATACGCAAAATTTAAGTCTAAATTATTGGCGGCTTGTTTCAATAATCCTACGCTGGTCAAATATGGCACTATAAAATTTGTGCTAGGGCGAGCATTAATATTATTGCCCAAGAACCAGTTAACTAAACCATAGTGAAATTCAAGGTTGGTGGCGAGATCCTTACCGCGTAATTCGGTAACCCGTAAAACCTCGCTCATGTGTTGGAACGTAGCGGTTCGATCATTGCCCACGGTTAATAGTAATGCAATGTTGCTGTCATACGCACCGGCCAAATGATACTTCATGAAAACGTCAGTATCAGGGTTGTGCATGCTGATGCCTTGGTCGTCACGAATTTCGCCATCGATAGAGTTTGACCAGTTTTCAATGACCCCGCCTGCGTGGGGTTGCAAGGCTTGGTTAGTGGCATTCATGCGCGCTTCAACTGAGGCTTTGCTGCGTAATATTCTACTGGGTTTGGGTAAACGCGGACCATGGGCTGCCAGTAACATCATAGTTTCTACTAGTGACTCTACAATGAACGTATCTTCTGGGTTTTCTGGGTTAACAAACTCTAGCTTATAGCAAAGTTCGGTTACACGATGCTCTACCTGAATACGGGTATTCATTTCCATGAAATAGTGAGAGTCGCCGTCTACGATACATTCAAATGTTCCTAATGAATCAAGTTTTACGGCTTCACCAAATACAGCACCTTCGTGTTCCATACGAATCAGGATGTCTAAGTCTTTTTTTAGTTGATCAGCTTCCGCGGTTTTATTGGCTTTAACCGCCGTTTGAATCGCTTCGTTTAGCTCTTCTTCGGTAACCGACACTTCCAATAATTTTTGTTCGTGCATTTGTAAGGAACAGTCACGTCCGCCCATCGTCATGCACCACTGACCATTACCAATAACCTGTATTTCTTGATGGCGGGTGGTATCAATGTTCATTTCAATTAAGACGTTTTTGTTGTCGCCCACGCCATTGGTTTTTAGCTCAATCAAACATTCTAAAACCAATGAGGGAACACAAGCGGCGGCTTTCTCTACTTTGTCTTTCAGGCTTGCCCCTTTAAAAGAGTTAGCCGATTGTAAAATACGCTGACCTTTACCACCGCCTCCGGCAATGCCTTTTAAACGGAACCGGTTGTTGGGCTTTTCAGTGAGCATACGCTTGGCTTCATTTTGTAAAGCAAGGCCAATGTCGGCGGCATCAATAATATCGATACCCGCGATATAAGAGGCGGCTAATAGTGCTAACGCTTTTTCTTCATCATTTTCACAAGCGCTGAAATCTACCTTCAATTTGTTATCTTTAGCGCATTTTTCTAGGCCGTCGTTTCCGTATTTAGATAATAACGCAATGCTAGTCGCATTGTTTACGCCCGGCGTAACTGAAACACCGGTTGCCAGAGCGGTGCGTTTGGCTGAGTCTTTCATACCTGCAGAGCGCTGCGTGTACGAGCAAGGACCCATAAAGTTAAGACCGGCATCTTCCATGGCTTCTACCATTTCGGCGTCTTCAGACATGAAACCGTAACCTGCAAAAATGGCATTATAGCCATTGCTGTGCGCTATATTAATGATTTGTTTAATGCGCTGCGCACGCTCGGCTTTATCGGCACCGGAATAATCGGGCACACGATGAATACTGGAAGGGTTGGTTAATTTACGCAGTTCAGGGGCCAGTGCATTTTGATAGGTAATAGAGTCTTTTTCAGATAAAAGAATGCCATAATCATGGACTCCCATCTCATCAAATACATCCATGGCCTCTTTACGAATAGGGCCTCGGCAAATAATTAATGGGCGTATATGGCTGCAATCAAACGATTGAACCCATTGGCTGCTTGAATTCCCTAGTTTTCGATCGTTGTGGATCAAGGGGTTTGATAAATAATTTTCGTTGGCCATGTTATTTTTATCTCTCTTGTAACGCGACTATGCGCTTTTACAATATTTAATTAGTTAAAGAGAATAAACAGCGTTCTCTATACAATTTTAAATTTCATCTTCGCCAGACTTTAAAGCATTAGTGGTGACGGTAAACTAACTTTAAATGTGGCTCTTAAATTTGATTTTTAGTTTAGAAAAATTCTCTTTGAACACTATTAAGCGGCTCTGGCGTGTAATGTTTTAAATGAAATTCCATATGTTCACCTAGCACTTTACGTAAATCACTGGGCATGACAATTTGTGAAATACTGCCCAGGCTTAAGGCTTCGTTAGGATTCATTAATTCTTCTTCATAACGTTTGGCCAAGATTGCTTCTTGCTCTACCGCCCAAGCCTGTGATTCTTTTTTCGCTTTAACGGCACCACGAATGGCCCGCAACTCATCCTTATAAACAAATTCAATGCCAGCAGGCCCCATTACAGCTGCGCGGGTAGAAGGTAAGGCGATAACTAAATCGGCACCCGTAGGGTAGTTATTGTATGACGCGTAAGCACCGCCAAAAGCATTACGCAGAATTAACAAGAAACGGGGAGTGCGCAAATCAACGATGGCATCCAACATGGCGCGGCCCGCTTGTACAATCCCAGCAGCCTCTTGATCCTTACCGGGACGAAAGCCTGTGGTATCTTCCATAAAAATAACTGGAATATTGTAAAGATTGCAAAAACGAATAAAGCGCGCGTTTTTATAGGCGGCATCAATATCAATTTGTCCAGACCCCACCGCAGAGTTGTTGGCCACAAAGCCCACTACATTGCCGCCCATACGACCCAAAGCGATAATAGTATTACGGGCACGATCAGGCTGAACTTCTAAGAAATCACCGTGATCACACAATTGTTGAATAATAATGCTCACATCAACCGGCGTATTAAAACCGCTTGGACTGTTGAAGGCTTTTTTAAGTAAAATCTCAATTTCCCATGTTTTGCGATCAATGGGGTCTGAGGTTTCTTGAACGGGGGCAAGCTCGCTGTTGTTGTTAGGGATGTAGTTTAAAAGCTCTTTTACTTTTTTAAGGGCGGCTACTTCGTCTTCAACTACAAAATCGGTAACCCCTGATTGGCTATGTACGCCCGGTCCGCCTAGTTCATCGGCGGTTACATCTTCCCCTAATACGCTTTTCACGACCCCTGGACCTGTTAACCCAAAAAAAGTGTCGTTGGGCTGGATTAAAAAGCTGCCTTGGCGAGGAAGGTATGAGCCTCCGCCTGCGTTAAATCCAAACATACACATGATGGAAGGCACTACACCACTGATTTTACGTAATGCGGTAAACGCTTCTGCGTAACCATCAAGACCGCCCACACCCGCTGGGACATAGGCCCCAGCAGAATCGTTCATGCCCACTAACGGGATGCGGCGTTTACCGGCCAGCTCAAACAAGCGGGCCAGTTTTTTACCATTGGTTGCATCCATGGAGCCTGCGCGAACTGTAAAATCATGCCCATAAAGGGCTACATCGCGACCATTTATCTTAACAATCGCGGTCACTAAACCGGCACCATCAAGGTTTTTACCCCAGTTTTGAAAAAGCACCTTTGGATCTTCATCGGTCAGTACCGACATACGCTCCCAAATGGTCATGCGACCCTTGCCGTGTTGACGGCTAATGGCTGCAACGCCTGCGGCCGTTTTTGGGCGCTGAATTAAATCAAAGCCTTTTTTAAGGCTTTCCTCATATAGGCCAGGCTCGTAAGAGGCTTGGCCCGGTACACTGAACTCCACTTCCTGTTCGGTGGTAAAGGGGTTGGATAATGAAGCTTGTGGGTTTGTTGTTTTAGTCATAGCCGTCACATTTATTCATGGGTGGTTTTAAAAATTGCCACTGTCATGTTAGGTGTATGTTTATTGAGGTGATTATGGGCTTAATAATATAAGAGAATGTCTAGTTTGTGAATGGTGAGTAAAAACCTCAATACTTGAGGTTTTAGCTGTAACTCCCCGGTTTTTATGGTCTGTATCGATCTAATGGTTTTTTATAGTCACCAAAAAATAGAAAGAATGGTGACAAAAACGCTCAGTCTGTTCACGTATATACCGAAGTAAATAGACATAATCGCTCAGCGGTGGCTCGTGCCGATGTTTAAAGGCATTAGACTGAGTGTTGATCAAAATGTCGGTTTTTACCAGACAGGCTAAAAGGTATACTGGAATGATTGAATTTCTAGGTGGTAATATGCAAAATTTATTGGTTCTAAGCACCGGTGGCACACTAGATAAAGTGTATTTTGATGCCTTGAGTGATTTTCAAGTGGGAGAACCTGTTGCGGGCGATATTTTAACCGCTATGAATGTGACCTTTGATTTTACGGTTAAAGAAATTTGCCGAAAAGACAGCCTTGAAATTACCGAGCAAGATCGCCAACAAATGCTAGATGCGGTGAATGCCTCTGACGCTCAGCATATTCTTATCACCCATGGCACGGATACTATGGTTGATAGCGCCCAGTTTTTAGGGGAACAGCCTCAAAAGGTTATTATTTTTGCCGGTGCCATGCAGCCCAGTGCGTTTAAAAATAGCGATGCCACGTTTAATATTGCCTGTGCCGTGGGTGCCATGAGCCTGGCTAAGCCCGGTGTATATGTGGCCATGAGTGGCCAAGTACACAAGTGCGACAATGTATTTAAAAACTATGAATCACGCCGCTTTGAAAGTTTGCCAACAGACAAGCCGGCCCAGTAAATCGGCTGGAGCTGTCATTTACAAAAATAGTTTCACAGTAAGGCCTTAATAAGCGTTGCGGCTGTCGGCCATGATCTCTTCCAGCGCTTTTTGAGCTTTTTTAGGGTGGGTAATATCCTTAAGCTCAATCATTTCACATTCGTCTAATATCATTTCGCTGAGTGTGCTGGGGTAAAGCCGGCAATCATCGGGCCGGTCAAAATAAATCTCACAGCTGTACCTAACCGTTTTATTGTTAGGGGATGTGTTGGTTTCAACCTTTAGCCAAGGGCAACGTTCAAGTTGCTGTTTGGTATTGGGGTCCATCCAAATTTTGCCCTTATCCACATAGGGGTAAATATGGGGGGAGTATTCGTCCCACATTTCAATTTCACTTTGTGAGGCACTTAAACCGCCATTACTGTATTTAATGCAGCATTTCCCACAAGAATTACACTCTTTCACTTGTTCGATGTACCCCTTTAATATGGTGGTAAATAGGTGAATGTATCGCTAGGTTGATTGTAGCTGTAATAACCTTGTGGCAACCGCATGTTCAATTCTATCCAAGGCTGTTATTAGCAGATCTTGTTGGCAACCAAAGTTTAGCCTTACATATTCGTTGTCACCAAATTCACTGCCCGCCGACATGCCCACGCCATGTGTTTCAAAATATTTTTGCGGTTTATCCAGTTTAAGTTGCGACACATTTATCCAAGCCAGATAGGTGGCCTCTAGGGGGCGCATGGTAATGCCTTTCATGTTGTTTATACGTTGTTCAATTAAACTAAGGTTACTTTGTAGATATTCAATGAGTTGTTTACGCCAAGGTTCTCCGTATTTATAGGCGGCAATGGCAGCCTGAGTGCCTATAATGTTTACATGCCCCACCAGTCCATATAAATACTCTTGATACTGTTTATGCATTTTAGGGTTACTAATAATAGCAAATGCGGTATCTAAACCGGCAATGTTAAAGGTTTTACTGGGTGCCATTAAGGTTATGCAATGCTGAGCGATTTCATCATTTAGACTGGCAATGGGAATATGCTTTTGACCGTTTAATATTAAGTCACAGTGAATGTCGTCTGAGCAGATAATAAGATCGTGTTGCAAACACATCTCAGCCAGCACCGTGAGTTCCTCACGGTTATAAACCTTACCGATGGGATTGTGTGGATTACACAATAAAAACACACCTGTATCGGTGGTGATGCTTTTCTTCATCTGTTGTAAGTCCAGCTCCCAGCCATTTTCTTTACCTTTGACTAAAAACCTTTGATTTTCAAAAGAGATAATAGGGGAGTGCTGCATTAAATGTGGGTATACCGGTGTTGCAGTGATTCCGGCAGGTTTGCCTTTTGCAGCCGATATGGCGCGGGCGATGTTTAACCCTTTCACGACACCTGGTGTGAGCACAATCCATTCAGGTTTAATATCCCATTGATAATGATGTTTGCAGTGATTAACGATCAGTTGCATAAGTTCAGGGTTATCAGAGCCATAACCTAGTACCCCATGCTCGGCTCGTTTGCTGATGGCTTCAACGATTTCAGTACACACTTGAAAGTCCATATCGGCCACCCACATGGGTAAGATATCTTGGCCGGCATAGCGCTTCCACTTAATGGAATCCGACTGGTTGCGGTCTACATTAAGACCAAATTGACCGGCTTGGCTGGGCATAGGGTTTAACCTTAATAAAAACTGAAACATAAGCTAAATAGTCATGGGGGTAAACCATTACTAGTTGAATACTTTAAGTGGAGGGTCGTATAGGTAAATGAGAGTTGCAAGTAGAGGGTTAAACATCATCGTCTAACACAAATGCTAAACCTATTCCCTTAGTGATCCGACGAACAATCTTCATGGTCACAATAGGCGCTTCCATGGGAAGCCCTGTCATTTGAATTTGAACTATCTCTCCCAATTCAGGAGGCACGAGGTCTTCCGTGTACAAAAAAACCCCACCATCGGATATGTCATAGGTGTTTAATAGTACGCCTTCTAATGAAGGGTGCATTAACCTAACTTTGGCACTGACTCTAGAGCGGGTGTCTTTGCGACGGTTATCGCCCGAGCTGGTTTTGGCCATTAGGTTCGCTCCGACATTGGTTATGGCTTAATTATGGTAAAGATTGCTCCACTTTCCAGTCGATACGTGTGTAATATAAGTTTGAAGCCATGCTGTATAAGCTACCTATGCTATGATTCTTCGCTTTAATGAGCAGCCTTTAAGGGATAAAGTGACCGAACAATGCCCTCCTTCCCAGTATTGGGATCACCCAGATCCATTTGTTATTGAAGTCATTGTTAATACTGGTGACATTGATAGTTATCAGCATGTGAATAATTCGGTATATATTCGTTGGCTAGATGAATGCGCCCGCCAGAACTCTAAACAACTGGGTATTGATCCCGACACTGCCAGCACTTTTGGTTTTGGCATGGCGGTACGCGATAGTCATGTGACGTATTTAGCGCCGGGGCATCTGGGGGATAAATTGCTGGTGGGTAATTGGATGAGTAGGCACGATGGCAAGTTTAGGGCGACTCGCCAATTTCAAATAGTGCGTGCCCATGATGGTGCAACCTTGGCACGAGCGACATTGGATTATGTGTGTATAAATATCAAGACGGGCAAGCCCTGTAAAATGCCCGAACTCTTTCGTAAAAATTACCAAGCCCATGGAGCCTTCAATAAAATTGAAGCATGAAATTTCATGTTTTGGTGAGCTATTAGCGGCTGCTTTTTTTTGCCAGCCTTTGCAATCGGTATTCTTTGGGCGTTACACCAGCCCATTGTTTATAGGCTCGTGTAAACGCTCTGGGTTCGCTGAAGCTTAACTGCTTAGATATTTGCGCGATGGTTAAGGCGCGATTGCTTAACAGTTTGTTGGCTAAATCTTGGCGCAAATTATCCTTGATCTGTTGATAACTTATTCCTTCTGCGCTGAGCTTTCGTCTTAGGGTTTGCTCACTCATTTCAAGTTGTTTGGCAATGGCTTCACTACCGGGTAATTGTAGTTTGTCATCCTCTTTAAAACCTTTGGGCTCAAGCATTTGATTAATGCGGGCCGTTAAGCTGGTGTCTTCCCCTGGAATGGTTAATAAGTCGATGGGCGCGCGTCGTAAAAATACCTGTAAATCCCGTTGAGTTTTAACAAGCGGCTCTTGTAGGTATTTTTTGTGAAAAACCAAGCGATTGTATTTACTTTTTAAGTAGGTGGGGCAACGATAAAGCACCTCAAACTCATCAGGATCTAAAGGTGTGTAGTTGACGTAGGCCCCTAATAACTTAATGGGCTTGCCAATGTACCAACTGGCAAAGCGGTGCCATATTACATGCCAGTACTCAATGTAGAAGTGCTCAAAATCCAGATCAGGGCGTTTGAACGTTGAAGTGAAATAGACATGTTCATCTTCCACTTCTAGCGAAACCTGAACCTCGTCGGTGATTTGATTGTAAAAGCGAATGCCCTTTTGTAATAACTCTTCCAAAGTGGTGCTGTGACTCACCCAGTCGGCCATTAATTCAAACGTACCTACTTTGATAGGGTTTTGAGTAAAGCCCATGAATTCATCATTTAATTCTTGAGCGATACCAGCATACAGTCGTGCCACTAGGTCCACATGAAAGCGTGCTTTTGGGTCTTTTAAGGGTTTTTCGGGAATACGCGCTTTTTTAAGTAAGGCTTTAGTATCTAAACCTCGGGCCTTGGCGCCGCCTAATGCGGTTAATATGTAGTGGGTGCCAATGGTGGCCATAAAGGGGAGCTCGGCAAATTAGTGGCTTACTATAGGTCGGTGAGAGTTTAACAGTCTACTTTTAAAGTATCTAGAATTGCTGTGAGAACGGATTACTTGGGCTGTAATACGGTATTGAATGTAAAGATGTTTAATGCCGCTTGTACTTGTTAATAAAACAAGGTTCGATAGGTGAAACTTATACGCCCTTATTCGGATATGGTTATGGCCATTATTGATGCACAAGATGTTTGCAAGTCCCTTACTCTGGCTGATCAAAGCTTAGATATTCTCGTTCGTTTAAACCTTAAAGTCCAAGCGGGTGAATCCTTGGCCATAGTAGGTAAGAGTGGTTCGGGTAAATCCACCTTACTCAGCTTGCTGGCGGGTTTGGATTCGGTAAGTTCAGGCCATATATTTTTAAAAGATAAAGACTTAAGCGTGATGGATGAAGATGGTCGCGCCGCGGTACGCAAAGATCATGTGGGTTTTATCTTTCAGAATTTTCAATTGTTGCCGCATTTAAGTGCACTGGATAATGTGATGTTGCCATTGGAATTAAATTTTTCCAGTGATGCCCGAAATAAAGCCATTGATTGGTTGCAAAAAGTGGGGTTGAAGGAACGCTTAGATCATCAGCCTAATCAACTCAGTGGTGGTGAACAGCAAAGGGTGGCCATAGCCCGTGCCTTCGCCTGTGAACCTGATATTTTATTTGCTGATGAACCCACAGGTAATTTAGACGAACACACAGGGCAAACGATTATTGATCTGTTGTTTGAGCTTAATAGACAGCAAAATATTACCTTAGTCTTAGTGACCCATGACGATGATCTTGCCCAGCAATGTGAGCGTCAAGTGCATTTAGAAGATGGTGTTTTAAGTGAGCGGACGGCGATGGTATGAAACATCTGCAAATATTTTTATTGGCAGCAAAACACTGGCGTAATGATTTACGCAGTAATGAAAAGCGCTTATTAGTACTGGCGACATTATTGGCTGCCGTAAGCATGAGCATGATTTCAAGTTTTAGTGATCGTTTATCTCGCACTATGCAATATCGTGCCAGCGAATTAATAGCCGCCGATATGACTATTTTTAGTACCCGAAAAATCAATGATGAGTTCTCAATTAAAGCCCAAGAATTAGGGATGCATCACTCGCAAGCATTGGGTTTTTCTACTATGGCCTTTGCTAACGAGAAATTGCAGTTGGTAAGAGTGCGTGCGGTTCAAGATAATTATCCATTGAAAGGCTATAACCAGTTGTCCGGTGAGTTTTATGGCAAGGGAGAATTTGTAAAAGCTGCACCTGCATCAGGTAAGGTATGGGCGGAAGAGCGAGTATTACAAAAACTAAACGCCAATATTGGGGATGCCATTGAAATTGGCGAGAGTGTCTTTCAGATAGAAAAAATCTTACAGCAAGATGCCGACCGAAGTGGCAGTCTATTCAGTCCTTTTGGTCGTCTACTTATGTCTATGGAGGATGTGGGTAAAACAGGTGTGGTGGGTGAGGGGAGTCGCATTTGGTACAAACATTATTATACGGGTAATGAAGATGTAGTGGCTGCATTTGTATCTTGGTTAGAACCTAGATTAGACAAATCTCAAAAAATGGGCGGAATAAAAAACGGTCAAGAAAATGTGAGCGGTGCTCTGGATAAAGCCCAGCAGTATTTATCCCTTGCCAGTTTAATTAGTGTCTTGCTGGCGGCGGTTGCTATCGCATTGTGCGCTCAACGCTATAGCGAACGTCATTTTAATACCGCTGCGTTGTTACGTTGCTTGGGTGCCAGCAGCCAACAAGTAAGAGCCATCTTCGTTTATAAATTATTGTTAACCGCGTTTTTGGGGGCAGTGTTCGGCTCCTTGATAGGCTTTATCTTGCATTTCGCGTTATTGCAGGTGGTTGCCGACATACTCCCTGATGATTTAATGCCCGCGCGTATTATGCCTGTTGTCGTCAGTATGTTATGTGCAGGTTTAGTGTTAATGCTAATTGCACTGGCGCCTATTTTAACGTTAAACAAAGTCAGTCCCGCCAGAGTGCTGCGTCGTGAGCTTAAACCTAGATCAGTGCAAGTTAATGTATTTTTTGTTTTAGCAGTAGCAATGATGGTGGGATTGGCGTTTTTACTCACCAAAAATTTAGTTTTGTCGCTGGTATTTGTGGTGGGGCTTGCGATTCTTTTACTTGTGTATGGGTTGCTGTCCGCGGCCTTGTTGTCCGCATTGACAAGTGTGCAGCAATATTTACCGTCACTGTTAAGTCTGGGTTTAACTCAGTTAAGTCGTCATCAATATTATGCTCGCTCTCAAATAGCCGCCTTCGCCTTTATTTTTACCTCCGTAGCGCTTATTTGGATAGTGCGTGGTGACTTATTTGAAAACTGGCAAAGCCAAGTGCCTGCTGGAACCCCTAATCATTTTGCCATTAATATATTACCTGACAAAAAGCACGACTTTGCTTTAGCTATGAGTAACAAAGGCTTAGCCACCAGTGATTTTTATCCTATGGTGCGCGGCCGCTTAACACATATTAATGGTGAAGACGTAAGCGATATATTTGAAGACGATGAAGGGCCTGAAGCATTAAAGCGAGAGCTTAATTTAACCTGGAGCGAGTCTTTGCGCTTAGATGAAGCCATTGTCGATGGGCATTGGTTTGATAAATTGCCCAGCGATACAGCAACAGGCATAAATTGGATTTCATTAGAGGCTGAATTGGCAAGGCGCTTAAACGTAGGTGTGGATGATGAGGTTAGTTTTAATCTTTCTGGTCAAACTATAATCACAAGAATTGCCAGTATACGTACCGTGAAATGGGATAACTTCCGCCCAAATTTTTATGTGGTATTTACTCCGCAAGTACTTAGTCAGTACCACCACACCTTTATCAATAGCTTTTATTTGCCTCCTGATGAAGGGCGTTGGTTGCTGCAGCTTAACCAGCAGTTTAAAGCGGTTACGATCATCGAAATAGAGCAAATATTAAATCAGGTGCGACAGATTCTTGCGCAAACCAGTTTAGCGGTGGAGGCGATATTATTGTTGGTATTGTTGTGCGCTATGGTATTAATGTTTGCCACGTTATTAAGTACTTTGTCGTTACGTAAACATGAAGCGGCTTTGTATCGTACATTTGGTGCCAGTGAAAGTGACATTCGGCGTCGAATACGCAGTGAATATATTACCCTAGCATTAGTGAGTAGCTTGCTGGCCTTACTGTCATTTGAGGGTATTAGTTTGGCGTTGTACTTGCTTATCTTTAATGTAAGCTGGCAGCCTCATGTGGCCTTGTGGGTAATGGTACCCGTTTTGGCTTTGAGCAGTATTTTACTGGCGGGCTTCTATGCTAATAAAGATGTGTTAAAAGCTTCACCTCGACAATTACTACAAGAAATTAATTGATTATTAAGATGTGCCTATGAATTATTTACCGGCTATTGAAATAGAGCCAGAACAAAATGCTAATGCGGCGGTGATTTGGTTGCATGGCTTAGGGGCCAGTGGTGATGATTTTGCGGCAGTGGTGCCAGCATTGGGGTTATCTGATCACAGTGACTTAAATATTCGATTCATATTTCCCCATGCTCCGGTTATTCCTATTGGTGTCAATGGTGGCATGAGCATGCCTGCTTGGTATGACATTTTATCCATGGATGTGGAGCGTAAGATTAATCAGCAGCAATTTATGCAATCGGCTAAGCAAGTTAAGGATTTAATTAAGCGTGAATTGGACAGAGGCATAAGCAGTGAACACATAGTGATAGCGGGTTTTTCACAAGGTGGGGCGGTAGCATATGAGGCGGCACTAAACTTTGACCTGCCTTTGGCTGGATTAATGGCTTTGTCTACGTATGTGGCCAGCCCAAGTACTTTGGCGCTTAAACCTTGCAATGCTGAATTGCCAGTGATGATTTATCACGGAACTGAAGATGATGTGGTGCCAGAATCCTTAGGTATTTTGGCCCGTGATAAACTGCACGCCATGGGCTTAGAGCCCGAATATAAAACTTATGCAATGGCGCACTCGGTGAGTCCAGGCCAAATAAAGCATATGTCGTCTTTTTTAAAGCGCGTTTTAAGTGGTAGTGGGACTAAAATACGCAATTAATGTTGCCTTTTTCATGGCCCAGCATTTCAATTTTGCAAGCACTGTTCAGTACCCAAAGGGCGCCACCGCAGCTGAACCGAGCAAAGTCTAAGCCGCCGGTAATCCAGCCCTCGCAGCTTCGCTCTACGGGCTTGAGTCTGGCCTCTTTGCATTGAATGGATAAGGCATCACCACTTTCGCGCTTGGCCTGGCAGTATTGCTGAACTTCGCGAATGCTAAAATCCTGCCCCTTTATATAGCTCGCGTTCACCTCCGGTGCCGCTTCACTGAATGTAGCGATTAACATGCAATGCATGAAAATAATTAAGTTACGCATGTATCGTCCTTTTTATAACTTGAATATAGGTCTTTCTTTGGTAAGAGTGGCTGCAGTGAGAACCTAGCTATATACGACACTTAAAGCCGCCGTCTTTAATGCCGTACATTTTAACTTCGCAAAAGTCCGTTAAAATCCACAATCCTTTTTTACATTGAAACTCTACATCGGCCAGCCCGCCATATATTTCACCTTCACATTGCTGGGTGACGGGTTTAAGTTTTGCTAACGAACAGTCTACGGTTAAGTATGAATCCCCTAAACGCTTAACAGAGCAATACCTTTGCACCTCGTATAAGCTGAAATCATAACCCTTGATATTTGTAGTGTGCATGTCACCCGTCAGGTCACATGCAGTTATAAATATCACCAGACAACAAGCACTAATAAGTGATTTCATGTGTTTTTCCTTGGCTTTTAATAACTATAGGCACAGGGCGCCAAAGCACCTCATTTTATTAATTAAAGCGGCACTAAAGGGCAGTGCTGGCAGAACTCTCCTTAAGTCGGTAGAATATGGCCCCTTAATTTATGAGTGCTCGTCCTTCAATTAGGGCGAAATTGGCTTTAGGAGCATTACATGTCCAAGATTGACAAAATCGTATTGGCTTATTCTGGTGGTCTGGATACTTCTGTTATCGCCAAGTGGCTGCAAGAAGAGTATTCGGCTGAAGTAGTTACCTTTACTGCCGACCTAGGTCAGGGTGAGGAAGTAGCGCCGGCTCGCGCTAAAGCTGAAGCTATGGGTATTAAAGAGATCTATATTGATGATTTACGTGAAGAGTTTGCACGTGACTTCGTATTCCCTATGTTTCGAGCCAATGCACTATACGAGGGTGAGTATTACTTAGGTACTTCAATTGCTCGCCCATTAATTTCTAAGCGATTGATAGAAATTGCTAACGAAACAGGCGCCGACGCTATTTCTCATGGTGCTACCGGTAAAGGTAATGACCAAGTGCGTTTTGAGCTGGGTGCTTACGCTCTTAAGCCGGGCGTTCAAGTTGTCGCTCCTTGGCGTGAGTGGGATTTAAACAGCCGTGAAAAGTTAATGGCTTACTGTGAAGAGCATGGTATTCAGGTAGAGAAGAAAAAAGGCAAAAAGTCTCCTTACTCTATGGATGCGAACTTGCTGCACATCTCTTACGAGGGTGACATTTTAGAAGATCCTTGGAATGAGCCAGAAGAAGATATGTGGATGTGGACTGTTTCTCCTGAAAATGCTCCCGATAAGCCAACTTACCTAACAATGGGTTACAAAAATGGTGACCCAGTTTCTATCGACGGAAAAGACATGTCAGCCGCTACTATCATGGAGTACTTGAATAAAGTGGCCGGTGAGAATGGTATTGGTCGTACAGATATCGTTGAAAACCGCTACGTGGGCATGAAAGCTCGCGGTTGTTATGAAACCCCTGCGGGCTTTGTGATGATGAAAGCGCACAGAGCGATCGAATCTATTACTCTGGACCGTGACGCAGCTCACCTTAAAGACGAGATGATGCCTCGTTACGCAGAGCTAATTTACAACGGTTACTGGTGGAGTCCTGAGCGTAAGATGCTGCAAGCGGCGATCGATGAGACTCAATCTTATGTAAATGGTGATGTGAAGCTTAAGTTGTACAAAGGAAACGTAACAGTAGTGGGTCGCCGTTCTCCTGATACCTTGTTTGATGAAAGTATTGCTACCTTTGAAGATGATGCGGGTGCTTACGATCAAAAAGATGCGGCTGGTTTCATTAAGTTGCACGCCCTACGTTTACGTACGGCTGCTAAAAAAGGTCGTTCAATGTTATAAGCTGATGCTTGTACATGGATGCTAATAAAAGCCTCAACTCGAAAGAGCTGGGGCTTTTTATGTTCAGGATGAGCGCTATAGCGCGGTGCCAAGGATGGCAAGGAGTGCATGTGTTCAGAATGAACGGTAGATTTTTGATTTATGCAAAACGTGCCTCCCCACATCCCTGTGGTTCGTATGGAGGGTGCTGAGTGCAATGGCATCACTAATAATTAGTTATTGCTTGTCTTGTGGTTCTGATTGATTGAAACTTGCAGTAAAGCAAGCGCTTGTTTTTGTAGAGCGTCTTTGGGTATCTTGCCCGCAGATAGGTTAGGAGAGGCAGGTTCATGTTGGATATCGCAAATTTAGTTGATAAAGGTCTAATTACCGAGCCTGATTCTGCTAAGGGTCGCTTGATTAAAGTGGCGGCGCAATTGTTTCGAGAAAAAGGCTTCGGCCGTACCACTGTACGGGATTTGGCGGCTGAAGTTGGTATTCTTTCTGGCAGCCTGTTTCACCACTTCCCAAACAAAGAGGCTATTTTACGCACGGCAGTTGAGGAAAGTATTCACCGCGTAATTGCTGAAATGCAGGCTTCGATGGAAGGGGTTGAGGACTTACGTGAAAAATTGCGTGTGTTAATACGCTGTGAACTGGCATCAGTTCATGGCGCTGATAATCCTGGATTTCAATTATTGGTACCAGAGTGGCGTTCACTGAGTGCATCGTCACAGGCGGCTATATTAGAATTAAGGCATGTTTATGAGGGGTTGTGGCGTGAGGTTTTGGATGGCTTGCGTGATAAAGGCCTGATGGCGGTGGAAAGTAGCTTCGTGCGCCACTTTATACGCGGCGCTTTAATTGAGACCCATAACTGGTTTCAAATCGATGGTCAGCTGACGCTTCGCGACTTAGAAGAGAAGTTAATTAAAGTGGTTATCCATGACTACTGATCTATCTGAAAGCTTAATGGTTATTTGAGGGTTTTCGTTGACTCTCAATGCTATCTAGGTAAAATGCGCCACCTCGATCAAGCAGCGGCTTTTAGCTTCTAACTGATTGATTTTGAAAGCAAAAACTTGGGACTTAACGGTTTCAAAATCTTACTTTCAAAAGAGTTCAAAAAG
>MAAB01029390.1_pt1 | contig 32598 bp, 25 predicted proteins | sample 1115991 | NCBI WGS metagenome assembly MAAB01 (sample SAMN04961124, study PRJNA320927) | seawater metagenome | isolation source: sample BD02T18 sea water enriched with oil for 18 days | place: USA:Gulf of Mexico | collected 2013-07-27
TATTTAATATTGTTTCTTTAAACTGACTTGAATACCTTTGATAATCCACTAACTTAAACTTACCGTCCCCTGTTTATTTATAAAATTAATTGAGGCGACAACTATCCTGGCACAGGGGGATAGCGCGCTATTGGAATTGAAAGCAACGCGGCCATGGATTATTTTAACCAGCACAAGTGGGCAATAATTTAATGAAATTGGTATTAGTTAATCCATTAGATTAAACGTTAAGTAATCAATCTCCGTGTTTCCACCGTGATGCAAGGTGGAAATTTTTTTGATTAAGTAAAACTATAAGTCGCTAAGCGGTATTGAAATATCATAACGTAAACCTTTATTAGGTTCACTTTGTACGGTGATTTTTCCATTTAAGGTTGAGGTAACTAAGTTATAAATGACATGAGTGCCTAAGCCACTGCCACCGCTACCTCTTTGGGTTGTGTAAAAAGGTTCAAATAAAATTTTTACCTGCTCTTCACTTAACCCCTTGCCATTGTCTTGATAACAAATAGTAAAACTACCAATCTCTTTAATAACCGTAATCTTTATATAACCTTTTTCTATATTATTCAGACCATGAATAATTGAATTATTGATCATATTATTGAGAATTTGAGAAATAGCCCCAGGGATTGTTTCAACGATTAAGTTATCTGGACACTCAACAATAACGTTATGTGGAGATTTTTTTAGAATGGGACGCATTGAAAGTAGTATTTCGTCAATATACTCTTTTATGTTTATTTCACGTGTTGCTTCTGAAGATTGGTCAACCGCTATTTCTTTAAAGCTATTTATTAATGTCGCCGCTCTTAATGTGTTTGATTCTATTATGGTGCACGTTTCATCTACATCTTCAAAAAAGTAATCTAGGTGCTTATCTGAAGCAGTCTCATTTGTTATTTTATTTTTCAAGGTTTTGTACTGGTGATGTAAATTAGTTATTGCGGTTACGCATATGCCTATGGGCGTGTTTATTTCATGGGCAATGCCGGCAACTAAATTGCCAAGAGAGGCCATTTTTTCTTTTTGTACCAGCTCATCTTGTGTGTCTTTAAGCGTTTTCATCATATTTTCTAACGCTGAATTTTGATTTTTTATGAGTGTTAGGCCATTTTTAAGGGACTCTTTATCTGCAATTTCTTTATTTATAAACTTTCGTTGTTGAAGCACAATAGCTAAGTTAGAAGCGACAAAAGAAAGTAACTGCAGCTCATGTTCATCATACATATTGTCGTTTGAATAACTTTGTATGATGATTATTCCCATAACGTCTTCATTATTAGTTATCGGTGCACCCATCCAACTGGTACCTATCGAGCCTATTACATGTGATATCTCGCCCTGTTTTTCGAGTACTCTAATATCTTCAGCGGTAAATAGGCACGGCTTGTTTTTCCGAATTACATAAGAAGAAATACCCTCGCTAATAGGTACCTTTTTTCCAAGAAGATCTGCTGTACCTTTCTCATCAATAACGTAATCAAAAATAATTAATTCTTCAATTGAGTCATATAATAAGATAGCAATATTTTTTACATAAATTATCTCAGACAGTATCAGGTGAATATTTTTATAAATTTGAGGTAGGGTTAACTTAGACAATACAAGTGAAGAAATTTTTAACAGTGCACTTATTACATTTAGGTCAGTTTTGTTAGAAGCTTTAGGTAAATTCATAGAATTATAAGCCGTCACTTTTGGTCAGGTTATTATTTATGATCATTATATCGTCAAGCCTATTTATAAGCGCTGAGACAACATTAGGATCAAAATGTTTACCTGTTTCTTGCTTAAGTAGTTTTAAAATATCCTCTAAGGCCCAAGGCTCTTTATAGCAACGCTTATGAATTAATGCGTCAAATACGTCTGCAACGGCCACTATTCTGGCAAAAATATGAATGTCATCGCCTTTGATCCCCTTGGGGTAACCTGTGCCATCATATTTTTCATGATGTTGTTGTGCAATTATGGCTGCAGCATTTAATATTGGCCGTTCAGAGCCAGATAATATGTCAAAGCCGATCTGAGCATGCTGTTTCATTACAACCATTTCTTCATCACTTAGTCTACCTGGTTTTAATAAAACGCTATCAGGAGTCGATATTTTACCGACATCATGCATTGGCGTAGCTTGCTTTAAAATGTCACAGTCACTGTCAGGTAAATTTAATTCCTGCGCTAATATGTAGCAAAACTCCGACATACGTTTAATATGATTACCGGCTTCTTTTGAGCGCGACTCTACCGCATTACCTAATCGGTTGATTAAGTCCTCTTGGGTTTTTATTATTTCCTCATTAAGTAATAAATTATCAAAGGCAATACCTATACTATTTGAAAATAAATTAAGTAACTGAATGTTGATGTCAGTTAACTGCTTAATTTGATTGCCTTTTAGGTATAGTAAACTTTCTTGGTCACTCTTAGAGGGGAAATAAGCAACATAGTGATCATCTTCATAAACACTCCCTTGTATTTTTCTAGCTTTATCCAATAATTCAATCGCTTTAGGCGCTAAACTATTTTTGAATGAAATATTGCCGCATTCAGCTATTATTTGATAATCGTTCGCCAAACAAATTGTCCCAGCTCCTTCTACGGGTTTTATTAAAGCACCTTCTTGATCTACATGTATTAAGGAAATAACTTGTTGTAATAATCCATTAAAAAAATGTTTTAGCGTTTTCTTTTCAAGTAAGTCAGTTGTCGATTCAATAACCTGCTGTAAGCCCATTCTATAAGCTCTTTCATAGGTTATAGATTGGTCTATTTTAATCAAATCACGATAAGCTCTTAACGCAGTTACAACACAGGTGAACAACTTAGTTCTATCGAGCTCTGTTTTTTGTTTGTAGTCATTAATATCATAATTCATAATGACTTCTTCTTCAGGAGCCTGCCCAGGCTGACCAGTTCTGAGTATGATTCGGGTAAAAACATTCTTTTTTTCTTCTCGAAGCCATTTAGCTACTTTTAAACCGGCGTCGTCGGTCTCCATAACAACATCAAGAAATATTAAGGCTATATCATCATTTTCGTCGAGCACTTTTTTTGCTTCATTTGAATCAAAGGCACTTAAAAACTCGACACCTCTGTCTTCTAATTCAAAGCGCTTTAGTGCCATTTTAGTGACTGTGTGTATGTCTATTTCATCATCAACAATGAGTATGCGCCAAGGTTTTAATGATGGTTTTGTCTCATCACTTTTAAGCAATGTGAAGGGCATATTTATGATACTAATAATTGGAGTGATAAGTTTATTTTAGCTTGAATTATTTAGAAGTAAAAAATAATAGCTATAAGTAGCAGAAAATTAAAGGGTAGCTTCATTGACCTTGCCAAAGTTGAGAGCAATGTAGCGATTTTGTATTAAAAGATTCCTTTAGTTCATTAGCTGTGAAGTGAGCTAATAAGTTATCTTAATCCGCCTAAATAGGCAGTGTGTACTTAATTTTTTACATAGCATCACTTGTTATACTCGAAGAATTAATGAAAAACTCCTCAGAGTTACATAAGATACAGCGATAATAATATAGGGAACAATAATTAAAATGAAAAAAACATATTTAGCGGCGGCAATCGTTGCGAGTTTAACGTTATCCGGCTGTATGGTAACTAGTGATGGTATAAAATCATCGTCTGAATTGGCCGCCAGTGATAACGCTAGCAGTAGCATGTCAGTGCAATCATCTGCAAATAGTGAAAATAAAGTGTTTAGCCAAAAATACTTATTTAAAGAGTTATCAAATGGTTTGCGTGTATTGGTTGTGAAAACTGATTATCCTGACCTTGTCTCAGTACAGATCCCTGTATCTGTAGGTTCTCGTGATGAAAACGAAGTAGGTAAAACAGGTTTTGCGCATTTCTTTGAACACATGATGTTTAAAGGTTCAGAGAAATTTCCACAAGCTGTGTACTCTGACTTATTTAAAAATGCCGGTGTTGATAATGGTGCTTACACCACTAACGATTACACCAATTATCACTTAGATTTCTCTAAAGACCACTTAGATAAAGTATTAGAGATTCAAGCAGATCACTTTAAAAACCTTAAATATACCGATGCACAATTTAAAACTGAAGCGTTAACGGTAAAAGGCGAATACTTAAAAAATAATGCTAGCCCAACGCGTAAGTTATTAGCTGCAGTTCGTAAAGAAGCATTTGATACTCATACCTATAAACACACCACAATGGGTTTTTTTGAAGATGTAGAAGCAATGCCTAACCAAATTGCTTATGGTGAAAAATTCTTTGACCAGTTTTATAAGCCTGAATATGTTTCCTTGGTGATTGTTGGTGATGTTGAGCCAGAAGCGACAATGGCAATGGTAGAAAAACATTGGGGAAATTGGCAAAAAGGTGATTTTGTTAGTGAAATCGCACAAGAACCAAAACAAACAGCACCAAAATATGTTCATGAAAAATTTGATGGTTTACCGGGTCATTGGTTATTAGTTTCTTATAAAGGTGCTAATTGGCAACCGAAGGAAAAAGATCGCGCGGCTTTAGATTTAATTTCTGAATTATATTTTTCAAATAACTCAGCATTGTATCAAGAGTTAGTGGTAGATAAGCAGTTGGCCAGTCAAATGTTTAACTACAACCCTAAAACAAAAGATGCCGGTTTACGTCACGTATTCATTAAAGTGAATGATGAAAAAGATTTAGCTACCGTACGTGATGCGGTCAATAGTACTTATGCGCAAATACGTACCGAGCTAGTTTCAGCCCAAAAGCTTGATAACTTAAAATCGAACTTAAAATATAGCTTTGTAAACAGCCTAGATTCTTCAGAGTCTATTGCTTCTACATTAGCCAGTTATATGCATTTTGATCGTGACCCAGAAACGATTAACCACTTATATAATAGCTTTGACAATATTTCGGCTCAAGATATCAAAGATATTGCTAATCTATATTTCATTGATGAGAACCGCACAACGGTAACCTTATCAGCTTTAGATAAAATTGCTGACTTTGACCAAGAAGTTGATTTAAACGGCGCCGTTGCCGCAATTGAAATGAAAAAGTCTAACCCGACAGCTGCTTTGTTTTCGGTATTAGATAATACCAATGACTCGCCGCTAATTGATGTTAATTTCCTCTTTTATACAGGGGCTGCAGCAGACCCAGTTGGTAAGAAAGGCGTTGCGGCTTTAACTGCACGCATGTTAACCCAAGGTGGCTCACAGACGCGTAGTTATAAAGAAATACAAAAAGGTTTATATCCTTTAGCGGGACGTTTTTCATCTCAACTTGATAAAGAAATGATGTCATTTACGGGTCGTGTTCACAAAGACAATGCTACTCAGTGGTATCAACTTATCAGTGACCAATTACTGAATCCAGGCTGGCGTGAAGATGATTTTAAGCGTCTTAAGAAAGAGTTAATTGATGGTATTAAATCAGGCCTTAAATCTTCTAATGATGAAGAGTTAGGTAAAGAAGTGCTTTATAGCGAACTTTATCAAGGCCATGTTTATGAAAACTTCAATAGTGGTGACTTGTCTGACTTAGCAGCCCTTACTATTGAAGATGTTAAAGCTTTCTATAGCACTCAACTTACGCAAGCTAAATTAAACGTAGGTATTACTGGTGCTATGCCGAGTGCGCTAAAAGAACAGCTAATGACCGACTTAAAAACACTGCCTGTCGGTGAAGAAAAACGCTTAATTATTGCTAAAGCGCCAGTTTTAAAAGGCCATCATGCAACTATTGTAGAAAAGAATGCACAATCTACGGCAGTCTCTTTTGGTTTCCCAATTGATACAATCCGCAGTGACAAAGACTGGGCAGCACTTTGGTTAGTGCGTTCATACTTTGGTGAGCACAGAAGTTCTAACAGCTACTTGTATCAACAAATACGTCAAGCGCGTGGTATGAACTATGGTGATTATTCTTATATCGAATATTTCCCTCGTGGTATGTACCAAACTAAGCCTGACTCAAATTTAGGTCGATCAAGCCAAATTTTCCAAGTGTGGTTACGTCCATTGCGTTCAAATAATGATGCGCATTTTGCCACACGTGCTGCTTTGTATGAACTGGATAAGTTGATTGAAAATGGCATGAGCGAAAAAGATTTTCAGGCAACTCGTAATTATTTAACTAACTATGCGCCGCAATTAGTCGCAAGCCAAGATCAACAGTTAGGTTATGCGCTTGATAGTGAGTTTTATCAAACCGAAGAGTTTGTTAAGTACGTACGTGGTGAATTTGCAAAACTGTCGTTAGATGATGTGAACCGTGTTATTAAAGAAAACTTACAAACAGATGATATTCATTATGTATTCATCTCAGGCGATGGTAAAGATATGAAAAAACGTCTGTTATCTGAACAAGTATCACCGTTAAAATATAACAGTGAGAAGCCAGCTGAGCTTTTAGCTACGGATAAAATTATCGAAAGTTATAAGTTAACACTACCAGCTAAAAATGTTGAAGTTATTGCGGTAGATAAGGTGTTTAAATAAGTTTTATAAGTAAGGCTTTTAAATAAGCAGTATTGACAATTAAGCATAATTTATAGATGACTTAGTTGTAAATATATCCTGATAAAACACCACGCTTGCCGTGGTGTTTTTGTTTTAATTAAAGGCAAAATAATTGAGGATTCTTCAAGGGGAGGCAAGCTAGCAACTCCCCCTTATTTGTATCTGAATTATTATCCTAAATTTGGGATTATTGCTGGAATGCCTGGTAACAAACCTACCAATGCCATTACCCCTGTTAAGACAACAAACATAATGCTGGGAATGATCCAGCGACTCATTTTACTTAACTTTGAGCTACGCTCTTTACAGCCAATTAAACCAAGGTTGTCGAGCAACATAGTGAGTGCCCAGCCAAAAGCAGGGTTAACCAATGCCGAAGAAAATACCACAATAGCCGCTGATTGTGTTGTTTTACCTTCACGGGTCATTTCCATGCCAGCTTCAAGTAGCGGAATAAAGACACCCACGATTAAAGCGACACAAAGCACGGGTTGCCATATGGCTAAATCCATCGGATAGCCCCATACAGCCGCTATGATACAAAACAATGCAGTAAGTAAGGCGCCAGCAGGAATAGGTCTTTTAGCGATAGCGGCAGGCACCAGGTATGTGCCCCAAGACGAGGTAAAGTTAGTGCCACCTAAAAGGGAACCAAAGGTTTGGCGAATAGAGGCACTTGTCATGGTATCGTCAATGTTCATATGAACTTTTTCAGTGCGCTCAGGGTAACTGATTTTTTGAAATACTTGATGCCCTAAGAAGTCAGGTGACCACATTGCCACGGCTAAAATAGCAAAAGGCAGTACTACAATAAAACTTTCTACGGTAGGTAAACCAAGCATCCAACCGGTATTTTCGCCCCACCAATACATAGGGTTCATGTTAGGCAAGCCTGGTCCGGTATGAAACTCAAAAGGTGCACCCAGCGCAAATGCGAGTGTTCCGCCTAGTAAGCAACTTAACGGTACTGCTAACCAACGTTTACGCCAATGTTCAAGTAAAGCGTATAAGATGATGGTACAAAATATAACGATAAAAGCAATGTGGCTCATGCCTATGCCTTCAGCCCAAGCGAACAGCTTCTTAACTTGTGAAATGGTACCAACAAACCCGAGGTATAATAATAAACCGCCGCATACTCCCTTACTGGTGAGGTTTGCCAGCATACTTCCGCCTTTGCTAATAGCGAGAATCAAACCAAAGACACCAATAAGTAATCCAAAGGCCATTGGGTGACCACCTGCGGCCACCACAATAGGGATTAGCGGAATTAAAGGGCCATGCGTACCTGCTAGGTTAGCGGTGGGTAATAAAAAACCTGAAAAAAGAATAATGAAGAGAGAGACAATGAGTAATTCATAACGAACATTTTCTAAGATAAAACCTTCATCAAGACCTAGAGAGCCAGCAAAGGTTGCTGCTATTGCACCCACCATGACTATTTTTCCGATTGTCGCTGCCATTGCTGGAATGGTATCTTCAAACTCAAATCGGTAATCTCTAAAAGGTAAATTAGGTCGCCAACGTTTAGGTGCCATGATTTGCAATTCATGCTCTAAATACTCTTCTCGAGTATTAAACGATGAACTTGGTTTATGTTTTTGCTGGTAACTAAGCTCTTCTTTACTTAGTTCATCCCCACTTTGTTGCTTATTTGTGGGGGCAGAAGTATTGCCCATAACTGTTCCTTTTGTTGACTAACTAAAAGTTCTATTTCATTGAAGTTGACCATATTTTATCTCAACGAAGTATGGGTAGCTAATGGCAAAGGCCATATAAGACTTAGCAATTAGTCTAGGGTTTTACGCATTGACGTCTAAAAAATGAGCTTTTACTCTATTTCTTGATCTGATACAGATTAGCGATTAAAAAGGGTAAATAAACAAGGGGAAGTTTTTTGTATCGATGGGCGGTATAAATTGCACTAACTTGTTTTAAGTTCAGCACTATAATAAGTTAATCCCTTCATTATTCATGACTTAACTTAGATTAAGCTAAGAATTGATTAGATAAACCAATGAACCCTATTCATTTGGATTGATATAGCGTTTTTCAGAGAACTTATCGGCTAAAAATATCTGTAAACCCGATAATTGTTTATCTGAAAACCATTTTTTGTGTGCTTGGTAATAGTCTTTCGTTTGATAGGCATTAGCTAATACTTTATTAATATCGTTAATAATACGCTGACCCAAGGGGCTATCTGAGCAATTAATATGTGCGATAAGGTAGGGCGGCGCACCAGCAATGGTGTACTGTTCTAACAAAGGTTTTTGTGTTTCTAAAGGGGTTATGTCTACAGGTAAAGCAAGTACAAAATCAACCCGTTCTTTATATAACATTGATGCTAGAGCCACTACTCTTTGACTGCCGCCACGGTAATAGATGTTTGCTGGTTTTATTTTTTTTATTTGCTGGTCAAGAAAGTTACCAAAAGAGACATCCTGCGCAATACCCATTGTCTGCGTTGGTAATGTCTTAAATACGCTGGCAAGATCTTTGATTTCACCCTCAGCATTAAATAATTGCTTAGGTAAGGCTGACTTTTGGTTATAGCGGTAAAGTTTATGAGTTAGGTAAAAGGTTTGGGGATCTGAAAATAATGAATATTCTTGGCGTTCAGGTGTCTTCGCTCTGTTGGCCGTACAGACATTACCCTTACTCTTAAGGATCCTGTTGGTTCGACTCGCGGTCACTCGTTCTATTTTGATGTTATATTGTGTTAACTGTTGAATGATTAAGTTTTCAATATAAGATGCGGTTGATGTTTCGGCAGAGTTTTTAGTTAAGAGATCTATATTTTCAATTTTGTCTTCTACTAACCAAATAATTTTTTCTTTGTGAATATTTTCATTTATGTGATTGCTTTGCACCGAAGCACTACTAATAGCAGCCAACAAAAGAACAATACTAATGAAAGAGGGGAGTTTTAATGACGGAGAAAATAAGTTCAAGGACAAATATCTTACAAAATATAACTTCAGCTTATTCTAACTGTATTTTGTATAATAAAGTAGCCATCATGGGGTCAAAGGTATAATTTATGAGGTAGTAGGTTTAAGATGCTTAATATACATTAAGCACTATTGAACTTATGCAGAATATTTTATCTTTCAAACTCTTTAGTTTTCAACTCCTTCAATATCCCCTCGCATTACCGGATAACCTAAATTCATCCAACCAAAAACGCCTTCCCATAAAACTGCGGTACGGGTGTAACCACGATCCCTTAATTTTTTTATGGTGTAATCTGCCGCGGCACGAGGGCAAGAACAATAGGCAATAATTTGTACGTCTTTTGGAATGCCTGCCACGGTATCATCAAGGTCAGCATAGTATGGAAAAGGAATTGAACCTTCGATATGGGCAGTTTGCCAAACAGAAGGCACACGAGTATCGAGCAGTACCATTTTGTTTTTTGCCAATAAGGCGGTGTTTAAATCTTTTGATGAGACGTACATGCCATCTTGTAAGGTAAAACTTGGATCATCACCACTTTTATTTATTACGTATTGATCAGGCGTCGGCAGTGCTTTAAGTATGGTTCTTTCTTCTTTCCAACCGAGTGCCTTACTACGTAAAAAAGCCGTAATATTATTAATGTCTTGCGCGGATAATTTATCTTTAAAAGGCTGCATTGGTGTATCTTGTCGGCCATTTTGTATTGCATGACGAATAAATTCATCAGTGTTGTGGGCAAGTGCGGATTGATTACCCAGTGCAGGAGCCGTTATTCCTTCACCTTTAATACCATGACAGCTAGTACAATTTTCTAAATAGACTTGTTCACCGCGCTTAATGTCACCATGAACAGGCTTGGTTGATAGTTTTAACCGTTCAGCCCCTGCTTGTTCAAATAACCAATAGGTTAAATCCCATGTTTCATCTAGCGTCATAGGTCCGCCGACTTCATCAAGATAACCGCCCATGGCGGTGCCTTTTCTGCCATAAGACATGGGTCTTAAAATAGCGTGAGGAACACCTGATTCGAATAAACTTTTACTGCGCAGAGAAGGGGCATGATCATTCACATGGCCTTGCCTGTCTTCGCCATGACATAACGAACAATATTTTTGGTAGTTTGATGAGGCCACTTCTGCTTGAGTTTCGGTGAGTTTTCTTGGTGGTGGTAATGTACCTAAAGCATTGCCTTGAGCGAGTAATTTAATAGGCGTCAGGAGACTTAATAAGCAGCTAATGAGTAATGTTTTTTGCAAAAATGAAGCGTTTTTCTTTATGTTCATGTGTTAGTTTTTTATAATTTTTATAATAAGGATTAGTTAATAGATTAGCGAGCATAAAGCTAAGAAGCAATGCCGACTTTAGTGATGAAAAGTTTCGTAACAAATTTAGTAACATATTTTGCTGCTATTTTAGCTGATAAGGCTATTTGGCTGTTGAGGATTTTTTTTGCTAGTTTATTAAATCAGCCGCAACGCCAACCCAGAGGGCAGCGCCAAGCAATAACTTTAGGGTCTTTTGAATTTTCGCGGTTAAATTTTGTTCGCCTCTTTTTTAATATAGTAAATCGTTTTAATCACGGCGAGTAGTATGTAGCCTAGTCACTCTAAGCAAGCACTACTCAACAAAGAGTAAAACGCTTTTAGCCGAATCCTTCGGACAGCGCTTGTTGGACATTTTTACGGCGTTATCGCCTTTTTATGTGGAATAACCACTTGACAAAGGCTCTACCTTGTAGAAATACCCAACAAACAGCTGCAAAAATAATCTCGAAAGATCAACAGACCCTTACCTCTTTAACAAAAAGCATGATTTGAATTCTGCATCTTGTCTTCATTTAAGTATATAATGATGCCCCCTTTTCTAAAATACTTATGACGCACCGCATATAAGTCTTTTAGAAAGAGGATTGTTGTGAGTAAGATTGGACGTAGAATACACGAGTCTATAAAGTACAATAACAGACAGCTAACTATAACAAAACGAGTAATAAGCCCGAGTAGTATGGCATGCAGATATTAGAAAAAGATTATCAAATTAACAGTGTTAGTAAGGCTATTAACGCAGGCGAAAACTCCATTATTGCCCTCCCTACAGGGGGAGGTAAGAGTATTTGTATACTTAAGTTGTGCCAAGCTATGGCTGACAAAAAAGTTGTCATCAGTCTACGTAATGCTGCCTTGATCCCTCAACTATTAAACACCCTCACGATTAATGGCTTAACCGTTAGTGTGGTTAAATCTGGTTATAAGTATATAGCTGGTGGTGATGTGACCTTAATCATGGAGCAGTCATTTGCTCGAAGAAAGCATCTAAATATAGAATGTGATGTGCTGCTGCGTGATGAATATCATGTTGGTTGTATGGGCGGTGTTTATATTGCTATGCGTGAAGAGCTTTCTCCTGATTTGATTATAGGGCTCACTGCGACACCGATTGATAGATTAGGTGTTTATATTGATAAGTCGATGAACTTGATCGAAGAGACGACGACTCGTCAGCTGATTGAATTGGGTGAGTTAGCTAAACCTGTTTACAAAGTACCTAGCCTGTCTCAAGAGATAGATTACAGTGCAGTTAAGATGTATAGAGGTGACTTTAGTGTTTCTGGTTTAGATTGTATATTACTAGAACATTGCTCCTTAGTAGCTCAGCAGACTGTTGAGGATGCATTAGCTCACGGTCGCAAGGTTATGCTGTTTGCTAACTCCATCAATCATGTAGAGGCGCTATCTGATGCCTTTAAGTTACTCGAGGTTCCTCATGAGCTGGTTCATTCTCAACGGGCAACGAGTGATAATGATGAAAGCATACGTCGATACAAGTCAAACGAGGTAAGGTTAATCATTAATATGTCTATGCTTACCATTGGCTTTGATGATCCAACTACGGATTGTGTTGTTTTAGCGCGACCTACCAAGATCTTAAGATTGTATTTGCAGATTATCGGTAGGTGTTTACGTGCCTCAAAAGGTAAGGCTAATGCGTTAATACTGGATTTGGCGCAATGTATTTCAACCCATGGTTTTGCCGAAGATCACCGAGATTTTACTCGTAAAACCGCTAAGTCTGCAGCGATCATGTCTGAGCGATTAAGTGTGACCAATATAAGTCAGTTTGTTGATGGCGAATTTAGTTTTAGAGAATCGATAGAGCGTAAGGTTGTCAAAAGAAAATCTTCAGCTCCTCGGAAAAAACCTCGACCTAAGTTAGTTGCCAGCCAAGAGCTTATAGATAGAGCTGCGAGTAATAGGGCGACAGCATTACTTAGGCTAAACCCTCGAATGGAAAAATTTGTTAGCACTATTGAGCTGGTTAATATTGTTTATGATCAGCAAGATGAAAGTAGCAAGATGCTTGATGAGATCGCTATGGTGAAAATAGTGGCCTTGATAGGCTTCGCTTATAGTGATTCATTAGTTGATAACTGTGTAAACTTAGTTGAAGCGCTACATGCTCAAAACCAATCAATTAGAGGTTTATTGCCTCGAATTAGCAACTTGATAACGGCAATAGCTATGAAAGAGTTATCAAGCTAAAGATGATAATTAAAAGTACTCTTCTTTAATCATCACTATTTAAAAATAACTTTTATTTTTAAATAGTGATGATGCTAAAACTATGATCTTAACGTTAAGGTTATTAGCACTATGCCATGGTCTGTACTTTCGCCATCACGGTCAAAAATTGGATTAATTAAGTGTCTATCGTAAGTATGATAGTCACTGACTTGATAAAGACTGTCGTGATAGCTGGCATCAAATTCACACGAGAATAAAATATAATCGAGTACTGAACTATCTGCGCCAAAATAATGGGTTGGGGTGCGAGTTTGTGTTACTTCTTGAGATTGTTCTTGAGATGGTTCTATAGCTGGCTCTAGACTGACTTCTTCAATTTCGATCTCGTCGTTACTTTCGTTACCTTCATTAAAACGCACAGCTTGAAATAAATCCCATGCGTCATTTAAACAATACTTAGCAAGATAAGCATCACGGTCAATGGCGGAAACAAACCGTAAGGTGTTTGTCGTTAAATGACTTAACACACCATCAGCTAAGGTATTATTAAAATCCCCCATTAATACCATAGGGTAACCCGTAGCCTCACGTCGCTCAATCATATCTATCATCAATAACGTCGCTTCACTGCCCCGTTTTATCGTTGAACCCCAACCGCCCGCTACATTTGCTTTCAGGCTTTCAATAATCGTTTTTTCGGGAGAAAGCTTTTGATTTCTTTCATCAGGTTCAATCATTGAGCGTTTAGATTTAAAGTGCACAACATAACAATCACAATGGCCCATGTGAGGTATATCAACCGTTGCTCTTAGTATTTTTCGGCTAAAAGTAAAGTCATCAGCTAAGCCTATGGTTGCCGCAAGCTCAATGTTGGGCTTTACCGCATGAATATCAACAATAGGATAACGAGAAGCGATGGCGACGACAGGGCGTTTATAAATAAAATCATCAATTATTTCGGGTTGATCAACCACTTCAAAATGAGCATAACCTTGTGCGTTAACTAATTCTTTTAATGAATCAGGACTAAACACCTCTTGAAAACCAATAATGTCAGGCTGATATTCACGTAAATAATCAGTGATCCAATTTTGTTTTTTTTGCCATTGCTGGGCACTATAAATACGCTCAAACTCATAATAAGCATTGGGTGGTTCAAGGTAGTTAAATAAATTAAAGGTAGCAATTTTAAGGTGTAAATTGGCTACACTAGAGAGTTCTTGATCACTCTCGTTATTATTTTTGTTATCAGGATGGTTGATGATGGCAGCTCTGCTAAATGGTGAAGCATAATTATACCATTTAATGAGAGTGGATTTTCATGGTCAAAACGAAATCAATGCCAATAGTCTGCTATTGGCATTGAAGTTAGCAATATTATTGAATATTTAGGGCTTTTCAAAGTGAGACTTAGTGAGTGTTCACTTATATCTTACTGCTATTAATTATTCCGCGTGTAATACTTCTTCAAGCTTTAAACTTGTTAACTTCATTACACTCTTCACCACATAAAACATGATGGCAATTAACATTATCGTAGAAGGGATAGCAATGACGGGATAACTTAACATAGTCATTTCACCAAGCTCTTCATTAAACTGTGTTGTCCCTGCAGGACTCACTACAATCCATTTAGCTAATAGGTAATTCATCGTCGCAGAAAAAACAAAGGTGACTGATAATAGGTGGTTTGCACGTTGGATTTTAGCTTTAAATTCTTCAGTCTTACCTTTGTTAGACAAGGTTTGATAGATGAGATCTAAATTAAATAAAAGCGGATTTAACAAAATCTTGGCAATTAATGGCTTACCCCAAAAACCAGAGATTAATACCACTAACCCTATCACTAATGGAATTGCTGCTTCCTTAATGGCCAACCATTCCACGTCCAACTCAAATAACCCAATACCGCCGGTTAATAAGGTGCTTAAAAAACCCAGTAGGGCGATAAAGTTCAGTGACCTATTTTTAATTAAATCATATAAGCCGTAACCAAGCGGGAAGAATAAGGCGATGACTAAGGCATACATGGAGCCTAAGTACTCATCCCCTGATAATTTCATCAAAATAATCGACGGAATAGCAATATTAAAAATGAGTTCTAATAAGGTATTATTAGGGCGTTTAGTTTTTGTTTGAGTTGACAAGATACTTTCATACTAAGAAATAAAGGAGATGCGGCAGTATATTTGATCTGTAATTAGATCACAAAGCTGACAGAGCTGAAAAAAGGTCTTTATTGTAACTGTTTTCTTTCGTGCTCTAAAAAAGGCTATCGAAATGAATAGGGTAATAAATACATAATGTACCTTTATTCATGACTAAATATCACCGTTGTTTATATTAGCAATTCATTGTTTGTTCTGTTTATTACTCACCATTCTTTTTAGTATTAAAGCATCTTTATTATATTGGCAATAAACATGACTATAAAAAAACAGAATGAGAGTTATCTAAAAGGAGATAAAATTCGTCGAGAAGTAATGAGTGACGAATTTGTTGACCGCGCGTTAAATAACGCCAATGAATTTGATCAACCATTGCAGGATTTAGTGATGGAAAATGCGTGGGGAAGTACTTGGAATAGAGATGATTTAGCCAAAGATACACGAAGTTTAGTGACTATTTCTATGTTGATAGCTTTAAGATCGCCTAATGAATTGAAAGGTCATGTTCGTGGTGCATTACGTAACGGTGTAACGAAAGAAGAGATAAGAGCAGTGATTCTGCATGCTAGCGTTTATTGTGGGTTTCCCGCGGCAATTGAGGCGATGAGAGCCGCGAGAGAAGTCATTGATACTTGGGAATAGACTATCTGCTCAATGTAATTACACAGAATGCTTTAGCCTACCATTTACCAATCAAGGTTGGGATTGATAGTGCGAAACAGCCTTGCATTATTTTTCGTGTGCGGACAAATACTTAGACACTATCATAATATCGAGTACATAATAGAGTGACTCCCAACCCCAAGGTTGGCGACCCAAGTTATGAAATATCATACCCGTAGCGATATCTTCGGCAGAGAATTCTTGCTCGTGTTCAGCAAAGTATCGGGCAGCTTTTCCCATATCGGTGTCAGTCAGTAGCTTTGTCATCGCGCCAATGCCTGAGTGGTAAGATTGAACTAAGAGTATATCGAAAAGTGCTTGTTGTTTTTTCTTATCAAGATGCCCAAATACCGAGGAAAATACGGGTTGAAGATTTCTTTTAATCATTACATATAAACGTACTGCACAATCTACCTGTGCCATACGATGTTGATAGAAGCGCTTTTCAATACCACAGTCATTTAGAACCTCAGGTTTTAACTGCAGCATACCCAAGGCATTCTGGCTTGAACGAACGTTTTTTCTGGCTCCACTTTCAATAATTAACTGACCGACAAATAATCTCAATGACAATGTATCTATGGGCTCAGCCAGTTGCGAACTACGGTGTTGGAACATTAATTTGACCAATGTCTCCAAACTAATAGGGTTTGACTCTGTACCAGCCTTAACACCGTCCCAAGTCCCCCATACTTTTGATTGAGGCGCGGTGCCTTTTACTCGCTCAATAGCCGCACGAATGTCGACCCACGGTTGATCACAACTCAAAGCAAAAGGGTAACCTACGGTAGAGGCACTACCTTCAATCCATCGATTAACCTTATTATTCTTGTGTAATTGCAATCGAACTATATTTAACTTTTCCTGTGTTTCTATAGCCGTATCTTCATTATCCATCCAGGTTAAGAATCGACCTCGCTGATCAAAAAACACATGCCGATCAGGGAACTCGCAATAACCATTCGACAGTAATACCCAGCTGCGTAATTCGGCTAAATTTTGGGACGCCCCTTTGCTAAAAGCGTAAGGCGTATCGCGAATGACTTTTTTCCAGTCTGAAGTCGGCACAGCAATGGCTATTGCGCACCAGAGTAGCAAGAATGTAAGCAGGGTATATTTTATGGGGACGATAGCTAACTCACTAAAAACATTATTATAGTTATATCAAGAAGTATGAGAATAATAAACGCGATTTCTGATCTAGGCAACCGCTTAGATTAAAACAATAATGACTTTAAGTGACAGGCCATTTTATCGAAACTTAAACTGTTAGAACGCCTATAACCTAATCGATGGCAGCGCTTTAAAATCATAGAACCATTAAGGATATTCATCCTAATCATCATGTTTAGTCACATTTCAGGACGAGACAATCAGATCAATAAAAGCCCCGAGTAATAAATAGTTGGAGCTTTTATTTTACTCCTTATCTTTATAAGAAAAGAACAGTATCGTTAAGAACAAAATCAACTAACTGCTCAAAAATAACTTAATGATTAACTGTTACTTACCTCCTCAAATTCAGCATCAATGACATCTTCGTTTTTAGCACCATCATTGGCAGCATTGCCTTGATGCTGTTCGGCTTGATGTTGCTCACCTTGAGATTGTGATTGCTCAGCCTGCATAATTTTACTGTAAGCTTCTTGCAAAGCATTTTGTCGCATTTCAATCGCTGCTTTATCACTGCCGTTAACAACCATTTTTAACTGTTCAATTAATGTATTTAGCTCAGTTTTCTGATCATTACTGAAACGTGTCATTGATGTTTGCACCGTATGAATTAATTGGTCTGCCTGATTACATTGTTCAACTAACTCACGTTTTTGTTTGTCTTCATCGGCGTGTAATTGTGCATCATTCACCATGCGATTAACTTCATCTTCTGTTAAACCACTTGATGCGGTAATTTTAATGCTTTGCTCCTTGCCTGTTGCTTTGTCTTTCGCTGACACATTTAAAATACCATTAGCATCAATATCAAAGGTTACTTCAACTTGTACCGAACCACGTGGACCAGGGTTAATATCCGTTAAGTTAAATTGACCCAAAGATTTATTATTTGTCGCCATTTCACGTTGACCCTGTAATACATGCACTGTTACCGCGGCTTGATTGTCTTCAGCCGTTGAGAAGGTTTCAGATGCACGTGTTGGTATGGTGGTATTTTTCTCAATAAGCTTAGTCATTACACCACCTAAGGTTTCAATACCTAAGGATAATGCCGTTACATCAAGTAATAACACATCATTCACTGACCCTGACAATACTCCTGCTTGAATTGCTGCACCCATGGCAACGGCTTCATCTGGGTTTACATCTTTACGTGGTTCTGTAGCAAAGAACGTTTTAACGGCTTCTTGCACTTTTGGCATACGTGTTTGACCACCCACCAAAATGACCTCACTAATATCCGCTTTACTTAAACCCGCATCTTTTAATGCTTGTTCACAAGGAGCTATGGTACTTTTCACTAAATCATCAACTAATGACTCTAATTTTGCTCGAGTAACTTTTACGTTTAAGTGTTTAGGACCACTGGCATCAGCGGTGACGTAGGGTAAGTTCACTTCTGTTTGAAGTGCGGATGACAACTCTATTTTAGCTTTTTCAGCCGCTTCTTTAATGCGTTGTAAAGCTAATGGGTCTTGGTGAACATCAATAGCACTTTCTTTTTTGAATTCATCAGCAAGGTAATTAATTAGGCGTAAATCAAAGTCTTCACCCCCTAAAAAGGTATCACCATTGGTTGCTAATACTTCAAATTGTTTTTCGTCGTCTACATTAGATATTTCAATAATGGAAACATCAAAGGTACCACCACCTAAATCGTAAACCACAACTTTTTGATCCGCTTTATTATTTTTATCAACGCCATATGCCAGTGCTGCGGCGGTGGGTTCATTAATAATACGCTTAACATTAAGCCCTGCAATTTTACCTGCATCTTTAGTGGCTTTACGCTGGCGATTGTTTTGATTTGATGGTGTTATTAGATGATCAACCGCATGAGGTCATAATTTCCCCTTAACTACGGTAAAACTACTGTCAGTTAAACTTTCAACTATGCGACATTGGTTGTGGACTTATCCAGAATTTAACCAACTATTCATGCCTTACATCGCCCAAAAAATGCGTGAAAAGGAACAACAGGCAAGCAGTCTAATTTTACACGATGTGAGCACACGGTTAAGTCGCATTATTTTAGAACATATTAATAAAATTAAGTTTTATACCGGCACTAAAGAAGAAGAGCATCAGCATCATTTAGTGAATGGTTTAAACGATGAAACCTTAGCGCGGATGACGGGGTCAGTGAGGCAGGTCATTAATAAACAATTACAGCACTGGAAAAAAGAAAACATTATTGATAAAAAGCGAAATCAGCTGATCATTAAAGATTTAGAAGCATTAGAAAAAGAAGCAAAATACACGCAAGATTTAGCTAATGCTCCTTTATCCAATACATAACCACTCTTCAATTAACCTTCCTGATTGATGCTCGGCGTAATAGCTTTGTTTTTACTCTGCACTAACGTAACCGTTGAAAAAACTTCTTTATTTGGGTATCCATCGGCAATAAGTTGATGCTGTAGTTGAAATGAGCGAATGGCATCTCTACTTTTAGGACCCCAAATACCATCAGGCTCGCCTGTTTCAAATCCTAATGCGTTGAGTTGGCTTTGTAGGTTTTTCATTTGTACAACACTATAAGGTGTCACTTTAGTTTGTTCTTGTGGTAAAAACTCAAGGCCTTTAGCGCCAACTAACTTATTAGCTAATAGACCGACTGATAACGCATAACTTTTTGAAAGGTTCCACGTCATAATCACATTGAAATTAGGGTATAGCAAAAATACAGGACCTTTGTGGCCTGACGGCAGGTAAAGTTCTGCCTGAATATCATAAGAAGATAATGACTTGTTATTCGTTTTTTTAATGCCTAATTCCTTAAAGTAATCAAGTGGGTAATATTGGTCAAAAACCACTTTATTAAAGGCAAAGTTTTCTGGCAGCTTAACTTCTCTGCCCCAGCGCTCTTTAGATTGCCATCCTATCTGATTTAAGTAATTAGCCGCTGTAGTTAAGGCATCAACCTCACTTTTCCAAATATCGACTTTGCCATCATTATCACCATCAACCGCATATTTTAAAAATGCTGTTGGCATAAATTGCATATGACCCATGGCACCAGCCCAAGAGCCTTGTAGTTGTTCAACTGATACTTGTTCTGTTTCAATTAAGGTAAACAAGTTTAATAATTCTAGGGTGAAAAATTCACTACGGCGTTCATCACAGGCCAACGTTGCTAAAGAGTTGAGTACCGACATTTTACCTTTATGTTTGCCAAAAACGGTTTCTAAGCCCCAAAAAGACACTAAATATTGGCGTGGTACACCATATTTTTTTTCTAAGGTATCAAACAGTTTTTTGTTTTGTTTTAATTTTTTATTACCTACTCGGACATGATAATCGGTAACTCTCGCTTTAATATATTGCTCGAAGGTTTGGGTGAACTCTGGTTGTTTTTTATCTAAAGCTATCACTCTCTCAATAGGAGAAATATTACCAATAACTGTTTCAGTGATATAAGAAGAAAATCCTGCTGTTTCAGCGCGTTCAACTAAATTAACCTTACATTGAAGAAAGTCTTCATTAGCAACTGTGGCATTTGCAATAATAGGGAGAAGTGAGCAGACGATGATTAATTTTCGATAATTTAAAAAATGATGAATTTTTTTAACAAGAGACTTTGACGAGTACATGGATGAACATTCCTTGGTTGAAACTGAAATTAAGATAAAAGTGCTTTAAAGATAATGAAAGCTAAGAGATAGCCTACAATATTAATAAGTAAATATCACGACTGTTTATGTTAACCACGCACTAATTTTTCTGTCTATTTATTGGCATTCTTTTATCAGGAAAAGATCTTAATCAAGGTGAGTCTTGTCGTGAAGTTATGGGAGATGAATTTATTGCTCGGATATTAGAAAATGCTAACAAATAGCTTTGTTAGCATTTTTCACTCAGCTGTTGTGTTTACTTTCAAGTTACACTCAAATCACTCTTAAATAACGTTTAAAGAATGACTTCTAATCCGATAGGAATAATAAGCAAACTTCCACAGCCGTAGCCAATTTTTCTCAAGGTATTACTGTAATCCTTCTTAATTTTTACACCAAATAATGGCTTTAAAATATCGACACGGCGAATAACTTCAAAGCAAATAAAACATAATAAGATGGTGAGTAAGATAACGCTAATCGGCTCGATAATAGGGCCTAAAGAAAGCGGCGCTAAGTTATAGGCAAGCACAATAATAATGGTTTGATGCACAATATAAAACGGGTACACCGCGTCGTTAAAATACCCCAGCAAAGATGATTTTCTATTTAAGTACTTATAAGCCAGTGACAATACCATTAAGACCCCTAAAACACGCACTACACTGTAAATAATCATACCTATTATAATTAGCCAAGCAGGCGTAGAGTCGTCTATTGAGAGCCAAACGGTATTATAGAAACTGATAAATAACATTAATGAGACTGTAAAAGTGAGAGATAATGCTTTTATATTCACTTTTAATGCTTGCCAGAAACTTGCATGCCAGCCAATTAAATAACCATAGATCAAAAATGTGAAACCTAACGGGTAACGGCTAGTATCTATTGGCCAGTTTAATTGAATAAAAATGATAGGCAGGCTGAGTATTAAAACAATGACGCTTATATGTTGCTTAAAAAGCCAGTTACTTGCGGCTGCTACATAAGACGAATTGAGTAAAGGTAATAGCACAATTAACGCTAACGAATATTGCCATAATGAACGTAAATACCATAAATGATTTACATCTAAATGTGGCCAAATTCCAGCCTGATTATTTTCGAATAGCGCAGTATTATCGTTAAATAATGCGAAGTGAAATTGCCAATAAGACAAATCTAGCGCGCCACTTGTTGTCATCTCAACATAAAGCTGCGGCGGAACAATCACCAAAACACCAAATAATAATGGTAATAATAAACGTAAACTTCGAACAAAGGCATAACGAATTAAAGACACTTTAACAAGAATAAATCGAATGGAGATTCCCGAGATAATCCATAACGATGCCATTCGCCAAGGCTCGACAATGAGCATGAAATTTTCAAGGGTTTGTGATTGATAAACGCTTTTAAAATGAAAACCCCAATTCTGCACATACAACATACCAATGTGATAAAAAATGAGTAAGCCAAAAACAAGAATACGTAACCAGTCGAGATCGTAACGGCGCTCAGGCATTCTTTTATTGTCAGGAATAAAATGTTTTGCTAATAACTTGATAGATTGAACAGCCATTTGTTCACCTTTATAGATAAATGATTTAGTAGAATCATGACAGGATACTTATTTATAAAAAGTAAAAAAGGCTTAATAAACAATGTATAGGGATAAACGGTGGCTAAGAGGGATGAATTGTTTTGCTTTAATTGCCGATATGTTATTTTATAGCAATGAATAAATTACAACATTATCAAAAATACAAACGTCCCTATGAAGTCGTAGCCATATTTTGCTACTTATTAATTAATAGTGTCATTTTGGCGACTTCGGTGATCATGGAAGCTAATCGTTCGGGTGAGCCAGGTTTTCAATTATGGGAACCTTTCGTATGGGAATTTAGCAGTGCAATCGCAACAATGGTTTTGATACCTGGGTGTGTATGGCTATTAAAAAAGCATCTGTTTGACTGGGCCAAAGTAAAAGTTTTTTTTGCCATTTACTTATTCAGTTCAGTCGTATTTTCATTGGCACATGTTGTCATTATGGTGTCGATACGAAAGCTTGTTTATTGGTCGCAGTCACTTGATTATAATTTTGGCAATATCTGGATAGAGTTTTTTTATGAATTTCGTAAAGACTTATGGAGTTTCATTTTTATTTTGATGTTCATCAAAGGTTATGGTTTTATTGTTAGTCGTCTTCAAGGTGAAGCTAACCCCATTGCTGTCGGTGAAGAAGAGAGTATTACTCAACGGTTTGACCGTTTACTGGTAAAAAAGCTAGGCAAAGAATTTATTGTCAAAGTAGAAGATATTGAATGGCTTGAATCGTCAGGAAATTATGTAAACCTACATATTAAAGAGCGTATATATCCAATCCGATCAACCCTGACCCAATTAATTTCTCAAATAGAAGAGCAAGGTTTTTGTCGTATTCATCGCTCCCATGCGATTAACTTAAATAATATTGAGTCAATTACCCCCTTAAGTAGTGGTGATAGTGAAGTGAAGCTCGATAATGGCAAGGTATTGAATTTATCAAGGCGTTATAAAGACGCATTTAAGTCACAACTAATTTAATAGTATGGCAATTAAAAAGCCTTATACAGGTAAGGCTTTAAATTAATAATGACGAGAGATTATATTAATTCCTTGAGAAGAAATAACGCTAAGATAAATAAAGTATTAAGGTATAAAAGTTGAGACTCCGTCAGGAGTTATCGAAACAAGACAATGTAACGTTCACTTTGAGCGCTAAGTGGGAGTTACACCACCATTATCCAGAATATAAAGAATGAAATTATGTTTGTATTGCTGGTATATTCATTTAGTTTCTATGGCGATTGGGGCACAAAGTTAGACCGGTCGTATGGCAACTTGTTGCGCTAAGCTGATGCTTCGAATGACTATATTAATACTTCGGCTCCTAGCCAAAAGCGGTCATTGAGCTATTGTGAAAGTACGATCATATTTGGGCAATACTAACTGAAGTTTCTTGATCATTTGTGGGGCAAGTTTAAGCTCATTGCTGCCGTTGGTATTTCACATCATAACGCTAACTAATAGCCAATAGCCGACATTAGTTTTTGTATAATAATAAACATATCAGGGGCAGTTTCAACCAAAAATAAATACATGTTTGAGGGGCTGCTGTAAGCTCTAAGCTGCCGTTGATACTCTAGGGCAGGACAGTGAATGGTGACGCGTTAAAAGGAAAGTTTACTCTACGCTGATTAAGATCTACTCCGCATGAGTATGTAGTCATAATTAAATTAATTCTATAGAGTATTATTCGGAGTTTAGTTTGATAAGTAGACTCAATTAAAGTATTTTATTATTAATACTTTGATATAACTAAATTATAGAAAATCAATGGAAATAAGCATTTTCAAAAGCAAACTATCATTTATTTTACTCTCAAAAATACTATTGATAAGCGGCATACTTACTGTAATCCTGACTAGTGTGCAACTATTGGTAACCTACCAAGAAAGAAAAGAATCATTAAACCATTTTATTTCGGAAGCCGTAAGGGCACATATTCCAGGCATATCACATAGCTTGGTAAGACTTAATTACTATAGTGCGCAAGATATTATTGATGGGATTGTATCTTATGAAGCTATTGGCTATGTATCTATTACTGCTGCTGACTCCCAAGTATTTGATGATATGAAAGCTGGCGAGTATAACCCCTCTAGCGGAAGTTTCGGGCGCGAATTTCCTATCCTATGGGAGGAGAGAGGACAAGTGAAGAAACTAGCTATGGTAACAATAATGACTGATGGTCAATACCTCTACAAACAGGTTAAAAGCAGCTTTTATGTCATTTTGTTTTCACAAGCGATAAAAACGTTTATTGTCTCCATTATTCTACTATCACTTTTCTACCGTCTTATTATTAGCCGTATAAACACAATCCACAGATGGCTTGCCTCTTATTCCCCAGATAATGAATTTGAACCAATTAGGTTTATAAAAGGTGAGCAGCAAAAAGATGAAATTGATGAGTTAAAAGATGCGATAAACACCGTAGGTAAATCCTTACGAAAACATAATATAGAGCTAGAGACACTTGTTGAAGAAAAAACTAAAGAGTTGACGAAGGCCAATCGAGAGTTAGAGAAATTAGCATATACAGATACTTTAACCTGTATTGCCAATAGAGCATCTTTCTTTCTAAAGGCAGAGGATGAGTTGCGACGCTCAAGACGGTTATCATATAGCTTAGGAGTTATGATGTTAGATTTAGATCATTTTAAGTCTATTAACGATAATTACGGTCATGATGCAGGTGATGAAGTTTTAAAAGTGGTATCAAAAGCTATGAATGACTGCTTGAGAAAAGAGGACACGTTGGGACGTATAGGCGGAGAAGAGTTTGCCATTATAGTTCCTGGAGCAGATAAACTTGGTATGTATAATTTAGCCAAACGCCTTCAAGCATGTTTAGAGTTTCAAAGTTTTTCTTTTTTAACTTCAGATAAAAAAATTACAATGAGCATCGGGTACACAAAGGCCAAAGAAAAAGAGCTATTTAAATCTGCTCTCAAAAGAGCAGATGAACACCTTTATAAGGCTAAAAACGGCGGAAGAAATCAATTTGTAACAGATAGAGAGTTTGTACCTAGTATTGTTGTCTAAAACATAAAGACTCATGTCTGCTTCGGTGGCATTTTTGCCAGTCATGCTATCCGATTAATTGGCAATATTTATAGTCAAACAATGCATATTTACCTGTGGGAAACTATATCGTATCTTTGTTAACATAGATCCAGTGAAAATTTTTCAGTTAGCCACATGCTGAACTCAGGCATTAACTTGAATCTTTACGTTCGGATTAGATTTTGGATTGTTAATCTCATGGTCACTTGTTAAGGGGCTAAATATAGTTGGTTAGATAAGTGAAGGTGGAACAAAAGCCAACTGTATTTCATTCTTGTTTAACAGTTTGTTACTGATGTCATGTCTCCCAACTAAATCCTTTGGGATATTGATGTATTCCATCAAAATCACCTTTTGTAACAGGCACTCCATTGGACTTTGCTATAGCGTATACCATGCTAATATGAAAAAAGAAGTTGGGGAGTACAAATGAAGAAACATATTCAGGACCAGGCATAGAGATCTCATTTAATCCAGCAGTGTCTTTCACGTTGAGATTCATCTGCTCTAATGTAGGCTCTGATAATTGGTTAATATAATCAATTGTGGATGTAACATATGCCTTAAGTTCGCAAAAACTGTCTATGTCACCCTCTAGTTCTTTATATTCCTTGCCTGAAAGAGGACAACAGCCCCTTAGAGCAAAATTAGCAGCGATCTTTGCTTGAATATTTAGTGGGAACATATCATCAACAAGTCTCGCATTAAGCAATATTGATTCATTTGATGAGTTAACTTCAATCTTTTCAATAAACTGATAAAGAAGGTTTAAATGATTCAAAAACATTTCTCGATATTTAATATTCACATCAATTCTCGATAGCACTAACATTTTATTATGTAGATCTTGCAAGGTTAGCAACCTCTTAAGGTTATATTTTATTTAAAGATAGATAGTAACGTATTAGAATAAGTATTGATAAATTTTCACGTTAATGACTTCTGTGCTCACAAAATTAGCGTTATCAGTTCAACACTGACCGACGGCTTTGATGGCATTTTTGGAAGTCAGGTTATTCAATTAATTGGTAATATTTATAGTCAAACAATGCATATTTATATCTGTGGGGAACTATATCGTATCTTTGTTAACATTGAGCCTGTGACTTCTTCAGCTAGCCAATAGCTGTCCTTAGCTTTTGAAACACTAACGGCAACTCAGAGCCTAAAGCGGTTATTAACTGAATTCTAATTTAACAAAATCATCCAGAATCAAAGCGCCAATTTATGTTTCTATTGCTGACATATTCATTTGGCTTCTATGGCGGTTTTTTGGGGGAAATCGCCATAAAAGTAACACTCTATTTCATAACTATTAGAAACCTAATGTTCATATTGTCAGAAGTGTGCCGTTAGTTTATGTGAGTTGCTACATGCATAAAAAAACGGTTACACAAAAGCAAAACAATCTGTTTTTAATTTCATTTGAATACTCCAGATATTGCTATGAAATAATATCTATTTTATGGCTAACTTTTTTAATAGTTTATTGTTTTCAACTAATTTATTTGATCTACAATCAGTCTATGTTCATCATCAAAAACCCAGGCCTCTTCATAATCAATTTCAAATATATAACCATCAGGGTCTTTAAAAAAAGCATTAATTCCCCAATGAGTTCGAGATACTGGCTTAACAATAGTCGCTCCTGCATTAATAGCTCTTGCTAATAATTTTGGCACTTCTTCTGGTGTTCTAACTAAATGAGCAAAAACGATACCTGAGTATGCCGGCCTAGGCCAAGAATGACTTTTTCCTTTTTCATCACCAAATATTTCTTGGGCAAAAGTTTCACCTTGCATTAAAACGAGTGCGTAACCACCCATATCTATTTTGGTAAATTCAGGCCCACTTGTCTTATCTTGTATCCAACCTAATCTTTCATAAAATTCACGCGATTTAGCAACATTTTTTACACCCAGTAAAATTAAATGTAATCGCTGACTTGGTGGTTTTATTAGTTCACCATTATATGGAGGATATATATAACCTTCTGTTTTGCTCATCATTTCACTACTCCCCTTACTTTGTGTTGATATTATTAAAAAAATTAAAGAAACTGCTGTCCATTTATTCATATTTAGCCTCGGTTTGTTTAAATGTTCTACCAGTATAATTGGATAATATATTTTGTTAATATCATTGAAATATAAAACACTGTTAAATTTTATTTAATAGTTAAGTGCGGAGATGTTAATAGTATGAAAATTCCAATTAAAACAAAGCCATTTTCTAATTTGCAAAGCCTTACAGAATTAAGGCAATTTATTGAAGTTGCTAATAGTAGTAGTTTTTCCAAAGCAGCCAAGAACTTAAATCAAACCGCGGCAACCATAAGTTCCGCTATAAAACGTTTAGAAAAAACACTTAAGACACGGTTATTTGAAAGAAGCACACGCTCTGTACGATTGACTGGTGAAGGTGCCATTTTTTATGAAAGTTGTGTTAAAGCATTGCAAATATTAGAAAAAGGGGCGGAACAAATAACAATAGATTCTCAAGAAATTTCTGGAAAACTAGTTATTTCAGCTCCTACAGATCTAATGCAGACCCAATTGAGCTTTTGGATTCAAGATTTTCAAACAATGTATAAAGACATAACAGTAGAAATTAGGGTGTCAGATAGTTTAAGTAACCTTGTTTCTGATCCTATAGATATAGCTATTCGCTACGGATTTCCTGATGATTCAAATTATGTTGCTAGGTTATTAAAAAATTCAAATAGAATCGCTTGCGCATCTCCTAAGTATATAAAAGAACATGGCGAACCAATGCACCCAAATGAGTTGTTAAAACATAATTGTTTATGTTACAAAGTAAAAGAAAGTGTCGATAATACATGGCATTTTTTTCGCGATCAGCAAGAATTTAAAGTTACTGTAAATACAAAGTTTTCTACAGATGATAGCTCCTTAGCTAGGGCTTGGGCTGTTGCGGGAAATGGTATTGTGTATAAATCAGAACTCGATTTGTCAGACGATATAACATCGGGTCGCTTGATCCCTATCTTATCAAGTTATATTGGCTCAAAATCACCTCTTTACGTTGTTTATCCTGGTGCAAAAAACCAGTCAATACGTGTAAAAACTTTTATCAGTTATTTATTTGAAAAAACATCAAACATATAAATGTATCTTTACTATAAATAACTATTAATGAAACATTTAGCTTTAGGTGTAGCCTTAAAACTACTTCCATCAGAAAACGGTTATGAATATAAGTTTCTGTATTTAAAACTAACGACCGCTTTGTCGGATCACTTGTCGTTAGTTAAGCCAAGGCTAATGCCTGTTACAAATACTTGCTACAGTGAAGTAGTTCACAGACGCTGCCCTGCAAGAAATTGGCATTGCCCTTGTGATCAAAAACCCTCAGACCTGATTTATCCCACTAATGGGATATTTTCATTCTTACACCGTCCCATAGATGGGAATAATTAAATTAAAAAACGTAATTCAAGTTAATTTGTAGCTATATCAACGCCTTGCGTTTTGGCATGATACCTGCTGAACTAGTGTTAATTAAAAACAAACGGACACGTAACAGTTGGCCATCACTTCGCGATTATAGCCAAGGTTACTTTGCCGTTCAATATAACCGTTAGGAAATTATCGATCACAATGATAGGAAAAATTATGCAAGGTACTACATACTTATTTAGCCGCAATCACACGAAATACGAAGGCATACGGCCAGTGAATATATATCTTATGCGTTTCACTTATGTACTGATGTTTTTCGTATTAGGAAAAGACGTTTGGTCCAATATATTTTCTCACGAGGGTGGCTGGGAAGCGATGGACGCGGTGGCATGGAGCGTTTGGGCTGCTTTTTCATCTTTAGCGCTCATTGGAATATTTCGTACGATTAAAATGATCCCCATTTTGATTTTGGAAATATTTTATAAATTAACATGGTTAGCTATTGTAGCGTTACCCCTTTGGCAGGAGAGTAAACTATGGGGATCGGAAATGGAAGATATGACGCTAGCATTTACTTGGGTTTTGTTACCTATAGTTGCAGTTCCATGGGGCTATGTTTTTAATAGCTATATTCTTAATCAAAAAAATTCATAACAAACTCATATAATTAATATCCAAAAATAATAAACGGCATTTACGGCCGGAAAAGGAAACAAATATGGCATACTCAGGCTTACTTATCTTCCATATCCTAATGGGGACAACCGGTCTATTTTCCGGCATTGGTGCCATGATAATTAAAAAAGGAACCAAGCATCATTATACCGTTGGCAATGTCTTCTTTGTTTCCATGTTACTCATGGCCTCAAGCGGGGTCTATATTGCAGCTTCAAGATCAATTTCACTTTCCGTAATGGGAGGTCTTTTTACCTTTTACTTGGTAGCCTCTTCTTGGATGACTGTGTGGCGGAAGAAAAAGGAAATAGGTTTCCCTGAAATGGCAATTACTCTTTTTGCCTTCGGTATTGGTCTGCTTGGATATTCATTTGGACTAGAGGCAAACGCCAGCACCACTGGATTAAAAGACGGTGAAGCCGCTGCCCCATATTTTGTTTTTGGCACATTCGCAATATTAGGGGGCATATCTGATATTCGCATGATGATCAAAGGAGGGTATTCCGGAACACAACGATTAGTCAGACATTTATGGCGTATGTGTATCGCCTTGTTAATTACGGCCATTTCAATCTTCCTTGGTAATACCCAAGTCTTCTCAGAAGAAATCCGCCAATCCCAAGTTCTATTTGTGCCGGTAATACTTATTCTTGCATCAACACTTTATTGGCTATTCCGCGTTAAACTGTCAAAACGATTTAAATGGAAAGCAATATAAAAAGTTTAATTCTTTATGTGTTTTACAACTTTCATCATCACAGTAGGAATGGCTTCGCCTTTTAATTTATAGAGGACGATCCATTTCCCGAGTAGGTTTTTACCTTCACAGCTATTGGTTTTATAAACTGTAACTTCTAGCTGAAAATGGGTGAAGGTATGTTTAACAATGCCGTCTTGTTTCTGCCAATCCGCAACGGTTGGCGCATAGGCGAGGTCAATGAGCCTTGAAGCGGACGTCAGGATTAACGAGTTGCTACGTCAACTCTGCGCTCAGTCGAGTCATAAAAACGAATTAGTGAAACGTCCGTTATCGTACTTTGTTAACATTAGGCTAGTGATCATCAGAGAGTTCTTCAGCTAGCCAATTGCGGACGTTTGATTTTTATCACTTGTCACTTACTGCACACTGATAAATTCTTAGTATTTATCATAGATCATTTATTACTATCTGCTAAGAAAAATTAGCCGCTAACAAAAGATCCAAGGCAGCTAAGACATTAACCACCTTGCCCCCTTTCTTTTTTTTGTTGTAACTACATAGTACAACCGAGATTTAAGGAAATATATTCATTCATAGAAAGTTATAATAATTAGAAATTATTACTCCCATTAACCTTTAAATCCACCCGGATATAAACGAATAGTGTTATCGTTAAAGCTCACCTGCTTATTGTTATCTATATGTAAGAATTCAACTTCAATTGGATCTTTTTCGAACTTATTCAGATATTTCATCTGATTTTTTTCTTTGTTAAATAAATATAACTCGCCTGAAGAATCATTCTTAAATACGGCAACAATAAATAAGTCGCTTTCACTGGTTTTACTGTTAATGGTTACTTTTTTATTTGGAAATGTGCTAATAACTCGTTCGTAAGTTTTTGCATCCTCTATTTTTTTATTTAATAATAAAAACTCGGTTAGTTGCATACCTAATTGTAATGTTTTAGGTGATTGCTGAATGTTGTATTTCTCAAAGTTACTTACATTCATGTCAAAATCAACAGACTCATACAAATGTTCAGCTATGTTTAAACGATATAGACCACGATGCTCTCTAGTATCATCAATAAAATATAAATATTCATCCGAATAACGAGGTAGGATAACTCTAAAATCTTTCCCTATCATTGCTTCATTTAAGTTTTCCCATCGATCATTTTTTCTTAACAATAGTTTTTGCTGATTGTTAATCGTTTTACCCACCACGCCAGCTAAGTCTCCAGAAGAATTAGTAATGAATGTCGAAAACGAGAGGGGTGACTTAGCCAGTCTGTTTTTTATTAATCCTGTGTATACGTTAAGTTTATATACGGTCGCTAGATTATCTTTGGTCGAACTCATTGGTGTCGAACTGATCAATATATGACTTTTGTCATTAGGCAAGATGTCGATAATGTCACCCCAGCCAAAAATAGATTTCTTTTTTTTAGCGCGACTGCCTATTTGCTTTTCACCATTACTATAACCATAAATTACTTCGACTTTAGAATCATCAAAGTTTACCGCAAATAACTCACCATAAAATTGAGGTTTATCACTCCATGCAACCTTATTATTTATTTTAAATACCACACGTTCATTGTTCACCCATTGGTAATCACCAAGCACTAATTGTTCTGGGAGCTTAGTTAAACCAAGTATCTTATTTGTTTCTATGTCACGAAAAACCAAAGAAGACAGTCCATCTAAGGTTAGAGATATAGCTAAATATTTACCATCTGGTGATATTTTTACATTTTGATAGTGTATTTCTGAGGAATGGTCTTTAGCATAGATTGGGTGAGCAAATGCAACTAACAAAATAAACATAGCAGTAGTTAACAATTTTTTTATCATTTTTATACTCGTTATTGGTAATTAGTGGTTTAAGTATTAAGGTTATCTTTTAAGAATTTACATTTTAATCGAGTCTTTCATTCTCAGGTAGACGGATACAAGTTACTTGCTTATAAGATAACTATTTACAATCGTTAATTTAACTTAAGGTAAATTAGGGAGGGAATTAAAACTTATATTTATGGTCACTCTTACTAGACCATTGCATCTGGACTTTAATTTCATAATCAGGATACAAATTGTTCATCAATTTGGTTTAATTAAATGTGCTACGAATAGATTTCTCTGTCAATGGGTATCTTTTCTTGTTGGATTAAACCCAACTAACACGAGAAAGAGTCTCCACAGTAAGTTATGATTGCCGCCAATCATTATTATTTTCAAACGACCATTCATTTCGAAGAAGACATTAAATTTTTAGTTTATCACATCAACTCTATGCGCATTGAGAAGTCCATAGGTTAAAAACTTGCAAGGTCAGCTCTCGTATCAGAGAAGACCATTTTTATGATGATATAGAGTATTAGAAAAGGTCAGTAATTGGCAAAAGTGACGGTTAGCTCTAACTAGCTGTGGGTCGGATAGACGACACCTGTTACCAGGTGCCGCCCTCCTAAGAACCGTACGTGCAACTTTCACTGCATACGGCTCAAGCCTCCACAAAGGCGTACTATGTTACCCAGCAACCTCAT
>MAAB01001309.1_pt1 | contig 32434 bp, 26 predicted proteins | sample 1115991 | NCBI WGS metagenome assembly MAAB01 (sample SAMN04961124, study PRJNA320927) | seawater metagenome | isolation source: sample BD02T18 sea water enriched with oil for 18 days | place: USA:Gulf of Mexico | collected 2013-07-27
GGTCAAGTATGTATTGCCCTTAAACGCTTATATGTCCACGAGTCAGTATATGACGAATTATGTGATGAAATAGCAACATTGGCAAAAGGCGCTGTTGTTGGCAATGGTATGGAAGAAGGGGTTCAATTTGGGCCAGTACAGAATGAAGAGCAGTACGAAAAAGTATTGTCTTATATCGCAGCAGGTAAAGCGCAGGGAACTGTAATTGCCGGAGGTGAAGCCCCTAACCAACCAGGTTATGTTATTCCATTAACGGTGATAAAAGATTTGAAAGACGGTTGTAGTTTAGTCGATGAAGAACCATTTGGTCCGGTACTCCCTATTATTAAATATTCTGATTTAGACGATGTAATAGCCAGTGCAAATAACAGCAAAATGGGCTTAGGAGGTTCAGTGTGGTCATCAAACCTAGATAGAGCATCACAAGTGGCTGCCCAGTTAGAAACTGGCACAGTGTGGATCAATCAACATTGCGCTTTTGGACCGCAAGTACATATGGCACCAGCTAAAGAGTCTGGTATAGGTGCCGAATGGGGCAAGGAAGGGGTTAAAGAATTTACTGCCAGTAAAATCATTAACATTAATAAGGCGTAGACCTTATGGAAAACAGGCTTTGTTGTTTAATGCGACCAAGCCAAAACTTAATTATTACAATAGAAGTAAAGGTAAAAAAAATGAAAACAAATAAATTAAACACAAATGTTACTAATTCATTGCCTAACCGAAAAAAATCTTGTTTTATCAAGTTAAGCGCTTTAATTCTTGGTAGCGTTCTGAGCCACTCTGCGTTGGCAGTCGATGTCGCTGCGGGTGATTACACTGCGCTGCCAGCTGGCACTAATTTGGCGCTTGCCTACTATCAAACGGCTTCACGCGATGAGTTGTATGCCGGTGGCAAGAAGGTTGATGGCGATTTTAGTCTTGCCTCTGATGTAGGCATACTTCGTGGTGTTCATTTCATGGATATAGGAGGCTATATCGTTGACCCACAATTTTTACTTCCATTTGGAACGCTAGATGCGAGCAAGGACATTGCTGCTTTGGGTGAAGAAAGTGGTGTCGGCGATCTGATTCTTGCCGCAACTGTGTGGTTAGTGAACAAACCTAAAGACAACACGTATTTCGGTATTACTCCTTATGTATATCTACCTACAGGTACATATGATAATGAAGAAGGTCTTAATCTGGGTGAAAATAGGTATAAATTCGTTTTACAAGCGGGATATATCACAAATTTAACTGAAGACATCTCATTTGATCTTGTGGCAGACGTGATGCTATACGGAGAAAATGATGAATTTGGTGCAGAAAAGAAAACCATGGAACAGGAAGCATCTTTTCAGTTACAGGCTTTCCTTCGTTATAAAATGAACCCAGCCTGGGATTTTAGAGTCGGCTTATCGCAAACTTTTGGCGGTGAAACTGAAGTCAACGGAACCAAAATGAATGATGCGGCTGAAGTCACCAAAATGAGTGTAGGTACGACGTATTTCATCTCCCCTTCTATACAGCTTTCGGCTACTTACGGACGTGATTTATCAGTTGAAAATGGCTTTAGTGAAGACAATCGACTTAATCTACGAGTACTGAAAGTATTTTAACTCTCATCAGCTATCCTTCTAGATAGAAGGTTTTCATTTTAACTCTAAACAGATAATCGACAAAAGGTAGAAGTCATGTTAGGTAATAAACTGAGACAACATATGTTAATTGGCGCGATAGTTTGTGTGTCGTCAATTTCTTCATCGCTCGCCGCTTTTGAATATACACAAGTAAATGAAAAGCATATTATTGAAAATATTGAATCAGGTAAAGACTGGCCAGAGCATGGATTTGATTATAGTGGCTCCAGATTCAGCCCTTTAAAACAAGTATCCGCGAAAAATGTTAATGAACTTGGACTCGCTTGGTCGTACGACCTTGAATCCTCCCGTGGAATAGAAGCCACTCCTATTGTAGTAAATGGCGTTATGTATGTCAGTGCCTCGTGGAGTGTCGTTCATGCGATGGATGCGAAGACAGGTAAGAAAATTTGGACTTACGACCCCCAAGTCCCTCGTGAGACTGCTGGAAAATCGTGTTGTGATGTAGTCAATCGTGGTGTTGCTGTGCATGAAGGCAATGTCTTTATTGGCTCATTAGATGGCCGACTACTTGCTTTAAACGCTAAAACAGGAAAACTGGTTTGGGAACAAGACACAGTCAAAGGTAGTGACCGAGCTTATACTATCACAGGTGCACCCAGGGTATTCCGTGGCAAAGTTATTATTGGTAATGGTGGTGCAGAGTTTGGTGTACGAGGTTACATCACTGCGTATGATGCAAAAACAGGTAAGGAAGAATGGCGCTGGTATACTGTGCCTGGCGATCCGTCAAAACCGTTTGAAAATGACGCTATGGAACAAGCCGCTAAAACTTGGGATCCATCAGGTAAATATTGGGAAACTGGGGGAGGTGGTACCGTTTGGAATAGCATGGTATTTGATCCAGAGTTAAACCTTATGTATATAGGTGTTGGAAACCCCGCACCATGGTCTTTTATTAAGCGCAGCCCTGCTGGTGGCGATAACCTATACACTGGCTCTGTTGTGGCTCTGAATCCTGAAACCGGCGAGTATGTTTGGCATTATCAAGAAACGCCTGGTGATGGTTGGGATTATACTTCCACTCAGGATATGGTTCTTACTGACTTGAAGCTTGATGGCAAGGTTCGAAAGGTGCTACTGCATGCTCCCAAAAATGGTTTTTTCTTTGTCATTGATCGAGTAACGGGCCAGTTTATATCTGCCGAAAACTTCGTTGATGTAAATTGGGCTACTGGATATGACAAAAATGGCCGCCCAATGATCACTGATACCGTTCGAGATGCAACAAATCCATATGATATCGTGCCTGGCCCTTTTGGTGGGCATAACTGGCATTCTATGTCATTCAGTCCGAAAACTGGTTTGGCTTATTTCCCAGCGCAAAATGTTCCAATAGCAATGTCAGAAGATCCTAACTGGTCTAAGCGTGGTAGTAATAAGCCTGGTCAGCCTATGAGCGGAATGGGCTGGAATACAGGAGTATTACTTAATCCTAGACCACCAACTAGTAAGCCATTTGGCCGCTTACTTGCTTGGGATCCAGTGAAACAAAAAGAAGCTTGGCGTTATGAACATGTAGCACCGTGGAATGGAGGTACTTTGGTTACCGCCGGCGATCTGGTTTTTCAAGGTACTGCTGATGCTCGGTTAATGGCCTTCCATGCGAAGACGGGTGAAGTGTTATGGGAGTCTCCAATGGGTACTGGCGTTATAGCAGCACCTATAACTTATGAATTAGACGGAGAACAGTATATTTCTATAGCAGCGGGTTGGGGAGGTGTATTTGGCCTGATGATTCGTGCCACTGAGCTTGATACTCCAGGTACTGTTTATACGTTTAAGCTTGGTGCAAAGGCTAAAAAGCCTGCATTTGTTGATTATCAAATGGGTAATCTTATCGAAGGCGTTAAATACAAGCCAGAAGATGTCGCAGAAGGTACAGCTTTATATGTCAGTAATTGTGTTTTCTGTCATGGCGTACCGGGAGTAGATAGAGGTGGTGTTATTCCAAATCTAGGTTATGTAAATAAACATAACATCACAAACTTAGATAAGTTCGTTTTCAAAGGACCTTCTATGGCGCGTGGAATGCCTGATTTTACTGGAAAACTTAGTAGCTCGGACGTTGAAAAAATTAAAGCCTTCATCCAAGGTACTGCTGACGCAATACGACCTAAATAGCGAGTAATGATGACAATCACTGCTGTTCTATGATTATATGTTGGGACAGCAGTATGAATTAATTAGCATCAACATTAGTTTGTCTAATGCTCACTGCTAATGACCAGAGCTAATGGCAACATGTAGGAGATTAATATGTGGATTAAACCAAATTTTGAAGAAATACGTTTAGGTTTTGAAGTAACACTTTATATCAGCAACCGTTAAAACAGTGGTTGAATATCATTCTTAATGACAACCAATTTTTATAGCAACAAACGAGGAGACTACTATGTGGACTAAACCAAACTTTGAAGAAATACGATTAGGTTTTGAAGTAACACTCTATATCAATAATCGTTAGAGAATTTAGCCTTATATCTTGTAACTGATTGAGATGTTAAGGCTATCCTATTTTGCTACTGACCTTCGTTAACCTTATTTAGTTAGCGAGGGGATATAGCTATACTTAACGACAACAGTTTATTTTGTAGGTACCTATGCAGATACTCATACTCGGCTCAGCCGCTGGTGGTGGTTTCCCGCAGTGGAATTGTCATTGCGCCAACTGTAAAGGGCTGCGACAAGGCAACATTAAAGCAACCCCAAGAACTCAATCGTCAATCGCTGTCAGCCCGGATGGAAAAAACTGGGTACTTATTAACGCTTCACCAGATATTCGACAACAGATCAACCAATCTCCGCAACTTTGGCCAGAACAAGGGGCGCGAGGTACTAATATTCGCGGTGCAGTTCTAACCGACAGTCAAATAGATCACACCACTGGCTTACTGACTTTAAGAGAAGGTTTACCGCTCGATATCTATTGCACCGATGTGGTTCATGAGGACTTATCGGTATCTTTTCCATTATTTAACATGCTGACTCATTGGCGTGGTGGTCTTAATTATCAACAAATAGGCACCGACCATCGACAATCATTTACCGTCAGCGGAGTAGCTGGTATTGAATTTTATCCTGTGGTACTCGAATCGAACGCACCGCCGTATTCTCGTTATCGCGATAAAGTCGTTGCGGGCAATAACATAGGGCTAAAAGTCGTTGACAAAAGCAGCGGGAAATACTTGTTCTATTTGCCGGGAATTGTGCAAACCAATCCACTTGTGGATGAGATGCTGAGCGAAGCTACTTGTGTGTTAATGGACGGCACATTGTGGCTTGACGATGAAATGATCGCGCAGGGTGTCGGCAGTAAACTAGGCTCGGAGATGGGACATTTGCCGGTTAACGGCGAGTTTGGTAGTGTGGCACTGCTTAATCGATTTAACATCGAGCGAAAAATACTGATTCACATTAATAATACCAATCCGATACTGAACGAAGAATCGTCCCAGCACCAGTTTGTACTCGACAATGGCGTCGAGATTGCAACTGATGGCTTGGAAATAACGATCTAGCAATAAAGAGTAGGAATCAGACATTATGGAACCATGGACTAGAGCAGAGTTTGAATCAAAACTTAGAGATAAAGGACAACTTTATCACATTTACCACCCCTTCCATGTTGCAATGCATAATGGCCAATGCAGCGTTGAACAAATAAGAGGCTGGGTTGCCAATCGCTTTTATTATCAGGTAAATATTCCGGTTAAAGATGCTGCAATACTGGCTAATTGTCGAGATATGGAAACACGTCGGTTATGGGTGCAACGGCTCCTCGATCACGATGGGTGTATCGGTGATAAAACGCTCGGCGGTATTGAAGCTTGGCTTATGCTCGGCGAAGCTGTTGGCTTAGATCGAGAAGATTTATTAGACGAAAAGTTTGTCTTGCCAGGAGTCAGGTTTGCGGTTGATGCTTACGTAAATTTTGCTCGTCGAGCCAGTTGGCAAGAAGCGGCGTGTTCATCATTAACCGAGATGTTTGCGCCTGAGATCCATCAAAGCCGCCTCGATAGTTGGCCCAAAAATTATCCGTGGATTAAAAGTGAAGGGCTCAGCTATTTCCAGATGCGACTGTCACAAGCCAGGCGTGATGTAAATCATGGCTTGCAGATAACCTTAGATCACTTTACCACGCGAGAAAAGCAAGAACATGGCTTAAATATTTTGCAATTTAAACTTGATATCTTATGGAGCATGCTCGATTCGATGTCATTGGCGTATCAACAAGAACGAGCACCCTATCAAGGACTAGTCGATAATCCAATCTACCATAAGGGAGTTTTTAAATGAGTGAACAAGCTATGATCCCAAAACTTAATTCGATGTTTCGTTTTCAATATGAAAAGGCCCAAGGCTGCCATGTGCTGTTATTTCCCGAAGGTATGGTTAAATTAAATGACAGTGCTAGCGAAATCATCAAACTAATTGACGGCAACAGCAGTGTCGAACAAATAGTAAATTTGCTTGCTGCACAGTTTCCTGAGGCAGGTGATTTAACTGATGATGTTGCTGAATTTTTAATCACAGCGGTGGAAAAAAAATGGGTCTATTATGGCGATTAATCAATTAAGTGAAACTCAGGAGAAAGTAGGACCTCCATTGTGGCTGCTCGCTGAATTAACCTATGATTGTCCACTCCATTGTCCCTACTGTTCGAATCCGACAGTATTGGGTGACAAAAAAGATGAGTTGAGCACAGAGCAATGGCTAAAAGTATTGACTGAAGCACGAGCTATGGGGGCTGTGCAACTCGGGTTTTCTGGTGGTGAACCGTTATTACGAAAAGATCTGGAGACAATGGTTAAACACGGCAGAGAGTTAGGGTTCTATACTAACCTCATAACCTCTGGTATCGGTTTATCCGAAAAAAGGATAGCAACGCTAAAAAAATCCGGTCTTGATCATATCCAAATCAGTTTTCAAGGTGCTGACCCTGGAGTCAATGACGCGATTGCCGGACGTGGTAATGCCTATGAACAAAAATTTAAAATGGCACAAGCGGTTAAAGCTCAAGGCTATCCTATGGTGTTGAATTTTGTCATTTCAAAACAAAACATTACTCAGATGCTCGATATCTTACGCTTAAGTTGTGAACTTGAGGCTGACTATGTCGAGCTTGCCACTGCACAATATTATGGCTGGGCATTTCATAATCGCGATCATCTACTGCCATCACAAGAAGAGCTAATAGAAGCCGAGCGGATCGTTAACGACTTTCGTCAGCAACAACAGGGTAAAGGGCCACAATTCATTTTTGTCACGCCAGATTATTATGAGCAACGGCCCAAGGCCTGCATGAACGGTTGGGGCTCTACATTCTTGACGGTTACGCCCGATGGTAGTGCATTGCCTTGTCATAGTGCCAAGATGTTGCCGCTCAAATTTCCTAACGTTAAAGATAAATCTATTGGTGATATTTGGTGTAAAGATTTTTCGTTTGACTATTTTCGCGGTGACAGTTGGATGCCACAACCTTGTCAGAATTGCGATGAAAAAGAAAAAGATTTCGGTGGTTGTCGGTGTCAGGCTTACATGTTAACTGGCGACATGCATAAAACCGATCCTGTGTGTAGTAAGTCTCCCGACCATCATTTGATCGAACAAGCTATTGCAAATGCAAAGAAACCTTCAAGCCCATTGTTAATGAGGGTAAATAAGCCACAGGGGTTGACAGAGATAGCGCGAGTAAAATTATGACAATGCAGTCAAGTTTGATGTCGACTGGCAGTGATAACAATCTTGTCTAGCCAATCTTGCTTTATTCACCAAGGCGGGCTAACGCAACGCAATATCGTTAATGATGATGGTTATTGCGCACTTTTTATTGTCAATACTCCTGCTGTTGATGATAGTGGTATCGGCCATGCGGTAGAACATTTTGTCTTCAGGCGAAGCAAAATATTTACAGATCCCTCGACATTATTCCAGCTGACATCACTGACAGATTTAACGATAAACGCTTCCACCAGCTCAAATGTAACCTATTTTCATTGTCAAAGTCAGTGCCCAGCGACATTTGAACTTGGTTTACGTTACTTGTTAAGTGGGCTTATTAGCCCGATTTATGACAACAGCGACTTACAATATGAGATCCATGATGGTGCTAATTGCGGTGTTATTTATCGAGAGTTACTGGGCTCACAACTCGATGACTCAGCCCGTCGTCAATCCCAGATCGATAAAAGTGATATTTCGGTCGAGCGAACTTACCAATATGGTGGTGATAGCCGATTCATTTCAAAGATAGCAGTCGATGATTTAAAAAATTACCACGGTCAGCATTATCAACCAGCAAAGATCAGCTTAGTGACAGCTAATGTAAACATTGAACAGGTTTCTACATTATTAGAAAATATAACTTTCGATAATGGCTTTGAGCAAACCGTCGAGGCACAGCAGAATTACCGACCGATGCCGCAGCAATTGCCACACGAGTTTGAACGGGGACAACTGCTCGCACGGTGGTGGATAGACCCAATTTTTTTTGGTTACTTTGAGCGCAATTTTTTGGCTCTTTCCACGTTGCTTTTACCAATAAATGCCGAGTTGGTACCACCGCAACTAAATCTAAACAAGAACGGTCTGTTTGCCCTCAATGTGATTGTATACGAGAAAAATATTGAGCAGATATCCACTGTTTGTAAGCAGTTTATAGCCAACAATACGCCACCAATACTTTCAGCGGCTATTAATCTAAAAAAATTTACCTACGGCAGATACTCGCCAGCAATAAATCGTCTGATTGAGCTCCATTATGGTAGTCAGCCTGAGTTATCACCGCCTGTTCGCTTAGCTATAGGTACACCATCGCTGCATCGTCTGACGTCAGTAAATTTACATCATAGTTGCGAAAACATCGCTAAGAAAACGTTACGCAAACCCGTAGAACACCTTTTGCTCGAACCTTTAGTTAAGCTGTCGAACAGAGTTAATCAGATTAAGCCGCACCGATATTACTCTACTAATAATATGCAAAGAGTTTCGGCTATCCCAAATTTATTACATTCATTATATCTAGAGGCTATTGAGCAATTGGTTGATGATGTTGAATGCCGTAATTGCAATGACACTCAATCCGAGGGAGTGGCTGTAACATACGATTTGAATAATTGCGTGATCGTAACGCAGGTTGCTGTCCCAAATGGCGCACTTGCGGCGATCGCCAGTTACATTATTGGCGCTTATCCTTCATTTTTATCCCCTCGAATTCAAGGTCACTGTTACCTTGTAGCGGCAAAATACCTTGAAGAGAATAGCCATTTAGTGATTTTTAGCGCTTTAGATGTTACTCCAGCGCTTAGGTTTAAAACCATCAGTCAGTCTTTATTATTATTGAGTAAAGATGTTAATTTTATTTCCAAATCTTTAAAATTAGCAAAAGTAAAGTTTTGTAATGTATATCATCAGGCTATGTCGGAGATTAGCGATATTATGCCGAGTGCAATAGAAGAGTTCTTACGCGAAATGAGTGACGAAATAATTGGAGTGAATAAGCACAGTGCTAGTCGATAATGTTTAATTTTTGTAAATGCTCAAAATAGATATCATTGACACTTTGATTATTGATTTCACATAGACATAATGCCTGTTCTGGCGGGATAACCACTTCTTTTTCTTGATGGGCTAATTGTTCATCTGGAAGTATCTTTTTTACTAAAATAGCTGTTCGTTGATAATGAAATTCTATCTTATGAAAATCTTTGTCTATTCTATTAAATTGGCAAAATAAATGATGTAGACTATCTGTATTGGTTAGACACTTTGGCTCCAATTTACAGCATGCTTCAGGGGCGTTTTCGCCATAGATTTCATAACTGAAGTTTCAAATGATTTATGCTTGTAAGATATAAATATAGTCAGTATTTTAAAATCACTTGCTAGAGTGTTAAGGAAGCAAACGTAAAACTCCTTTACCGTCGATCCCTAGATAGATGTAGCCATCACTTCCTTGAATCACATTTCTGACCCTACCACCAACATCAGTCAGTAGTTTTGTTTGTTTCACAACCTCATTATTCATAATCTCTAATAAAACAAGGTGATTAAATTTCATTGAACCAAGCAATATTTTGCCTTGCCATTGTGGATATTTATCACTTTGGATAAATGCCATACCCGATGGCGCAATAGATGGATCCCAATAAAGCTTGGGCTGCTCCATTCCGGATTTTTTAGTCAGATCAGTGAACTTTGTATTGTTGTAATTAATACCATAACTGATCACTGGCCAGCCATAGTTTTTACCGGCTTCAATTAAATTAACTTCATCTCCACCTTTTGGTCCATGCTCATGTGACCAAATTTGCCCCGTATCACCCAATTTAATAAGTCCTTGTGGATTGCGATGACCATAGGAAAAAATCGCTTTTTTCGCCGTACCATTTTCAATAAATGGATTATCACTAGGAATCGAACCATCAAGATTTAAGCGATAAATTTTACCGCCGTCACGAGATAAATCTTGCGGATTTAGATCACGCTCTTTTCGATCACCGATTGAAAAATAAATATAGCCATTATCTATCACTATTCGGCTACCGTAATGCGCACCTTTGGTGGTATTTCCTTCCCCTTTATATAATACTTTTTGCTCAGTGAGCCTATTATTATGTGTGTCTAACTTAGCATGCATTAATGCAGTGTTACTTCCTCTACCTTTTCCTTCTGGACTAGCATACGTAAAGAAAATCAAGTCGTTTTTTACAAAATCTGGATGTAAAACAATATCAAGTAAACCACCTTGATTGTTCACATGTATTTTAGGTAACCCTTGTATCTCAATCGCAGGTTTATTTTTTGCTAACAAAAATAATGTACCTGAACGTTCTGTGGCTAATATCCGTCCATCAGGCAGCTGAACCATACCCCAAGGTATCGAGATATCTGGCCACAATAGTTGAGTTTCATAATTTTTTTTATCCTCATCTAAATGAATAGAATGCTTGGCTTGCGCCGTGGTTGATAAAAACAAAATCAAAACAGTTACTATCAAATATTTCATATTATTCCTTATAACTTACCCACGGTTGTTTTCTTATCGTTCAAAGACTTTAATGTGAACGCTTAATACATTACCGTTTAGTGCCTATAAAGACAGAAATATTGATAAAGAGTATGAAGTCAAAATGAACATAGGCCGCTTATAACATACATTAATATTTTCAGTTGGCTAGGTCAATCAAGTGAAGTGGACAGTCCATATATTATAAACCTTATTGGTCCATTAGATAGGAACTAGTTTTTATTACCAGTAAAGTTAACTTTTTTGATAAAAAAGCATATAACTGCACCAGTCACACAATATATTGATAAATACATAAATAGAGCATTATTGCTAAATAATGTCATTGAGAATGAAGCAATAATTGGCCCGGAAAATCCACCAATAGCATAACTTAGCATTAGTGCACTGCTAGATGCCACTGCTTTATCATCACTTAGATGGGCATAGGTTGCAGCAACACTAACCGGATATATACACGCAATAGGAGCGCCTAACACAATACCTAAAATAACCAAGGGAACCACAGTGTTTAATGATAATAATAGTTGTGCAGCACTAGCAGTAATAAGCAGTAAAACAATTAAAATGTGCTCTCTTGAATATTTGTCTGCTAATTTGCCAATTGTTCTTTGCAGTGACACGCCTGAAAAAATTATTGCTGACATAAAAATTGAAATATCTAATGTTGATATTTGCATGTTTTTTGCGTAAATCGGGGCAAGATTAAATACTGTGCCGATGGCATTGCCTGCACACACTGCTCCTATAATACCGCATGGTGCAATTGTGAATAGTTCTGAAAGCTTAGTCTGTTTATTGAGTGTCACGGTAGGATTTTCAATTCTGATCAGTGTTATTGGAATAAGCGCGCAACAGGATAATAGAGCAGCAATCAAAAAACTTGCAGAATAATCATCTGGTACTAAGTTTATCAGTAATTGTCCTGTTCCCATGGCAAAATAAAAAACGACTTGGTGAAGTGCCATTAGTCGACTTCTATCAGTGTTTTGGCTTAGTGTATTAAACCAGCTTTCTATCACTATTAGCATCACAGCTGCTGATAAACCACTTACAATTCTAAGTAGGGCGTAAAACACTACACTGTGAGTTAAGCTATGGATGATAGCTGCAGATATTGCTATAGCACCAAAACCGGCAAATGCTCTTATATGTCCTACTCTGGCAATGGTTTTTTTCCCTTGGTAACTACCAATGACTAAGCCAATAGAATAGAGAGCCATTACTTGGCCAATCGTATTGGTGGACATTTCGTTACTTGAGAGGCTTAAGGGAATGGTAATACCCAGTAAACTAATAGCCTGCATCTGTGCAAACAAGCTCACCAGTAGGGCTATGATAGTTATTATGGTACTTTTATCGCTAAAGCTATATCTCATTACGGGCTTTTATTTATTGACTATTCTTTTATTGTATCAATAATGACTTCGCAGTCATTGATTGAGATCATAAAGTACCTTCATTGTGTGTAAAGCACATTTATACGGTTTTAAGTAAATAAAATGTTAGAATTACTAAAGAATGAGACAGTTTTTTTAACTTAAATGGATCTAAATATTTAATTGATGACATCGAAGTCATTTTTATTTGTTTGTTTTTACACCTCTGTTTAGATGTTTTTAATACTGTTGTTCTGTCTTTAAAACAATGGTTTGGCGTGATTACTTTAGGTTTTTATGATCTTGATCACAATAAATGTGAATAAACTTGAAAGTATCTTGCTTGACATCAAAGTGACTTCGAAGTATAAATATGGGCGTGGGCAATATATAAACAATAAATAGCCCATAAGTGACACTAATTAAAATATTACATGCTTAGTTCTTTGTAAGTGAAAAAAGAGGGTATATCCATGAAGCCAGTTACACCTAGAAAACTCGTTAAATCAACTATTGCATTGGCTGTTGTCAATGCTTGTCTAAGTCAATCAGTATTTGCAGAAGAAGCATCTAAAGAAGATGACTCAGGTAGAATTGAAAAAATAATTGTTACTGCTAACCGCCATTCACAAGATTTACAAGAAGTATCTTCTTCTATCACTGCATTGGGAGCTGATGATGTTGAGCGCGCAGGCATTATTGATATAACAGGTTTACAACAAGTTGTACCCGGTCTAAAAGTTGGTAGTTCAGGTGGTGAAGTAAGGCCGGCGATGCGTGGTGCTCGAACTAACGAAGTAGGTGTAGCAGGAACGGGGATAGCCGAACAAATTATTGGTATTTTCCAAGACGGTATTTATGTACCAACAACAACTGCAGGCATGGGTGCGTTTGTCGATATTGAACGAATTGAAGTTTTAAGAGGCCCACAAGGTACGCTTTATGGCCGAAATACATTTGCGGGTAGTATAAATATTATCACTAATCGTCCGGTAATGGATGAAGTAGAAGGTAGCGTTAAAATTACAACAGGAGCTTATGATCGTAGTGCCTATGAAGGTATATTAAATATACCATTGGCAGATAATTTAGCTACTCGTTTAGTTTTGGCCTCAGACAGACATGATGGCTACATTAATAACCATGTTGTACCTGGTCCTTCAGATGACTTACGTGAAAAAAATCAATTTTATCTTCGCTCAGTAACTCGCTATGAAGCAAGTGAAGATTTTAATGCCACTTTCCGTTTGGATTACTCGAAAAAAGATGCTAACTCAGAGGCTATTTGGGGATATCAACAAATTGCAGGATATTCGTTAACTGAAACTGCACCTGGCTCTGGAATTTTTAATCCTAATGCAACCGTAACTAAAGGCCATATTTATCAGCCGAGTGATACTGAGCGTGACGACATTGGTCCGTATGACGTATACCGAAATGCAATGTCATGGGATAAGCAAGAAGCATTTTCTGCTACGGCTGTTTTTGAGTGGTATACAGATTCCGTTGATATTAAATGGACATCAAATTATTCAGAGTTAAGCGGCAAACAATTCTATGATAATGATTATAGTGATGGTGGATTAGATTTTGTTGGTGGCTTTGGTCGAGAGGATGATCAGGAAACAATATCAAGTGAGTTACAGTTATCTTCTAATGGTGATGGCCCACTTCAATGGATTGCAGGTTTGTATTATTTTGATCAAGAAGCTGACTGGGCATGGATATGGCGCGAAGATACAACAGGAAATGGTGTAGCCGATTCATTAGTTGTTCCAAGCTGGGGCAACCCAGATTATGACCCACATACTTCAGATTCAATCGCGGTATTTGGTCAATTACGTTATGAGGTGTCAGATGATCTGCGCCTAGTTGGTGGCCTACGCTATAACAAAGATGAAAAAACGTTTACCGGAGATAGTATACCCGACTGGGATGATTCAGCAGTATTGTGGAAAACGGCAATTGAATATGATCAAACCGATGATTTAATGCTATATGCATCAGCTTCTACAGGTGTTAGAACGGGTGGCGCAAATGATGGTCGCGTTGTTTCTCGTGGTGCAGACCCGTTATATGATAATGAAGAAGTAATGTCTTTTGAAGTTGGCATGAAGAGTACGTTACTTGATGGTGATATGCGTTTAAATATCTCAGCATTTGCAAATGAATATGATGATGTTAAAGCACAGTTATTTGCTGTTGCATGTAGTGATAGCACTAGTAATGAACCGGTACTCGATTGTGTGGAAGCAGGCACGACACAAAGTTTTGAATATTATGAAAATGGTGGCAGTATTGATACTGTTGGTGTAGAAGTTGATATCCAGTGGTACCCAACTGATAACTTGTCACTTTCTGGTACGCTTGCATGGTTAGATTCTGAATTCTCTGATGACTTTGCCGTTGGTAACTCGTTACTTCGTCCTTTACTTGGCTTAGGTAATATTGAAGGTCGTCAGGACATTAATGACAATAACAGTCAATTTAGCTTTGCTGGTTGGTCACCGGCGATGTCTCCAGAATATAGTATTGGTTTAGCGGCAACGTATGAAGTTGATTTGGGTAATGGTGCGTTCTTAATTCCACATATTCAAATAAACTACAGTGATGACTACTATGCGTTTGATGTTAACATTCCAGAAGCAAAAGTAGATGCTCATGCTATGATTGATGCGCGCGTAAGCTGGATTATTAGTGAAAATGTACAAATGGATTTCTTTATTAAAAACTTAACCGATGAAGAAGTACTTACACGTGCAGTAGTGCACTCTCAAATTCGAGATTCTAAACCACTTAACTCAGTTCAAGCTAACTGGAATGACCCAAGGACTTGGGGAGCAAGTCTTAAGTATACGTTCTAACGTAGACTACTTTAGTTTCATTATTATAGAGCCGCAGCTTAGTCTGCGGCTTTTTTATGTCTGATTATTGGCATTGTGCTTCATTATGACAACAGTAAAATGGTGGTGAAAGGTTAAAGTGCGCCTGACTAAATCGAATTACTTCAAAGTTTAGTAAATCAGTTTAGTAAATCAGTTTATAAAATCACCTGTATATTTAAAACCTTATAGTCTAGTCTGACTTGTATACTAATTGATCTTAACGACAGGAATCTAATAAATGGCAAAGGGATATTTTGGGCTTTTATTATTTTTAATTTTCCATGTTTCAAGCGTTGCAAATGAATGTAAAGTTATCAATGCTGCTTGTAGTGATGTGTGGTATCCAGTGTCTTTTATAGTGCCTAGCAATCAAAATAGAGCAACAGGGGTTGCTGTTGAAATTGCTCGCGCTGCTGCTAAAGAATTACAGTTAAACATAAAGTTTGACTGTAACCTCCCTTGGAAGAGAGCAAATGCTTATATGAATTCAGGTAAAGTAGATATGTTAGTTGGGCATTATTTGAATCTAGAGCGTGAACAAAACTGGGAAGTGAGTGATGCATTATTTATTGATGATATTCGTGCCGTATACTTAGACAAAATGCTTGAAATTAAGAATATTGATGATTTAAAAGGGTTAACCGGCGTGAAACCAAGAGGAGCTAGTTTTGGCACTGTGATAGATGAACACTCATCTGGAAAGATTTTAGGTTTTAAAGTAAATGAAGTTACTGACATGCAAGCGATGTTTGGTCAACTTCTAACCGGCAGGGTTGATTATATTTTATCAGATAAAAAAAATATTCAAAGATATTTGGAAATTTTTGATTTAGTCAATAAATTTAAATTTTCTGACTCTTTAATGTTAAATTCAGTACACTTCTCCTTTTCTAAACTTTCCCCTTGTGCACAATATTTAGAACAATTTAATACTTTGATTGAAGGTTATAGAATATCAGGGTTAGTTGACATTTTATTTGAACAAGCTAGACATGACTTTACTACAGATCAGAAAAGCGTTTTTGACGGTTAAAAAATGAATACAAAAGCTATTTCAAGCAGACATATATAACACTAACCAGCGCTTTCTATTGATTGTGATTTATATGCGTTCTAATCCCCCCTAATGTAGCATTGGAGCCATTGTTTATTGCTAACGGAGTACGTCGAGCTACAATTGATAAAAATTGCTAGCAGTTTTTGATGCTAGATAGTTAGCTTCATCTATATTGTAGACAGCAATGATTTCATGCCATTGGGCGAGTAAATCAGCATAAGAGATATATAGTTTATCAACAGGAAAATTAGAACCAAACATGCAACGTTGAGGACCAAAGATATCAATTGCCGCATGTGCGTAACGTTTAAAACTTTCTGAATCAAAAGCATGTTTAAACATTGAAAATCCGGAAAGTTTCATATAACAGTTTGGCAGTTCGGCAAAAGATCGCATCTGTGTTTGCCAATAATTAAAGCCTGAGTCTGATTGATCCCAAGGGGAAGCAAAGTGACAAATAGCGACTCTTATCTCGGGTAACCGCTCAAGTGTTTTTAATACCATTTGATATTGCTCACTCGTTAATTGCAGATCGAAGCTTAGTGATTTGCTGGCTAAATATTGCCAATTATTTAACCAAACATCAGGAATAAACGCAGGTAGTGATTTATTCTCTTCAGGGCTCTTACCAATAATATCTCTAGCACCGCGAGTGATATTATAGCTTAAGTGGGGGGTAATCTGCTGTTCAATAGATGGTTGACGCATATCAATCGCCACAACCGCAGCACTCGGAAAACTCATCGCATCGCTTTGGCCTGACTGTGATAATCGGTGGATAAGTTCTGTTTCTTTTAATGAGTTAGAAGCACCCACTTGGACATGCACACTTTGAGAAATTTTGTGTTGATGGTCACAAGAAAAATCTTTTATCAGGTAGTTATTTCTGATTGGATCGGGTTGGCCGAAAAAGCGTTTTTCACCCTTGGCGGCAAGCCAAGGGTAATGAACAGCGTCTAAGTCCCAAAGGTGGTGATGGGCATCAATCCATGATGTTACTTTGCTCATACGAAAGGGTAGGTCAAATTAAAGCCTTTACAAAGTGCTAACCAATCGACCTGAAATTGCTCTTCAACAATTAAATTGTTCTCTAATCGTATTATCGAGGTGATAGGTATACGAATGCGCTTAATGGTATCACTTTCAAGATAATCCCCATCAATATGCCATTGAATGGCAATTGTATTTTGCTTTTCGTCAACACACAGTTGTTCTAGCTGACAATAATTGCGATTCATACGATTATGTAATGTCAGCTGAAATTGTATTAATGCGCCATAACCTTGGTTTGTACCAAACCCAGAGATATTTACTTGGGCATCAGCATGATAAATTTTTTCGAAACTGGCTAAATGCTTTTCTTGCCAAATGTTCCACCATTGTGTCATTGGCTGAGCAATAGCTTTAGGCATATCACAGATATCAGTCGGTATCGCGTGATAACTTTGCGGATGCATTTGATGATCGAACTGGCTCAAAAACAAAGGATCCGGTGACGGTAAATCAGCAATTACTTGCTCAGGAGTTAGGTTTAACAACTGTGCTAGTCTTACGGTATCAACGATGCAGTGTAGGCGTTTTATATGAACATTATTATGTTCTAAGAAAAACGTTATTGAAACACTTTGATTAGCTTCATCATTTGTTAATTCAAAATAGAGAGCCGAAAACTCTTTACCTTGCACTGTTTGCTTCTTTGAAAGTGTGAAAAATCCAAATTGTTCAAGACTTTTTAACCAAAGCTTTTCAATTTGCATATTACCATAGGCGGTAAAATCATGCTGCTTCCAAGAGGAGTTATGTAGTATATTTGAAGATAGTTGCGCGATATCGCCTCGTGTATACAGCTCAATAAGATTATTAAACATAATTAAGCTCCTTCTTGTAGTAATGGTAACGACACGCCAGAATCTCTAATGATATTGGCGTAAAGAGAAATTTCATCAAACACAGTCACTTCTTTAATTATCTTTTGATTTCTCACTCTCAAATGAGTACAACCAAGTACAAAAAAGTTATTACCTTTGAGTGCGGCTAATCGTTCAATATGTGGCGAATAAGTACCAGCAACTGACCAACGAAGCGCAATATCAATGGTATCTTTATCAAAACCAACAACGCCAATATGATCTATTGTCATTTTGGCATCAGGACATTGTGCTAGCCATTGAATTAAAGTGCCGCTAATTTGTGCAAGGCCGGTTGATTTTCTCCCGCCTGGCCATTGATGTGCAGCGGCAACATGGTAGAAGTCAGTTAAGGTAGAGAATTGTTTTTGATTGAATATGGTTTGTGCCCATGATTGGGCGAAATTATCAACGGTCCAATCTTTATTAGTTAAACTTAATGTTGCTCTATGTTGTGTTTTTCGTACACGATCAAACTCATCACTGTACCACGCATTAAACGTGTCATTTTGTGCAAGCTTAGCGAAGTGAATAGCAGCGTCGATCAAGTCAATCCCAAGCTGAGCGATCAAAAAGCTGTTATCACGTACTAACCATTCTTTGATTATTTTATTTTCAAAACATACGCAGTCTGCAATGGTAGTTACTCGACCAGTTTTATTTGTTGCTAAACCAAAATCAGAGTTACCTGTATTTGTCATGATGCTGGTGATCAAATGCGATGAATAATACGTTTCATCTTCCTCTTCTTTCCAAATAACATTTTCACCTATTAAGCTTCTGTCTGGAAAAGCAGCAATGGTTTTTAACGTACCTTGAACGACCTGTTCAACACTTTCAAAATAACCGCCTAACGTAAACACTGGACAAATGTCACTATAATATTCATAACAAAGGCCGACGTTTTTTTGCTCCCAAATACGGTGGGTTATACGAATAATATAGTCAACAATATCGATGAATTCTTCATCAAACCCAGACAGGGTTTGTTGTTTTTCTCCCGAAGGCTCTAATAGCTTGGTCAAAGGCTGCCAATGTACTTGGGTGATTGTATTATTAAGTTTAGATGTCATAGTGTTATCCGTTGCCCTTAAATAAAGAGCTCAAAGGAGAATAAAAAAACTAGTGTAAATATAAAGAATCCGAAGAGTGCGTAACACACCTTATCTACTCTACCAGGCACTAGGTACCAACCATTTTCAGTGGTTGGTGAGCCGCTATCGGTAAAGGATTTTATTTGACCTTTGACTGTGTAAGGGGAGTATTCCGCTTGTTTACCATCTATTGCGATACTGGCGATGATGGTTACAACAACATTTACAAATGCGCCTATTGCTGCATACCACGGCCAAGCAACATCGGTGTAAACTGCAGTGTAAGCGACAGCGAGTACACCAACAAAAGTGCCGACTAAAAGTCCTCGTTCGCTGGCATGTTTTGAAAAGAAACCTAAGCCAAACATACCCAGTTGCGCGCCAACAAAATAAGCACCGACTTTACTTAATACTTCTAATATCGATCCGGTACTGTATAAGTGATACATAATGGCTGGAACGATAATAATTGCCGCCCAAAACACAGTGAATATACGTGACACATTAAGGTAATGGCCTTCACTTTCATTAGGTTTGAAATACTTTTTGTAAAAATCTAGCGTAGAAACGGTAGATAAAGAATTAAATGCTGAGTCTAAGCTGGACATAGAGGCAGCCATTACCGCGGCAGCGATAATCCCCATTAATCCAGGCATGCCATATTCAGCGGCAAATTCTAAGATAATAGTATTTTCATTTTCGAATGTCTTACCTTGGTAGTGGTTATAAAACAGGATACCCATGATGATGAAAAAGAAATAAACGAAGAAGGCGCAGAACCCCATCAATAAATATGATTTTTTCGCATCACCAATGTTTTTAGCTGCTAGCGTGCGCTGAACCATCATTTGGTTAGTGCCGTAAACTGTAATATGGTAAAGCGACATTGCAAGAATGCCGGACCATACCGTGGTGACATTGGTGAAGTCGAAATCAAAATTAAGCGGGTTGGTTTTACCTTGCGCTTTGAGTTGAGCTAGGCTTTCCATTACAGGTATTGAGCTACTATCAATAAGCGCATACATAATGATGCCTGCGCCAAGCAATAAAATACCTGATTGAATAACATCGGTCCAAATTACAGCGGTAATCCCTCCCATTACTGTATAGATTAAGGCAATGATAGTGACGATTACAATCGCCGTAATTTCAGGGATACCGGTAATATAACTGAGTACAATTGAAGTGGCGTACAAAACAGCTGCTGAGCTCATTGTTTGCGATACTAGCCAAATGCCTGACACTAAAGCCCGCGCTTTTTTACCAAATCTTTTCTCTTGGTATTCATAGATAGATGCACATCCGGCGTTATAAAAGAAAGGAAAGAAAAAAGTAATAACGACTATAATAACTAGCGGATAGTTTAAATGAATTGCAATAACGGATAAGCCATCCTTGTATGCCCATGCTGGGGCTCCAAGAAAGGTCATGGCACTAACATAGGTTGCGAGAACAGATATACCAATAGCCCACCAAGGTGTTTGCTTTTGGCCTAAGTAAAAATCATCAGCGGTACTGACCTTTTTACTAATAACAAAACCAAGTAAAAGATTTGCTAAAATATAGACTATTAAAATAGTCCAATTCAAGGTGCCAAATTCAGTCATGTATATATCTCTCATCATTTTTATTTTGAAGTCTATTTATGGTTTGACTTCGAAGTCATTAAAACATAACATTGTTTAAAACTATTTGGAAGCATAACTTGTAAAATTTGACTGGTTAGATGCAAAAAGCGGAATTTAAATGCCGTATTGCACTCAGGAGGTTTTATAGCGGTGTTTAGTGTATAGGTGTATTAAACTTCATATGAATACACTGTTTATCTATTTTTAAGGTAGCGGATTATGAGTACTAATGAGCAAAAAAACAAAGCGCTTATTCAAGAATATTATCAAGCGTTAGAACAAGCAAACTCCGAAACCGTTGGCGATGTTTTATCTCATTATATGAGTGATGACTGTCAATGGTATGGAGTGCACCCATTTAATGAACAAAAAGGCCCTGAAGCGGTTAATCAAGTATTTTGGCAACCTTTTATGCAATCTTTTAAGTATATTCAACGTCGGCAAGATGTATTTATGGCAGGTGTCAGTGGTAATGATGATGCAAGTTGGGTTACTAGTATGGGGCATTTTATGGTGCAATTTGATCAAGATTGGTTGGGTATTCCACGCTCGGGCAGAGTTGCGATGATTCGTTATGCGGATTTTAATTGTATTAAAGATGGCAAAATTGTCCGTTCAGGTTTCTTCTGTGACATTATCAGTGTAATGAATCAAGTAGGTATTAACCCATTGCCACAATCAACAGGGCATTCATTTATTTATCCTGGGCCAAGAACTCATGATGGCATTCAATTACAGGATATGGATCCAGCAGAGGGAGAAAAAACTATGGCGGTGTTAAATCAAATGATTGATGATTTATCACAGCTCAATAAAACTGCAAATGATAATTACCCACCTGAGATATTAGAAAATACTTGGGCTAAGGATATGGCATGGTATGGACCTGCCGGTATTGGCGCGACTTATACTATTCCAAAATTTCAAGAACAACATTCTTACCCGTTTAGACAAGGACTGAAAGACAAAGTCTTTAATGGTCATATTTGCCGATATGCAGAGGGCAATTATGCCTGTTTTTTTGGCTGGCCTAATTTAACTAACACACCTATTGGTGGTTTTTTAGGACTACCAGGAGCTGAAATTCGTGCTGATATGCGAGTGGTTGATGTTTATCGCCGAGAAGGTGACAAGTTGATGGAAAACTGGGTATTAATTGATATTCCTTATTGGTTAAAACAACAAGGTTTAGATATTTTGGAACGTAGTAAAAAAATTAATAATCCGAGTTAACCTACGTTTAGGCAAGTTAAGTAAAAAATCTCTGCAAAAGATATACATAATAAAAAGGAAGCTGAGTAAGCTTCCTTTTTATCTGTTTTTATTTAAGTAATTTAATAACTATTAAGCATCATCGGCTAGCTGTTCTTTCATCATAGCAAATACATCAAGCCCCATTTGCATGCACATATCAATAATGTCGATGGCTACCCAGTTTTCTTTGAGTAAATCACCTTCACGACGCCAAATATCCATGACACGTAACGATAACTGTTTATTACAAGGGGGCAGTCCTAGCCAACCGCCTGCGCTATGGGTGCCGTGCATGTGTGGCCAACCGCCCGTTGCCACATAATTACCATCAGCGACTAAAGTTGCTTTATGGTCTACATCTCTATCAGGAAAACTAAATACAAATGGGCCTTGATGGTCTCTTCTAAAACCTTCAATACCACGAGTTGTGCCAATGCCTGCAGGGCCATACCACATAAAATCTGAATGCCAGTAGTTTTCTAATTTCATACTTGATAATGACTTTCCGTCAAAACGGCCTAATTCATCAAGCATATCAAGTATAAGTTGTTGAGATTTTTGTGCGGCATCTACACCACTTGCTTCTCTAACTACGCCGTCCATAGTTGATGGTGGCATCATTAACCCGCTATGACCTAAGCTTTTTCTTAGTGGGTTTACACCAGCTTGGTTCATTGCATCTAAAAAGTCGAGAATGATAAAACATTGAGCTATTTTACCGTCTTTAAGTCGTACTAATTCTGTATAGCGTAAATACAGTGTTCTGTTCGTTGCAGGAATACCGAAAAGGTCTTGAGCAAATGTACCAATAAAATAACCTGTGCTGGCTATCCATGTTGCACCTTGATATTCACTTTCAACATTAATGAATGGCTTTCTCTCTATATCTGGTAATGCATTTGCTAAAGGTTGCCAAAACTCTTTTATCATTTGCTCTTTGTTGTGAAGATCGTTTATCGGTGCACTTACGTACCACTGCACATCGTCTTCTAGGTAATCATTGATTTTTTCTGGGGATGACTGTAATTGTAGGTATAGTTTATCTATTAGCGTTTTCAATTTTATTTCTCCATTTCTAAATTCAATTAAGAAGTTTTACTTGAATTATCTTTTTTGCAGAGTATCATCTAATGACTTCGAAGTCATCAATGGTTTTGATTTTTTAAATGACTATATTTTACAGCAGTAATCTCATGACTTAATGCAAGTTAGTAGCAAGAGGTAGAGCTTATAGTTACAGGGGATTGGTGAAAGTTAGTATTATTAAGAGGAAATTTAATGCAAGAATTACATGAGAAAAATAAGGTGTTGCTCAAATCATTACGCAGTGCACTTTATGATTTTGATCGCAGCACTGTTTTAATTGAGCTCACTAAAGTACTCGCTCCTGACGTTTTAGTGCAGTTGTCTTTTCCTTTTGAAACGATGCATGGTGCACAGAGTTTTTATGAAAGCGCCTATGAACCGCTGCATAAAGCTATCCCCGATCTCGAATGTCGAGATACTATCGTCATGGCCGGTGAAAGTGAAAATGGTCACCATTGGGTGGGCTATTGCGGCTATTACACAGGCAGTTTTGAGAAAAGCTGGTTAGATATTCCTGCTACAGGTCATCAAGTTTCAATGCGTTTTCATGAGTTCTTTCGTATTGAAAATAACCTTGTTGTTGAAATTCAAGCTATTTGGGATATCCCTGAAGTGATGATGCAGGCTAACGCTTGGCCAATGGTCCCCAGTCTAGGTCGAGAGTGGCATGTACCGGCTCCGGCAACACAAGATGGCTTAAATATCGTTCCTGATAGCCAATTGGCAGCAAAAAGCGCAAAGCTTGTTTCTGATATGTGTATTTCACTTGGTAACTATGCTACAGCTGGCGTTGAGGCAATGGATCTAGATAAATATTGGCATCCAAAAGCTAGCTGGTATGGTCCTTCAGGAATAGGTACAGGCAGGGGAATAAAGGGCTTTCGTAACTGGCATCAAATTCCATTTCTAAACGGCATGCCTAATCGAGTAGGTGATGTTGATAAAGGGTATTTATTTAGTGATGGAAATTATGTCGGTTTTACTGCTTGGCCAGGCATGCAGATGACCATTAGCCATGGAGGCTGGTTAGGTATTGCACCTGCAAATCAACAAATCACCATGCGTAGTTTAGATTTTTGGCGTTGTGAAAAGGGTTTAATTCGTGAGAACTGGGTTTTAGTTGATTTGCTCCATGTCTATCATCAATTGGGCGTTGATGTGTTGGGACGCATGCGGGAATTTAATAAAGCACGTTGCTAGGTTCTTGTGTTAGAAGCTGTTATAGGGAAGGCGCTAATTAAGCGCCTTGTTCTTGAAGGTTTACCCTAATTAATATTCGATCACTAACTTACTAGCATTGGTATAACTACTTCTCTACTTGTTTTATCGCGTCTTTGAATTTCTGCTGGAGTTGTTGTGCACCACTTAGCATGAACCCATGATCTGAGCCGAGCAAAAATAAGCTGACACCTAAAGAAATCCAGTGTGGCAGCTCACTTAAATCTCCAACAAACATACCGCAATTCTTACCGTGTTTGTTGGCAACATTAACAACTTTTTCTACCGCAGCTAATACATCCGGGTGGCTAGCATTGGTATGTTCTAAGGCAACAGTTAAATCCATTCTGCCGATAAAAATACAGTCTATGCCTTCAACTTGGCATATCGCATCAATATCATCAACAGCTTCTAAATCTTCAATTTGGGCGATTACGCAAGTGTTACTTTGATTGTTGGCTAAATTCTCGGTCAGTTTTTTAGTGGTGTAGCCAGCGAATCTAGTAGAGCCAGCATAACCTCTACCATCAGGGCCGTAGTAACATTTTTTAACTACGCGACGAGCATGTTCAGCATTTAAGATGTGCGGTAAGACAATACCATCAGCACCTAAATCTAGTGCATTTAAAATAGTGGCATTTTCTGTATCAGGTATACGTATTACTACGGGCATCTGTTGAGATTTTGCTGCTAATACACAAGTGTCGAGATCAGAGCGATCAAACGGAGCATGCTCTGCATCTAAGCACAATACATCAAGGTTTGTTTGAGCGAGCACTTCAGTATTGTGAAAATGTGGTGTTTTGATAAAAGTCCCAATTAAGGGCTTCTTTAGGGCTAAAGATTGTTTTAAAGACATAACAATATACCTGTTAATAATGTAACAGTAATCATCAAAGAGAGCTTGATAAATACCAGTGTGTTAATAAGTTTGATACCTTTTTCGCTTGTTCTAGTGGCGCAAAATGACCACATTCCTCAAGCAGCTCTAATCGGCTATTAGGCACTGCATCATGCATCATTTGTTGATGCTCAGCGGGGCAAATTTTATCTTGCTTACCGCCAATAATGAGTATGTCGCTTTTGAGCTGCTGAAGTACAGATAGAGAGTCGGGCCGATCTTCGATAGCCATTACTTGGGCAACAAAACAATCGGAACCTAGCGAACTTGCCATTTCTATTATTAATTTTTCGTGCGCGTTATCGGCTTTGAACAAATAATTAGGCAAAAATGTTTCCGATATTAACTCAGTTAAATGTCCAGATTTTGCTTGTGCAATTTGTGCTTTACGCGCTATCTTGCGTTCAGGAAGATCCCCATGACAATTGCTGTTCAATAAGACTAGTTTTGCGATAAGTTGTGGTTGTGTTCTTGCTATTTCTAATGCAACTATACCACCCATAGAAAAACCAATTATTGCACAAGGTTCATTATTAGTCGCTTTAATGACTTTGTTGGCCATCTCGGTAAGTGATTTTTCAGTAGTAAATTGCACAACAGTAATATCTTGGCAATATTGCTGTAGCTGATTTATTTGTTCGCTAAACATCGTACCCGTGCATAAGGTGCCAGGCAAAATTAAAATTGGTAGTTGAGTCATCGGTAATCGCTTCGTTTTTATTGTTAGCTAATGCCAGAACACTCAATTTTATTGGGTAACCAGCGCTACCTATGGGCGTCTGACTGAATTGCCTTTAATTAAAGCACCGGTTAATACACGTGCTTCAGGGGGCGAGTCAGGATTTTCTATGTGTTCTAATAACATTTCAACAGCCGCTTTCACTAGTTTCTCCACTGGCTGTTTTATAGTAGTAATTTGATAACTTTGCCAAGCTGAAGAGGTAATACCATCGAAGCCAACAACAGATATATCATTAGGAATATGAATATCATGATTCTCACGGGCTTCATCAATAACGCCTATTGCCATGGTGTCATTACTACAAATAATGGCATCAGGGGCTGCGTTTTTCTGTAGCCATTTTGCAAGGCAGTCACGACCGGATTGATAAGAATAATCACCATAAAGAATAGAAACATCTTTAACTGCAAATTGCTTTAATAATTTAATGGCAATTTCTCGACGTTCATTGGCAACATCAGAGTCTTTAGGGCCTGATAACACCAAGTAATTTTTCGGATTATTTTTTTCTAATTCGGTAATCAGTTGCTTAATACCTTGCTCATGATTACAACAAACAGTATTGGCCATAGCATCTGGCACATTACGGTTATATAAAACAACCGGAATTTCATGCTTCTCAAATTGAGCCAGCCGGTGGCTTTCAAAATGAGCAGCTAATGCAATGACTCCATCTACTTGGAAAGTCAGGATTTGTTCAAATAACTCATCTAGTCCTTCGACGTCATCTAGGGTAAACAATAAAACACGCTTGTTACGTGCCGCAAGTTGTTTACTCACTTGCGAAAGTACTTCCGGGTAATTAACGTTGGCGCGCGAGGAAACAATAACCGCAACCATGCCAGATTGCTTAGTGATCAGCATTCTGGCGATAGCGTTTGGTCGGTAACCCATTTCATTTGCAGTCGCCATTACCTTATCACGTGTTTTTTGTGAAACACTGAGACCTGGGCGAAAAACACGAGATACCGCTGATTGAGATACGCCAGCTTCACGCGCCACGTCATAAGAAGTTACTTTTTTATTTTTAGTCAATGTTTACCCTTTATATCTTCTCAAACGGATATCCGCTTGCTCCTTATGGCCGGCAAAGCCTTCAACTGCACAAAGTCTTGAGCAGTATTCGCCAACGAGAACAGATGCTTCTTCCGTAGCACTTTGGAAAGTGCAGGTTTTAATGAATTTACCCACCCATAGACCGCCAGTATAACGTGCTGCTTTACGAGTTGGAAGTGTGTGATTGGTGCCAATGCATTTATCGCCATAAGATACGTTAGTTTCAGGCCCTAAAAACAAAGCACCAAAGTTACGCATATTTTCTTTAAAATACGGTACATTTTGTGTCATTATTTGTACATGTTCAAATGCTAGATCGTTTGCTACTTCAACCATTTCTTCATAAGTATCACAAACAATTACTTCGCCGTAGACTCGCCATGCTGCTCCGGCAACTTCAGCCGTTGGTAAAATGGTTAACTGACGTTCAATTTCTTTAAGGGTATCGTTCGCTAACTTTTCGCTATTAGTTAATAAGATGGCAGGTGATGTTGGACCATGTTCTGCTTGACCAAGTAAATCGGCGGCACATAACTCGCCATCAACGCTTTCATCAGCAATAACAAGCGTTTCTGTTGGGCCAGCAAATAAATCGATGCCAACGCGACCAAATAATTGACGTTTAGCTTCGGCAACAAACGCATTACCAGGGCCAACAATCATATCTACTGGTGCGATTGTTTCAGTACCAATGGCCATCGCAGCGATAGCTTGAACGCCGCCAAAACAATAGATTTCGTCTGCGCCTGCTAAGTCCATTGCGACAACAATGGCAGGAGAAGGTGTTCCATTAAATGGAGGAGCTGCTGCAATAACACGCTTAACACCAGCGACTTTAGCGGTAACTACACTCATATGAGCTGATGCCACTAAAGGATATTTTCCACCAGGTACATAACAGCCAACACTTTCCATAGGAATGTGTTTGTGGCCTAAAGTAACGCCGGGAAGGGTTTCTACCTCAACATCTTTCATTGAGTCACGTTGAATTTGAGCAAAGTTTCTTACTTGAGTTTGTGCCCATTTTATATCTTCAATGACACTGTCTTCAACTTGTTCATAACATTTCGCAATGTCATCTTTACTCAATTTGAATGACTTCGGATTCCACTTGTCGAATTTTTCAGAATATTGGGATGCAGCTTTATCACCATTACTCTCAATATCCTCAATAATAGTTTCTACGGTTGTTTTAACTTGCTGTAAAAATTCTTTTTTCTCACCTTCTTGTTTGCCTTTCTTTAAGTGGTTGATCATTTTGCAATCTCCTGTTTTTTTGATTTTAATCAAGTTTTATTTTGATTACTTACTTGAATATGACTAAATCTTACGTAATAATGACTTCGAATGCAAACATTAAATTAGAGATATTTTATGACAGGTTTTGATAACGAATTGTTTATTAATAGAACAATACTTATTGCTGGAGCAGGTAAAGGAATTGGTTTGGCTTGTGCGCAAATGGCTGCTGCCCATGGTGCAAATGTTATTGCTGTGGCGAGAACACAGGCAGATCTTGATGCACTAGCAGGGCAGTATCCTGACAACATTACTAGTTGGGTAATGGATGTTAGCAGTGAAACGTTTTTTGAAAGAGTTAAGTCATTACCTGTTTTACATGGTTTGGTGAATAACGCTGGTATTAATCGCGTAGGTCCTATGGAAGGTCAGCCTAGCGAAAATATAGATGCGGTTATCGATTTGAATGTTCGTACCTTGTATAAAATATCTCAAGCAGCAATAGCGCCGATGAAGCGAGCTGGTAGCGCCTCAATCGTTAATATGTCTTCTCAAATGGGGGTTGTTGGCTCACCCAACCGTACTTTGTATTGCATGAGTAAACATGCTGTTGAAGGGGTAACAAAAGCGATGGCCGTTGAGTTGGCTGAACATAATATTCGTGTAAATACCGTTGCACCTACGTTTGTATTAACACCGATGACAAAGCCAATGTTTGAAGATGAATCTTTTAAAAAGTTTGTTTACGACATGATCCCTCTTGGACGTTTAGGAAAAGTAGAAGATATAGCGAACAGTTGTACGTTTCTGCTCAGCGAGTTAGCGTCAATGATCACAGGTACAAGCATTAAAGTTGATGGCGGATGGACTGCTCATTAGTCGCAATATTAATAGGCAAAAAAATTTTAAATATAATACAGTAAAATGGTAAGGAAGAACGAAATGACACTTGAAAATAGATTGATTAGATATGCAGATTTAAAACCATGTACCAACGCATTTATTGATACGCGTAGTCCTGGGAGTGATACAAAAGAAAACTTTACCTTGATTGGCCCTGGGGTAGCGGAAAACCCAGACCAACATGTACACATCTCAATTCCTCACGGTTTTAATATTGGTGGTGCAAGGCAGCCAAGTGGTTGCTTAAACTCACAGCATAGTCATCTAACCGAAGAAGTTTTTGTTATACATAAAGGCACATGGGCATTCTTAAGTGGTGTTAACGCTGATGACGGTAAAATAATTCTAAAAGAAGGAGATATTATTTCTATCCCTGTAGATATTTTTAGAGGGTTTGAGAATGTTGGTGACGATATGGGTTACTTGCATGCTGTATTAGGTGGTGACGATCCGGGCAAGGTATTATGGGCGCCTCAGGTTTTTGACTTAGCAAAAGAGTATGGTTTAGTGTTGTTGGAAGATGGTAGCTTAGTTGACACAACGTTAGGTGACACAATACCTGAAGGTAAAAAGCCGATGTCAGTAACTTCTGCTCAGCAAATAGCTGAGCACAGAGTAGTAAATAGTGACGCTATGGAGTCAATTGTACAAAGAACAGAAACATTCGATTGGGCAAAAAATGACTGTTTAGCACAATTTGATGGCGTTGAAGAAGTCGCGTTGGTAGGTCCTGAAAACTCAGCGGAAGATTTACCTGCAGGTAAATTAAATTGGTCTCATAATTTTGTTGTTCGCGCATTGAAACTAAATGAAGGTGCGAAAGTTAATAGTCATTCTCGTTATGAAGAAGAAGTTATCTTTGTTCATCAAGGAGAAGTTAGTATTACTGTAGATGGCGAAAATATTGAGTTGGGTAAAGGTGATACTTTTACTACGCCAATGGAGTCAACCCGTAGTTTTGAAAATCAAGGTGATAGAGATTGTATTTTATATATTACTCGTCGTAGTGATCGGCCTCAGGCACCAAAGTTTATTTAGATAAAATTCAAAGATTAAGTGCAGTGCGACTCTAATTATCAATAGGCCGCACTGACACTTTATTTAGTTAATCTTGTTTAGTTTCTTTGTTATCCATCTTTTTTTTCTCTGGATCGTATTTTGCGAACCATCCCATAATATTATCGGTTTTAGCTATCAAGCGGCTAGGGCGTGAGGCGATATAATGTGGTGCACTTGGCACTCGAATAAGTGCAGTATCCACATCTAACATTTTAAGTGCAGTATAAAATTGCTCGGCTTCCCATGCCGGTGTTCGATAATCTTCTTCTCCCACCATCATCAACGTTGGCGTTTGTACCTTATCAACATAACGTATGGGCGAAAACTTTAGGAAGGCTTCAGGGTTAGACCAAGGTTCTTCACGGATCCAGTGACGTCTTACATACGGTGCAATATCGCCAATTAATGCCATTGTCATCCAGTTTATCACTGGTTTTATAGAGGCCGCAGCGGCGAATCGTTTAGTTTTGGTAACAATCCAAGCTGTTAAAAGTCCACCGCCAGAACCACCGGTTACAAATAAGCGCTTATCGTCTACATATTTTCGAGCAATCATTTCATCGACCACACTCATTAAATCGTGATAGTCATTTCCTGGATAAGCGCGGTCGATTTCCAGAGCAAAGTCTTCACCATAACCTGTTGAACCTCGTGGGTTAGACCAAACCGTTACATAACCTTCGGCAGCGTAACGCTGTATCTCACTCGCAAAGTAAGGGCCATACATCGCGTATGGGCCTCCATGTATCTCAAGTATCATCGGAAAGCTACCATCGGCTGTAAAATTGGGAGGGAAAGCCACCCAAGCTTCAATCTCTTTTCCATCATGACTTGATTTAACTTTGATCTCCTCAATCTTTGCCATTTCAAGATAAGGCAGTAAGTCATCGTTCAACTTGGTTAATATTCGTTGTTTTTTTCCTTTATAATCGGTCACCCCAACTTCGGCTGGTCGATCGGAAAAACCTGCCATGAATGCAATTTTAGCTTTTGAATGATTACTGATAGAAAAACTGCCATCCGCATAGGGTCTACCGATGGAACCACCGCCTATTCCTGTCATGATCTTGGACACTTTGCCTTTTAGGTCAACACGATACAAGCTAATAAACCCATAATCTTCAGACGAAAACACAAGTGATTTACTATTCGATTCCCATTTGATTTGGCCTATACTGCCTTTGAATTTAGTCGCTATTTCTCGTTGTTTAGTGCCATCGGCAATCATTATGTACAAATTGTTTTGTTGATAAGACAACACCTTGTCATCATAACCAATATAGGCGATGTATTTTCCATTGGGTGAAACCGTCGCTCCGCTATCAGGGCCATCTCGGCTAGTTAATGCTGTCATCGACAAGTCACTTAATTCAATGGCATATATCTCGCTTTCAATGAAATCTATGTCGCGATCTTCTGCGGTATTTCCCGTGACTAACACCGTATCATTATCCAACCAAGTTGATGTGTTCATATCCGCATCATCATAGGTTAACTGACGTGGAGAACCACCCCCAACAGGTAAAGTAAACACTTGACTTGTACCTTCAGGTAAATAACCTGCACTATCAAAACGAAAGGTGAGATCGTCAAATACTTTCATTGCATCATTCCACTTTGCACCTTCAGGCTTAGCAACCGGTGTTGCAAAACTAGGTTTTTTACCTTTTACAAACATATTAAAGGCAATGTGCTTACCATCAGGAGACCAAGTGGCGCGTGACGGAGCGCTCATAAACTGGGCTAACCTAATACTTCGGTCTGATTGAAAATAAAAGAGTCTTAATTCAGGTTTACCTTTAGTTGCAGTAACAAAAAGTAAACTTTTTCCATCGGGGGACCACCTAGGTGAGTGAGAAGGAGCTCCTCCATCAATGAGCGGTAGGTGCAAACCATCATCAATATTGATCAGCCAAATTTGACCATTGTCTTTGTCATTCATTCTGTCCATAGAATGACGTACATAAGCAATTTTTTTGCCATTGGGTGAAATTTGAGGATCGGTCGCATATTCCATATCAAACACCCGCATTGCAGTAAAACGCTTGGATGAGGTGTTTTTTTCAGTAGCGAAGCTGTTAGTTATTACAAGAAGTGAGGATAAAACAATTAATATTATATGACTGTATCGCATTTTAAATACTCTAGTTATTATTATGTGGGTGCGTATTGCATTCCCTTATATTGAATCACTAAGAATAGATTAATTTCTAGCAAATAACCAAGACAGGATGTGAAATAAGTTAATGTTGGCCACCGATATAAAGCTATCGTCAGCAGATTAATAATATGGTGGCTAAGCGGGTAATTTATTGAGATTAGTTCGCCACAATAAAGAAGAGTGTTTTGTGG
>MAAB01029727.1_pt1 | contig 32419 bp, 24 predicted proteins | sample 1115991 | NCBI WGS metagenome assembly MAAB01 (sample SAMN04961124, study PRJNA320927) | seawater metagenome | isolation source: sample BD02T18 sea water enriched with oil for 18 days | place: USA:Gulf of Mexico | collected 2013-07-27
TATACAAAAAGAACTTGAACCGCATCAGAAAGTAACGCTGATTGTTGACCTACAACAAAGTGATACTGAGTTGTGGCAATTTTATGGGGCAGGTGTTGTTTTTATTGATGAGCCGCCAGTAAGTCAATTGCGCGTGCAAAGCGAAATAAAATATCAAGGCCAGCGCTTAGTTATTACGGTAGATAATGTCGAAAATAATTTAGATATTACTGAATTAGCCTTCCGTTATATTGCTTCGTGCATAGATACTTCAAAAGGTGCCGGCGAATTGAAAGTCTATTATTCGCAAGATCCTAGTATTAGTATTCGTCGTCGTAAAGAGAATTAATCTTGACTTAAAAGTTCAGCTGGCAGCGCTCTGCTTTGCCAGCTTCAGCAACTACTGTTTTAAAATCAGTATTACTACATAAGCTGTCAAACCAAGGTAGGTTAAACCAAATTATGCCAAAATTGGCCGCCAAAGCTTCCTCGACTTGATTGACTGCTGATACGTCTTCACCTAGCTGGCTATAGACCAAGGCAGCGGCAAAAGCCACTTCACCATTGTCAGGGGCTAATTTTTTCGCCTGATTGAGGGCTTTTATCGCTTCTTTCTTTCTACCCAAGTGCACATAAGCTTGCGAGCGCTCTATCCAAGATTTAACATCATTTCTTGTTTTATTTAACTCTACGACTTGAAGATAATGCATGTGTGCTTGTTCAGTTGCTCCTAATATCAGCTTGATGTCTGCTAAATTTAGTATCTTTGTTGGGTGTTTAGGGCTGGTTTTTACTGCCAATTGAGCCATTCTTAAAGCATCTTGATAACGACCAGCAAGGGTATAGGCCAAACCTAAATTATCTATATCACTGCTTTGTGGATTTACTTTTATGATAGCTTCATACATGGCAATGGCGGGTGTTAGCGCTCCTTCAGACAAATAAATATCAGCTAATAATTGTTTGGCATCATAATCTTGGGGTATGGTATCGAGCAATATATTAAGGCTCTGCTTAGCATTGGTAAAATCACTTAATAAATAAAAGCTAAATGCCAAATTATATAAAGTATTTGTGCTAGACCTTAGCGTTAGTGCTGATTGATAACTTGCTACCGCTTGCAATAATTCATTGTTATCCATATGCAGGGCTGCTTGCAACTCTAACTGCGTAGATTCATCTATGCCACGTTGCATAGCAATATTCAGTTGCTCGTTTGCCTGAGAAAAATTACGTAACGCGAGTGAGATCCAGAATTCATCAATGGTCTGGAAAATGCTGTATTTATACTCTGGTGGTGCTAGCGATAACACTTTTTTTGCAAGTTCTGCGTACTTTATTTCATTGGTTTTATAGTATAAATCAATAGCTGTTTCTCTATATAAGGCATAGGCACTATATAAATAGGGCGAGTTAGTGAGTATGTTTTGCAATTGCTCTAATGTATTGTCATCACTGCGACCTTGCACTAAAACAGTATTATAAAGCGTGGCAAAAGCTAGGTAATCCTGCTGCTTAACTGACTGCTCGGTTAAATATTTTTCATTATACTGCGGGTAAATGCCGGCAAGATATGACTGAGTAATTTCTTTGATATCATAATAATTCTCTATTTGACTCGGCCATTTTTTCTGCGCTAAGACGGTCCACTTGTTAGTGTTATTCTGGTTATTACCGTTATTGTTACTATTATTTTTTACCGTGAGTCGTGACAAGGTAACGTCACACTTAACATTATTACAGTTAAGCTGGGTGGTGATTATGTCACTTGCCCCTGTTGCCGCGGCTATGTTGGCAAGTGAGGTAGTCTCACCCGTTGCGCTTTTACTGACACCAGCTACCTCACGACGAGAAATTAATCTCAGACCTTTGGTATTAATAATGCTCTGGCGAATAGCATCATCTAGCGTCGCAGTGACTAAGTCCTTTTGCATATCAGCAATGGGGTTTTCAGTATTACTATTTGTGATGGTTGCTGGCAGTACTACGATATAACGTGCAGGCAAGTCGGCAGGAGCAAATATGGTTTCACTATAAATACTCACGCCAACTAACAAGCTTGCTAACAAAGCAAACCCTGCAAAAATAAACCGCCTGCTTTTATGTTGATTAATTGCTACGTTATCTGTGGATGTTTGATTAGTCGCTAGCTTATTGGCAGTTAGTGTAGCAGCAAACTCTGTTGATAGTTCGGCAGTAATGGGCAGAGTATCTTCAGCCAGTATTTCTTGCTGGGTAAGATATTTGGTGATTTGTTCAAATTGCTGCGTAACCCATTGGTTTGATAGCGGACGACCCTCTGGTTGATGAGCTAATAAGTTATTCAGTAAATTGATTAACTCTCGTGGTAACTGCGGCACTATGTCTTGTGCTTGTTGGCACTGTGCATTGAGAATGTTTTGCGCCGTTTGCGTTGCGGTTTCACCAGCAAAGGGATGACGGCCGCTAATTAACTGAAAAGCGATAATACCTAAAGAAAATAAATCACTTCTAAAATCAATCGCATTGTCTGTTTGATCGTCTATTGTATTGGCTTTGGCGCTAGGTAAAGCTTGGTAAAGTTGCTCGGGCGACATCGCTGTTTGACTGCCATAACTCTGTGAGTTATTCGCGGTATTGGCATTACCACTGGTCAGTTTGGCAATGCCAAAATCAACAATTTTAACGCCGCCATTATCATCAATGATGATGTTGCTCGGTTTTAAGTCACAGTGCACTATGCCTTGAGCATGTGCTGCAGTTAAGCCCTTACTAATTTGGCTGATAATGGCAAGCTTCTGTGAAAGCGAGCTAACCTGCTCTTGCTGGTAATGATGTAATGTTTTACCTTCAAGGTATTCCATCACTAGGCATATTTGCTCATTTTCTTGGGTAATATCGTAGATTTGCACAATATTGGCGTGATTCAACTTGGCTAATAACTGTGCCTCTAATAGCGCGTTTTCTATCATTTTGGCATCGCAGCCAGCATTATTAGCATTGTCATTTGGCACGGAATGCGACGTAGCTAATACAGGCTGGAGCGTTTTAATAGCCACTGTGCGGTGTAAACGTTGATCTTCGGCCAAATAGATTTGCCCCATGCCACCTTGGTTGAGTAGCTTGATAATTTTGTAATGACTGAGGTGAGTGCCGAGAGGGCTTACGTCTGACAAATTAGTTGGCTACTGTGGTTGAAGGAGTCATTGATGTTTGCTGAACAGGGCTCGAATCTTGAGCCAGTGAACATTCAAGTTTCTGACCTTTATAAATTTTAAAGCTTGGACAACCAAAGCGAACTCGGCGTAATTGCCGTTCAATTAAGTCTTCAGCGTTGAGGACATTCGTTAATAACTCAGTGAATTGTTTACGACTTCGATGTATTTGAATGTTTAGATATGACATATCTACCCCTAAATCTCTTAGCAAACAGTCCGTGTTTATCCAGCCTTGTTCGGCAATGGGCATGCCTTTCTCGGCATCAGCGACTCTATATCTCGCTAAGTTTAAGGTTAAATAGTGATGACTACGACTTTGTAAATCAATGTTACCTTGCGGTGACTTTACCGTTAGCTTAGTAATTTCTTCATCTAAGCTGAGTTCAAAAAGACATTGTATGTCGTCAATGTTGAGTTGAGGTTTTGCTTGAATTTCTGTGCTGTCGGCTAAATGACTTAGTTGAAATTGCCAGCGCTGGTTATCAAACTCAATAATATCATGCTCAAGTAACGACTGCGGTTGTAATTGAGGTTCGTTAATATATTCGACACGCCATTGGCCAGTTACTTGATTCAAAATCAAGGCAATTTCGGGTTCTTTTTCATTGGGTAATAAATGATAAGGCTGTAATGATATCGCCTCTTTAGGTTTGCCGCGCTGCTCTTGGTTACTATCAGGATAAGGGATCAATTTAACGCTAGGTGGATCTAACTCACCGACAGTAAACACTATATCATCGTTATTGGAGAAACGAATTTCGTCACCCACCTTGAGTAATTTGGCCTGTTGTTTAGTCAGTTTTTTTTTATTCAACCAGGTGCCATTGCTGCTTAAGTCACGAATAAACCATTGCTGATTTTGCCATTCAATAACCGCATGCATTTTCGAAACACGCGGATTGGTAATAAGAGTGTCTACTGAATAAGCGAAACGACCAAAATTATGATAAGCGTATAAATAACATCGTGTTTGTGACTGATGATTATATAAATAAGCCATAGTAAAACCTAACTAAGCAAAACTGAAAGTGAATTTTTGTGGGGAAAAATTAGAATATCGTTTATTACTAGTAGTGTCCAGTCGTTTACTCCCTAGTTAACTTATTAACATCGCTGGTTTTTATCTAGCTGTAATAAGATGTAATATTTTTTTTTTGTTAAGTCGATATGCTTATCCCAAAACCAAGATACTTATTGTTATACCGCTAACATATCGATGGCAACATGATAAAAAAACTTAAAAGTAACTATCAACTCTTAAACTTCAATAGTGCGCATCCTCTGTGGTTAAACGCCATTCTCAAAACGGATGCTATTGAGCGTGTTAGTTATATTTTACTTTGTCGTTTGCAAACAACGGTTGAACCAGAACTGTTATTCTCTATTTTTTATCAAGAGGTGTGCCAGTACTTACCTATATTCAATGTTCGATTTGTGGCAAGTAACTTTGAATTAAATCTACTAGAACAAGCGCAAGATGGTTATTGCATTAGCCAGAGGCTGGCAGCACAAGATAAATCACTAGGTTGCCTTAAATGCTACTTCACTGACAAGCCAACATTAGCCCAAGTACAGCTGTTGAAAAAGCTTGTGAAAATACTGTCTTACCCTTTGAATAACGCCATGCAATATCAGCAAGTAAAACATATGGCATTAACGGATAATTTAACCGGCTTGGCAAATCGCAATCAGTTTGAAACGACCTATCAAGTTTTAGTCAGTAAAAACCTTGAAAAGCAAACCTGTTTTTCTTTACTAGTCATCGATCTAGACGGCTTTAAAAAAGTGAATGATCAATTTGGACATCAAACAGGCGATCTCGTACTGTGCAGCTTCGCTAAAATATTATTAGCATGTTGTCGTGAGCAAGATAAAGTTTTTCGCTTTGGTGGTGATGAATTTACTATTTTATTGAATGATACCAGCGTTGAGTCTGTACCAAGAATAGCTCTGCGTATAGCAAAACTAATGGATACTTGTCAGTTATTAGCAAAGTTTGGTTTGTCTTGCAGTATAGGCAGCGCGTTGTATCATCGTTATGATGAATCTAAGCAGCTTTATGGCCGAGCAGACGAAGCTTTGTATAGAGCAAAAGCGAAAGGTAAAAACTGCTTGGAAATGTCGCCTTGCAGCCAAATGACCTAAATAGCTATAGCTCAACTTCCCGATTTGTAGAAATACACATTACTTAAACATCCTCATTTTTTTGTGCCCAAATAAGAAATTCGCAATAAAATGCAAACGCTAATGATTTGCATTAACTGTTGTAGTATCATACTACTCTGATTTAATGCCAGCACTGTAAAAGCATTATCCACTTGTTATCTCTTCAAAATAAATGAAAAAGCTGGGTACAAGGGCAATGCAGAATCAGTAGATATGGAATATTTAGTGTCTTATTTTATAAATTTTTTTAACGTCCCTAGTCCTCGCTGGGTTGTCTTTTCTCGTATATTAGCGGCCACCTTGGGCGGCTATGCACTAGCAACTTCTAGTGCACTTTTCATTGGCCAATTACTTTTAAGTAGTGCTGGTAAATACCAAGCTATTCATATTGGATTATTACTCTCATTTCTTGTGTATGCCTGCGCTGCTATGTGGGTATTTTCGGCATCAAATGCGACTAAGGCATGGGTAGGCCTAATAAAATGGAATCTAGTCTTTTTACTCGGGACTTGGTTATTAATGCGGTTTCCGGGTGCGAGTCACTAATGAAAGATAACTTTAGACAATCAATGAAGTGGTTTCATACTTGGGTTGGTTTGAGTGTTGGCTGGATTTTATTCTTCATGTTTTTAACTGGAACACTGGGTTATTTTTACCAAGAAATTACCCGTTGGATGGAGCCAGAGCGACCTTTTATTGAACATAATATAAGTAATGAACAATTAATTACTATCGCGCAAAAATACTTGCAAAACAATGCTCAAGGTATTGATGAATGGGATATTTATTTACCAACCGTTCGTAATCAGAATTTGCGTGTCGGCTGGCGTATTCTTCCAGAAGCTGGGAAGAAACGTGGTCGGTATAAGACAATCGTTTTAGATGTAACTTCAGGTGAAAGTGTTGAGAGTCGAGCAACGGGTGGCGGTAGGCTACTTTATAGAATGCATTATCGATTGCATTATTTATCCACTAAAATCAGCTATTGGATCGTGGGTTTTTGCGCCATGTTGATGTTATTAGCCGTCATCACTGGTGTTGTTATCCACAAGAAAATATTCACTGATTTTTTTACCTTTAGAGCAAAAAAAGGTTTGATTGGCTGGTTAGATATTCACAATGTATTGAGTGTTATTGCTCTGCCATTTCACTTTATGATTACTTACAGTGGTTTGCTTTTTTTCCTTTTTACTTACATGGCATTGAGTACTAACCTGCAAACCAATGAAGATGAATATCGGGAAATGCGCAAAGAGATATTCCCTCGAACAATTCATGCTGATAGAGCTGATCAAGCTACAGTAATGCAAGATTTTTCATCATTATATCAACAAGCGAAAAGCACGTGGAAAAATGATGAACTCAGCGCAATTGAAGTGTTTGCTACAAACGATATAAATGCTCAAGTACGCTTCATTCGTCATGAAACTGATATCACTTATAACCCTGATGACTATGTGATGATGAACGCAATTTCTGGTGAAGTCATCAAGCAAATACCGAGAGAATATACTGTAGCTGGTATGATTCATAATGGTTTTTACTCGTTGCACGAGGGCCAATTTGCCGGACCACTAGCCCGCTGGGTTTACTTTTTAACCGGCTTGATTGGCACTGCTATGATAGCTTCAGGGTTAATTCTTTGGACCACTAAACGTAAACCTAAGCAACTGAAAAAACCGAACGGCCCCGATTTTGGTTATCGTTTGGTTGAGCAGCTTAATATTGGTACTATTGTAGGCTTGCCTATCGCAATTGCTATGTATTTTTATGCTAATAGGTTGTTACCTGTTGGTATGATTGATCGAGTAGATTGGGAAGCTAATGTAATGTTTATTAGCTGGGCACTATTATTAATTTATCCTGCGTTTCGTCCTGCATCTAAAGCATGGCGTGAGCAGTTGCAACTTGCAGCACTGGTTTATATGGCGCTACCGGTAGTCAATGCATTAGCCACAGATAAACACTTAATCAATAGTTTGCTAAAACAGGACTGGGGTCTTGCTGCTTTTGATCTGACATTGTTCACCATTGGATGTTGTTTTGCTTTTTCGGCCTATCAATACAAATCACTGCAGCCTGAAAAATCAGAGGGCAGAAAAGTAACTCGACCAGATATTAAAATAGATAATGAAACTCGAATAGCGTTGCAGCGAGTGAGTGAGGAGAATGGCTAATGCTCTTATTAACTAGTTTTAGTTTTTTAGCTATGGTGCTTTTTTGCCTCGCAATGAATAAGCACCGAAAACAAGTATTCGTGCAAACTTTACCTAAGTCAGTGGTATTATTTTTTAGACCTTTAGCTTGGCTAGCGCTACTTTTTACCGCCTATTTTAGTGTGGCATTGTTTGGTTGGTCTATTGGCCCAGCCCTTTTATTCGGTGCATTGACTATAGCAACCTTATTATTGATATTACTACTGACGTATCGCGCGAAAATAGTGCCGCAACTTGCTATTGCTTCGTTGTTAATTGTTAGCGTAAGTGTGCCATACCAATTCCATTAAATTTAACGCTCGCTGAGTGGTAAATAACAGAATGGACTTGGTATTTAGTCGCTAGTTATTGACATTGATGTGTTGCTTATTAGCCTTCACTTGCTTACAGTCCTTGCCTCACGATTGTATCGCTCTAATTAAAGTACAGAGGAAGTCTCTTGGAGTTTGCTAGCTTAACTATTGAAATAGCATTATTTTTATTTACCATTGCCATTATCGCAGGCTTTCTTGATACCTTAGCGGGCGGGGGCGGTTTATTAACGCTACCTGCACTCATGATGAGTGGTATACCACCACTGTTAGCGCTCGGTACCAATAAGTTGCAATCTTGCGTGGGAGCTGGAACTGCTAGCGTGATGATGTTGCGTAATAGACGGGTAAGATGGCGACAGGTTAAAGTCTTAATGCTGGCTGCTTTTATCGGCTCTGCTTTTGGCACAATCATCATCCAATTTGTGAATACTGCGGTCTTGACGTTTATTATCCCCATAGTGATTAGTGTTATTGGCCTATATTTCTTGGTTACCCCGACAGTCGATGCGGAGAATAAACCTGCGAAAATATCAACAGTAGGTTATAGAAACGTTGTTGTCCCTTTAATCGGTTGTTATGACGGAATTTTAGGACCCGGTACTGGATCTTTTTTTACCTTAGCTGGTCGTGCATTACGAGGACAGAAATTTCTCGAAGCAACTGCGATAGCTAAAACACTGAATTTCTCCACTAATATAGCCTCATTGCTTGTGTTTCTATTTGCAGGACAGGTTATTTGGCTTGTCGGCTTTATTATGATGTTTGGCCAATTTATTGGTGCTTGGTTAGGCGCCCATTGCTTGTTTAAAATCCCAGTAAATTATTTAAGGTATTTAGTGGTTATTATGTGTTTTGGCATGTTGGCTAAATACGTAACTGCTTAGTTTTTCTGGTAGATAAAGTATAGTCCCCCATATAAAGTGTAAGGTTTATTGATCATAAGAATAACGCTAAGCGTGTATTAAAACCGCTGCTTCTACCTTGTAAAGCGCAGGTTTCAGAGATAAAACTACATCGGTCTAAATCTATCCAACGGTAATTGAAATTGACGTTAAATTTTGCAGTTAACCACCATGCAAAACCGACAGATAATATTGAGGTGTCTCCCGCTGCTAAACCACCATCACTACCATCAAATACAGACCAACGAGTACTGACTTCCAATGCTCCCCAGCCTCCTTGTTCAACACTGCGAGCCACGCGCAGTGGGGAGAAGGTGCCACTTCTTTTATTGTATTCACGCATTTCACCCGTTACTGAGAATACTGCGCTAATGTGGTAGCCAGAAAGCTCTGGATTTTGTAGGTAATTGGCTGTGATTTTATTTTTGCTATATTCACCAATCAGCCAAACAGGACCTTTGCGCCAAGATGCTTCAAGGTTATAAGTGATACTGTTATCAGCATCAATATCTCCGGTATCGACAAAGAGGGCTGATTTATTAAATTCAGGCTCAGAAGCGTACCTTAATCCTTCCTTTGCATTACTGTATCGTAGGCCAAAAGCCAGATGGATTAACTCATCTTCATCTACTGACAGGTAAGGCAACCAAGTTGTTCGCCCGACGAGTTCTGTGGAATTCTCGCTCAGTGAACCTTTGTCCTCTATCCAGTTATTAAATACACCGCCTGCCCAAGTTACCTTTTGATTCAGTGTAATGCCACTTAAGACAGCGCCAAAGTTACGTGAGGGCAGTAATGCATCAGAAACCAAAGCGCGCTCTTGCATCGGTAAAAAAGTCATACTCATGAGTCTTTCCATTGAGATAGGTTCCTTTTGCTTACCTATACTCAGGGTAGTGTTATAAAGGCTAGGTATATCAAGGCGCCAATCCATAAAACTAATATTATCTGTCGTGTTGGTGTCATAACCTTTATCGAAGGCATTGGTGGCTCCTGTGATCATATAGATCCAGGGCTTATCAAATTTTATTGCCCCCGCGAGGCCGAAACGCAGTGCTCGGATTTCACCGCCATCAAAATTTTGTAAATCGCCGACTTGCGCTAAGCTAGCGTCATCTTGTGATTGCCAGCTTTGTCTGTCTAAAGCCAACGCACCAATTAATATGGTAGAAAAATAGTCATTATCAAACTTTATCCAATCAGCATCTTTATAGTTACTGGGTAAAACAATGGGCGGTGGGGTATAAGATAGCCAGCCTGCACGCTTTGGTTTTATTCTTTTCTGCTCTGCTAAAGCAGAAATATTACTTTCGGCTCTGAGGTTATTTCGGATAATAACGCCGTTATGGATAGCGAGCAGTACATGTTTTTTAGTGTCGAGCAAGGCCTCAATATTCTCATGAGGGTCAGCATCTAAAATCAGAAAATTGGCAATTTTTCCTGATTCTAGTGAGCCGAGAATAAAGCCATTTTGTGCATCGAAAATAATATCACCATGGCCAACATCGATATCATCTTTTGTTACTAGATCGAATAACTTATTGGTGATAACTAAATTAGCAGTAGTGCTCTTCTTTTTTTTTGCAGGATCGACAAATGTGATATTTCGAATGACTATTTTTTGTTCGACTACCTCTAGGGCATTTGGCTCTAGTTTTTGTGAGATTTTTTCTGCTTGGCAGATAGATAGCTGACTTAACGTAAAAATGGCTAGTGTCAGAGTTGTCCAGATCATGGTGAATATATTTTTTTGTATCTTCATCATGTCCCTATTTTCATTAAATTATTTATCGAATTGATATTATTTTAGTCTAGATTGCTAAGCGAAGCCTTAAACCGTAGATAAGCGTACTTTTATCTTGGCTACTTAGTGCCGGATTCGCGATATATTGTAGGTCGGCCGTTACTTCTAGATAATCTAAAGGTTTTATAATGTAGAAAACCTCTGTGGTATATTGGTCGTCACTACCTTGAACTTGGCCCCAGTTAATTGCCGCGCCTAGATTGTTCTCCTCACCACCTAAACCATAATAACCAAAACCCGCACTGATTGATCTTTCCATTAAGGTGCCCGCATCTTGTGAAAATCCAGCACGAACAAAGGGTAACCACTTACCATCAATCATACGTGAAGCGGAAAAATTTATGCCGTGACCTTTAGTTGAACCTTGCTCAACACTTTCATCTGCGTGCCAGAGTGTTGCATGGATATTATCAACATAGATATGTCCTTGAGATTTTGTCCAACCGAGCTCAATACTTTTGAAATATTTATTATCACTGAAAAAGCTATCAAAACCATCTAGGATATTGGTAGGGTCAGAATTCATATCAACAAAACTAGCAACCATATAATATTCATCAGACAACATGATTCCGCCTGCCGCCCCTAATGCCGCATCACCTGGTAAGGCCATTGTGGTGGTGCCAGTACTAAAAGCAAAGTTCATAAAACCTGTCCATGGACTTGCCATAGCAAACACGTCGACAAAGTCAGTTATATCTAAAAAACCGGCAACAAAGGATGCTTTACCGTCCATATACTTCTGCTTGTAATAGAGGTTAGTAAACCGAAACCCTTGGTCACTAAAGGGCGGAGTCACTAACCCTAAGCCGCCTGTGCCAAATTCAAAGTCTTTAACTGATGTATCTGTGTATGAATGTCTGTGCTCAACTTTCCAAACTAAACCGCCGACTTCTGTTGTGCCAACCCCAATAGGGTTCCAGCTACCGTAAAATCGCACCATACCACTGCCGGCATTATCATCTGAGCCAGGCAATACATTATTAGCGCCAAGAAATACACTAGAGTAGTCTAGGCCCATGCTGATATTGTTTTGCTCTAATTGGGTTTTAAAGTCAGGTTGAGATTTTCTGTTATCTTCAGCTATTTGGTTATCAACCGCATCAGGGCCACCAAAATTTGCGCCTTTGTCCTGCGCGCTAGTGCTATCAGATGCAAAGCTTGAAGATGTTGCTAATAAGCACGTAATGGTGAGAGTGAGAAGAGATTTTTTAATTAACATAATAGATTCCGTTTTATGTAGAGCAATTGCCAGTATAAGAAGCAATTAACTAACTCAGCTTAATATTGAGTTAGTTATCATTTTTTGTTATTTACTTGTTCTATGGCGCTGAAACAACAGGGTTTTCAATTCATCATCGTTGGTAACTGGTCGCCATTGGGCGGCATTAACAACACTGGTAATGATACTTAACATAAAAATAGAAAACGTTTTTTTAACATGGCCAATCCCTTAATGTTGTCATTTTAAATGGACATTATTTTATCAATGTCTGAGTCAAATAACTTAGTTTGTTATCTTTTCACGACGGCAGTTTTGTTTTAATGCTAATTTATTTAGTCGTTTAATTCGTTTCTCTTATTGGCTACAAGTTTGTTGACCCGAACAAACTTGTAGCCATTAGCAGGTATTTTTCCTACTTTAGTTCGCATACCACCGAGGGTAATATTTAAAAATTTTGGTTGTGTTTCTGTGACACTTAAGCTCACCATCATAATATGATCCATATACTCGCCATCATCGGCTGGTGTGAAGGCGCCGCCGGTAGTGCCAAGCTGAATATAATCTTGACCGAAACGTTGAGTGTAGTGATAAGTATGAGTATGACCATTTAATACCGTGTAATCCCTACCTTCAAGCATACTTTCTATTGATGAAAATCCTGTTTTATCCGCTTGTTTCCACATCGGCTTATGCATTAATACAAAAGTCCATTTAGCATCGGCATTATCTTTAAGCACTTTAGCAAAGTATTCAGTCTGTTTACTGCGTATTTGGCCATACTTTCGTTCAAAGAGTTTAGCGTACTCGGTGTTAGTAAAGTCCGCAGGATTTTTCTTATAAACAGCAATGCCATCCAAGCGAATTTGCGCCATTTGGCTAAAACGTTCATCAGGATAATCTTCAGAATCAAGCATTAAAAATAAAATGTCTTTATGGCGAATATGGTAATAACGCGGCGCGATATTCTCTTGCCACCAATGTCGCATCACTAGATTGGAAATATCATGATTACCGACCACAGGGAAAAAGGGGATATTGGTTTTTTTAATACGATTTTCAAAGAACTGCCATTGCTGGTTTAATTCGTCAGTATTTTCAAGGCCACCATCAATTAAGTCTCCTATGCTGAGGATAAAATCTGGCTGCAAGGCCGTTAAACCTTCAACGGCAATATCAAATATACCTTCACGCTCACCGCCGGTTAAATCCGCGATAACGGCAAAACGGATAGTATCAGCTTGCGGATTTATTTTAGGTAATGAGGGTGCTGATTTAGCGTAAACACTGCCTGTAATAGTCGAAAGCAGTATTATCGAAAGGCTTAACGTTCGTAGCAGAAGGAGTTTTGTACGCATATCCATTCCTTTTTAAACCCAAAGAGGCATTGGCTTAACGCAAATACCTCTTCTAATGGTTAGCTAAAACTACAGTGTGTTTTTATGCACTTGACCGTTTTTCATGATCAGCTTGAACTTGGTTTTGTATTCATTTAATACTTCTAAGCGCTTAAGTGGATTGCCATCCACTAAAATTAAATCCGCATAAGCACCTTTTTTAATCACACCCAAATCGCCATATTTATAAGGGTTCATGCCGCCTGACCAACCTAATACTACAGCGGCATCAGACGTACCCATTTTCATTATTTGATAAGGTGTAGCGCCGACTTTTTGCATCCACACCATGTTATCTGCTTGACGGGTATTGTAAGCAGGGCCAAACATATCGCCACCAGTTACAATATGGACGTCATGTTTTAATGCCCACTTGAACATTTGGATAGCACCAGAGTTTACTTTTTTAGCCTTTGCTTTTTGGTCTGCACTAAAAAAGGTAATGGAATCTGGATCACCAAAGGCTTCTAGTGACATAACTGCTTGAGCAGAAAGCGCCACGCCTTCTTTTTTCATGCGTTTAATGGTTTTTTCGGACACTAAAAAGTTATGCTCTATTACTTTTACACCTGCATCAATTGCACGATTGACACTGCGATCATGATAGGCATGAACGATAGCGTATGTTCCATAATCTTTAGCCACTTCCACTGCTGCTTCAAACTCTTCTATTGAGAACTGTGTCGCATGTAATGGATCAAACTCGCTGGCAACACCACCACCCGCCATTAATTTAACGTGTGTTGCTCCGGCTCGAAAGTTTTGGCGTGCAGCACGCCTTACTTCAGTTTTTCCATCAACAATATAGCCAAAACCATGCTTTTCTAAATCGTCAACCGCACCAGGTTGATCGTTAAAGCTACCGGTATCAGCATGGCCACCAGTTTGACTTAAAAAGCCCCCTGCAGGATAAATTCTAGGGCCCTTTAATAAACCATTATTAATAGCTTTTGCCAAACCTAAATCATTACAACCTGCACTTCTTGCAGTCGTAAAGCCTTGATCAAGGTATTGCATCATTGAAACATGAGCACGAGCCCCCATGGTCATTTGATCATAGTTGTCACGACCTACTAACATGCCTTCTTGAATACAAAAGTGTGAGTGCATATCAATTAAACCTGGGATCATGGTTTTACCCTTGCCATCAATCACAACAACATCAGCGACGACTTTCAAGCCGTTACCAATGGATTTAATTAATTCATCTTCAATTAATACATCTTGAGTTTTACTTAGGGTTTTAGAAGTACCATCCCAAACTTTTACGTTTTTAATTAATGTTTGCTCAACGGCAAAGGCTGTTGATGTTAGTGACATGACTGCAACAGCGCAAATTACCAACTTACTAGTGGTTTTAATTATCAATGTATTTTTTAATTTCATTATCTGTCCCTTAATAAATTTAGAGGATTTTGCAATTAAATACAGCAAGCTAAATGTGTTGATTGAATATTAATCATAGTAACAAATGTTAGATATTCCAGTGGTTTGTACGTTTATTAAGGAAATAACGTTACTTTGAACATTGTATTTGCAGTTTAAGCATCAGAGTTCTTATCATTTTGCTATAAGGAAAATAGACAGGTGAACTGGCATAAGAAAAGGGGAAGAGTAAGGAGGTAAATGAATAGAGTTTGTTAATGGCTAATATGCCTGTTATAAATTAAGGGTGATCAGTACAAATATATGTAAATTAACTGCAAAATATTTAAGTATAAAAATTAAATGGTCACAGACAAAATGAAGTACTGATCAGTACTTAGTTCAACTTAATTTAATAGCAATAATATTAGTTGATTATCTTATTTTTAAAGTCAAAATTACTTTAAGATAGTGAGGTTAGACTGGCGAGTTCCTCAGAGAACAGATCACATAAAAAAATGAGTGCGGGAAATACGTGAAAATAGCTGCGCATAAAAAATTGAATCGTTTCATTAGCATGATTTAGTTCCATGAAATAATCCATAATCCGTCTACCTTTATAGGCTATAGAACAGCAAATAATAGCGGTAATGGCTAAGCTCGGCTCAGCTGTTTCGGCAACCAAAGCATTAGCAGAAGTAATTATCATCAATAAAATCCAAGAAATATCTAATGCATTCAGTGTGAAGATGTTTTTTATCATGAGTGTTCCTTAGCGAAGTACATATAACAGTGGAAAAATAATCACCCAAGCCAGATCGACCATATGCCAATAACAAGCAATGGCGGTTAACCCAATATGATTTTGTTTGGTATAACGACCAACTTTAAGTTGATGAATAGCCCAGAGTAAACTACCGCTTGCCCAACCAACATGTAATAAATGGTTAAAGGTCATGTAGTAATACATGGTATAGAATTTATTGGTATTAGTTTCAATGCCTTGATCTACATTCCAATGATATTCCCAAACTTTAATCACTAGGTAAAGGCAGCCACAGAACACTGCTCGCCATAGCCATTTTATACTTTGCTCTGGGTCATCCATACGGATAGAAGCGAGTGCTTTAGCGACAAAAAAACTGCTAGTGATTAAGGCAAAAGTATTTAAGGTACCCGCTAACGTGTTTAATTGTTGCGGTCCCTGATTAAATTGTTCTGGATAGTGTGCCTTAGCAATAAAGTAGACCAAAAAAAATAGGGCAAACTCAGTCATTTCGGCAAATATACCTACCCAAATCGCTCGGTTACCAGGTATTTTATTGATTGTTTCCGGTTCTTTAGTGACAGAGCCACTGCCGTTTAAATTAAAATCTGTTGCGGTAATAGTCATATAATTCCTTACTCGTGGACAAGTGACTGACTAAGCCATCAATCACCTTTCAGAGTGAAGTTAATAGTTAATAGCAACAAAGCGACTGGTCTGCGCCGCTTTGTTGTTATTTCATTTGTTAGTTACGAAAGAACACAGTATTTTTCTGCACTAAAATATTAGGTTGTTCGACGGCTTGAATAATAAAATCAAAATTCGTTATTTTTTTCTCAAGCTCATATCCATCTAACGCAATGGTGACAGGGATCTCTTCCATCACTCCTGCAGCAATACGTACATTTTTAGGCAGGTTTAATTTCGTGTCGCTCAAGTTCTTAACCTTGATATCAAAGTGCAGAGGTTGCTGGGTTTTATTCAGAATCTTTAAGGTATAGGTGTTCTCAACTATGCCTTCATAATTAACGCGAAATAGTGCAGTTCTATCACGGATAATATTTGCTTCTAATGGAATTCTACTATCTATCCAAATTCCCAATAACAGGATAAACATTAAAGTCAAACCTGCGTATGAAACGAGTTTTAAATTAAAACGGCTACTTTTTTTACCCGCGAGTTGTTGTTCACTGGTATAACTAATTAAACCTTTAGGATAGTTAAATCTTTCCATGGTTTGATCACATGCATCAATGCATAAACCACAGTTAATACACTCGTATTGAATCCCATTACGGATATCTATTCCGGCAGGGCATACATCAACACATAGATTACAGTCAACACAATCTCCTAAACCAAGTGCTTTTGCATCATCTTTGCGTTTGCGCGGTGCTCTATTTTCACCACGCTCGGCATCGTAGGCAACCAACAGGGTGTTTTTATCAAACATGGCTGACTGAAAACGTGAATACGGACATAGATGAATACAAACATGCTCTCTCATCCAACCCGCATTGCCATATGTGGCTAGGGCAAAAAAGAGTACCCAAAACGTGACAGCACCGCTCCAGTCGAAAGTTAACATGGTGCTATATAATTCATTCACGGGAATGAAATAAGAGATAAAGGTTGTCGCGGTAAATAATGACATCAATTGCCAAATGATATGTTTGAGCGTTTTTTTGTAGACTTTACTCAAGGTCCACGGGGCTTTATCTAGTGCCATTCGTTTGTTGCGTGTCCCCTCAATTCGGTGCTCTACCCAAACATAGGCAAGTGTCCAAACGGTTTGCGGGCAAACATAACCACACCAAACGCGCCCGAGCCATGTGGTAACAAAAAATAGTGCAAAAGCTGCCACCATAAAAATACCCGCCAGCAAGATAAAGTCTTGTGGCCAGAAAGTGAGATTAAAAATCCTAAACTCTTGTTTCACGACATCAAGCAAAACGGCTTGTTGGTCGTTAAATTGCACAAAGGGAATGGCAATAAAAACAAACATAAGTAGCCAGTTAATATAACGGCGTATTCTTTGATAGAAGCCTTTTTGTTCTCTCACATACACAGATGTTTGAGATTTATAGGGCTTAATGATGAGGTGCTCTTCTTTGATATCAAACTTCATAAATTACTACAGGGTCATAATTAAGTAATTACTCTATATCAATAATCAGGCCAGAACGTCACTTAATTAAGTTGTTGTAATTTAACTATAAAATAAAGTTGAAAGTGGAGCCGTGGCACGATATTTCGTGTTGCCGCGATATGTCGTGTATTTTTTACCGCTATTTAGAAAAACCATAAGGTTAACTTCGCTGTATTCTTAGCTTAATCATCCGTGACCTTAGGGTACTATCAGGTAAACCAAGTATTTTTGCTGCGCCATTCTTACCGCCAATTCGCCAGTTACAATCATTGAGTACTTCAATTATGTAGGCTTTTTCAATATCCGCTAGAGGTTTTTTAAATGTCCGTACAACGGATTGAGATTTATCAAATTTTTGTTGTATATGCAAAGTTGTTGAGGTGGTCAATATGACTTCCCGCTCAAGAATATTTTGCAGCTCTCTAATATTCCCTGGCCAATGATAACTCGCCAACTTATTTAAACTATGCTTACTTATGCTTTTGATCTCCTTATTCAGTTTAATATTCAGTTGCGCTAAAATACTGTGACAAAGCAAGGGGATATCTTCTATACGCTCTCTTAACGAAGGCATAATAATTGGAAATACATTCAAACGGTAATACAAGTCCATTCGAAATTTACCTTCTTCAACCATGGCAAGTAAGTTCTGGTTAGTAGCGGCAATAATACGAATATCAACCTTGATGGTTTTGCTACCTCCGACACGCTCAAATTCACGTTCCTGTAAAACACGTAACAATTTACTTTGTGCATCGGGGGAAAGTTCACCAATTTCGTCTAGAAATAACGTGCCTTTATCGGCGAGCTCAAAACGTCCTCGCCTTTTTTCACTCGCACCAGTAAATGCGCCTTTTTCGTGGCCAAAAAGCTCCGATTCTAGTAAGTTCGATGAAAATGCAGCGCAGTTTACTTTAACTAAAGGGGTATTGTGTCGTTGGCTTAATTGATGCAGATTTCTTGCTACAAGCTCTTTACCTGTCCCGTTTTCACCTAAAATAAGTACGGTACTATCAGTTTGAGCGACCAGCTTTATTTGCTGTAGCATGGCAAGAAATTTTGGACTGTTACCTTCTAGTCCAGAGCCATGCCAATTTTCATTTATTTCTTCTTGTAAATAGCTGTTTTCAGCTTGCAGTTTTTCCGTGAGATCCTGTACTTTTTTCAAGGCTGCTCGTAAGTTACTATCTGCTAACCTTTGTTGGCTAACATCACGAAAAACTGCAACAGCACCGATTAGTTCCCCGTCTTTAAAGACTGGGGTTGAGGTGTATTCTACGGGAAAGCTAGTTCCATCTTTGCGCCAAAATACTTCATCGGTAATTTTTCGTTCTACACCGTCGCGCATTGTATTATAAATATTGCACTCTTCACTCGGATAGCGCTCGCCATTAGCATGAGTATGGTGATGATATTTGTGAATGTTCTTACCAAGCAACTCTTCAGATTTCCAACCGGTCATTTGTTCAGAGGCAGGGTTTACAAATACAGCGTTACCGTCTCTATCAAAACCATAAACTCCTTCGCCAACGGCATTAAGAAGTAGTTGTGAATCAGCTAAAAATTCTTTTATATTTACGGGCATAGCTTGTTTCTCTTGGTAAAAATCACATACACGACATATCGTGGCGTAATGACAGTTTATCAGGTATAGGGGGAGAAATCTGGCGGGAGATCAATAAAGTGGTGATATTCAAGCGCGTGTATAAGCTGTGCTAGTGTGATTTATTTTCTTTAAATTATACAGGCGAAATTTAACCGCTAATGTTAAGCAGACCGTTACCATTTTATCGAAGTTAAATTGATTTGAATCAATCGATTGATAATTTATGTATTTATATTATGTATACCAGATGCACTATGGTTTTTGAATTATATTTTTGTGTTCAAGTACGCTGGGTACTTCGCTAGTCATGCTCTAACTTTTAACAGGTAATTGCAATGAAAACAATAGAGTAGAGTGCTTCACTTTCAATCATTAGATAGATTTAAGAATGACCAATAATAAACAAAATTCAATACACAACTGTAATAATGTGGAGCCCATTGTTAAAAGTCCAAAGGCCCAAGAACAAGGTACTGAAGACCCACATAACGATGATCGAAGAAAAATTTCAAAAGATTCAACCTTATTCAATTCTTATTTTACTCTAGACCGGCATGTGTTGAGTGATTTGCTTTCAACAAAATTACACTCAGACGATTTTATTGCTACGCGCACTAGTTACATAACCATTCGCCTATGGTTTATGTGCATGTTTTTTGCTTTGTCTGTACCCATATTTTCAGGGTTTGATTTTGTCTTTTTTCCAAATGCCGAAGCACTTGCGCTCCTTGTAGCGCGAATTGTCTTATCCTTATCCTTATTTTCATTAGCCTACCTGTTAAAGGTACGTGCACAGGTGAATACCGTACGTTTAGTTATGCCGCTGGCTTTTTTAGCACCGATGATTTTTTATGTTGCTAGCATGATGATTGTAAGTGATTTACCAAAAGACCAAATACCGAGTATATTTGCCATGCTACCTTATTTTATATTGGCTATGTTAGGTTTGTTTCCTTTGACAATTAGTGGCGGAGTTATTGTTGTTGTTGGTATTTTGATTCCGTTTATTAGTTATGAAATATTCTTTGTTCAACAATCATCTATTTGGTTACTTGTTAATAGTATATGGCTATTTCTGTTATTTGCAGGCATAAGTTTATGGTTACAAGTTGGCCAGTTATCTATGTTGATGAAGCTCTATAGAGAATCAACAGTTGATCCGTTAACCAAGTTGATTAATCGTCGTGTATTGTTAAGGCTGGCGCAACGTAGTAATGAAGGTCATCAAGTATACTCACTTATTATGTTTGATTTAGATCGCTTTAAGCGAATTAATGATAATTATGGCCATGCGGTAGGTGATAAGGTACTGGTTAATGTAGCTAAAATTATTCAAGAAGAGTTACGGACAACAGATATTGTTGCACGTTTTGGTGGCGAAGAATTTGTCGCAGTTTTACCGAATATTGAACTTAGTGATGCTAAAAATATCGCGAATAGGGTTGCGTTCAGTATTAGCCGACAACCAGTCATTCTCGCTAATAATACAGAACTTAAGATCACCTCGAGTGTCGGAGTTACCCAAAGAAAGCAAGGTGAAAGTTTAGATGAAACTTTAAAGCGGGCTGATGATTTACTCTACTTTGCAAAAAATAATGGCCGAGACCAAGTGATTTGTGATGATGATTTCAACAGAGCTATTCAAGCATAAAATAATAAGTTCTAAATAACAGAAGAGCTAAGATGTTTAGCGAAAACAACTATAAAGTAATAATAAATCAGTTACTTATTTAGTTTTTAGCCCTTTGAATCGTTATGACTTGTTATTTAAAGCCGACAATTCCTTTTTAGCTAAAAAATTATCCATTTTTGAACGTAAGAGTTTGTATAACAAAATAGAACCGTCTATTTCTTCCTTACGGTTTGTTAAACTCTCTATATTTAAGCCTAAAGGTAAATCGTAAGGAAGTACCGCATCTAAAATTTGTTGCAAGCTGTTGACACAAAAATGAATTGATTCATACAAAGGGCTCTGGGCGTTCAGAATTCGTAAACTGGTCGCTTCAGGAACATTAACGCCTAACCATTCAATAAATTCTAAGGTTTTTTCACTGCCACATGGAGAGAACGTTAAGATCAACCGTTGTGGTTTTACACCTTGTTTTTGGCATTCAATTGCATAACGGGTGAGTAAATCTATGGTTGCTTGTGGATTGTATATCGCTTGCGAAATGAAGAAACTACAGCCTTGCTGGTGCTTTGCCATTAAACGCTCATGTTCATTTTTATTACTGGCATGGCGTTCAGCAATAGTTACGCCACCAATGAAAAAGTCATGCGGATTATCTACTAACGTTTTATAAGCATCAGCCAAAGATAAAGATATTTTATTATCCTTTGATGGGCTGCCAACTAATACTACATCTTTTACACCGTATTTTTGCCACGCTTCGTTCGCCCATACATTAAAGTCATTGCTATTCGATTGAACAACGCTTTTATAAGTAATGACAGGGCGAGTTGACTTTTTATTCAATAAAGAAGAATAAAGCCGAGTATCATGGGTTGATTTAAATGGAAAAGGTCTAGGTTTACTAATACGCGAATTTTCATCTTGAATGTCATAAACAATTAGGCCATCAAAGTCGATATCACTGACGCGATCAAGCAGCTTTTCAGCAATCTCGGTCACTTTATCAAGTGGTGTATCACTTTTAGGTGGTGTTGTACCAATAAAGTAGACCCCTCGATTTATATCATTATATCTGGCTTGAAGCTCTGATTGTGTGTTCAAAATATTTCTTCTTACTTTCTTTGGACGTTTAGATGGCTATATGTTCATTCAATTAACTTCTTTTGTCAACCACTGAGTGCAGGATAAGTTGAAATTTTATTCACTTTGTTGAAAATCTAGGTGTTTTTTGTAATTGGTAAAGACTGCTTTTTTAACATTGTATACATTTAAACTGTTTAAATTCAGTCGGTTATGTTTTATTGTTATCTTAAGTGTTATTCATTAACACTGAAATTTTAAGATAAAAAGTTAGCAGCTATAACTATCGGATCTATGCTGAGATAGCTAATAGAAGAATTCTTATTTGGTCATGTTGATGATAATGATGTGCGAGTGCAGTTTGATCAATAATAATGACGATGGACTAATTAAGAGAATGCAGGGGTTGAGCTTATCCTCCTACATTCTCTTATATCTATTTCTTATTTTATAAGTTCAAGTTGTGGCTAAACTATCCTGAAGCAAAGTGAGCCTTAAACGGTAAAGACTTTATTCACAGGCAAATCACGTATTCGGGTTTTGCTGGCATGGTAAATGGCATTCGTAATACTCGGTGCAACTGGTGGCACACCAGGCTCTCCAATACCGCCAGGAGGTGCAGAAGACTCCACAATATGCACATATAATTCCGGTACTTGGTTAATACGTGTTACGGGGTAATCATGGAAGTTACTTTGCTGAACTTTGCCAGCTTCCACTGTTATTTCGCCCATTAAGGCAATAGATAGACCAAATACCATAGCGCCTTCCATTTGCGCTTTAACTCTATCAGGGGTTACAACAATGCCGCAATCGACCGCAGTATGCATTTCAAGTACGGTGACTTTATTGTTAACCACTTTAACCTTAGTGGCGGCGGCGACAAATGAGCCAAAACTGCGTAAGAAGCTTATGCCCCAACCTTGGTTTTCAGGTAACTCTTGTTCAACGTTCGCTTTATCACTGATTAAGTTGATAAGATCTTTCATGCGTTTGGTATCAACAGGGTGATCTGATAGTGCTAAATTATAATTAGAGTATTTAAAACCGTTTTTATTTGGGTCAACATGGCGATCATCACCCAATAAGTTGAGCCACATTTGTCTAGTCGGTAATTGTGCTTTTACCGCTAATTCATCAACAAAAGATCCTAGCGCAAAACCATTATTGATGCAGGCTACTGAACGCACCCACCCTGGTCGGACAAAAGAATCGACAGCATGTTTTTCAATACTTAAATTACTCAAAGCGAAAGGAATATCACCAAACCCAAGGGCGAGTTGATCATCACTTGGCATTTTCGCTTCAGGATTCCACAGCCAGCCAATTGGCGGATAAGCATTACGGCTTATCCAAAAATCTGCGCTACCCTTGTCGGTTACCTCAGCTTTGCAGTAATTGGCTGAAATAGAATGGTAAAATCCATGCTGAATATCATCTTCGCGACTCCAAACGACTTTCACTGGGCGCTTACTCGCTCTGGCTAATTCAACCGCTTCAATAATAAAATCGGCTTTTGATTTTCGACCAAAAGCGCCTCCCATGAGAGTGACATTGAGTTCAATATTATCCTGTTCTTCTTTGGCCAGACCTAGCTCTTTAGCAACGTTGCTTTTAGCCCATTGTGGATTTTGTGTTCCTGCCCAAATAGTACATTTATTGCCTTTGATTATGGCAGTTGCTGCGGGTGTTTCCATCGGTGCATGATGTATATACGGCACAGTGTAGGTTGCTTCTATCGTATTTTCATCATCATATTTATGGTTATAAATATCACCTTTTTTGGCAACTGTTTCGCCTTGTTGGTTGACTTGTTTTGCAAGTTGTTTAATAAAATCGCTGCTGTTGTGAGAGGCCTTTTCTCCATGTTGCCATTTAATTTTAAGCTTTTTACGTCCTTCCATTGCAGCCCAGGTATTATTGGCAAGCACGGCAACACCTGATAATGGGTTGGTGGTAACAGGGATGCTGCGCGGTTTTAAAGCGATAACATCCACCACCCCTTTTATTTTTAAGGCGTCACTAGCATCGAAGGATACTAGGCTACCACCGACTACGGGTGGTCTTACAATGGTTGCAATAAGCATGTTATCTAGTTGAAGGTCTTGCGCGTATTGCGCTTTACCGGCAACAATATTATCTAAATCGACTAGCTTGACATCTTTGCCAATGAGAGAGAAATCGGCGCTATTTTTTAATTGTACTTTGCTGCCATCGGGTGGGGTAAGTTTTGCAGCGTGACTGGCAAGCTCGCCAAAGCTAATTTTTTCGCCTGTAGCAGTATGAACAACATAATGTTTTTCTGCTTTGACGCTGTTGCGTTGTACTTGCCAAATATTTGCGGCAGCTTGTTCTAACATATCTCGAGCGACAGCGCCTATTTGGCGAATGCTGGTGAAATGATTACGAATAGAAGCGGAGCCTGCTGTGCCCTGAGAGCCATATTTAGCATCAGCTTTAGCTTGAATGACATTGACTTTTTGCCAATCAGCTTCTAATTCTTCAGCAATAATTTGCGGTACACTGGTGCGAATGCCTTGTCCCATTTCGCTGCGGTGACACACCAATGTCACCATAGAGTCGCTGGCAATACTGACAAAGAAATTTAGTTCGTGGTTTAGTCCTGCAATAGATGATGTCGCTTGTGCAGAAGCAATAGGCAAATTCATGCCTAAAATAAAGGTACCACTTGTGATACCGGCAACTTTTAAGAAACCACGACGACTGACGTTTTCAATGGCATTCATGACTATGCTCCTTGCTTGCTGGCATCAAAGATTTCTACAGCGCTTTTATTAACAGGGGAGTGACTTGCAGATAAATCACTGCTGGATGAATGTGCTGCGGCTGACTTAATGGCGGCTCTAATACGCTGATAAGTACCGCATCGACAAATATTACCTTGCATGTGTTCAATTATTTGCTTATCGGTTGGTTGAGGTGTAGCTTTTAATAATGCCGCTGCACTCATCATTTGACCACTTTGGCAATAACCACATTGCGGCACTTTAAATTCACGCCAAGCAACTTGCACCGCACTTTCGCCTACTTTCCCTTTGTTATCCGCTAAGCCTTCAATAGTGGTTATAGCTTGTTCCGAGACCGCAGATACTGGCGTTATACAAGAACGTATAGCGGTGCCATTGAGATGAACAGTACAAGCACCACATTGTCCTGCACCACAGCCAAATTTAGTACCAGTGAGTTTTAGCTCATCACGCAGGGCGTAAAGCAATGGCATTTGGGGATCAACATCAAGCTCAACGGGCTTATTGTTTAAGGTCATTTTAATCATACTGGCTCCAGGTTTTGACAGTGTGAAGTTATGTTTAACTCATTTTTTGATTCATTGTGTCGATAGAAGTTATAAAGAACTTTGCAATTGCTCAGGTGAACAAAGCGCTACTTGTTGTCTAACACTTTCTAAATCAGACAAGGTATCAATATCGATTTTTGCCTCTTTACAGGGGATTGCATTGGTCTCTTTTGCATGTTGTAGTAATAGTTTACTTGCACCTTTATCACCCTCTAGCTTCATTAGTAGCGGAAAGTACTTTTCTGGAAAAATGGCCGGTGCTATCAATTTTTCATCACACAAGGTGGCAATTATTTTATTAGGCTGTTCTTTACTGGCATTAAGTAACTGTTGGTAATGCTGTGTGCTGATTAACGCTTGATCCGCTAAAGCAATTAATACATGAGTACTGCTTGCTTTAATCGAGTGCACGGATTCCGCTAAGGTATGTCCCATACCTTCGGACCAATGCTGGCTTGCAATCACTGAAACCCCTTGAGGTAAAATTGCCTGAATAGCGTTTTTATTCGCACCGAGCGTGACAAATAAATTACCAACATAGGCATTTTTAAGCAGTGGTTGGAGTTTATCAATACTATGGTTAATCAGCGGTTTACCCTGAATTTGAGCAAGTTGCTTTATGTTTAAACAACCCGTTTTATTTTCTGAAGATGATTGAAAACGCTGACCTTTTCCGGCCCCTAACAGAATAATATTAACCTGCATGATTAACTACTTGTTTAATATTGCTGGTCATCTGGCGTTGAAAGTAGCCCAAAGGTTTGCCAGAAGCTTGTTCAATGCAAGCATGTGCTTGTGACATTATAGCTAGAGCAATAGATTCAGGGAGATCACCGCCGAGATCAAAGCCGATGGGGTTGGCTAACTTAACCGGTAATTCTGTTGAATATAATTGTGCTTTTTCCAACACTTTCTCCGTTCGGTGTTGTGGTCCCAACAACCCTAAATAGTTTGCAGCAGTTAAATTATCTTGGCTTTTAACTAACTGTAAGGCGTGCGCGTCGAGTGAAACATTATGGTGCATTATTACGATAGCGTCGGCTTTGGGTAAAAGCAAATTTTGCGCTAAGCTTGCGTAATCTTGGTTGATGACGACATCAGCCTCTTTAAAATAAGCTGCTCTGGCATAGGCTGTCCGGCAATCGACTAAACATATATACCAGCCTAAAGTATGTGCTATTTTTACCAGTGGTTGCGCATCTACACCACCACCAAATATCACTAAAGCGGGTGCTGGTTTGATGGCAATGAGCGGTTCAAGGGAGCTATCAGATTTTGATAGCACCTGATTATTCATTCGAGAGACGGCTGGCGAATTGACGGTATCAATATGATAGAAACACGCATTACGATTATCAAGCTGACTTTTTAGGGTCAATAAATCGAGATAATTATTATCGCGGTTAATTGGCTGCACTATAACTTTAACTAAACCACCGCAACCTATACCGAGTTGCCAGGCTATATCACTGTCATCCTGCATATCATAGCAGACAGTAATACAGGTATTTTTATGCCAGCATTTTTGCGCTTGGCGTAATAAGTCAGCCTCAAGACAGCCACCGCTTAATAAACCATAGCTCTTGCCTAAACTATTGATAAGCATCATAGCACCTGATTTACGATAAGAAGATCTTTGTGTTTCAATGATACTAGCAAGAGCCCATTGGCATGAGTCTCTATCGGGAAACCAGCTAGTTAATAGTGCGGCAAGGCGATTACTCATTTCTTGTTTGGTCACTTAAAGGCAGATTAAGATAACCATAAATGAGAAAGTTGCCAAATTAAACTCTTGCAACCAAATAAAATGTAAGCAATTAATTAACGTTTTTACTCAGTTTTTATTTGTTATTCATTAAGGACTATTTTGGGCTGCCATTCTAACCAGTCCTTATCGAGGTCTTGATGCAATATAAAGCTAGTAGGTAAGGACTTACCTTGCTCATTTTCATCAACAGCAGGTGTGGCAAAGGCAATACCCCCAGCAATTAACGTTTCTATCGATTCAGAATCAATATTTATACCAGAGAAAATACCTGCTTCTATATTTATACCACTAGTATTCCAAAACTGACTTCTCTCGTTAACAAGTGGTGCATAGCGTTTGGCTATATTGATAAATATATTTACGTTGTCAGACGTAGAAGATAAATCGACTCCAATCACTTTACCGACCTTAATTTGGCGATACAGCACAGGATTTCCTACACGAACAGAGCCAAGACGATCTGCGGTTAATTTGATATTTAAGCCATAACTGAGCTGTTCAATGGTCGGAGCCAGTTCAAGGGCTACAAATGCATTCTTTATGGTCGTTTCAACATTAAAGGAAGGTAATAAACCAATAAATGCACCATCAAGCAACGACGTGACATTTTTTGAACCTACCAGTCCAATTTCGGGCTCAACTTTCCAAAACTTTGTTCCTTGGCGAGCGAATTGACTGCCTAAATCATTTAATAGTACTAAAGCGGTAACGCCAATTTTGTCATCAGAAAATATTAAGCGCTCGATTGCACCTAAAGTTTGTTCTTGGTAAATCACTTTTGTATTTACTTTCAATCCAGAGATATCATTGAAATGTATACTAATCGTTTTTCCTGCATTTTTGGCATGTTCTTCATGCTTAAATAGGGTGAAGTTTGAGAGTTCAGCAACTTGATTATTTGTTGAAGATGAACGTGTTAGTGTTGTTTCAGGATTATAAAAGCTAATACCACCTCGCAAAATGGCATCAAGTGATTCTGTTTTTACTACAAAGTCACTTAAACCACCGGAAACAGTCAAGCCGCCAGCATTATAAAAACGGCTGGTGCTTTGTAATAAATCTCGATGCTCTTCATCAATAGTGATGTTGACTTTAATCTCGTCATCTATTTTATTTAGACTAACATTATCGACTTGACCAATAGTAACGCCACGATAGCTAATAGCGCTGCCAGGTGTTGCAACATTGGCATGGTCGGTTGTTAAAGAAAGCTGTAAACCGGGTGAACTTGCAAGTTTTACTGGCGGCTGACTAAACAAAGTGAATTGATTTGTGTCTTCACCTTGACCAAGATTAAAAGTGATGTAGTCGCCACCGAATAATGCTTCAGTATCACTAGCTCCAGATAGACTTAAATTTGGCTTAACTAGGTAGAACTGTGTATCAGCTTTTAAAATATGTTGGTATTTAGGTAATAACCCTAGTTGCAGTTGCTGTTTATTACCTTCAATCTTGCTTTGATGAATTGCACCAATTTCCACGCCGCGATATAAAAGCCGTGTATCAGCACTTAGTTGCTCGCTAGCCTTATAATTTAGTGTAAAGCTTATATTTTGTTCGGCTAGTTTGTTATTGGCATAGAGTGAGAAACTATCCCCATTTCTGACCAGCTTTTTTTGTGTCTCTTGTGTATTATCTTGGTTTGTAAAAGCAATGCCGCCCGTTAGTATGCTCTGTAGTGACTGAGCTTGGATATCGACACCAAGCAAACTGGCAGTTATTTTTACGCCAGAATTATTGTAAAAACGACTACTTTGATTCACATAATGACTAAATTTAGGTAGTACATGAATATGAATTAAATGGCGCTCTGGCGAAGTTGTTTCAATGGCTTGTATATTACCAACGACTTGTTGTTTGTAATATACATTACTGCCAACTTGCAATGAACTTCGATCATTACTCGTCAACATTAAGTGTAAACCTGGTTCAGTGTATTTATAAGGAGGCTTGCTACTAAACACAGTAAACTTATTACTTGGGTTACCTGCTAAAGAAGGCCTAATACTTAGATAGTTTCCTGTTAATAATGTCTTAGCATTTGATAAACCTGAAAGACTAATTTGAGGTGCAACAATATAAAATTGTGATTGATCTGTTAAATAAGGTACAACGCGAGGATTAACTTTAGCGATTGCGGTTATCTTTCGACTTACTGGGTCTATTTTACTGAATGACTCAATAACGCCTATGGTTAAGCCTTGATATAAAATGGCTGCATTGTGATCTATGCCAGAATTCCATTCTAACGTTAATTCAACTTCATGACCCATTTCAGCTGATTGAAAGTCAGCATGTAAGGGAAAAGTTTGACCATTTTTAGCCGGGGCCAACTCTGTTTGATAACTTAAATTATCAACGGATATTCCGCCGGCCATGATAGAGGCTAACGACTCGGTATTCACTTTTACGCCAGCAGAAAGAGAAGCGGTGACTTGCACGCCGCTGGTATTATAAAATAAAGAGTTCTCTTTTACTAAGTGGGCGAATTCAGGTTTGATATATATATTAATACCAATTTTTTTACTACTTTCCTTGTAGTGATAACCGGTAACATGGCCAATAGGGATCTGCTTGAAGCTGATAGGGGAATTTTCACTGATAGACCCCAATACATCAGTGTGCAAGGTAAGGTGTAAACCAGGCGTCGACATATCTAAGGTTGGCGCTTCTGTTAATGCGACGAAATGATCTTGGCTGTCTGCCTCTTGATTAGTATCTGGCAAAATTGTGATGTAACTTCCCGAAATCAGTGTATCTAACCCAGAAACACCTTGCAGTGAAATATCAGCACTGACTAACCAAAAACGCGTGTTTTCAGTAAGGTAGTCAGTAAAATTCTTAGATATTTCTACTTCGGCAATAACACGCTGTAAGTCGTCTGATGGCACTACTCTTTTCACTAAACCAGTGACTAATCCTTTATAACGAATTTCTGTTTTATTGGGAATTATGCCAGAGCCGTTATCAAATTCTATCGTGATAAAGGTACCCTGTTCTGAGACTACCTTTACGGTGAGCCACAAGCCAAAAATTAAGGCAATAAAAGGCACAAACCAAATAATAGATATGCCTTGACGAGGCACAACTTCTGCTTGGTTTGGTTGATTTTCATTGTGCTCAGAGGCAGCACTACCTTTATTATTGGTCATTTCTATCCTTTGTTCCTTGGTAAATCGCCTGACAAGTTATCCGATAATGATGGCGTGTGTATTGCTGTTTTTTTATTTTCTTTTTTATCCCATAGTAGCCGTGGGTCAAAACTGTTTGCGGCAAACATAGTAAAAATTACCGTAATGGTAAAATAATTGATAGCAGGTCCTGCGGCAACAGAGGTGACAAAGCCAAGTTCGACCACTGTAACCATTAAAGCAACGACGAAGACATCCAGCATTGACCATGGGCCTAACACTTCAAGTATATGGTAAATTTTACTATGTTTATCTGGTTTTAAACGGATCCCTGTATGTGCTTTATAAACTAACACAAATAAACCAATAATTTTTAATAAAGGTACTATGATGCTGGCGGTAAAGATAATAACGGCTATTGGATATAAACCATGGTCAATAAACTCGCCGATACCAGATAAAATAGTTGCCTCATCACCAATACCTAGTTGATAAACAATCATTATCGGATAAAGGTTCGCAGGAATAAAGGCTAATAAGGCAGCAAGGTTCCATGCCAAAGTGTACTGTAAACTATTACGCTTTCGTTGATAAAATTTACCATTACAACGACTACATTGCTGAGGCTCAGCTTCTAATCTATTAAGCTTATGGCACTTAGGGCATAATGTTAGGTCAAGCTGCTTAGCGGTTTTCATCTTCTACCTCAGCTTTTGCAAAAGCTTTTTCAAGTTTGTCCCAAATGTAGTCTTGATCAAGCGCTACAGCCGACATGGTAGAACATATTAACCAAAAAATAAAAGCCAATAAGCCAAGGTTCACTGATAGCTCAGTATCATCAATTAATTTATACATAGACACGACAATACCCAGCATAAAAACATTGAGCATGGCCCAATTATCAAGATGATGATAAGCACGAAAGAAGTTCAACAAGGAAGGTCTTAGCTTGTTGAATTTAAAACTGTAGGAAATATAAAGTGCACCAGCTAAACGGACGATGGGCACAGCGATGGCGAATAGGAACACTAAGCAGGCAATCATAAAAAAGCCGCGATCAATTAGCACTAAAATACAATCAAATAAGGACGCTTGATGAAATTGACCTGCCAAGGTTACCCCCATAATAGGTAACAAAATTGCGGGTAGCATTAGCATTAAACCGGCAAGAGACCAGTAAAAACTACGTTCAATAGAATCGACTTTTCGTTCTATTAAAGTGCTGCCACAACGATTGCACTTGGCAAGCTGCCCTTGTTTTAATTGTGGTTTGTCATATAGTGCATCACATTGCTGACAAGCGACAAATAATGAGGTGTTAAGTTTGTTGTTCATTTTACTGTTAGTTATCCATCTACTTACAAATTATTCAAAAGTACAATGAAAAAAAAGCAGCGATAAACGCTGCTTTTTATAAACTTATTAATGAAGCAACCAAGCCATTATTATTTTAATGACGTGATGTATTGAGAAACAGCCTCGATATCAGCATCTGATAGTTTAATCGAGATATTACGCATAATAGCGCTGTTGTCATTACTACGACTACCATCACGGAAGCTAGCAAGTTGCTTTTTCAAGTAATCTTTACTTTGACCGGTAAGGCCAGGGAAACCTGCTTGTTTCATACCTTTACCATTTACGCCATGACAAGCAATACATGCTGTAATGCCTTTAACTGCATCGCCGCCTAAGTATAACTTATGGCCTGCTGCATCTGACTCACCGCTACCAGCTTGAGTGTTTTGAACTGCAAAGTATGCAGCTAAATCATTCATATCTTCTTGAGAAAGACCTGCAACCATACCAGCCATTACTGGGTCTTTACGATTACCTGATTTAAAATCAGCTAATTGTTTAGCAATATAGTTAGCACTTTGACCAGCAAGACTAGGGTATGTAGGCACTAAACTATTGCCATCAGCACCATGACAAGCAGCACATGCTGCTGATTTATTTTGACCTGCGGCTACATTACCGGCATAAAGTGCTGCGGCTGGTGTAGAAGTCACAATGTCTACGTTTCCTGCTGCTGGAGCACTTGCTGGTGCAGCATCAGTACTTGTGCCTGCACCTGATGATGCGGCTTGCTCGTTTGCACTTGGTAAACCTGAATAGTGAGCGGCTAAATCAGCCATATCTTCATCAGATAAGTTAGCAGCCATAGGTGCCATCATGGCATCAGTACGAGCACCAGATTTGAAATCTTTTAATTGTTTAATGAGGTAAGCGTCATTTTGGCCGGCAATATTAGGGTACATAGGACTTGCACTAACACCTGTAGGACCATGACAAGCGCTACAAGCACCTGATTTTTCTTTGCCTGCGTTAGCATCTGCGGCTTGTACAGCACTTACTGAACTTAAAGCTACAAATAGCGAAAAGATAATTTTTTTCATTGAGTTGCT